>Ga0070741_10000110_pt1 | contig 307963 bp, 315 predicted proteins | sample Coa_R1_4_FD_66440 | JGI IMG/M metagenome (GOLD analysis project Ga0070741, IMG submission 66440) | Surface soil microbial communities from Centralia Pennsylvania, which are recovering from an underground coalmine fire - Coalmine... | ecosystem: Environmental > Terrestrial > Soil >...
GCTCGTGCCACCACGTCGCCGCTCGTCGGCGACGTCTCCAGGACGTGCGGGCTCTGCCCGCTCGTCCGTCTGCGGTCGCCCGGACGCTCACCCGCGGTACTGCAGCTCGTGCCAGCTCGGGATCGGCGCGAGCTCGAGCAGCGGGCGCCCGCCGTCCGGGTGCTGGTAGGCGAACTCGGCCTCGGCGTCGTCCCACACGACCTCGAGCGCGCCGCGCTTCACCTGGTGGTCGAGCCAGGCGCCGCGGAAGACGAGCTTGCGCAGCCAGTAGACGAGCGACTCGCCGCCGACGAGCGCGACGCGCTCCCAGTTGCGCGAGAGGTAGCGGCCGAGGCGCGACTCGGGCGTGTCGATCAGGCCCTGGGCCGCGAGCGCGACGAGGTCGGCGGTCTCGTCGTCGTCGAGCTCGTTCGCCTCGACGAGGCCGAGCTTGACCGCGGCCGCGACGACGCGCTGCTCGAAGTCGTCGGCGTTGAAGGTGAAGCGGTAGCCCAGGAACTCGACGATGTAGTCGTCGCCGGAGCTGTAGTTCGCATCGGCCATGGCGCCGGTCCCAGGATAACTACGGTTTCGAGCGTGATCACCGGCACCGCGACCTGGGAGCGGCTGATCCTCCTGCTGCCGGCGCTGGTCATCGGGGGAGGCCTCGTCGCGGGCGTGCTGATCCTGCTCGGCCGGGCGTTCGCGCACTCGGTGCGGGAGAGCGGGCACAAGCGGCTGGTCGTCGCCGGCCTCGTCGCGCTCGCCGGCGCGGTCGTCGTGCTGACCTACCTCGGCGTCGAGCTGCCTAGAGAATGACGACGGGCGTGCCGACCGCCACGTGGCGGAAGAGCCACTCCGCCTCGGGGATGTGCATCCGCACGCAGCCGTGCGAGCGCGAGTAGCCGATCGAGGTGTCGTCCGGGGTGCCGTGGATGCCGACGCCGGCGGCGTCGAGCCCCATCCAGCGCGTGCCGAGCGGGTTGCCGGGGCCGGGCGGGACCGGCTTCGCGCCGGCCGCCCACGGCGAGGGCGGCGGGATCCACCACGGGTTCTCCTGCATCGTGACGATGTGCCAGAGGCCGCTCGGCGTCGGGTACACCGACTGGCCGGTCGCGACGTGGAACGTGCGCACGAGCCGCGTCGAGTCGTAGAGCTTGAGCGTGTTGGCGGCGCGGTCGATCACGACGACCGGGCCGAGCGTCTCGACCGTGCGCTTCGGCTGGACCGCGTCCATGAGGAGCACGAGCGGCCTGCGCGCGCCGGTCACGAGCTGCTGCTCGATCGCGGCGCGGAGCGTGCGCTGCTCGACGGCGAGCCCGACCCTGCTCGGGCGGACGATCGGGCCGTGCGCGTCGGCGCCGATCACCTCCGCCGGGCGGGCGGGCCGGTCGTACCTGCGCGCGAGCGACGCGACGTACCGCGACACCGCCGCGGGCGAGTAGGCGACGCGGAGGCGCACGCGGCTCCGGGGCTCGGCGGAGAGGGCCGTCCGCAGCGCCCGGTCGACGCGGGCGCGGACGCCGAGCGCGCGCGGCGAGACGGTGATGACCTCGCCGCGGTAGACGATCGCGAGCGGCCGGTCGACGAGGGCGCGGAGCCGTTCGCGCGCGGCGTCGAGCGGCAGGCCGCCGACGCGCGCGCCGAAGACCCGGACGCCCGGCGCGATCGTCTGGAGCTGCTCGGCGGCAGGCGCCGCCGCGCAGGCGATGCCCGCGGCCGCGAGCGTCGCGAGGGCGGTGCGGAGCACCCCCGCAGCTTGCCAGATGCAGGGAAATGTCGGCAACGTCGTCCGCCGCCCTCCGTACCCTCGTCGTCCGATGCAGAACGCGACCGCGACGTGGACGATCGCGCCGTGCCCGCCGCACGCGGCCCGCCGGCTCGCCGCCGAGCTCGGGGTCAGCCGGACGACGGCCTCGGTGCTCGTCCGCCGCGGGCTCGGGGACGCGGCGGCGGCGCGGGCGTTCCTCGAGGGGGCGCCGCCCGGCCACGACCCGCTCGCTCTCGGCGACATGGGCGCCGCCGTCGCCGCGGTCCGCGCGGCGGTCGGCCGGGGCGCGCGCATCTGCGTCCACGGGGACTACGACGCCGACGGCATCTGCGCCACGGCGCTCGCGGTCTTCCTGCTGCGCGAGCTCGGCGCCGACCCGGCCTGGCACCTGCCCTCCCGCTTCGAGGAGGGCTACGGCCTCCACGGCGGCACGCTCGCGCGGCTCGCGGGCGAGGGCGTCGACCTCGTGCTCACCGTCGACTGCGGGATCACGGCGGTCGACGAGGTCGCGGAGGCGCGCCGCCTCGGGCTCGAGCTCGTCGTCACCGACCACCACCGGCCGGGGGAGCGGCTGCCGGAGTGCCCCGTCGTCGCGCCGCTCGCCGGCGGCTACCCGTTCAAGGGACTCTGCGGGACCGCGGTCGTCTGGAAGCTCGCCGAGGCGCTGCTCGGCCGGGCGCACCCGTTCCTCGACCGGCATCTCGACGTCGTCGCGCTCGCGACCGTCGCCGACGTGGTGCCGCTCCTCGACGAGAGCCGCGCGCTCGCGCGCGCGGGGCTGCGCCGCCTCGCGCAGACGCAGAAGCCCGGGCTCCGCGCGCTCATGCAGGTGGCGGGGGTCGACCCGGCCGCGTGCGACGAGGGGGCGATCGGCTTCCGGCTCGCGCCGCGCATCAACGCGTCGGGGCGGCTCTGCCGGCCGGAGGCCGCGCTCGAGCTGCTGCTCACCGACGACGCGGACGAGGCCCGCCGGCTCGCGCTCCAGCTCGAGGAGCTGAACCGCGAGCGGCAGGCGGTCGAGGAGCGGATCCTGCGGGCCGCGGTCGAGGAGATCGAGGCGTGGCCGGCCGCGCGGCGGCGGCGGCGCGGCTACGTCGTGGCCGGGCCGGACTGGCACGAGGGGGTGATCGGGATCGTCGCGTCGCGGCTCGTCGACCGCTACGGGCGGCCGGTCGTCCTGATCGCGGGCGGGAAGGGCTCGGGGCGGGCGCCCGGCGCGTTCGACCTCCACGGGGCGCTCGCGGCCTGCGCCGCGCACCTCGAGCGCTTCGGCGGGCACCGCGCCGCCGCCGGGCTCACGATCGACCCGGCGCGGGTCGAGGCGTTCGCCGAGGCGTTCGCGGCGCACGCCGACGCCGTCCTCGAGGACGACGACCTGCGCCCGCGGGTCGCCGTCGACGCGATCGTCACCGGCGGCGAGCTCGGGCTCGAGCTCTGCGAGGAGCTCGCCCGGCTCGCGCCGTTCGGGCTCGGCAACCCCGGCGTGACGCTGCTCGTCGACGGCTGCGAGCTCGCGGAGCTCGGCACGGTCGGGGAGGGCAGGCACCTCCGCTTCCGCGTGCGCCAGCGCGGGCGCGACGCCGGCTCGGCGATCGCGTTCGGGCTCGGAGCGCAGCTCGACCGCTTCCGCCGGCCCGGCCGCTACGACGTCGCCTTCCGGCTGCAGGAGAACCGGTGGCAGGGCCTGTCGGCGCCGCAGCTCGTCGTGCGCAGGATCTTCGACGCCGACGAGCGCTACGAGGAGCTGCGCCGGTGGCTCGCCGGCGAGTGGCGGGCGGGGGAGGCGGCGTGGACGCCCGACGCCCGGGCCGTCTTCGCGGAGCTCGAGCTCGAGCCCGGCGAGCGGCGCAGCCTGCTCGAGTCGGAGACGTTCCGGCGCCTGCTCGCGGCGCCGCCGCTCGCGCGCGCGGCGTAGCGCCCGCGTCAGGCGCGGGCGAGCACCACGAGCACCTTGGCGATGCGGCGGAGCCTTCGGATTCGTCTGCGGCGGGAGAGCATGAGGAGGGAGGGTTCACCCGTGGAACGCCGTTTCCTGCCGGGCGGGTGCGCGCGAGACACCCGAGTACACTGAGTGGGTGGCGGTACTCGAGCGGCATCAGGACCTCGTCGACGAGCTGATCGCCGAGGTGGAGGCGTACAAGCCCGACGTCGACCGGGAGCTCTTGGCGCGCGCGTTCGACTTCGCCGCGCGGGCCCACGACGGGCAGCTCCGCCGGTCGGGGCAGGAGTTCATCTACCACCCGTGGGGGGCCGCGAAGATCCTCGCCGGGCTCAAGCTCGACGAGGCGACCCTGGCGGCGGCGCTGCTCCACGACACGGTCGAGGACACCGGGATCGAGATCGACGACATCCGCTCCGAGTTCGGGGAGGAGATCGCGAAGCTCGTGGAGGGCGTCACCAAGCTGACGCGCGTGCAGTTCCAGAGCCGCGAGCACGCCGAGGCCGAGAACTACCGCAAGCTCGTGCTCGCGATGGCGGAGGACCTGCGGGTGATCCTGATCAAGCTCGCCGACCGGCTCCACAACCTGCGCACGATCGAGTACATGGGCAAGCAGACGCAGGTGCGCAAGGCGCGCGAGACGCTCGAGGTGTACGCGCCGCTCGCGCACCGGCTCGGCATCCACGCGCTCAAGTGGGAGCTCGAGGACCTCTCCTTCCAGACGCTGCACCCGCGCAAGTACGAGGAGATCAAGCAGATGGTCGCCGAGCGGCGCGCCGACCGCGAGGAGCACGTGCGCGAGGCGTCGCTCGTGCTGCAGCACGAGCTCGAGAAGGTCGACATCCCGGCCGAGATCTCCGGGCGCGCGAAGCACTTCTACTCGATCTACGACAAGATGGCCAAGAAGGGCCGCGAGTTCAACGAGATCTACGACCTCACTGCGATGCGCGTGATCGTCGGCCGCGACGGGGACGAGGGCACGCGCGACTGCTACGGCGCGCTCGGGCTGATCCACTCCCTCTGGAAGCCGATGCCGGGGCGGTTCAAGGACTACATCGCGATGCCGAAGTTCAACGGCTACCGGGCGCTGCACACGACCGTGATCGGGCCGCAGGGACGGCCGCTCGAGATCCAGGTGCGCACCCGCGAGATGCACCAGACGGCCGAGTACGGCGTCGCCGCGCACTGGCTCTACAAGGGGCGCAGGGAGCAGCGCGACGACGAGTGGACGACGTGGGTGCGGCAGCTCATGGACGCCGGGACGACCGACGAGGCCGACCCGCGCGAGTTCATGAAGAGCTTCCGCACGGACCTCTTCGACGAGGAGGTGCACGTGTTCACGCCGAAGGGCCAGGTGAAGACGCTGCCGGCCGGCTCGACGCCGATCGACTTCGCCTACGCGGTGCACACGGACGTGGGTCACCGCACGGTCGGCGCCAAGGTGAACGGGCGGATCGTGCCGCTCCACTACCGGCTGAGGAACGGCGACTTCGTCGAGATCCTGACCGCGAAGCAGGGGCGCGGCCCGTCACGCGACTGGATGTCGCTGGCGCAGAGCTCGCGGGCCCGGAACAAGATCCGGCAGTGGTTCTCCCGCGAGACGCGCGAGGACCAGGAGCACAAGGGGCGCGAGTCGCTCGAGCACGCGCTCAAGCAGCAGAACCTGCCGTACGCGAAGCTGCGCGGCTCGTCGGTGCTCGCGCAGGTGATCCGCGACTCGGGCTACAAGAAGGCGGAGGACTTCTACGTCGCGCTCGGGTCCGGGAAGCTCCAGCCCGGCGCGATCGTGAACAAGGTGATCCAGCGCCTCAAGACCGACCAGGTCGCGGAGGAGGCGCCGGTCGTCACGAAGGCGCCCAAGGCGCGCGAGGCGGTCGCCGGCTCGGACATGGGCGTCGTCGTGCCGGGCGTCGAGGACGTGCTCGTGCGGCTCGCCAAGTGCTGCACCCCGGTGCCGGGGGACCCGATCGTCGGGTACATCTCGCTCGGCAAGGGGATCACGATCCACCGGGAGGACTGCCCGAACGTGAAGGCGCTGCGGCGCCAGCCGGAGCGGTTCACGGCGGTCGAGTGGGACGGCGGCGGGACGAAGTCGTTCCGCGTGCAGATCGCGGTCTCGTCGTGGGACCGGCCGCGGCTGCTCGAGGACGTCGCGCGGACGTTCGCCGAGCACGGCGCCAACATCGTCTCCTACGGCGGCGTCGTCGAGGACCAGCTCGCGAAGAACTGGTACACGGTCGAGGTTGGGGACATCCAGTCGCTGCGCTCCCTGCTGAACTCGCTGCGCTCGGTCGACGCGGTGTTCGACGCCTACCGCGTCACGCCGGGCGGGTAGCGCCGCCCGCCGCGCGGCGTGCCGCGGGAACGGTCGGGGCGTCAGGGCCGCCACGGCTTGCCGCCGGTGTCCCAGCCGACGAGGCAGTGGGCGGCGATCAGCGCCGCGACGCGTTCGAGCAGCTCGCCGTCCGCGCAGCCGTCGACGACGAGCTCCGCCACGTGGTCGTCCCCGTAGACGACGGGGACCTGGAGGCGAAGCCCCGGGTCCGGGCTCCCGGCCTCCGGGCCGAGCACGAACGCCCCCTCCTCGGCGAAGAGGATCCCGGCCCAGGAGCAGCCGCCGTCCCGGACGAGCGCGCCCACGACGGCGCGGAGGACGTCGTCCGCGTCGCCGCCCTCCTCGACGGCGCGCCCGACCGCCTCGAGCGCCGCGTCGTTCACCCGTCGAACGCCGCCACCTGCGCGCGGAAGGCGTCCGGGACCGGGATCGGGCGGCGGGTCGCGGGGTCGATCAGGACGAGGGTCTGCTTCGCCGTCGCCATGAGCGCGTCGTCGCCGGCGCGGTGGACGGCGTGGTCGTAGGTGACGCTCGTCCTCCCGACCCGCTCGACGCGGACGAAGACCTCGAGCAGGTCGTCGAAGCGGGCGGGGGCGTGGTACTCGACCGTGCAGGCGCGGACCGCGAACTCGCCCGGCACCTCGACGGGGCCGAGGTGGCGGTGGTACTCGACGCGGGCGAGGTCGAAGTACGGCAGGTAGCGCCCGTAGTAGACGACTCCCTGCGCATCGGTGTCCGAAAAGGCAACGCGCGTGAACGCCGCGTAGCGGAACGGCGGCTTCCGGTCGGTCGCGTGCCCGAGCTCGATCACGCGCCGACCCTAGGAGCGGATGACGGCGAGGACCTCGTCGCGCATACGCTCCATCAGCGCCTGCGAGCGCGCCTCGAGGTTCAGGCGGAGGAGGGGCTCCGTGTTGGACGGGCGCACGTTGAAGTGCCAGTCCGCCGCCTCGACCGAGAGCCCGTCGAGGTGCGAGACGCGGCCGCCCGGCCCGAACCGCTCCTTCAGCTCCTGCAGCTTCAGCGCCACGTCGGCGACGGGCGTGTTGACCTCGCCGGTGAGGAAGTGGCGCTCCCGTAACGGGGCGAGGATTCCGGACAGCCGCCCGCGGCGGGAGACGAGCTCCAGCATGAGCAGGAACGGGATCACCCCGGAGTCGGCCTGCGAGAAGTCGCGGAAGTAGTAGTGCGCCGACACCTCGCCGGCGAACACGGCGCCCTCGTCGCGCATCCGCTGCTTGATGAAGGAGTGCCCGACGCGGTTCACGATCGGCACGCCCCCCGCGCGCTCGATCGCCTCCGGCACTGCCCAGGACGCGCGCACGTCGTAGATCACCTTGCCGCCCGGCTCGCGCGCGAGCACGTGCTCCGCGAAGAGCGCGGTCACGAAGTCGCCCGGGACGAACTCGCCGCCGTCGTCGACGAAGAAGCAGCGGTCCGCGTCGCCGTCGTAGGCAACGCCGAAGTCGGCGCCCTCCTCGCGGGTCTTCGCCACGACGAACTCGCGGTTCTCGGGCAGGAGCGGGTTCGGCTCGTGGTTGGGGAACGTGCCGTCCGGCTCGAAGAAGCAGCGCACCGCGTCCACCTGCGGCAACCGCTCGAGCACGCGCGGGAGCATCTCGCCGGCCATCCCGTTCGCGGCGTCGACGACGACCCGCAGCGGCGCGATCGCGTCCGCGTCGACGAACGAGAGCACCCGCTCGACGAACCGCTCCCAGACGTCCTCCCGCGCGACCCGCCCGCGCTCCGCCGGCCGCCAGTCCGCGCGCAGCGCCCGCTCGCGGATCTCGAGCAGCCCGGACTCGCCGCCGACCGGCAGCGCCCCGCGCCGCACGATCTTCATCCCGGTGTACTCCTTCGGGTTGTGCGACGCGGTCACCGCGATCCCGCCGTCGAGCCCGAGCTCGCCGACGGCGAAGTAGAGCATCTCGGTGCCGACCATCCCGATGTCGACGACGTCGGCGCCGGCGTCCGCGGCGCCCTCGACCGCCGCCGCCGCCATCGCCGGCGACGAGAGCCGCACGTCGCGCCCCACCGCGACGCGCCGCGGCTCGAACTGCTCCACGTAGGCCCGCCCGATCGCGTACGCGCCCTTCTCGTCGACCTCCGACGGGTAGAGGCCGCGCACGTCGTACGCCTTGAAGACGCCCGGCTGCAGGGTCACCGGCCGAAGACCCGCTGGGCCTGCCTGCGCCACGCCGCGGCGCCGCCGGCGTCGAGCACGTTGCAGCCGCCGGCCCGCACCACCTCCGGCATCGAGGCGTAGAAGCGATCCGCGAACCGCTGCAGCGCCGCGTCGTCCTCGGACGCGAGCTCGAACGCGGCGGCGAGCTGCTCGTACGGGCGCCGGAAGTCCTCGGTGATCTCGGTCAGGCCGACGTACGCCGCCGTGACCGCGTCGTCCGGCCGGCAGAAGTCGATCACCTGCTGCGCGAATTCGTGCGGCACGCGCTCCGGCGGCGTGTCGAGGAGGCGGTGCTTGACGCCCATCGCGCTCGATCCTACGGCCTACGCCCCGAGTGCCGCGCGGATCGCCTGCGACGACTCCTCGTCGGGCGACTCGCTGATCACGGTCGCGGGCCGCTCGAAGCGCGCGAGCGCCTCCGCGAGCGGCTCCGCCCGCAGCGTCCCCTCGCCGTACGGGAGGTGCTTCGTCTCGTTCCGGTTCGCATACGCGATGTCGGAGAAGTGGACGTGGAACGGCGCCCCCGCCGGCAGGACGGCGTCGGCCGCGGCGAGCGCCTCGGCGAACGGCTCCGCGCGCGTGAACGCCCCGTCCGAGGTGGCGTGCATGTGGGCGAAGTCGAGCACCGGACGCACCCACCCGAGGCGCCGCGAGATCTCGACGACGTCCTCGGCCGACCCGAGCTCGCGCGCGCGGCCCATCACCTCGATCCCGAACGGCACCGCGCGGCCCTTCCCCTCGAGGCGCGCCCGCAACTCGCCGAGCTGCTCGCAGACCGAGTCGATCGCCTCCTCGCGCGTGCGGCCGAGCAGGAAGCCCGGGTGGAAGACGACGAGCTCGGCGCCCGCGGCCCGGGCGATCCCGGCGGAGTGGTCGAGCATGCCGATCGCCATGTTCAGCTTCCGCCCGCGCTCGGCGTGCCCCATGAACCCGGCGATCGGCGCGTGCACGGAGAGGGCGATGCCGCGGCCGAGGGCGAGCTCGCCGAAGCGCGCCGCGAAGCCGTAGTCCATCCAGAAGCGCCCCTCGAAGTCGATCTCGCAGGCGCTGTAGCCGCGCGCGGCGAGCGCCTCGACGGCCGCCTCCGGGCTCTCCCGCGACGGCACGCGCGCGGGCCCGAAACGGAGGCGGGAAGCCATCCGGCGCAGCCTAGCCGGCGCCGTCCGGCCCGCCTTCTACCCTGCGCGCATGGCCGCTCGCCCAACACGCATCGACCTCCTCGAGCTGGACATCGACCTCCGCCTCGCCGAGCTCTGGCGCGAGGCCGCCGGGATCGCCGAGTGGAGCCTCGAAGTCGTCGCCGCCTTCATGCGCGCGGCGTACGGCAAGGGCTACTGCGACGCGCTCACCGAGGAGAGCCCCGGCTCCCTCTGCGCCGACCACGGCTACCGGGTCCCGCAGCGGAAGCTCTCGCCGGCGGACGCCTAGCGCGAGGCGCCCCGGGCGCGCGGCTAGACTTCGGCCGTGGCCCGTCCTACCCGCAGCCCGGCGAGGCTCGTGGTGGCGCTCGCGGTCGCCGGGGTCCTCGCGGTGTTCCTCATCTACACCGCGCTCGGCGGCAACCAGACGCCGCTCCTCCAGCCGAGCAACCTCGCGGCCCACTCCGGCACGGTCTCGCTCACCGGCAAGGTCGTCGGCCCGGTCGCCGGGAACGCGAAGTCCGACGCAGGCCTGCGCTTCTCGCTGCACAACATCCGGGGCGCGAGCCCGCTCGTCCCGGTCGTCTACCGCGGCTCGGTGCCCGACCTCTTCGAGGTGGGCCGCGACGTCAACCTCACCGGGCACCTCGAGGGCGGCGCGTTCGTCGCGAACCAGATGACGACGAAGTGCCCGAGCAAGTACACGGCCGCCCCGAACGACGCCGCGTAGATGGCGGATCTCGGAAGGGCCGCGCTCGTCGTCAGCCTCGGGCTGGCGCTGTACGCGGCCTGCGCGGGCACGGCGGCCGCGCTCGGCCGCAGCCGCCGCCTCGCCGACTCGGCCCGCAACGCGCTGATCGCGAGCTTCGGCTCGACCGCGGTCGCCGCGGTCGTGCTGGCGCTCGCGCTCGTCCGGCACGACTTCTCGTTCGCGTACGTCGCCGCGCACACGAGCCGCGACCTCTCGACCGTCTACGCGCTCAGCGCCTTCTGGGGCGGGCAGGAGGGGTCGCTCCTCCTCTGGCTGCTCGTGCTCACCGGCTACGGGGCGCTCGTCGTGCTCCTGAACAGGCGCCTGCTGCGCGACCTGATCGTCTGGGTGGTGCCGATCGTCGGCGCGATCTCGGCCTTCTTCGCCTTCGTCCTCGTCGCGGTCGCGAGCCCGTTCCGCACGCAGGTTCCGGCGCTCGACGGCGCCGGGCTCACCCCGAGCCTCCAGAACCCGTACATGGTCGCCCACCCGCCGATGCTCTACCTCGGCTACGTCGGGCTCACGATCCCGTTCGCGTTCGCCGCCGCCGCGCTGCTCTCCGGGAAGACCGACGAGCGCTGGATCGTGGCCACCCGGCGCTGGACGCTCTCGGCGTGGATGTTCCTCGGCTTCGGCCAGATCCTCGGCGCGCACTGGGCCTACGTCGAGGTCGGCTGGGGCGGCTACTACGCCTGGGACCCGGTGGAGAACGCCGCGCTCATGCCCTGGCTCGCCGCGACCGCCTTCCTGCACTCGGTGATGATCCAGGAGCGCAAGGGGATGCTGCGCGTCTGGAACATGGTGCTCGTCGCGCTCGCGTTCGAGCTGTCGGTGTTCGGCGACTTCCTCACCCGCTCCGGCGTGATCAACTCGATCCACTCGTTCGCGCAGAGCTCGATCGGAAGCTGGTTCCTCGGGTTCGTCGTGCTGACGGCGCTCTTCTCGCTCGTGCTGATCCTGTGGCGGCTGCCGCTTCTGCGGGCGCGCACGAAGCTCGAGAGCCCGCTCTCGCGGGAGGCGACGTTCCTCTACAACAACCTCCTCCTCGTCGCCCTCTGCCTGACGGTGCTGTGGGGCGTCCTCTTCCCGATCCTGAGCGACCTCTTCCTGAACCAGCCCCGCACGATCGGGCGGCCGTACTACGACTTCTTCCTGCGCATCTTCGGCCTCCCGTTGCTCCTCCTGATGGGCATCGGGCCGCTGATCGCGTGGCGCCGCGCCTCCGCGCGGGGGCTGCTGAAGACCCTGCGCTGGCCGATCTTCGCCGCGCTCGCGGCCGGCGCCGCGCTCGTCGCCGCCGGCGCCGGCTCCTCGCGCCCCGGCCTGATCGCCTACTCGTTCTCGGCGTTCGTGCTCGCGACGATCGTCGTCGAGCTCGTGCGCGGCACGCGCGCGACGGGGTCGCTCTTGCAGCTCGTCGCCCGCAACAGGCGCCGCTACGGCGGCTACATCGTCCACGCCGCCGTCGTGCTGCTCGCGATCGGGATCGCGGGCTCGAGCGCCTACGGCACGACGCGCGAGCAGAAGCTCCTCCCCGGGCAGTCGATGACGGTCGCCGGGCACACGGTCACGTACCGGTCGCTCGAGCGCGAGCGCACCGGCCTCGCCGACGAGACCCGCGCCGTGCTCGACCTCTCCGGCGACGTCCACGGCACGATCCGGAGCGGCGTCAACCACTACTTCGCGGGCGACTCGTCGCGCGAGGTCGGGATCCACACCGACTGGCTGCGTGCGGAGGACACGTACGTGATCTTCGACCAGCAGGACGGGCGGGCGGTGTTCTTCAAGGTGCTCGTGAAGCCGCTCGTGAACCTGATCTGGCTCGCCGGGTTCGTCTTCCTGGCGGGCTCGCTCGTCGCGCTCTGGCCCGATGCGCGGGAGCAGCGCCGGCTCGTCACGCGCCTCGCTCTCGCGCGCGGGTGACGGCGCTCGTCATCGGCGCGCTCATCGCCGCCGTCGCCGTCGTCCTCGTCTCGCTCCCGTTCCTCCTCGGCTCCGACGACGACCTCGGCGTGCCGACGGCCGAGGAGGAGCGTAGGCTCGCCCTGATCGAAGAACGCGACAGGGCGCTCGCGGCCCTCAAGGAGCTTGAATTCGACCACCGGACAGGCAAGATCGACGACGCGGACTACCGCGCGCTCGTCGGGCCGCTGCGCCGCGCCGCCGCCGAGGCGCTCCAGGCCCTCGACGCGGGCGCGGCGAAGGAGTAGGCCGGGGCCGCGCCGAATCCCGGACGCGATGACGAGGCGGACCGTGCTCGCCCTGCTGCTCCTGTGCGCGTTCGCCGCGCCGGCGCTCGGCGACGACGTCTCGCGCAAGCAGGAGATCGACGCGAAGATCGCGGCGCTCCAGGGGCAGCTCGACTCGACGCGCAAGGACGAGGCCGTCCTGCGCGACCGGATCGCCGCCCTCACGGACCGGATCGGGAGTCTCGAGGCGCAGGTCGGCGACGTCTCGCAGCGCCTCGCCGCGCTCCGGCACGACCTCGAGCTCAGGCGGCGCCGGCTCGCCGACCTGACGGCGCTCTACAGGCTCCAGACCAAGCGGCTCGACCACCTGAAGGCGCAGTACCGCCTCGCCGTGGAGCGCCTGAACCGGCGGCTCGTCGCGATCTACGAGAGCAACATCCCCTCGACGCTCGACTTCGTGCTCGGCGCGAGCTCGATCGACGACGTCCTCGAGAAGGTCGACTTCGTGACGATGATCGGCAAGGAGGACGAGCAGATCGCGGCCGAGGTCGAGCGCTCGAAGGTGCTCATGCAGGCCGAGCGGAAGCAGACGCGGAGGCTGCGCCAGAAGGTCGCGGGCGACGCGCGCGCGCTCGCCGCCCGGGCCGCCCAGGAGCAGGAGGCCCGCGACGCGCTCGTCGGCGCCCGCAACGAGCTCGCCCAGACGAAGGAAGCGCAGGCCGCCGACCTCTCCAAGCTCTCGGACCGCGACCGCGCGCTCGCCGACGAGATCGCGCAGGAGCAGGCCGCCTCGGCCGCCCTGGCGGCGCAGATCCGCGCGGCCCAGGCGAACCGCTCCGTCGACGTCACCCCCTCGGGGGCGGGGCTGGTCTGGCCGGTCAGCGGCCCGGTGACGAGCCCGTTCGGCTGGCGCTGGGGCCGGATGCACGAGGGGATCGACATCGGCGTGCCGTACGGCACGCCGATCCACGCCGCGGCTGCCGGCACGGTCATCTACTGCGGCTGGGAGTCCGGCTACGGCAACCTCGTCGTCCTCGACAACGGCGGCAACCTCGCGACCGCCTACGCCCACCAGTCGTCGATCGCGGTCGGGTGCGGCCAGCACGTCGAGCAGGGCCAGACGCTCGGCTACGTCGGCTGCACCGGCCACTGCTTCGGCCCCCACCTCCACTTCGAGGTGCGCATCGGCGGCAGCCCGGTCGACCCGCTCGGCTACCTGTAGCGCCCGGCGCCTACGTCAGCCCGAACGTCTGCGTCAGCAGGAAGACGTTGAGGGCGATGATGAGGGCGGCCACGACGGAGGCTGCGGCCGTCGTCGCGCGCCGGTTCACGAGCGGGCCCATCAGGTCGCGGCGCGAGGTGAAGCGCACGAGCGGCACGAGCGCGAACGGGATCCCGAACGAGAGGACGACCTGCGAGAGCACGAGCGTGCGCGAGGGGTCGACGCCGATCCCGACGACGACGAACGCCGGCAGCATCGTCACGAGCCGGCGGACCCAGACCGGGATCCGGCGCCGGACGAAGCCCTGCATCACGACCTGGCCGGAGAGCGTCCCGACGGCCGACGACGAGAGGCCGGAGCCGAGCAGCGCGATCCCGAAGAGCGCGCTCGCGGTGCCGCCCAGCACCGGCTCGAGCGTCCGGTGGGCGCCCTCGAGCGAGTCGACGTCCTCGAGGCCGCTCCGCCAGAAGGTGCTCGCCGCCATCACGAGCATCGACGCGTTGATCAGGCCCGCGAGGAGCATCGCCACGATCACGTCGATCTGCGTGTAGCGCATCAGCCGCCGCGCCGACCGCTCGTCCTCGGCGACGATCCGGTCCTGCGTCAGCGCCGAGTGCAGGTAGATCACGTGCGGCATCACGGTCGCGCCGAGGATGCCGACGGCGAGCAGCACCGACTCCGACCCCTCGAACCCGGGGACGACGGCGTGGCGGCCGACGGCGCCGAGGTCGGGGTTCGCGTAGAAGAGCTCGACGAGGTAGCAGAGCCCGATCACGCCCACGATCGTGGCGATCACCGCCTCGAACGGCCGGAAGCCGTAGCGCTGCAGGGCGAGGATCGCGAACGCGCAGATGCCGGTCAGGAACGTGGAGAGAACGAGCGGCGTCCCGAGCAGGAGGTTGAACCCGATCGCCGCGCCGAGGAACTCGGCCAGGTCGGTCGCCATCGCGATCACCTCCGCCTGGATCCAGAGGGCGATCGACGTGCGCCGCGAGAACTCGTCGCGGCAGACCTCGGGGAGGTTCCGGCGCGTCGCGATCCCGAGCTTCGCGGAGAGCGTCTGGATCAGCATCGCCATCAGGTTCGAGGCGACGATCACCCAGACGAGCGTGTAGCCGAACTTCGACCCGCCGGCGATGTTGGTCGCGAAGTTGCCCGGGTCGATGTAGGCGACGCACGCGATGAAGGCGGGGCCGAGGAAGGGGAGGATGCGGAACCGGGTCCGGTGCAGCGCCTCGTCGACGGTCCGCAGACCCTTCGGGAGCTGCTCTCCGACGGCACCGGCCCGGCTGACCACGCCGAAAGTTTAGCCTTGACTAAACCTCTGCGTCCACGGTCCGCACGAGGTGCACGTCGGGAAGGTTCCGCCACCGCTCGTCGAGGTCGAAGCCGTAGCCGGCGAAGAACTCGTCCGGCACGGTGAAGCCGACGTAGCGGAGCGGGAGGTCGTCCACGAGCCGCCGGTAGGGGCGGTCGAAGAGCGCCGCCGCCGCGATCGACTCGGGCCCTCTCAGGGAGAGGGACCGGCAGAGGTAGTGGAGCGTGAGGCCGGTGTCGACGACCTCGTCGACGAGGAGCACGTCGCGCCCGGCGACCTGGAGCTCGAGGTCGACGAGGAAGCGGATCCGCTCGTGCCCGCCGGTGGCCGCGGGCCCGTAGCCCGCGAGCTCGACGAAGTCGACGGCGTGGTGGATGGGGAGCGCCCGCGAGAGGTCGGCGAGGAAGGGGACGCACGCCTTGAGCGAGCCGACGAGCACCGGCTCGCGGTCGCGGTAGTCGCGCGCGATCTCGGCGCCGAGCTCGCGCACGCGGGCGGCGATCTCCGCCGCGTCGAGGTAGACCTCGCCGATCCGCGGGTCGAGGTTCCGGCCGGACTCGCTCAGGAGGCCTTGCGCAGACCGTAGCGGGCGGCGATCCGCTCGAAGTCCCGCTCGTAGAAGAGCTTGATCTTGACGTCGGGGTAGAGCCGGCGCAGCCGCCGCAGCTTGCGGTTCTTGCGCGTGACGAGCGACTGCCGCATCACCGTCACCTCGAGGTAGAGATCCTGCTCGGGGAGGTAGAAGTCCGGCGTGAACGCCTCGACGACGCGGCCGTCGGCGTCGCGCTCGAGCACGAACGTGTGCGGCTCGTACAGCCACGGGACGCCGTAGTAGTCGAGGATCTTGGCGTACTCGAGCTCCGCCTCGTTTGCGAAGCGGGGCGGCTCCTCGCCGCGATATGCCTGGAAAGTGGGCGTTTCCGGCGCCACCTGACTCCAAGGTACCAGCGCGGTCGGATGATCCCGAGGGGGCTTTTCTAGACTCCGAGCGTGGAGTCCTTCACCCTTGCGCACCTCTCCGACATCCACTGCGGCGACCCCCACTTCGTGCCGGATCTGATGGAGCGGGCGATCGCCGACATCAACGCCCTCGAGCCCGACGTCGTCGTCTGCACCGGCGACCTGACCACGTACGGGTTCAAGGAGGAGTTCGCCCAGGCGAAGCGCCACCTCGACCGGATCGTCTGCGAGTCGCTCGTCGTGGTTCCCGGCAACCACGACTCGCGAAACGTCGGCTACGTCCACTTCGAGGAGCTCTTCGGCGCCCGCAACTCGGTGCTGCGGAAGGGCGGGGTGACGGTCGTCGCGGTCGACTCGACCGAGCCCGACCTCGACCACGGGCAGATCGGGCGCGGGCGCTACAGCTGGATCGAGGCCGAATTCGCGGAGCCGGCCGAGCTGCGCGTCTTCGTCCTCCACCACCATCTGCTCCCTGTGCCTGGCACGGGCCGGGAGCGGAACATCGTCTACGACGCGGGCGACGCGATCGAGTGCCTCCAGCGAGCCGGAGTGAACGTCGTCCTGTGCGGGCACAAGCACGTGCCGTATGCGTGGCGGCTCGAGAACCTGTTCGTCGTCAACACCGGGACGGTGTCGTCCCTGCGCCTCCGCGGGCGCACGAGGCCCTGCTACAACGTGGTGGAGGCCCACGGCACGCACGTGGACGTGTGGCGCTGCTACCCGTTCCACGGACGGGAGCGGATCATCCAGTTCGACCTCGAGACGCTCGAGTACGAGAAGTACACGGGCAAGATCGAGCGCGAGGTGAGCGCGCAGCGGCCATGAGGGCGGTCGCGCTGATCGACGGCGAGCACGTGCCCGAGGTCGTCCGCGACGCGCTCGCGGAGCTGCCGTACGAGTGGGTCGGCGCGGTGCTCGTGGGCGGGACGGAGAAGCTCCGCGGCCGCGTCGACTACGGCGTCCCGCTGCGGACGGACTTCGGCGACGCGGAGCTCGTGGTCGACCTGAGCGACGAGCCGGTGCTCGGCCCCGGCGAGCGCTTCCGCTGGGCCTCGCGCGCGCTCGCCGCCGGCCTGCCGTACGTCGGCGCCGACTTCCGCTTCGACCCCCCTCGCTTCCACGACGCCGGCGTGCCCGCGATCGGCGTCGTCGGCGCCGGCAAGCGCGTCGGCAAGACGGCCGTCGCCGCGCACCTCGCGGTGCTCGCGGCGCGCGACCGCGACGTCGTGATCGTCGCGATGGGCCGCGGCGGGCCGCCCGAGCCGGAGCTGGTCGAGCGGCCGCCGGCGGTCGAGGAGCTCGTCGAGCTGTCCCGCTCGGGACGCCACGCCGCCTCCGACCACCTGGAGCTCGCGGTCGTCACCGGGCTGCCGACCGTCGGCTGCCGCCGGGCCGGCGGCGGCCTGGCCGGCCGCGTCTTCGTCTCGAACGTGCTCGAGGGCGCGCGGCTCGCCGCCGCCCGCGGGCCGGACCTCCTCGTCGTCGACTCGAGCGGGACGGCGATCCCGCCGGTCGCGGTCGACCGGCGCGTGCTCGTCGTCGGGCCGGGCCACTCCCTCGACGCCCACCTGGACACCTACCGGCGCCTCGTCTCCGACCTGGTCGTCTCGGTCGGCGCCGAGCTGCCCGGCGCCGTCCCGGCGCGGATCCGGCTGCGGCCGCTCGAGCCGCTCGACGGCCGGGTCGCGGTCTTCACCGCGGGCCCGGCGGCGCTCGACGGGCTCGAGGCGGACGTCGTCCACGTGTCGCACCACCTCGGCGACCGCCTCGCCCTCGCGGGCGAGCTCGAGCGCGTCGAGGCCGACACGTACCTGGTCGAGCTCAAGGGCGCCGCGATCGACCTCGTCGCCGAGGACGCGCTCGCCCGCGGCCGCCGCGTGGTGCTCGCGGCCGACGACCTCGAGGGCGACGGCCTCGACGAGGCCCTGCTCGCGCTGATCCCGGAGACCGCCCGTGTCTAGCCGCCGCTACGGCGACCCGCTGCCCCTCGGCGAGCCCGGCGGGCTGCCCTACTCGAAGGGGCTGATGGCGCGCGCGCTCGTCGCGGCCGGGCTCGCGATCGAGCCCGCCTACCTGCTCGCGAGCCACCTCGAGCTCGACCTCGCCGAGCGCGACGCGCGCTCGGTCTCGCTCGAGCGTCTCGAGGAGGTGGCCGCCGCCGTGCTCGGCGAGGAGGAGGGGCCGGCCGCCGTCGCGCGGCTGCGCCGGTTCGCCGCGGTCCAGTCGCTCGACGTGCCGATCGTGCTCCTCGTCGGCGGCGCCACCGGCACCGGCAAGTCGTCGGTCGCGACGGAGGTCGCGCACAGGCTCGGGATCACGCGCGTCACCTCGACCGACTTCATCCGCGAGACGATGCGCGCGTTCTTCTCGCCCCGCTCGATGCCGTCGGTCCACCACTCGAGCTTCGCGGGCGACCCGACGATCGAGGCGTTCCTCAGCCAGACGCGGAACGTGATGGTCGGCGTCGAGGCGGCGATCGAGCGCGCGCTGACAGAGGGCTGGTCGATGGTGCTCGAGGGCGTGCACCTCGTCCCGGGCCTCGTCCCGACCCAGATCGAGGGCGCGATCGTCGTGCACGCGATGCTCGCGATCGAGAGCGAGCGCGTGCACGCGACGAACTTCCGCGTGCGCGACGCCGTCACCGGAGGCACGCGTGCGATGGACCGCTACCTCGAGCGCCTCGGCGACATCCGGCTGATCCAGGGCTTCCTCGTCGAGCGCGCCGAGCGGCTCGGAGTGCCCGTGATCGAGGGCTCGAGCGCCGAGCGCGCGTCCGCCGCGGTGCTCGAGCTCGTGCTCTCGAGCGCCGACCGGATCGAGGTGCGCGCGTGAGCCGTCCGCAGCCGTGACCGACCGCCGGGCACCCTGCCTCTGCGAGAGCTTCGCGCGGGTGACCGAGCGCGCCGCGCTCGCCGGGGCGCGCTGGCTCGGGCGCGACGACCAGGCCGCGGCGGAGGAAGCGGCCTTCACGGGCGCCCGGCAGGCGCTCGAGTCGCTGCCGATCAGCGGCCGGATCGTGATCGGCGCGCCTCCCGACGGCGAGCAGCTCGCGGCGGGGTCGACGATCGGCGCGGGCGGGGAGGAGGTCGACCTGGCGCTCGACCCGCTCGAGGGGCGCGGGGTCGTGGCCAGAGGCGGCAACAACGCCCTCTCGATGATCGCGGTCGGGCCGCTCGGCTCGCTGCCGTCGCTACCCGACATGTACATGCGCAAGCTCGCGGTCGGGCCCCGCGCGCGCGGGCGCGTCTCGCTGACGCTGCCGGTGGGCGACAACGTCCGCGCCATCGCCGACGCGTACGGCCGGACGGCGGGCGACGTCACGACGATCGTGCTCGACCGGCCCCGCCACCACGACCTGATCGAGGAGATCCGCGGCGCCGGCGCCCGAATCAAGCTGATCCAGGACGGCGACGTGCTCGCGTCGATCTCCGCCGCGATCCGCGGCACGAACGACCACCTCGCGATCGGGATCGGCGGGACGCGGCAGGCGGTGCTCTCGGCCGCGGCCCTCCGGTGCCTCGGCGGCGAGCTGCAGGGCCAGCTCTGGCCGACGCGGCGGGCCGAGATCGAGGAGGCGCGCGCCCACGGGATCGAGGACGTCGAGCGCGTCTTCACGATCGACGACCTGGCGCCGCAGGAGGTGATCGTCGTCGCGACGGGCGTCTCGACGAGCGAGCTCCTCCGCGGCGTCCGCTACCTCGCCGACTCGGCGCGGACGCACTCGCTCGTGATGTGCACGCGCTGCAACTGGGTGCGGTTCGTCGACGGGATCCACTTCTTCGCCCGGGAGCGGCGCGAGGAAGTCCGGCTAAGCTGAACGCGATGCCCACGCAGGACGAGGTCGTCGAGGCGCTCCGCCAGGTCGAGGATCCCGAGCTCGGGATGGACATCGTCGAGCTCGGCCTCCTCTACGGCGTCGAGGTGGAGGGGCCCTCGGTGAGGGTGACCTACACGCTCACGTCGATGGGCTGTCCCGCCGGCCCGATGATCGAGGAGGACATCGAGCGCTTCGTGCGCGAGGTGCCCGGCGTCGAGGAGGTGCGCTCCGAGCTCACCTTCGAGCCGCCCTGGTCGCCGGAGCGGATGTCCGAGGACGCGAAGTTCATCCTCGGCTTCGGCTAGGCGAGGGTTGCGAAGCCGGTGCGGGAGGCGTACGCTCCCGCCCCGTGGGCGACGACCCGCGGCCCGAGGGGGAGCCGCCGCCCGGCTCCTCCCACGTCTACCTGATCACGGTCGACGACGGCGACGACCCGCGCCGGCCCGGGTTCGACGACCCGCCCCGGTACCGGTTCGCGGCGCGCGGCAGGCGCCTCGCGGTCGGCGACGTGCTCCGGGCGGGCGAGGAGGGCTGGCCCGGCCCCACCGTCGCGGTCGAGGAGATCGACCGGCACCCCGACGGAAACGGCGCCGGGATCGCGCTCGCCCACGCGGCTGTCGCGAGGCCGCTCGTCCCGCGGTAGGCCGCGCGCGGCAGCCCGGGGTCGACGCTCGGCTGTCGCGCCGTGCGCCGCCCGGAAGAGGGGCACCGGCGGCGGCAGGAAAGGGCTGTGGCCACCCGACATGCCGCCGCCGGCTCGAGGAGGCGCAAGCACCCCGTCTCTGGCGGTGGATCATACAGTGATGCACCTGCCGGATCAACCTGCGACGGTCGCGGCCCGGAAGTGCGCGCCGAGCTCGTCGAACGCCTGCGCGAAGGCGGCCCGGTCGCGCCGGAGCGCCTCGAAGACCTCGGTCACGCGCCGGTCGCCGTCGGCCGTGAGCTCGAGCAGGAAGACCCGCCGGTCGGACTCCGAGCGGCGCCTGCGGACGAGCCCCGCGTCCTCGGCCCGCTTCACGAGCTCGGTCACCGCGGTCTGGCGCAGGTGGAGCCGCTCGCCGAGCTCGGTCACCGTCGAGTGGCCCGCGGGCGCCGCCTTGAGCTGCAGCAGCAGGTCGTAGCGCTGCGGCGTCAGCCCCGCCTCGGCCGCGAGCGCCTCGCTCCGGCGCAGGAAGCGGCGGAGCTCGCTCCGGAAGGCGGCCGCGCTCTCCAGCTCGTCGGCGTCGGGGAGGGCCATGCCGCATTCTCGCAGGCGCCGGAAGCGGGCGCGCGGAGGCCCCGGGGCCGGAAGACGGCGGCACAATGGCGGGATGACGACCGCGGAGGTGCTGCGGGCGTGCGAGCGCCTCGGGCTCGACGCGGCCGGGGTCGCCCGCGCGGAGCCGTACGAGGAGACGGAGCGCCACATCCGCGAGCGGCGCGCGCGCGGGCTCTTCGGCGGCCTGCGCTTCACGACGGCGCGCCCGGAGGAGTCGTGCCACCCCGAGCGCCTGCTGCCAGGCGCCCGCAGCGTCGTCTCGGCGGCGCTCTGCTACTGGGCGCCCGAGCCGGAGCGCCCGCCCGGCCGCGGCCGCCTGCCGCGCTACGCCTGGCGCGACGGCTACGCGGAGCTGCGCCGGAAGCTCGACGCGCTCGGCGCGTGGCTGGGCGCGCCGTACCGCGTGCTCGTCGACGCGAACCAGCACGTCGACCGGGAGGCCGCGGCGCGCTCGGGCGTCGGCTTCTACGGGAAGAACACGATGCTGATCACCCGCCGCCACGGCTCCTGGGTCGTGCTCGGGACGCTCGTGACGGCGGCCGAGCTCGACCCCACCCCGCCGCTCGAGACCGACTGCGGCTCGTGCCGCCTCTGCGTCGACGCCTGCCCGACCGGCGCCCTCGACGAGCCCGGCACGCTCGACGCCACCCGCTGCCTCTCCTACTGGACGCAGACGCCCGAGCCGATCCCGGAGCCCTACCGCCGGCCGCTCGGGGTGCAGGTCTACGGCTGCGACATCTGCCAGGACGTGTGCCCGTGGAACCGCGGCGTCGAGCGGCGCCGCGCCGGGCTCGAGCCGGAGCCCGGCGCGCACGTCGACCTCGTCGCCTGGCTCGAGGGCGACCTCGGGGCGTACCACCGCCTCTACGTCCCGCGCAACGACCCGCGCTGGCTGCGCCGGAACGCGCTCGTCGCGGCCGGGAACGCGGGGGACGGCGTCGTCCGGCCGGCGGTCGAGCGGCTCGCCCACGGCGACGACGCGATGCTCGCGGAGCACGCCCGCTGGGCGCTCGAGCGGCTCTGACGGGCGTCAGGACGAGCGCGCGAGCCGCCGCGGCGAGGAGGCGGCGCGGAGCTCCTTCTCGAGCTCGCCCGCCCGCCGCGCGACGCGGCGGCGCAGGTCTGCGGGCTCGAGCACGACGGCGGCGCCCCGGAACGAGAGCACCTCGCCGACGAGCCACTCGGCGCTCCCGACCGGCCGCTCGTCGAGCGCCGCGCCGTCGACCAGCGCGCGCGCGCCCCGCTCGACCTCCCACCGCGCGACCTCCGGCGCGTACCAGATCCGCGCGCGCGTCGCCGCGGAGAGCTGCGCGGGGTCGAAGCCCTCGCGCGGCGTGAACCCGCGCCGCAGCACCTTGGCGCGGCGGGTGCGGTCGAGCCGGTAGCTGCGTGCGGCGTCGCGGCCGGTGTCCCAGGTGTGGACGTACCAGTGGGGGAGGCGGCGCTCGATCGTGTACGGCTCGACGGTGCGCGTCTCGACCTCGCTCGAGTCCGGCTTCAGGTACTCGAGCTCGACGAGCCGGTGGTTCTGGATCGCGCGCGTGAGCGCGGCCACGAGGTCCTCCTCGGCGCCGGCCTGCGGGGTGGGGGTCTGGGCGAGCGCGAACTGCCCGAACGTGTCCTCGAGCTTCGCGCGCACGCGGTCGAGCGACGCGTTCGCGTCCGCGGCGACCATCGGCCCGACGAACTCGAGCGCGAGCCTGATCGCGCGCGCCTCGAGCGGCGTCAGCCGCGGGGGCCGGCGGAACGTGTCGCCGAAGAGCTCCTTGTCGACGTGCACCTCGTCGCCGCGGAGCTCGGCGTAGACGGCGTAGCAGCCGCCGCCGAAGTTGACGAGGTTGAGCAGCGAGAGGTGCTCCTCGAGCGCCTCCGGCGGGATCGAGAAGCGCTCGACGAGCTCGGAGGCCGGGATCGTCGCCTCCCGCTCGTCGCCGCACGCGGCGAGCAGGTACGCGAGCAGCGACTGGAGCACGCCGAAGCGCTCGGGCGCGACCGGCCCGGCGGTGCGCTCGGCGGCGCCGTTGCTCCAGCGGCGGCGCACCTCCGCCGCCGGGTCGGGCGGCGCGCCCCCGTGCGCGAGCCGCGCCGCCTTCGCGCCGTCGAGCACGAGCCGGCGCAGCTCGGGCGGCTCGAGCGGGACCGCGCGGCCGTCCTGGCGCAGCACCCAGCGTGCGAGCAGCGGCAGGCTCGCGTACTCGGTCGTGAAGACGTCGCCCTCGACCCGGTTGCGCGGCCCCCGGTACTCCCGCCGCACCCACCAGGCGGTGTCGGGCGCGAGCGCGATCCGCGCCTCGCCGGCGAGGTCGCCGAGCTGCCAGTCGGCGCGCCCGCGGAACTCCTCGACGTCGAAGTCGTCGGGGACGCGGAAGTCGCGCTCGCGGCGGGTCGCGAAGCGGATCTCCGAGCGGATGCGCGAGACGCGGAAGCTCTTGACCCGCTTGTCGGCGACGTCCTGCCCGATCACGTACCACGTGCCGTTCTCGGGCAGGAGCGCGTACGGGTTGACGGTCCGCTCGCTCTCGTGGTCGCGCCCGATCGACCAGTACCGGAAGCGCACCGTGCGCTGCTTCGTGATCGCGCCCTCGAGCTTGCCGAGCCGGCCCTGGAGCTCGGGCGTGTAGTCGGGGTCGCGGACCTCGACCCGCGCGGCGGTCGCCGTCGGGGCGCCGTCGCCCGCGCCCGACGCGCGCCCGAGCGCGAGGTTCTGGAGGGCGAGGCGCAGCGGCTCGGCGTACGCGAAGCGGCCCTCGAGCAGGTAGAGGCAGGTCTGGAGCGCGGCGAGCTCGTCGTCGGCGAGGTCGAGCGGCGGCAGGAAGTAGCGCTCCGACCGGAGCGTGTAGAGCTCCTCGCCCGTGTGCTCGTCGCGATGGGAGTCGAGCGGCACCCCGAGCCCGACGAGCTCCGCACGGTCGGAGTAGAAGCGGCGGGCGAACGCCTCGTCGCTCATCTCCTGGTAGCCCTCGACGTTGCCCTTGATGTCGCGCGCGGTGAGCGGCCTCAGCTCGGCCATCAGGAACGCGACCAGCGAGAGCTGGCGGATCAGCTTGTCGGTGTCGTGGCTCACTCAGGCGCGAGCCTAGCGCTCGCGTTCCTACGCGGCGACGCGCGCTCGATCGAGATGCTGGTGCGACGGGCAGTAGTCGCGGTCGGGGAGCGGCGTCCGCTGGCACGGCTTGCCCTTGCGCGTGGTCGCGTGGCAGCGGGCGACGCCGCCCTCGAAGGCGCCGTTCTCGATCTGCTCCTCGATGAACTCGACCGCCGCGCCGACGCCGTGCGTGACCGACCAGGCCACCTGTGCCTGCACCGTGATCGGGAAGTAGCGCCGGATGTCCTGGAAGAGCGCCTTGTCCGGCTTCGCGAAGTAGTGGGGGTCGGCGGCGAGCCGTTCCATCGTCCCCTCGCAGGCGGCGAGCACCTCGCGGCGGTACTCGAGCTGCGTGGCCGGGTCGACGTAGGGGTCGACCAGGTCCTTGATCGACCGGTAGATCGCCCGTGAATATTGATACATGGCGTTCTGGATCATCAGCATCCGCTCGTCCATCGCTGTGGCGCTCATCCCCCTTCGAATGTGCCGAAATTCGTGTGGAGAAGCCGTAAAACCGGAGGACCGTCCGGCTTCGAACCGCTTCGGAACGGAGACTCTACACGCTTCCCGAGCATGTTACAAATGTTTTCTGTTTCAGCAACGGATTCGGCCCGGAGCTTGGGGTCTAGCGGGTGATTTGCCGCGTCGAGGCTCCCCCGAAACCGCTCGCGCGCACGCTCGGGAGCGCCGCCCGGGCCTCGCCGGCCGTGCTGTAGACGCCGCTGAACACGATGTAGTAGCCCGGGTGGAGGCTCGAGAACTCGCTCGAGTCGAGCACGCCGACCTCGGGGAGGCCCGCCCGCGCGGCGCGGGCCGCCGTGGCGCTCGGGGCGGCCGTCCCGTCGGCGACGGGGTAGCTCTCGAGCGCGATCGTCCAGCCGGTCCGGCCGGCCGGCCACGTGGCGAGCGTCTGCCGGCGAGTCGTCGGCGGGCCGGGGGCGGCTCCCGCGCGGACCGCGGGCGCGCGGGCGGCGAGCGTCGTGCCCGCGGCCGGGGTCTCCCCGCCGCCGAGCGCGATCGCGGCGGCGGCGCCCCCGGCGGCGACGGCGAGCGCCGGGATCGCGCCCCAGACCCAGTCGCCCGGGTACCAGCCGAGCCGCCGCAGCCAGCGCCGCCGGAGCGCCGGGACCGCGCCCCGGAGCGAGGGGAGGCGGAGGCCGCACTCGACGCAGTACTCCTGCAGGCGCTCGCGCGGCGCGGCGCAGCGCGGGCAGCGGCGCTCGACGGCGGCGATCGCGTCCTCGCGCCGGCGGCTCGCCACGGCGGCGGCTACGGCGTCTCCGGGCGGGCGATCACGGTGTCCTCGCCGCCGGCCCCGTCGCGGCCGTCGAGCGCGCGCCCGCAGCTCGGGCAGAAGCGGGAGCCCCGCAGCACCGGCGCTCCGCAGGAGCAGCGGGGCGGGGCGGTCCGGCCGGCTCGGAGCAGCTCGTCGATCTCGGCGAGGCGGGCGTCGATCCCGACCACCTCCGCGCAGCCCTCCGCGATCAGGTCCTCCCGGAACGAGCCGCGGCGGTAGAGCTCGACGGCGAGGCCGCCGAGGTCGCGGAGCTTCTCCTCCCGCACGGCGAGCAGCGTGCGCTCCTCGCGTCGCAGGAGGCCCGCGTGCGGCCGGCGCGGCGTCACGCCGCCGGCGCTCGGGCGCCGGCCGCGTGCGGCCCGCCGGTGGAACGGCCACATGCAGGGAGTGTAGGCGCTGCCCTCGCCGGAGCTACGTCAGCCGGGCCCGCCGGGCGCCGGGCGAGAGCCGGTGCATCCTGATGCCGAGGCGGCGGGCCGCGAGCGGGATCGTCGCCCCCTGCACGACCACCGAGGCGAGCACGACGACGAAGACGAGGTCGTAGATCCTGCCGGCGTCCTCGAGCCCCCGGTCGACCGCGAACGCCGCGAGCAGGATCGGCACGGCGCCCTTGAGGCCGCCCCAGGCGATGAACGCCCGCTCGCCCCGCCGGAGCCGGGCCGGCGCGAGCAGCGGGGCGAGGACGAGGGGGCGGACGACGAGCGCGACCGCGGCGGCGAGCAGGAGCCCGTCCCCCCAGGTGCCGGCGCCGAGCGCCGAGATCGTGATCGTGAGGCCGAGCACGCCGAAGACGACGATCTCCGCGAGCGACGAGAGCGCCTCCTGGAAGACCTCGAGCTCGGCGCGGAACGGCGCGCGCAGGTCGCCGACGGCGAGCCCGGCCACGAAGACGGCGAGGAACCCGGACCCGTGGGCGACGCTCGCGACGCCGTAGACGATCCCCGCCCCGGCGAGGCCCTGGAGCGTGTAGAGGCCCGCCGTCGGCAGCGTCACGCGCCGGATCGCCTGCCCGATCAGGAAGCCGCCGGCGACGCCGATCGCGAGCCCGATCGACAGCTCGAGCGCGAACTCCCGGACGACGATCCAGAAGCTCGCGTCCGGGTGCGTCGCGAGCTCGATCATGCCGATCATGAGCGCGATCCCGACCGGGTCGTTGGCGCCGGACTCGCCCTCGAGGATCGTCCCGGTGCGGCCCGCGACCTCGCGCTCCCCGAGCACCGAGAACATCACGGCCGGGTCGGTCGGGGCGACGGCGGCACCGAGCAGGCCGGCCGCCGTCCAGTCCAGGCCGAGCGCCCAGTGCGCGACGAGCGCGGCGCCGCCGGCCGTCGCGAAGGTGCCGAGCAGACCGAGGGACACGACCGGGACGAGCGACGCCCGGAGCCGCCGCCAGCCGATCCCGAGCCCGCCGTCGAAGAGGATCACGATCAGGGCGACCGTCGCCACCCGCACCACCGTCTCGGTCGAGACGTCGAGCGAGGGGAAGAGGTCGGAGGCGACCGCGGCGACGACGAGGAAGGGCGCGGCCGCGGGGACGGAGAGCCGCTCGCTCACCTTGGTCGTGAAGAGGGCGGCCGCGACGGCGCCTGCGACGAGCAGGATCCAGGCCCCGAAGGCGGTCACCTCGTGCACGTGCCGGGGGACGCTACCGGGCGGGACGCCGGGAGCCGGCCGCCCCCCGGCGGGCGGCCTTGCCGGCCGCTCATAAACTCCTTACTTTTCCGTCATTGAGGGCATACCTCGCCTGGAGATACTGCGTTCGCCACATGCGCAAGCTCTGCCTGATCGTGCTTGCGAGCCTGTCCTGCCTGCCTGCGGCCGCCCTGGCCGAGCGAGTGGCCGCCGGAGACGGCTCGCTCGTCGTCGCCAACGCCGACGGCCGCCTCGTCGTCTCCGGGCACGGGCTCATCTTCGGCCACCTCGACCGCGGCTCGGTCACGGTCGTGGGCGACTACAAGCCGGACGACCACTCGGCGCTGTCGTCCGTGAGCGGCGCGAAGATGAGGGTCGTGGGCGGCAAGGTCGTGTACACCGGCACCGACATGCGTTTCTTCTTCCCCGGCGGGAAGTACGTGCTCGTGCTGGACGGGCTCGGAATCGACGTGTCGGCGGTCGGGACGGGCAAGCTGGTCGCGCCCGGGCTCGGCCTCGCGGGCGACGGCACGATCGCCGTCGACGGCGGCCGTCCGCAGGCCGCGGACACGATCGAGGGGGCGGTCCTCTTCGGCAAGGGCGGCGGGACCGGCGGCGGCACCGGCCACGACTCCGATGCCGGGAGCGGCCGGGGCAAGCACGGCTAGCGGATGGCGGCTGCCGCGCCGACGATCCTGGTCGTCGAGGACGAGAGCTCGATCGCGTCGTTCGTCTCGCTCTACCTGAAGAACGCGGGCTACTCGGTGCGCACCGCGTCGACGGGCGGCGAGGCGCTCGCCCTCGCGGCGGCGGAGAAGCCGGCGCTGATCGTGCTCGACCTGATGCTCCCGGACATCGACGGGATCGAGGTCTGCAAGCGGATCCGCCAGGACTCGGACGTCCCGATCCTGATGCTGACCGCGCGCGACGAGGACGTCGACAAGATCATCGGCCTCGAGGTCGGCGCGGACGACTACCTGACGAAGCCGTTCAACCCCCGCGAGCTCGTGGCGCGGATCCGGTCGGTGCTGCGGCGCGCCGCGCCCGAGCGCCGCGAGCGCGAGAGCGAGACGATCCAGCACGGCAACCTCACGGTCGACGCGGGCCGGCGCGAGGTCCGCGTCGGCGACGAGGAGATCCAGCTCGCCCCGAAGGAGTTCGACCTCCTGTGGGAGCTCCTCGACCACCGGGGGCTCGTCCTCACGCGCGACCAGCTCCTCGAGCGCGTGTGGGGGTACACCTTCGCCGGGGACACGCGCACCGTCGACGTGCACGTGCGCCAGCTCAGGCGGAAGCTGGGGGACGCCTCCCCGATCGTCACCGTGTGGGGGGTCGGCTACAAGGTGGCGCCCGTCCGCGAGCCGCACAAGGGCGCGGCCTAGAGGGCCCCCGGCCGGTGGCGGGTCGCCAGCTCGCACCGCCCGCGAGCGACACTTAGAGGGATGTTCAGGTCCCTGCGGGTCCGGCTGCCGCTCCTCTTCCTGGTGGGGATCGCGTTCGCCGGGCTCGTGACGACGGTGATCGCGGTGCAGCTCTTCCGCGAGTTCGCGCGCGACCAGACGCTGAGCGAGCTCCGGCGGGAGGCGAAGGGGATCGCGAAGCTCTACGGCGACTGGGTCAACGAGACCTTCAGCGCGTCGACGCGGCGGGACTCGCGCCGGGCGCCGAGCTTCGCGCGTGCGAGCCTCGAGACGGCGACGGGCGACCTGATCGGGTACGTCGGGGTGAACCCGTTCCCGGGCGAGGACTCGGGGCTGCGGCGGTGGAGGCTCAAGACGATCGACTGGACGTCGGGCGAGACGCTCACCTTCGAATTCGTCCCGCCGGGCGAGCGCCGCACCTACTACGCCGTCGCGCGCCCCGTCGTCCTCCGCGACCGGCCGATCGGCGCGATCATCGTGGCGAAGCAGAAGACGAGCGTGAGCCACAGCGCCTGGCAGCTCGTGCAGCGGCTCGCGCTCGCGGGCGCGCTCGGGCTCGTCGCGGCGGCCGTGCTCGCGTGGTACTTCTCGCGGCGGCTCGTCAAGCCGGTGCTCGCGCTCTCCCGCGCCGCGGACGAGGTCGCGACCGGCAACTACGACGTCCAGGTGCCGCCGCGGGCGGCCGGCGAGATCGGCCACCTGGCCGACCGCTTCGGCGAGATGGCCGGGAAGCTCGCCGAGGCGGAGGCGCGCGAGCGGAACTTCCTGATGTCGGTCTCGCACGAGCTGCGCACGCCGCTGACGGCGATCCGCGGCCACGTGTCCGCGCTCCGCGAGGGCGTCGTCGAGGACCCCGAGCTGGCGGCGCACTCGCTCGAGGTGGTCGAGGCCGAGGCGCGCCGGCTCGAGCGGCTCGTGGGCGACATCCTCGACCTCGCCAAGCTCGACGCGCACCGCTTCACGGTGCTCTCCGAGGAGGTCGACATGGAGCAGCTCGTCGACCGCGCCTACCGGACGTTCGCCGAGCAGGCGCGGGAGCGCTCGATCGACTACCGCGTCGAGGTGCTCGCGCGGCCGGTGATCGTCTCCGACGGCGACCGCGTCCTGCAGATCGTCGACAACCTGCTCTCGAACGCGTTTCGCGCGACGCCCGACGGGGGGCGCGTCGAGCTCGAGCTCGCGCAGTCGAACGGCAGGGTGGAGGTCGCGGTCGAGGACACCGGGCCGGGGATCCCGCCGGAGGAGCGCGAGCGCCTCTTCCGGCCGTTCGTCTCGGGCGGGGGCGGGACCGGCCTCGGGCTCGCGATCGCGCGCGAGCTCTCGGCCGCGCTCGGCGGCCGGATCGAGCTCGAGTCGGACGTCGGCCGCGGCTCCCGCTTCGTGCTCGTCCTGCCGGCCGTCTCAGCGGTCGCCTGAGAGCCAGAACGCGGCCGCCGCCGCGACGTAGCCGGCGGCGAGGACGGCGCCGCGACCGCGGGTGGAGCGGCCGCCCGCGACGGACGCGCCGACCGCGAGCGCGGCCAGCGCGACGACGGCGACCTCGACGGGACGGAACGCCAGGGTCAGGTCGTGGCCCCCGATCGCGGACAGGAGCGCCGCCGCGGGCGCGACGAACACGGCCACCTGCGCCGCGGAGGAGACGGCGATCTCGCTCGCGAGCTTCGTCTTGCCGCGGCGCGCGACGACGATCGCCCCTCCGTGCTCGGCCGCGTTGCCGACGATCGCGACGATGACCGCGGCCACGAAGAAGTCGGAGAGGCCGAGCGTGTCGCCGAAGCCCTCGAGCGTCTTCACGAGCGCTTCGGAGACGAACGCGGTCGCGGTCGCGCTGACGGCGAGCGCGACGACGGCCGTGCGCATGCGCCACGCGCCCTCGGCGGCGGGGGCGGTGTGCAGCGCGCTGTGGCGGCGGAGGCTGAGCAGGCTCGCGCCGACGTAGAGCGCGAGCAGGAACCCGGCGACCGGCAGCGTCAGCACGAAGAGCGAGTGCCGGTCGGGGTCCCCGTCCCAGCCCGGGACCGACGGGACGAGGAAGAGCGCGGTCGCGACGCCGATGTTCCCGAGGTGGTGCAGGAGCGAGCGGCGGTCGACGTCGCCGGCGCCGGCCACCATCGTCAGGCCGAGGACGAGGAGGAGGTTCGAGACGACCGAGCCGGTGATCGAGCCGCGCACGACCTCGTAGAGCCCCTCGTGCACGGCGAGCACCGCGATGATCAGCTCGGGCGCGTTGCCGAAGCTCGCGTTGAGGAAGCCGCCGACGCCCGGGCCCGTGTGCTCGGCGACGTGCTCGGTCGCCTCCCCGATCACCCAGGCGAGCGGGACGAGCGCGACCGCGGAGACCGCGAACACGGCGACGTCGCCGGCGCCGGTGAGGTAGTGCAGCGCGAGCGCGACCGGCGTCAGGGCGAGCGACGCCCAGGTGATCCGTTCGAGGAGGCCGATCGGGCGAGCCTAGTCGGAGGGGGGCTACCCGGCGTCCGCCGGCCGGAGCGGCACCACGGCGGCGCGCGGCTCGAGCGAGCGCTCGATCCGGTCGAGCCGCTCGTTGAGGCTGCGCCACTGCGCGGTGAGGAGGTCGACGAGGAGGGCGAGGTCGTCGATGCGCGCGTGCCGCTCGGCGAGCAGGTCGGTCTCGATCCGCTCGAGCCGCCGGATCATCTGGTTCGAGAGGCCCTTGACCTCGGCGAGCCGGCGCGAGATCGGCGCCGCCTCCGAGCGGAGCCCGTCCCGGAGGGCGCCGCCCACGGCGTCGGGGAGCACCACCTGGAGCTCGTCCGCCGTCTGGGCGAGCGCCTCGACCTGCAGGCGCGCCCGCTCCAGGGCCGCGGCGATCTCCGGCGGGAGCGAGTAGCGGTCGTCCATCACCGCCGACGGTAACGTCGCCGTCGGATGAAGGCAAGCGACCTCGACTACGAGCTGCCCCCGGAGCTCGTCGCCCAGCGCCCCGCGCCCCGGCGGGACGAGTCCCGGCTGCTCGTCTGGTCGCGGGCCGAAGGGGGCGAGCCGCGCCACCGGGTCTTCCGCGAGCTCCCGGAGGAGCTGCCGCCGGGGACGCTCGCGGTCGTGAACGACACGCGGGTCGTCCCGGCGCGGATCCGCCTCGAGCGGCCGCGGGGCGAGGTGCTCCTGCTCGAGCCCCTCGGGGGCGGGGAGTGGGAGGCGCTCGCGCGGCCGACGCGGCGGCTGCGCGCCGGCGGCCGGTACGGGCCGGTGGAGCTCCTGGAGCACCTCGGCGAGGGCCGCTGGCGGCTGCGCCTCTCCGGTGCGCCCGCCGGCGAGCCGCCGCTTCCGCCCTACGTGACCGAGCCGCTCGCCGACCCCGAGCGCTACCAGACGGTCTACGCGCGCGAGGCGGGGTCGGCGGCGGCGCCGACGGCGGGCCTCCACTTCACGCCCGAGCTCCTGGCGCGGCTCGAGGTCGAGCACGTCACCCTCCACGTCGGGCTCGACACCTTCCGGCCGCTCGCGACCGAGACGCTCGAGGAGCACCGGCTCCACGGCGAGCGCTACGCGGTGCGGCCCGAGGCGTGGGAGCGGATCCGGGCTGCCGAGCGGGTGCTCGCGGTCGGGACGACGACGGTGCGCGTGCTCGAGACGCTCGCCCGCGGCGCGCCGCTCGCCGGCCGCACCGAGCTCTTCGTGACGCCCGGGTTCGAGTTCCTGCGCGTCGACTGCCTGCTCACGAACTTCCACCTGCCGCGCTCGACCCTGCTCGCGCTCGTGATGGCGTTCGCGGGCGTCGAGGAGACCCGCCGCCTCTACCGGGCCGCGATCGCCGAGCGCTACCGCTTCTACTCCTTCGGCGACGCCATGCTCGTCCTGTGACCGGAGCGCCCGTGGAACGACTGTCAGGCTTCCGAGACCGCGGCCGCCGCCGGAGATGACCGCGTTCGCCGTGTCCGCGAGGGACGGTGCGGCGCGGGCGGGCGTGCTGCGCACCGCCCACGGCGAGGTGCGCACGCCGGTCTTCATGCCGGTCGGGACGAAGGCGAGCGTGAAGTCCGTCTCGCCGGCCGAGGTGCGCGCGCTCGGCGCGCAGATCGTGCTCGGCAACGCCTACCACCTGCACTTCCGGCCCGGCGACGCGCTCGTCGCCGAGCTCGGCGGGCTCCACCGCTTCATGGCCTGGGACGGGCCGATCCTGACCGACTCCGGCGGCTTCCAGGTCTTCTCGCTCCGCGACACCCTGCTCGCGGTCGACGACGGCGGCGTCACCTTCCGCAACGTCTACGACGGCTCGGCCACCCGCTTCACCCCCGAGCTCGCCGCCGCGATCCAGGCCAACCTCGGCAGCGACGTCGCGATGTGCCTCGACCACGTCCCGCCTCCGGCCGCCGACCGCCGCGCGCTCGCCGACGCCGTGCGCCGGACGACCGAGTGGGCGCGCCGGCAGCGCCGCGCCCCGCGCGCCGACGGCCAGCTCCGCTTCGCGATCAACCAGGGCGGGACCGACCGCGAGCTGCGCCGCCGCTCGGCCGAGGAGCTCGTCGAGCTCGACTTCGACGGCAACGCGATCGGCGGGCTCGCCCTCGGCGAGGACCGGGGCGCGATGTTCGCGACGACCGACGAGGTGGCCGCGCTCCTCCCCGACGACCGCCCGCGCTACTTCATGGGGATCGGCGACCCGGAGGGGATCCTCGAGGTGATCGAGGCCGGCGTCGACATGTTCGACTGCGTCCTCCCGACCCGCACGGCCCGCACCGGCAGCGCGCTCACGTGGGAGGGGCGGCTGAACCTCCGCAACGCCCGCTACGCGCGCGACCCCGCCCCGCTCGACGAGCGCTGCGACTGCCCCGCGTGCACGACCTTCTCGCGCGCCTACCTCCGCCACCTCGTCAACCAGAGCGAGCTCCTCGGGCACCGGCTGCTCACGCTGCACAACCTCCGCTTCGTGCTCGCGCTCACGGACGGAGCGCGCCGCGCGATCGAGAGCGGTACGTTCAGCGCCTACAAGCGCGACGCGCTCGCGCGACTCGGCACATGGGCCCCCTGATCGTCATCGCCGTCCTGCTCGTCCTCGCCTGGATCTTCCTCGTCCTGCCCGCACGCCGGCGCCAGCGCGCCCACGCGGCGATGCAGGACGACCTCGAGGTGGGCGACGAGATCATCACCGCGGGCGGGATCCACGGCGTCGTCCGCGAGGCGGGCGAGAGCGAGCTCCGCGTCGAGATCGCGCCGGAGGTGCTCGTCACGCTCGACCGCCGGGCCGTCGCCGCCGTGGCCCGGGAGGGGCCCGGGGAAGGAGATTCCGCCGCTCCGAGCTAACCTGTGCGGGTAGCTTGGCCTCGCGGCGCTCGCATCTGACGCTCGTGGCGCTGCTCCTGGCGGCGCTCGTCGGCGTGTTCTTCCTCGGCTGGTCGGGGTCGCCGGTGCACAAGAAGCTCCGGCAGGGCCTCGACCTCCAGGGCGGCCTCGAGGTGGTGCTCGAGGCGCAGCCGCCGCGCGGCCACAAGCTCACCTCCGACGACATGACCCGGTCGGTCGACATCATGCGCAACCGGATCGACAAGCTCGGCGTGTCCGAGCCCGTCGTGACGAAGCAGGGCTCGAACCAGATCGTGATCGAGCTGCCCGCCGTCCACAACATCAACCAGGCGGCGCAGATCATCGGGGAGACGGCCCAGCTCGAGCTCTACGACCTCGAGACGTCGCTCGTGGCCCCGTCCGTCGACGCGTCGCAGAACCCGGTCGCGACGACGAGCCTCTTCACGCTGCTCACGAGCGTGCAGAGCGGCCAGAAGGGCCTGCCGTCGCAGTACTACCTCTTCAACTCGCGCACGAAGCAGCCGGTCGCGGGCCCGACCCAGACGCTCGCCCAGCTCAAGCGAGACCCGGCGGTGAAGGCGCTGAAGCCGCTGAAGCGCGCCGCGAAGCTCAAGACGTCGACGGGCTTCCCGACGGGCTACCAGCTGCTGACGGTCCCGTCGAAGCGCGTCGTGATCACGTGCGACGCCGAGAGCTCCGTCGTCTGCCCCGGCGTCAACACGGCTCCGGCGCCCGGCGTCACCTACTACTACCTCTTCAAGCACGACCTCGAGGCCGAGAACCCGGTGCCGCAGATGACCGGCAAGGACCTGAAGCTGAAGGGGACGCGGCAGGACTTCGACCCGAACGGGCAGCCGGTCGTGACGATGCAGTTCACTGGCCACGGCAACAAGGTCTTCCACGAGATCACGCGCCTGGAGGCGGTGCGCGGCCAGACGCTCGGCGTGCCGCAGCACTTCGCGATCGTGCTCGACAACGAGCTCCGCTCGTTCCCGCAGATCGAGTACCAGAAGTACCCGGACGGGATCGACCCGTCGAGCGGCGGCGCCGAGATCACGGGCCTCGCGTCGCTCTCGGAGGCCAAGAACCTCGCGCTCGTGCTGCAGACGGGCGCCCTGCCGGTGAAGTTCGTCACCGTCGAGCGCACGGACGTGTCGGCCACGCTGGGCAAGGACTCGCTGCGCGAGGCGCGGAACGCCGCGATCGGCGGCCTCCTCGCCGTGGCGCTCTTCCTGCTCGTCCTCTACCGCTTCCTCGGCCTCGTGGCGGTGATCGGGCTCGGCATCTACGCCGCGTTCATGTACGGCGCGATCCTCATCTTCGGCGTCACGCTCACGCTGCCGGGGTTCGCGGGCCTGATCCTCACGATCGGCGTCGCCGCCGACGCCAACGTCGTCATCTTCGAGCGCATCAAGGAGGAGGTGCGCGGAGGCCGCTCGGTCCGCGCCGCGATCGCCGCCGGCTACCAGAAGGGCTTCCACACGATCGTCGACGCGAACGCGGTCACCTGCATCACCGCGCTGATCCTGTTCGCGGTGGCGACCGCGCAGGTGAAGGGGTTCGCCCTGATGCTGCTGATCGGCACCGTCATCTCGCTCCTCACCGCCGTCGCGGCCACGCGAGCGATGCTCGGCCTGCTCGCCGGCTTCGGCTGGTTCAGCGACCCGCGCTTCATGGGTGCGACCGCGACCGAGATCCCGCGCTGGCAGCGCATCGACGTCGTCGGCCGGCGCCGCCTGTGGCTCGCGATCTCGGTCGTCGCGATCGCGCTCAGCGTCGTCGCGATCGGGGTGAAGGGCCTGAACCTCGGGATCGACTTCAAGGGCGGCGTCCAGGTGACCTTCGAGACGCCGAAGCCGACGTCGCTCAGCGCCGTCCGGAGCCAGATCACGGAGAAGGGCGCGGTCGTGCAGGGCCGCGGCAAGGTGACGGGCGCCGAGAGCTACCAGAGCTTCCAGGTTCGCCTCAAGAAGCTGCAGCCCGGCGCGCAGGCGCGGCTCACGAACGACCTCACCGACCGGCTGGACGCGCAGAAGCTCGGCGTCAAGAACGTCTCGGCGAGCTTCAGCCGGCAGATCCTCCGCGGCGCGATCGTCGCGATCGTCGTGTCGTTCGCCCTGATCGCGCTCTACGTCACGCTGCGCTACCGCTGGCGCTTCGCCGTCCCGATCCTGCGCACGCTCCTCAACGACATCCCGATCGCCCTCGGCGTCTACGCGATCGCCGGCCGCGAGGTGAGCGCGGCCACCGTCGCGGCGATGCTGACCATCCTCGGGTACTCGGTGTACGACACGATCATCGTCTTCGACCGCGTGCGCGAGAACATGCGGCTGATGCCCCGCGCGAGCATCGCGACGATCGCCAACCTCTCCGTCTGGGAGGTGCTGCGCCGCTCGATCGTCACGTCGGTGATCACGCTGATCCCGATCGTGGCGCTGTTCGCGTTCGGCGGCGCCACGCTCCGCGACTTCGCCTTCGCGATCATGGTCGGCATCTCGATCGGCGCCGTCTCGACGATCTTCGTCGCGACCCCGCTGCTCACCCAGCTCATGGAGCGGGACCCGGAGTACGCGCGCCGCAAGGACGAGCCGGTCGACGCCGAGGCCGGGCGGAAGCTCCTGCGCCGGGCCGAGCTGGCGGCGGCGGAGGAGCCCGCACCCGAGACGCCCGTCGACCTGATCGAGGACGCGATCGAGGCGGTCGTCGACGGCGGCGCCGCCCGGGACGCCAAGCGAGAGCGGCGCCGCCAGCGCCGGCGGTCGAGGCCGCATGGACGAGCCAGGTAACGGGCCCTACGCCGAGCCCGACCCGTTCGACCGCCTCGGCGCGGTCCTCGGGCCCCGGCTCGACGAGCTCCGCTCGCTCCTCGACGAGCTGACCGTGCGCTGGCGCGGCGACGCGGCGCGCGTGGGCGAGGGCACCCGGCAGCGCCTGCGCGACCTCTTCCGGGAGCTCGGCCTGATCACGCGCGACGACTGGGACGAGCTCGACCTCCGCGTCGCCCAGCTCGAGCACCGCCTGCGCCTCCTCGAGGACGAGCCGAAGCCGTGACCGAGCGGCTCACGCCGAAGCAGGCCGACGCGCTGCGCGCCGAGCTCGCCGAGCTCGAGGGGCCGCGCCGCGCCGAGGTCGTCGCCGCGATCAAGCGCGCGCGCGAGTTCGGCGACCTCTCCGAGAACTTCGAGTACCACGCGGCGAAGAACGAGCAGGGGCTGCTCGAGGCCCGGATCCGGACGCTGAGGGCGCGGCTCGACCACGCGGAGATCGTCGAGCACGCGGTCGGCGACGAGGTCGGGATCGGGTCGGTGGTCGACGTCGAGGACGAGGGCGGCGACGTGCTCACGGTCGAGGTGAGCGCCGTCGGCGGCGCCGGCACCGTCTCGCCGACCTCGCCGCTCGGCGCCGCGCTGCTCGGGCGGAAGCCCGGGGAGACGGTCGACGTCGAGGCGCCGCGCGGCGCCTGGCGGGCGACCATCCGCGCAGTCCGGTGAGCCGACCCGACGAGCTCGACCGGCTCGTCGAGCGCAGCCGCAGGATCGGGGCCGACCCGGCGCTCGTCCTCCACGGCGGCGGCAACACCTCGACCAAGCTCGTCGAGCTCGACCACACGGGCCGCGAGCGCCGCGTGCTCAGGATCAAGGGCTCCGGCTCCGACCTCGCGACGTGCACGCGGCGCGACTTCCCGGGGCTCTGGCTCGACGACCTGCTGCCGCTGCGCGACCGCGACGCGATGAGCGACGAGGAGATGGTCGCCTACCTCGCCCGCTGCCTGGTCGAGCCCGACGCGCCGCGCCCCTCGATCGAGACGCTCCTGCACGCCTTCCTGCCCGCAGCCCACGTCGACCACGTGCACGCGGACGCGATCTGCGCGCTCGCGAACGCGCCCGATCCCGCCGCGGCCGTCGCCGACGCGCTCGGCGGGGAGGTCGCCGTCGTGCCCTACCTCCGTCCCGGCTTCGCGCTGTCGAAGCTCGTCGCCGAGCACGCCGGGGCCCGGGCGGTCGTCCTCGCGCACCACGGGCTCGTCACGTGGGGCGAGAGCCACGAGGAGTCGTACGAGCTCACGCGCGAGCTGGTCGACCGGGCCGCCGCCTACGTCGGCCTCCGGCCCGTCCGCGTCGAGCTCGGCGGCGCCGCCGGGCTCGTCGGCCTGCGCGGCCGGGTCTCGAGGAGCCGGCGTCAGGTGCTCGCGGTCGACGTCGCGCAGCGGGCGCTCGCCGGCCGCGACGACGCCGTCGAGATCGCGTCGATGCGCAGCACGCCGGACCACATGCTGCGGATCGGAGCCGAGACGAACGGCGACGGCCCGGTCTTCCTCGTCGAGGGCGTCGGCTGCGTCGCCGCGGGCCCCGACCCGCGCACGGCGCGCACGAGGCTCGAGCTCGCGGCCCACTCGCACGCCGCCGTCGCCGCGACCCGCGACCGCTTCGGCGGCGCCTCGTGGCTCTCCGGGCAGGAGGTCCGGGACTTCCTCGAGTGGCCGCTCGAGCGGTACAAGCTCACGCTCCTGCCGCCGCCGCCGGAGCTCCAGGGGTACGTCGCGATCGTCACCGGCGCCGCCTCCGGGATCGGGCGCGAGCTCGCGGCCGACCTCGCCGCACGCGGCGCGAACGTCGTGGGCGCCGACCTGGCCGGCGCCGACGTCGAGGGCGACCTCTCCGACGAGCGGGTGGTCGACGAGCTCGTGCACGCGACGGTCGACCGCTACGGCGGCCTCGACGCGGTCGTCTTCTGCGCGGGCACCGCGGCGACCGGAACGCTCGCGGAGGTCGGCGACGCGCAGTGGAGGCGCAGCCTCGAGGTCAACCTCACGAGCCACTTCCTGCTCACGAAACGCGTCTGGCCGGTGCTCGCGGAGCAGCGCATCGGCGGCAGCCTCGTCTACGTCGCGTCGAAGAACGCGTTCGCCCCCGGCGCCGGCTTCGGGCCGTACTCCGTCGCGAAGGCGGGGCTCGTTCAGCTCGCGCGTGTCGCCGCCCTCGAGGGCGGGCCGATCGGCGTCCGCGCCAACGCCGTCAACCCGGACGCGGTCTTCCGCGGCTCGAAGCTGTGGTCGGACGAGGTGCGTCGGGAGCGCGCCGCGGCCCACGGCGTCCCGGTCGAGGAGCTCGAGGCGTTCTACGTGGATCGCTCGCTGCTTCGCCGCGAGGTGACGGCCGGCGACGTCGCCGAGGCCGTGGCGTTCCTCGTCTCCGACCGCTCGCGCGCGACGACCGGCTGCGTCGTCACGGTCGACGGCGGCGTTCCGGGCGCCTTCCCCCGGTAGCTGCATACTTCGCGCATGGCGACGCGCCAGCGCTCGCTCACGATCGGCCGGCTCGGCGAGATCGCTCAGGTCGCCGCCCGCCACGGCTTCGGCTACCTGCTCGAGGGCAGGCGGCACCGGCCGGCGGCGGACGGCACGCCGACCGCGCGCGGCCGCCACCTGCGCGAGATGCTCGACGAGCTCGGCCCGACCTTCGTGAAGTTCGGGCAGCTCCTGTCGACGCGCCCGGACATCGTCCCGCCCGACATCATCGCCGAGCTGCGCGGGCTGCAGGACGACGTCCGCCCCTTCCCGTTCGCCGACGTCGAGCGCGTGATCCGGGAGGAGCTCGGCCAGCCGATCGAGCGCCTCTTCCTCGAGTTCGAGGAGACGACGGTCGCGTCCGCGTCGATCGGCCAGGTGCACCGCGCCGTGCTCCCGAACGGCCGCAAGGTCGCGGTCAAGGTGCAGCGGCCGCTCGCGCCGGCGACGATCGAGAGCGACATCCAGCTGCTCGACCAGGCGGCGAGGCTCGTCGTCGAGCGGGTGCGCGCGCTCGACTTCGTCGACACCCGCGAGCTCGTCGACGAGTTCGCGCGCGCGATCCGGCAGGAGCTCGACTACCGGCTCGAGGCGCGGAACGCGGAGGCGTTCCACCACAACTTCGCGGGCCACCCCCACGTGAGCGTGCCCCGCGTGTACTGGAGCTACACGCGCTCGCGCGTGCTCACGCTCGAGTACCTCGACGGCGTCCAGCTCGCCGACCTCGAGCTGGAGGCGTGGCCGCTCGACCAGCGGCGGCGCCTCGCCTACCTGATCTCCGAGGCGTGGATGACGATGATCTTCCGCCACGGCTTCTTCCACGGCGATCCGCACCCGGCGAACGTCCTCGTGCTCTCGCCGGAGCGGATCGGCCTCGTCGACTTCGGGCTCGCCGGCCGCCTCAGCGACCGCGACCTGTCGAAGCTGACGCGCCTCTTCATCGACGCGATGAACGAGAACGTCGAGGTGCTGCCGCGGCGGCTCGCCGACCTCGGCGTGCGCTACCCCCGCGAACGGGAGGAGGAGTTCGTCTCGGAGCTCCACGCCGTCTACGCGCGCTACTACGGCGCCCGCCTGAAGGAGATCGACCCGCTGCAGGTGATCCGCGAGGCGTTCGCGCTCATCTACCGGATGAACGTCCGGCTGCCGACGCGCTACGTGCTCCTCGACAAGGCGATCGCGACCGTCGGCTCGGTCGGCGTCGACCTGTACCCCGACTTCAACGTCTTCGAGGTCGCGCGGCCGTACGCGCGGTCGCTCATGCTCGAGCGCTTCACGCCGGAGCGCATGGCCAGGCGCGCGCAGCGGGAGACGTGGCAGCTCGCGAACATCGCCCGCGAGCTGCCCTACCAGGTGCACGAGGCGCTCGAGCAGGTCCGCGAAGGCCGGATCGAGCTCGGGTTCGTGCACAAGGGGCTGGACGACTTCATGCACCGGCTCGACGCGGTCGCGAACCGGCTCGTGATCGCGCTCGTCGTCACCGGCGGGCTGATCGGCTCGAGCCTGATCGGCATCTTCTCGAAGGGCGGGCCGCAGCTCCTCGGCATCAACCTCATCTCCGTGCTCGGGTTCGCCTTCTCCGGCGTGCTCGGGATCTGGCTGCTCTGGGGCGTGATCCGCTCCGGGCGCCTCTGACCGCGCTCGGCGCGCGCCCGCCGCCGCCCGCCGCGTCCGGCGCGCCGGCGGGAAGCGTCCGCCCCGGCCGGGTGAGGATTCTTCGTCTCGAAATCGGCGCAAAGGACACCTGGCTCCGCCCGCGACCCGGAGCTACCGTCGGCTCCATGTCGACCACGGTGCTGCTCACCGAGCGCGAGCCCGCGACGCGCGGCGTCCTCGAGCGCCAGCTCCAGGACGACGGCTTCGAGCTCGCCGCGCCGGGCGCCTCGCCCGACCTCGTGCTCGCGGCAGACGACGCCGACGTCGAGCGCTGGCGCGGCCGGGCACCCGTGATCGTGATCGGCCCCGCCGAGGCCGACCCCGTCGCGCGGGTGCGCGCGTTCAGGCGCGGCTGCGACGACTACCTCGCACGGCCGTTCCACTACGACGAGCTCGTCGAGCGCATGCGCGCGGTGCTGCGCCGCGCGGGCGGGCCGCCGTCCGCGCCGCTCGTCGCCGGGCCCGTCTCGATCGACCGCCGCACCAGGGTCGTGACCGTGGGCGGCCGCCGGGTCGACCTCTCCCAGAAGGAGTACGACCTGCTCGTGCGCCTGGCGACCGACCCGGAGCGGGTGTTCACGAAGGCCGAGCTCCTCCGCGACGTGTGGGGGTTCCGCACGCGCGCGCGGACGCGCACGGTGGACGCGCACGCCTCGCGTCTGCGCCGCAAGCTCCGCGCCGCCGACCCGTCGGCGGACCTCGTCGAGAACCAGTGGGGGGTGGGATACAGGCTGCTCGGATCCCTGTGCGGATAGCCTCCTCGGCGTGACGCGCGCCGAGGAGCTCCGCAGGATGCACAACTCACCGCCGCTGCTCGTGCTGCCGAACGCGTGGGACGTCGCGAGCGCGCGCGCCTTCGCCGCCCTGCCGGGCTGCCGGGCGATCGCGACTTCGAGCGCCGCCGTCGCCCGCTCGCTCGGGTACGAGGACGGAGAGCAGGCGCCGGTCGCCGAGATGCTCGGCGCGGTCGAGCGGATCGCGGCGGCCGTCGGCATGCCCGTGACGGCCGACCTCGAGGCCGGCTACGGCGACCCGCCCCGGACCGCCGCCGGGGCGGTCGCGGCCGGGGCCGCCGGCATGAACCTCGAGGACTCGCGGGGAGGCGAGCTGCTCCCGCACGAGGCCCAGGTCGAGATCCTGCGGGCGGTCCGGGCGGCCGCCCCGGAGCTCGTGCTGAACGCGCGGGTCGACGTGTTCGTCCACGGGTCGGGCGAGGTCGCCGAGGCGGTCGAGCGCGGCAACGCCTACCTCGCGGCCGGGGCGGACTGCGTCTACCCGATCCTGGCGCCGTTCGAGGCCGTCGCGCCGCTCGCGGCCGGGATCGAGGGGCCGGTCAACGTCCTCGTCCCGCCCGGCGACCCCCCGCTCGCCGAGCTCGAGCGGCTCGGCGTCGCGCGCGTGACGTTCGGGTCGGGCCTCGCCCGGGCCGCGCTCGACGAGGCGGCCCGCCTCGCGGCGGCGGCGCTCGGCGCCGGTCGCTGACCCGCCCCTGCGCCGGGCGCCGGCGAGCGCCCGCGCCCCGGCGTGGCCGCCTGCGACCCTAGCCGGGGAGGAGCGCGCCCTCGAGCTCGAGCAGCGCCTGCTTCACGTGCAGGCCGCCGCCGTAGCCGGTGAGCGATCCGTTCGCGCCGACGACGCGGTGGCAGGGGAGCACGATCGGGATCGGGTTGCGGTTCATCACCGTGCCGACCGCGCGTGCCGCCCGGGGCCGGCCGACCTTCGCGGCGAGCGAGCCGTACGTGTCCGTGCGGCCGTACGGGATCCGGGCGAGCTCGGCCAGCACGGCCTCGTGGAAGGGGGCGACGCGCAGGTCGAGCGTGAGGTCGAACTCGCGCCGGCGTCCCTCGAAGTACTCGTCGAGCTCGCGGCGCACCTCGTCCAGGGGCGAGCGCAGGACGCGCGCGCCGAAGAGCCGCGCCACCGCCTCGTCCTCGCCGTCGACGCGGTAGGAGATGCGGCAGAGGCCCCGCGGCGTCGCCGCGAGGAAGAGCGGCCCGACGGGCGACTCGACGACGTCGTAGCGGACGTCGACGAGCCCGGCCGCGAGGGCGGCGGCGCGAAAGCGGGCGTCGAGCTCAGGCGTGACCATCGAGGGTCCTCCTCAGTCTGCGGATTCCGGACGAGGCGGCGGCGCGCGCCGCCTCCTCGGACGAGCCGAGGGTCGCGCCGATCTCGGCGTAGGGAAGGTCGTAGCCGTAGCGCAGGACGACGGCGGCCCGCTCCTTTGGCGGCAGCTCGCCGGTCAGGTGCTCGAGCTCCCGGAAGGCGGGCAGCTCGAGCTCGACGGGGGCGCCGTCGACGTCCTCGGCGAGCGACAGCGGCTCGCCCGCTCGGAGCGCGTCCAGCGCCACCCGCGTCGCGATCGTGAAGACCCAGGCGCGGAGGTGGCGTCCGTGCTCGAGCCGGTCGTAGGCGCGCAGCGCGCGCAGGAACGTCTCCTGCCAGGCGTCCTCGGCCCGCTGGCCGAGGAGGCGCCGGAGGTAGCCGAGCACCTCTGCGGCGTGCAGCCCGTAGAACCGCTCGAACGGCGGGATCGGCACGGTCTCCATCATGGGCTGAAACGTGCGAGCCTGCCGGGTCGTGAGATGCGCGGTGGTGGGACACGTCGAGTGGGTCGAGTCCGTGCGGGTCGACCGGGTCCCCGGCCCGGGCGAGATCGCCCACGCCGACGCGGACTGGGAGGAGCCCGGCGGCGGGGGCGCCGTCGTCGCCGCGCAGCTCCTCAGGCTCGCCGGCGCCTGCGACCTCTTCACGGTGCTCGGGGAGGACGAGCTGGGCCGCCGCGCCGAGGGCCGGCTCGCGGAGCTCGGCCTGGCGCTGCACGTCGAGCGGGCCGGCTCCACGCGGCGCGCGTTCGTCCAGGTGGACGCGCACGGCGAGCGGACGATCACCACCGTCGGCTCCAAGCTCCGCCCGCGCCGGCTGCCGTCGATGGGCCGCTACGACGCCGTGTTCTTCGTGGCGGGCGAGCCCGAGGCGCTCCGGCAGGCCCGCGGCGCCCGGTTCCTCGCGGCGACGTCGCGCGAGGTCGAGACCCTGCGCGCGGGCGGGGTGCCGCTCGACCTCCTCGTCGGCAGCGGCACCGATCCGGGCGAGCGCTACGACGGCGGCCTCGACGCCCGCCTCGTCGTGGCGACCGAGGGCGCGCGCGGCGGGGTCGCGGGCGGGCGCCGCTACGAGGCGGCGCCGCCGCCCGGCCCCGTCGCGGACACCTATGGCGCCGGCGACTCGTTCGCCGCCGCGCTCTGCTTCGCGCTCGCCCGCGGCGACGGGCTCGACGAGGCGCTCGCGCTGGCGGCGCGCGCGGGCGCCGCGGTCGTCACCGGGAAGGGCCCGTACGCCGCGCAGCTCGCGCTCGGCGGCTTCCCCGTCTGAACCCGCGCCGCAACGGGCCGGGGTCGACGCTCGAGCGTCGCGGGCCGTCCGGGATCGCGCGGGACCGCAACAACCCGGGGTCTGACCCCGGCTTGTTGCGCGGTTGACCCCGGGCCGGGGTTTACACATGGGGCCTAGTGGGTTAGAGTGGGGGACAGTGGATCCATGCTCCTCGGCGAACACGAGCACTCACTCGACGACAAGAACCGCCTCACGCTCCCGGCGCGCCACCGCGAGGAGCTGGGCGACCGCGTCGTCGTCAGCCGCGGGCTCGACGGGTGCCTCTACGTCCACTCGGCGGCCGAGTGGGACCGGCTCCGGGAGCGCGTCCGCACGCTCGACCCGTTCGAGAGCGAGGCGCGCACGATGCGGCGCTGGTTCTTCGCGTCGGCCTCCGAGGCCGAGCTCGACAGGCAGGGGCGGCTCGTGATCCCGGCGCCGCTCCTCCGGCATGCCGGCATCACGCGCGAGGTGACGGTGCTCGGGGTCGACGACCACCTCGAGGTCTGGGACCGCGCCGCCTGGCAGGAGCAGCAGCAGCGAGTCGAAGGGAGAGCGGAGGATGTTGCCCAGCGTCTTGCCAACAGAGACTGACCACGTCCCCGTCCTGGCCGACGAGGTGCTCGCCGCCCTCGCGCCGCGTCCGGGCGAGACGATCATCGACTGCACGTTCGGCGCCGGGGGCCACGCCTCCTTGCTCGCGGCGCGGCTGCGCGGCGAGGGGAAGCTGATCGCGATCGACCGCGACCCGACAGTCGCGCCGTACTTCGAGCGGCTGCGCCGGTCGACCGCCGCGAAGGTGCGGCTGCTCCACGGCGAGTTCTCGCAGGTGCTCGCACAGCTCGCGGGGAACGGCGTGCGGGCGGATGCGATCCTGCTCGACCTCGGCGTCTCGTCGATGCAGCTCGACCGGCCCGACCGGGGCTTCTCGTACGCCGCCGACGCGCCGCTCGACATGCGCATGGACCCCTCGGCGCTCGTGACCGCGCAGGACGTCGTCAACGAGACCGACGAGGCGGAGCTCGCCTCGATCTTCCGCCGCTACGGCGAGGAGCGGTACGCGCGCCAGATCGCGCGCGCGATCGCGAAGCGCCGGCGCGCGCGGCCGTTCGAGCGCACGGGCGACCTCGTCGAGACGATCAAGCAGGCGATTCCGGCGCCGGCGCGCTTCGGCGAGGGGCATCCCGCGAAGCGCGTCTTCCAGGCGCTCCGGATCGAGGTGAACGACGAGCTCGGCGCGCTCGAGCGCGCGCTGCCCCAGGCGCTCGAGCTGCTGCGCCCGCACGGCCGGCTCGCGGTGATCTCGTTCCACTCGCTCGAGGACCGGATCGTGAAGCGCTTCCTGCGCGCAGAGGAGCACGGGTGCACCTGCCCGCCGGAGTTCCCGGTCTGCGCGTGCGGCGCCGAGCCGACGCTGCGCGCGACGCCGCGCCGTGCGATCCGGCCGTCCGCCGCCGAGGTGGCCCGCAACCCGCGCTCGCAGTCGGCCCGCCTGCGCGTGGCGGTGAAGCTGTGACGACGAGCTGGTTCGCGGAGGCGGCGGTCGGCGCGCCGGCTCGCCGCGGTCCGCAGGCTGAGCCGCGTCCGCGCCCGCGGGCGAAGCCGAAGCCCGGCGCCCGCGCCCGCGCCCGCCGCCGCGGGCGGGCGCGCGGCGCCGTCCTCTGGATCGCCGTCAGCGCGGCGCTCCTCGCCGGCGTCGTCTTCGTCAACCTCGCGGTGCTCAAGCTGAACCTCGCGGTCGACAACGCCACGGCGGAGCGCGCGAAGCTGCGCGCCGAGAACGCGTCGCTCCAGTCGCAGCTCTCGGCCGCGCTCGCGTCGTCGCGGATCCAGGCGCAGGCGCGCCGCCGGGACGGGCTCGAGCGCGCGGACTCGTCGATGATCCAGTACGTCGACCTCGCTCCGTAGAGTCGCGGGCATGGCGGCGGCGCGCGCGCGGGAGCTGAACGGCCGGATCCGGCTGCTGCTCCTCCTCTTCGCGCTCGCCTTCGCGGGCCTGCTCGCGCGCGCCGCGTGGATCCAGGTCGTGGAGTCGGGGCACTACTCGAGGCTCGCCCACGCCCAGCACCAGACGACCTACCGGATCCCGCCGGGACGCGGCACGATCTTCGACCGGACCGGCGTCCAGCTCGCGATCGGCGAGGCGACGACGACCGTGTTCGCGGACCCGAAGCAGGTCACGAACCCGAGCGCGGTCGCGATCGCGGCGCACAGGTACCTGGGGGTCGACTCGAACGCGCTCTACCCGGCGCTCCTCGACAAGCACCGCCGCTTCGTCTACGTGAAGCGCTTCGCCGACCCGGCCGAGGCTCGGCCCTTCCTCGCGAAGGGCTTCGCAGGAGTCTCCTCCTACCCGGAGGAGCGGCGCGAGTACCCGCAGCGCGGCGTCGCGTCGCAGCTCGTCGGCTACGCCGGCGTCGACAACAAGGGCCTGACGGGGCTCGAGCTCGAGTACAACCGCAAGCTCGCAGGCCGGCCCGGCAGGCAGACCGTGGTGCGCGACGCGACCGGCCGCTCGATCAAGGTCCTCAGCTCGTCGCCGGTGCAGGAGGGAACGGACGTCTTCACGACGATCGACCACACGATCCAGGCCAACGCCGAGCAGGTGCTCCGCGAGACGGTCTCGAGGTGGGGCGCGAAGGGCGCGACCGCGATCGTGCTCGACCCGAGCACCGGCGAGGTGTTCGCGATGGCGCAGGCGCCCGGCTACGACGCGAACCTGACGAGCAAGGTCCGGCCGGCGCTGACCCGGAACCGCGCCGTGACCGACACGTACGAGCCCGGGTCGACCTTCAAGCTCGTGACGGTCACGGGGGTGCTCTCGGAGGGGCTCGTGAAGCCGACGACCCGGTTCAAGCTGCCGGTGTGCATCCAGGTCGCGAACTACTGCATCCACGACGCCGAGGAGCGCGGCGTCGTCGACTTCAGCGTCGCGCAGATCCTCCAGTACAGCTCCAACGTCGGGGCGATCACGCTCGCCGAGAAGCTCGGCGCGGCCGGCCTGGCGCGCTGGGTCGACCACTTCGGCTTCGGACGGCCGACCGGCATCGACTTCCCCGGCGAGAGCCCCGGGATCGTGCTGCCGCTCGAGCAGTGGTCGGGCTCGACGATCGGCAACGTGCCGATCGGCCAGGGGATCGCGGTCACGCCGATCCAGATGGCCTCGGTCTACGCGGCGGTCGCGAACGGCGGGGTCTGGGTACAGCCGCACCTCGTGTCGCGCGTCGGCGGCCGCGCGCCGTTCACCCCCGCGCGGCGCCGGATCATGTCGGCCGACGTCGCCCGGGAGGTGAAGGCGATGCTGAAGCAGGTCGTGCGGGGCGGCACGGGCACCGAGGCGGCGATCCCCGGCTACACCGTCGCGGGCAAGACCGGGACGGCGCAGAAGCCGGACGGCCACGGCGGCTACTCGAGCTCGAAGTTCGTCGCGTCGTTCGTCGGCATGGTCCCGGCGTCGAAGCCGCGCCTCGTCGTTCTCGTCGAGGTCGACGAGCCGAGCCGCGCGATCTGGGGCGGCGTCGTCGCCGCGCCCGCGTTCCAGGAGATCGCGAAGTTCGACCTCCAGTACCTGGCCGTCCCGCCGGATGCGCCGGCCACGGCGGCGGCCGCCGCCGGCTGACGCTACGCCACCGGGCCCGTGGACGGCGGCGGGACCTGCTGCCAGAGCGTGATCCTGCCGTGGACGATCGTGAACCGCGCGGCGGCGAGCGTGCCGGGCGCGTCGCACCTCGACGTCTTCCGGTCGCCGAGCCGGAAGACCGCGGTGGCCACGCGGCCGCGGACCGCGATCGAGACCACCTCGCCCGAGCACGGCAGCGCCGCGTGCCATTCGGCCACCTGCCTCGGCGTCACGAGGCGGTAGGCGTAGGGACCCTGGATCATGGTGACCGGGAGGGCGAACAGCGCCGCCTCGCCGGCGTTGTCGCCGGCGTTCAGGCGCCGGCTCCACGCCCGCACGATCGCCTTCATCTCGGCCGCCTGCGAGACGTGCGGCCGTGCCGCCGGCCGCGCGCCGCCGCCTCCGCCGCCGCACCCGGAGGCGGCGAGGAGGAGGCCCAGCAGGACCGGGCTCGCCCGCATCGCCGAAGACTAAACTCGCGGCGAGTGAACCTGGAGCGCTTCATCGCGGCGCTCGGTCCCGCCGAGGTCGTGCACAGGGCTCCGGTCGACGTCACCGACCTCGCGTACGACTCGGGCGCCGTCCGGCCGGGCTCGCTCTTCTTCTGCGTGCCCGGCTCGCGCGCGGACGGGCACGAGCTCGCGCCCGCGGCGGCCGGGGCGGGGGCCGCCGCGCTCGTCGTCGAGCGGCCGGTCGGCGTCGCGCTGCCGCAGCTCGTCGTCCCGAGCGTGCGCGCGGCGATGGCCCCGGCGGCGGCGCTCTTCTTCGGCGACCCGACCGCCGAGCTCCAGGTCGCGGGCGTCACGGGCACGAACGGGAAGACGACGACCGCGTTCCTCCTGCACGCGATCCTCGAGGCGGCGGGGCGGCGCGCGGGGCTGCTGACGAACATCGAGCGCCGCGTCGGCGGCGAGCCGCGCCCGACCGGGCTCAACACGCCCGAGGCGATCGACCTGCAGCGGCTCTTCCGCGAGATGCTCGACGCGGGCGACTCCGCGTGCGTGATGGAGGCGACGTCGATCGCGCAGGCGCAGGGACGGCTCGCCGGCACGCGCTTCGCGGTGCTCGTCTTCACCAACCTCACGCCGGACCACCTCGACTTCCACGGCACCATGGAGGCGTACTACGAGGCGAAGCGCGCGCTCTTCGAGCAGGCGGCCGTCGCCGTCGTGAACGTCGGCGACGAGTACGGGCGACGCCTCGCCGCGGAGCTGCCGGGGGCGATCCCGTTCGGGGCGGAGCCGGACGCGCTCGACGGAGCGACGCTCCGGCTCCGCGGCGCCTTCAACCGCCTGAACGCGACCGCCGCCGCGCTCGCCGCGCGCGCGCTCGGCGTCCCCGGGGAGGCGGTCAGGCGCGGGCTCGAGTCGGTGCGGGGCGTGCCGGGCCGGTTCGAGTCGATCGAGGAGGGTCAGCCCTTCGCGGTGATCGTCGACTACGCGCACACGCCCGACGCGCTCGAGAACGTGCTCCGGGCGGCGCGCCCGCTCGGACGGCGGCTCGTGGTCGTCTTCGGCGCGGGGGGCGACCGCGACCGTACCAAGCGCCCGCTGATGGGGGCGGTGGTCGCGCGCGGCGCCGACCGCGCGATCCTCACCTCCGACAACCCACGCTCGGAGGACCCGGAGGCGATCGCGGCCGAGGTGGAGGGCGGCGCGCCGGGGAGCTTCGAGGTGGAGCTCGACCGCCGCGCCGCGATCGAGCGCGCGCTCGCAGGCGCGGGGCCCGGCGACGTCGTCGTGATCGCGGGCCGCGGGGCCGAGCCCGAGCAGGAGCTCGCGGGCCGCAAGCTGCGGTTCGACGACCGGGAGGTCGCGCGGGAGATCCTGCGCGGATGATCCCGCTCGAGCTCTCGCTGGTCGAGCCGCTCGGGCGGCTCCGGTCGCGCCCGTGGGCCGACGCGGTCACGGGCGTGAAGATCGACTCGCGCCGGATCGACGAGGGCGACCTCTTCGTCGCGATCGGCGCGGGGGCCGACTTCGCCGCCCACGCGCTCGCCCGCGGCGCGGCCGCCGTGCTCGTCCCCGACGATGCCCACCGCGCGCTCGGCGAGCTCGGCGGGGCCGTCCGCGCCCGCTCGTCCGCGCGCGTCGTCGCGATCACCGGCGCGACCGGCAAGACGACGACGAGGGACATCCTCGCCGCGCTCTGCTCGCCGCACCTGCGCACCGTTGCCTCCGAGGCCAACTACAACAACGAGCTCGGGGTGCCGCTGACGCTGTGCCGCATCGAGCCCGACACCGAGCTCTGCATCGTCGAGATGGGGATGCGGGGCCTCGGCCAGATCGCCTGGCTCGCGTCGTTCGCGAGGCCGGACGTGGGCGTGATCACGAACGTGGGCCCCGTGCACCTCGAGCTCGTCGGGACGGTGGACGAGGTGGCGCGGGCGAAGGCCGAGCTGATCGAGGCGCTGCCGGCGGGCGGCGTCGCGGTCGTGCCCGACGAGCCGCTGCTCGAGCCGTACCTCGCGCGCGCCGGCGTCGAGGTGCGCCGCTTCGCCGCCTCGGTGCCGTTCGAGACGAGCTTCACCGCGGCCCACCAGCTCGAGAACGCGCGCGCCGCGGTCGCCGTGTGCGAGGTGCTGGGCGTGCCGCTGCCGGAGCGGCTCGAGGTCGCGTTCACGCCGCTGCGCGAGGAGGAGCTCGAGCTCCCGAACGGCGTCCTCGTCCTGAACGACTGCTACAACGCGAACCCGCTCTCGATGCGCGCCGCGCTCGCGCACCTCGCGGAGCGCGCCGGCGGCCGGCGGCGGGTCGCCGTGCTCGGGGAGATGGCCGAGCTCGGGCCCGGCGCGCCCGGCTTCCACCGGGAGGTCGGCGCGCTCGCGGCCGAGCTCGGCGTCGAGGTGATCGCGGTCGGGCCGCTCGCCCGGGACTACGGCGGGCGCTGGGTCGCGACCGCGGAGGACGCCGCCGCCGCCCTGCGCGGGATGCTGCGCCCGGGCGACGTCGTGCTCGTCAAGGGCTCGCGCTCGGTGGGACTCGAGGCCGTCGCCGCGAAACTACGAGGCTGATGGCACGCGTCCTCGTCGCCGCCCTCGTCGCGCTCATCATCTCGATCCTCGCCGGCCCGGCGTTCGTCGACTTCCTGCGCCGCCACTCGTTCGGCCAGCACATCCGCGAGGAGGGGCCGGAGCACCACTCCGTCAAGCAGGGGACGCCGACGATGGGCGGCGTCCTGATCGTGCTCGCGGCCGCGGTCGCGTTCCTCGCGACGAGCGAGCGCACGCTGCCCGCGCTCACGATCTTCGGGACGACGCTCGCCTGCGCGGCGGTCGGCTTCGCCGACGACTTCATCAAGCTCCGCCATCGCCGCTCGCTCGGCCTCTCCGGCCGGCTGAAGATGCTGTGCCTGATCGCGATCGCGGCCGCGGTCGGCGTCGCCGCGCACCACCAGCACCTCCGCCACGACGTCTTCGTCCCGCTCGTGAACCGGCACGTGCCGCTCGGCTGGGGGTGGTACGTCCTCGTCTTCCTGATCATCGCCGGCGCGGCCAACGGCGTGAACCTGACCGACGGCATCGACGGCCTCGCCGCCGGCACCGCGATCATCGCGCTCTTCACGCTCACCGCGATGGCGGTGACGATCTACATCCGCTCCGGGCCGTCGGGCGAGCGCATCGGCACCCGTCTCGACGCCGCCTTCATCGGCGCCGCGGTGATCGGCGCCGCGATCGGCTTCCTCTGGTACAACGCGTTCCCGGCCGAGGTGTTCATGGGCGACACCGGTTCGATGGCGCTCGGCGGCGCGATCGGCGCGACCGCGATCTTCCTCAAGGTCGAGCTGCTGCTCCTCCTCGTCGGCGGCATCTTCGTGATCGAGGCGCTCTCGGTGATGGCGCAGGTCCTCTCCTTCAAGTGGTGGGGCCGGCGGCTCTTCCTGATGGCGCCGCTCCACCACCACTTCGAGATGAAGGCCTGGTCGGAGACGAAGATCATGGTGCGCTTCTGGATCGTCACCGGGATCCTCTGCGCGGCCGGCTTCGCGCTCTTCTACAAGTACTACCGCCAGTTCCACCCGGCGCCGTGAGGGCGCTCGTCTACGGTCTCGGGCGGTCGGGCCGGGCGGCGGCCGAGCGGCTCGCCGAGCGCGGCGACGAGGTGGTGGAGGTCGACCGCTCGCTCGGCAACGAGCTCGACCTCTCGCTCCTCGACGGCGTCGACGTGCTCGTGAAGAGCCCGGGCGTGCCGGGCGAGCGTCCGCTCGTCACCGTCGCCCGCGAGCGGCGCATCCCGGTCTGGTCGGAGGTCGAGCTCGGCTACCGGCTGCTGCCCGGCGGGGCGCGGCTCGTCGGGGTGACGGGCACGAACGGCAAGACGACGACCGCCGAGCTCCTCGGCGCGATCTTCCGGGAGGCCGGGCGCTCCGTCGCCGTGGCGGGCAACGTCGGCACGCCGCTCGCCTCCGTCCGCGAGGCGGACTGGGTCGTGTGCGAGCTCTCCTCGTTCCAGCTCGAGGACGTCCACGAGCTCGCCTGCGACGTGGCGGTGCTGCTCAACATCGAGCCCGACCACCTCGACCGGCACGGCTCGCTCGAGGACTACCGCGCCGCCAAGCTCCGCATCTTCGAGCGGGCGCGCGTCGCCGTCGTCCCCCGCGGCCTGACGGCGGCGCCGCTCCCCTCGCACCGTGTTACCATGGTAACACGGTGCGAGATCGCGTTCGGCGCGGACGACCCGCTGCCGGCGGAGCCGCTCCTGCGGGGCGCCCACAACCGCGAGAACGCCGCCGCCGCGACCGCGGCCGCGCGCGCCGCCGGCTTGGGCGACGACGCGATCGCGGCCGCGCTCGCGAGCTTCCCCGGCGTCGCGCACCGGCTCGAGCTCGTGGCGGAGGCGGGCGGCGTGCGCTTCGTCAACGACTCCAAGGCGACGAACGTGGCCGCCGCCCGCCGGGCGCTCGCCGCCTACGCCGGCGAGCCGGTGCACCTGATCCTCGGCGGCTCGCTCAAGGGCGAGGACTTCGGCCCGCTCGCCGAGGCGGTCGGCCCGAACGTCCGCTCGGTCCACCTGATCGGCGAGGCATCAGGCCGGCTCGCGGCCGTCCTTCCCGGCCACGACGACGGGACGCTCGAGCGCGCGGTCGAGCACGCCGCCGGGCTGGCGCGGCCGGGCGACGTGGTGCTGCTCTCGCCGGCCTGCGCGAGCTACGACCAGTTCGAGAATTTCGAGCAGCGAGGCGAGGAGTTCCGGCGGCTCAGCCGAAGTCTTCGCCGATGAGGCGGGGAGAGCTCGAGTCGAGGATCCTGATCCTCGTCACGCTCGCGCTGGTCGCGTTCGGGGTCGTGATGGTGTACTCGGCCACCTCCGCCGCGGCCGCGGTCGGCGGCGCCGACCCGAACCACTACCTCGAGCGCCAGTGCGCCTACGCAGTGCTCGGGATCCTGCTCATGGGCGTCGCGCAGCGGTGGGACTACCGCAGGCTGTACGCGCTCGCCCCGACGCTCGTGCTCGGCTCGATCGCGCTGCTGCTGCTCGTGCTCGTCGTCGGGCCCGCGGTCAACGGCGCCCGCCGCTGGATCTCGCTCGGGCCCGCGGTCTTCCAGCCGTCGGAGCTCGCGAAGCTCGCCTTCGCGGTGTGGGCGGCGGCCTGGCTCGCGCGCCACCCGGCGCCGCGCTCGCTGCGCGAGCTCGGCCGCCCGATCGGCGCGCTCGCCGGCGTCTTCTGCGTGCTCCTGCTCGCCGAGCCGGACCTCGGGACCGCGATCGCGCTGCTTCTCATGCTCACCGCGATGCTGGTCGTCACCGGCACGCCCGCCCGCGTGCTCGGCCCCGCGCTCGCGCTCACGGCCGCGCTCGGGAGCGCCGCGATCTGGCTCGAGCCCTACCGGCGCGCGCGCTTCTTCGCCTTCCTCCACCCGTGGGACGACGCGCAGGGGACCGGCTTCCAGATCGTGCAGGCGATGATCGGGATGGGCTCCGGCGGGGTGTTCGGCGTCGGGCTCGGCGAGGGGGTGCAGAAGATCTTCTACCTCCCCGAGGCGCACACCGACATGATGCTCGCGAACATCGGCGAGGAGCTCGGCCTCGTCGGGGTGCTCGGAGTCGTCGCCGCCTACGTGCTCTTCGCGTACGCCGGCCTGCGTGTCGCGCTCGGCTGCCGCGACCCCTTCGGGAAGCGCCTCGCCGTCGGGCTCACCGTCCTCGTCTGCGGGCAGGCGCTCGTGAACGTCGCAGCGGTGATGGGGGTCGCGCCGCTGACCGGGATTCCGCTGCCGTTCCTCTCCTACGGCGGCTCGAGCCTCGTCGTACTGCTCGCCGCGGTGGGAATCCTCCTTAACATCGCGCACCGTGGCAACGCGGCGGCAGCTTCGGTTCGTGATCGCGGCCGGCGGGACGGCCGGCCACGTGCTGTCGGCGCTCGCGGTCGCGGAGGCGCTCAGGGAGCGCGGCGCGTACGTGACGCTCGCCGGGTCGCCGGATCGCGTCGAGGCGCGGCTCGTCCCTGACGCGGGCTACGAGCTCGACACCTTCCGGGTCGCCGGCTTCCCGCGCCAGCCCTCGCCGGCGCTCCTGAAGTCGCTCGTGCTCGCCGGCGCGGCGCCCGCCGCGTGCCGGCGGATCCTGCGCCGCCGCCGCCCGGACGCCGTCCTCGGGGCGGGCGGCTACGTCGCCGGGCCGATGGTGGTGGCGGCCGCGTCGATGCGGATCCCGGCTGCGATCAGCGAGGCCGACGCCCACCTCGGCCTCGCGAACCGGCTCGCGCTCCCGTTCGCGCGCCGCGCCTTCCTCGCCTACCCGCTCGACGGGCGGCTCGGCCCGAAGTACCGCGTCGTCGGGCGCCCGATCCCGGAACGGGCGCGGCCGCTGCCGAGAGACGAGGCGCGCGAGATCTTCGAGCTCCCGCCCGAGGGCCCGGTGCTGCTCGTCGCCGGCGCGCTCGCGGGGGCGCGCTCGCTCAACGACCTCGTGCTGGAGGCCTTCGGCGAGGTCGGCCCGGCGATCCTGCACGTCTCCGGCGAGCGCGACTTCCCCTCGCTGCGCCGGCGCGTCTCCCGCGACGACTACCGGCTCGTCCCGAGCACGGAGCGGATCGGGGCGGCCTACGCCGCCGCCGACCTCGTCCTCTCGCGGGCGGGCAGCGGCGTGTGGGAGCTGGCGGCGGCCGGCAAGCCCGCGATCCTCGTGCCGTACCCGTTCGCGACGGCCGACCACCAGCGCAAGAACGCCGAGTACTTCGTGCGTGCGGGCGGCGCGATCATGGTGCCCGAGCTCGAGCTCGCCGACGTGCCGGAGCTCGTCCGCTCGATGCTGGACGACCCCGAGCGCCTCGCGGAGATGGGCGCCGCGATGCTCCGGGTCGCGAGGCCGTACGCGGCCGAGGACGTCGCCGACGGGCTGGTCGAGCTTGCCGCCGCTTGAGGGCCGCCGGATCTGGTTCGCCGGGCTCGGCGGCGCCGGCCTCTCGGCCTACGCGCGGCTCGCGCGCGCCTGGGGGGCCGAGGCCGGCGGCTGGGACCGGACGCGGACGCCGTACCTCGACGGCCTCGAGGAGCTCGGCGTGCGCGTCGAGCTCGCGCCCGAGCCGGTCGTCCCCGACGGCTGGGAGGTCGTCGCCTCGAGCGCGTACCCCGGCGTGGCCGGCCGCACGCGGGCGGACTTCCTCGAGGAGCTCGTCTCGCTGCGGCCGGCGATCGTCGTCGCCGGGACGCACGGGAAGGGCACGGTGGCGGCGATGGTCGCCTTCGTCCTGCACGAGACCGGCCGCGACCCCGCCTGGCTCGTCGGCGCGCCCGTCCCGCAGCTCGGCGCGAACGCGGGCGCGGGGGAGGGGTGGCTCGTCGTCGAGGGCGACGAGTCCGACCGCACCGTCTTCGGGCTGCCCGCGGAGATCGCGGTCGTGACGAACGTCGAGCTCGACCACCACGCCGAGTTCCGCTCGCTCGCCGAGCTCGAGGAGGAGTTCGCCCGGTGGGTCGCGCGCGCGCCGCGCTCGGTGCGCGGGGCGCCTCCGTACGAGGGCGAGCTCGCCCTGCCGGGCGCCCACAACCGCGCGAACGCCGGGACGGCGCTCGCGGCGCTCGCGCTCGCGGGCGTCGAGCGGGCCGAGGCCGAGCCGGTGCTCGCCCGCTTCGCGGGGACCGGGCGGCGCTTCGAGGTCGCCGAGGCCGGCGGGGTCGCGATCGTCGACGACTACGCCCACCACCCGACCGAGGTCGCCGCGGCGATCGCGGCCGCCCGGGAGCGCTTTCCCGGCCGCACGCTGCGGGTGCTCTTCCAGCCCCACCTCTACTCGCGCACGCGCCACCTCGCCGCCGAGCTCGGCGCCGCCCTCGCGGCCGCCGACGACGTCGCCGTCGCCGACGTCTACCCGGCGCGCGAGGCGCCGGTCGCGGGCGTGACCGGGAAGCTCGTCGTCGATGCGCTCTCCGACCGCGGCCGCCTCGCCGCCTGGACGCCGGCGGTCGAGCAGGGGGTCGCGCGGCTCGCCCGGCGGGCCCGGCCCGGAGACGTCGTGCTCGTGCTCGGCGCGGGCGACGTCGACCGCGCCCCGGCCCTCCTCGCGGAGCGGCTCCGCCGGTGAGGCTCGAGGAGCACGTCCCGCTCTCGCGCCTGACGACGATCGGCACGGGCGGCCCCGCGCGCTACCTGGCCAGGCCTGCGGCGGCGGCCGAGCTCCAGGAGCTGCTCGCGTGGGCCTCGTCCGAGGGGCTCGCCGTCGCGACCGTCGGCCTCGGCTCGAACCTGCTCGCCCACGACGGCGGCGTCGACGCGCTCGTCCTCCGGCTCGAGGGCGCGCTCGCGGCCGTGCGCGTCGAGGGCGGCCTGCTCGTGGCCGGCGGCGGCGCGGCGAACGCGGTCTGCCTCCACCGGGCGCGGGCCGCGGGCTTCGGCGGGCTCGAGTTCGCCTCCGCCATCCCCGGGACGGTCGGCGGCGGGATCGCGATGAACGCCGGCGCCTACGGCGTCGACTTCCGAGCGGTCACCGTGGACGCGCTCGTCGTCGACGCGGCGGGAGCGCGGCGGCTCGGCCCGGACGAGCTCGGCCTCGCCTACCGCACCTCGGCGCTCGCGCCCGGCCAGGTCGTCGCCGAGGTGCGCCTGCGGCTCGAGCCGCGGCCCGAGGCCGAGGTGAAGGCGCGCGTCGCGGAGCTCCTCGCGCAGCGGAAGGCGACGCAGCCGACGACGAAGCGGACGTTCGGGAGCGTCTTCAAGAACCCGTCGCCCGAGCTCGGCGCGGGCCGGCTGATCGAGGAGTGCGGCCTCAAGGGCCACCGCGCCGGCGGCGCGGTCGTCTCGCCCCGCCACGCGAACTTCATCGAGAACGCGGGCGGGGCGACCACGGCCGACGCGCTCGCGCTCATGGCCGAGGCGCGGCGGCGCGTCCACGAGCGCTTCGGGATCGTCCTCGAGCACGAGGTGCGCTTCCTCGGGCCGCTCGAGCTTCCGCCGTTGTAGGGAAGCGGGCGCCTCCGGCGAAGTCTCCCGGCGTGGCGGCTCCGGCGAGAGGGCGTGCCCGTGCGCGGCCGAAGCGGCCCGGTGCCCGGCGCCGCCTGCTCCGGAACGGCCGCGCCCTCGCGGTCGCCGCCGGCGTCCTCGCGCTCGCCGGCGGCGCCTACGCCGCCGCCCGCGAGACTTCGGTCTTCGCCGTTCGCGAGCTCGACGTCGTCGGCGGCACGCCGCGCGCCCGCGCCGAGGTCCGCACCGCGCTCGAGCCCCTCCTCGGCGAGAGCCTCGTGCGGGTCGGCTCCGGCGAGATCGAGCGCAGGATCGCCCCGCTCGCGGACGTGGTCTCGGTCCGCTTCGACCGCCGCTTCCCGCACACGCTCCACGTCGAGGTGAGCGCCGAGCGGCCCGTCCTCCTGCTCCGCCGCGGCGCCGACACCTGGGTCGTCTCGGCGCGGGGCCGGGTCGTGCGCGAGCTCCGCTCGCCGCGCCGCAGCCGGCTGCCGCGCGTCTGGCTCGGCAAGGGCGCCGAGGTGGCGGTGGGGGAGATCCTGCCGCGCACGCAGGGCGGGGCGGCGGCCGCCGCGCTCGCGCCGCTCGACCCGCGGGCGCTCCCGTCGCCCGTGCGCACCGTGCGCGCGACGGGCTCGGAGCTCACGCTCGTCCTCCGCTCCGGGCTCGAGCTGCGGCTCGGCGACCTCGGCGACCTGCGGCTCAAGCTCGCGATCGCGCGCCGCATCCTGCGCGCGCTCCACGCCGACTCCTCGACCGCGGGCTACCTCGACGTGAGCGTGCCCGAGCGGCCCGTGTTCAAGCCAGACAACCCTCAACTCTACGGTTGAGGTCGACGGTTAGGGAACTCGAGGTTGTGACGTTCCGCATTGACATGCCGATCCGTGGCCCGTACTCTCCGGAGGAAGGGGAGGCTCGGCAGCCCGAGCCTTGACTCAAGCTTGAGGTCGAGCGACGACACGATGAGAGACCGCTCCGGCAACTACCTGGCCGTGATCAAGGTCGTGGGCGTCGGCGGCGGCGGCACGAACGCCGTCAACCGGATGGTCGACGCCGGCCTCACGGGCGTGGAGTTCGTCGCGGTCAACACGGACGCGCAGGCGCTCCTCATGTGCGACGCCGACGTGAAGATCCACATCGGCGCGAAGGCGACGCGCGGCCTCGGCGCCGGCGCCGACCCGGCGGTCGGGCACGCGGCGGCGATGGAGAGCCGCGACGAGCTGAAGGAGGCGCTGAAGGGCGCCGACATGATCTTCGTGACCGCGGGCGAGGGCGGCGGCACCGGCACGGGCGGCGCCCCGATCGTCGCGGAGCTCGCGCGCGAGCTCGAGGCGCTGACGGTCGGCGTCGTCACGCGCCCGTTCTCGTTCGAGGGCCGCCGGCGGGCGCAGCAGGCCGAGCAGGGGATCGCCGACCTCGCCGACAAGGTCGACACCCTGATCGTGATCGAGAACGACCGGCTGCTCCAGGTGGTGGAGAAGAAGACGCCGCTCGCCGACGCCTTCAAGATGGCCGACGACATCCTCCGCCAGGGCGTCCAGGGGATCACCGACCTGATCACCGTGCCCGGGATCGTCAACCTCGACTTCGCGGACGTGCGGACGATCATGCGCGAGGCCGGCTCCGCGCTGATGGGGATCGGCGTCGGCCAGGGCGACGCCCGCGCGGCAGAGGCCGCGCGCACCGCGGTGTCCTCGCCGCTGCTCGAGTCGTCGATCGACGGCGCGACCGGGATCCTGCTCAACATCACGGGCCCCTCGAACCTCGGGCTCTTCGAGGTCAACGAGGCGGCCGAGGTGGTGACGAGCGCCGCCGACCAGAACGCGAACGTCATCTTCGGCGCCGTGATCGACGACGCCCAGGGCGACGAGGTGCGGGTGACCGTGATCGCGACCGGCTTCGGCGCCCAGCGGCGCCGCCGCGGCCGCGCCGCGCCGGAGGCGGTCCCGATCCCCGGCCGGCCGGGCGAGCGCGAGCCCGCGCCGGCCGACCTCGACGTCCCCTCGTTCCTGCGCGGGGAGTAGCGGCCGCCGCCGCCCCGCCGGGAGCGAGGTTTAGGATCCGCGGGCCCCGGCTAGAGAAGGCGTGCCCTCTCGGGACTGACGGACAAGCAGTCCCACATGACCCGGTCGAAGCCCCGGCGGAAGCGCCGGGGCTTCCTCCTTCCGGGGCCGGTTCGGTGCCCCGGGCCCGCCGCCGGCGGCGCGGCTAGCATCGCCCGCGTGCAGACCCTCCGCCGCACGCCGCTCCACGCGCGTCACGTCGAGGCCGGCGCCCGCCTCGTCCCGTTCGCGGGCTGGGAGCTGCCGGTCTCCTACGAGGGCGTCCTCGCCGAGCACCGCGCCGTCCGCACCGACGCCGGCGTCTTCGACGTCTCCCACATGGGCGAGCTCGAGGTCGAGGGCCCGAGGGCGGCCGAGCTGCTCCAGCACGTCCTCTCGAACGACCTCGCCCGCGTGGCGCCCGGCGGGGCGCAGTACACGCTGCTCACGAACGAGGAGGGCGGCGTGATCGACGACGCGATCGTCTACCGGACCGGCGCGAGCCGCTTCCTCCTCGTCGTCAACGCGGCGAACCGGGAGACGGACTTCGAGTGGGTCTCCGGGCACGAGCTGCGCGGCTCGGACGTCCGCGACGTCTCGGACGAGTACGCCCTCCTGGCGGTGCAGGGGCCGCGGGCGCTCGAGCGGCTCGGGCTCCCGCCGGCACCGCACTTCACGTGGGCGATGGGGGAGCTCGACGGCGTCGAGGTGATGGTCAACCGCACCGGCTACACGGGGGAGGAGGGCGTCGAGCTGGCGTGCATGGCCGACGACGCCGTCGCGCTCTGGGACGCGGTCCTCGCGCGCGGCGTCCGCCCGTGCGGGCTCGGGGCGCGCGACACGCTCCGGCTCGAGGTCTGCTACCCGCTCCACGGCAACGACATCGGGCCGCAGTGGGACGCGATCTCGAGCGGGCTCGGGTGGGTCTGCGCGCTCGACACCGACTTCATCGGCGCCGACGCGCTCCGCGAGGTGCGGGAGCGCGGCCCCGAGCGCCGGCTCGTCGCCTTCCGGATGACCGAGCAGGCGATCCCGCGGCAGGGGATGGCGATCGCCGGCGGCGGGGAGGTGACCTCCGGGTCGCTCTCGCCGATGCTCGGCGTGGGGATCGGCCTCGGGTACGTTCCCGCGGCGGCGAGCGCGCCGGGGACGGAGCTCGAGATCGACGTGCGGGGCCGCCGGCGCCGGGCGGAGGTCGTCGCGAAGCCGATCTACAAGCGAGAGGAGTGAGGTGGCCGCCAGCGAGTCGTATCCGGACGATCTGCTCTACAACGCCGACCACGACTGGGCCCGGATCGAGGGCGACGAGGCCGTGCTCGGCATCACGTGGTACGCGGCCGACTCGCTCGGCGAGCTCGTCCACTTCGAGCCGCCCGAGCCCGGCGCGGCCGTGGAGCGCGGCCGCTCGTACGGCGAGGTCGAGTCCGTGAAGGCGGTCTCCGAGCTGATCGCGCCGCTCTCCGGCGAGGTGCTCGAGGTGAACGCGACGGTCGCCGAGGCGCCCGAGACGGTCAACGACGACCCCTACGGCGAGGGCTGGCTCGTGCGGATCCGCCTCTCCGACCCCTCCGAGCGCGACGAGCTGCTCGACGCCGAGGCCTACCGGCGGGTGCTCGCCGACCTGTGAGCTACATCTCGCTGACGGCGGAGGACCGCGAGCGGATGCTCGCGGCGATCGGCGTCGAGACGGTCGAGGAGCTCTTCCGCGACGTCCCCGCGGGCGTCCGGCTCGACCGGCCGCTGGCGGTGCCTCCGGCGCTGGCCGAGGCCGAGCTCACGCGCCACGTCGAGGAGCTCGCCGCGCGCAACGCGGTCGACGAGGTCTCGTTCCTCGGCGCGGGCATCTACGACCACTACGTCCCCGCGGTCGTCGACGCGGTGCTCCAGCGCGGCGAGCTCCTCACCGCCTACACGCCGTACCAGCCGGAGCTCTCGCAGGGCGTCCTGCAGGCGATCTTCGAGTACCAGACCGCGATCTGCGAGCTGACCGGGATGGACGTCTCGAACGCGTCGGGCTACGACGGCACGACGGTGGCGGCGGATGCCTGCTTCGTCGCGAAGGCCGAGACGGGGCGGAGCAAGGTCGTCGTCACCGAGGCGACGAACCCGCAGGTGCGCCAGGTCGTGAAGACGTACGCGCGCGGCTTCGGGCTCGAGGTGGTCGAGGTGCCGCACGACGACGGGACGACCGACCCGGACCGCGTCCGGGCGGCCGCGGCGGGCGCCGCGGCGGTGCTCTTCCAGCAGCCGAACTTCTTCGGCTGCCTGGAGCCGGCGCCGGACCTCGCCGCTGCCGCGCTCGAGGCGGAGGCGCTGCCCGTCGCGCACGTCGACCTCGTGAGCCTCGGCGTGCTCGAGGCCCCCGGGGCGTACGGCTGCGCGCTCGCGGTCGGCGAGGGCCAGTCGGTCGGGAACGCGCTCAGCTACGGCGGGCCGCACTACGGGTTCCTGGCGGCGAGGAACTCGCTGATCCGGCGGCTCCCGGGCCGGATCGTCGGCGAGACGGTGGACGCCGCGGGCAGGCGCGGCTATGTGCTGACCCTGCAGACGCGCGAGCAGCACATCAGGCGCGAGAAGGCGACGTCGAACATCACCACGAACCAGACGCTGCTCGCTCTCGCCGGGCTCGTGCACCTGTCGCTGCTCGGGCCGCAGGGGCTGCGCGAGACGGGGGAGACCTGCATGGCGCTCGCCCGGTACGCGAAGGACGCGCTCGAGGCGCGGGGGCTCGAGCTCCTCTTCCCGTCGAAGCCGACATTCAAGGAGTTTGCGGTTCGCGTCGGACGGAGCGGACGCGAGGCGGTCCGCGCCGCCCGCGCCCGCGGCGTCAACCCCGGGTACCCGCTCGGGCGCGACTACGAGGGGCTCGACGACGCGCTGCTCGTCGCCGTCACCGAGCGGCGCACGACGGCGGAGATCGACCGGCTCGCGGAGGCGCTCGCGCCGTGAGGGCCGCCGGCGAGCCGAGGCTGATCTTCGAGCGCTCGCGTCCCGGCCGGCGCGGCCTGGCGGTGCCGAAGCCCGAGCTGCCGGTGCCGCCGGTGCCGCCCGGGCTCGCGCGGAGCGAGCCTCCGCGCCTGCCCGAGGTGTCGGAGCCGGAGGTGCTCCGCCACTTCACCGAGCTCTCGACGCGCAACTTCGGCGTCGACACGGGCTTCTACCCGCTCGGCTCCTGCACGATGAAGTACAACCCGCGGGTCAACGAGCGGCTCGCCGCGCTGCCCGGGTTCCGCGACCTGCACCCGCTCGTCGAGGACGACGCGGCGCAGGGGGCGCTCGAGCTCGAGTGGCGGCTCGCCGAGATCCTGCGGGAGGTGACCGGCCTCGACGCGGTCAGCCTGCAGCCCGCGGCCGGAAGCCAGGGGGAGCTGACCGGGCTCCTGCTGATGCGCGCGTACTTCGACGAGCGCGGCGAGGACGGCGTGCGGCGCCGGATCGTCATCCCGGACACCGCGCACGGGACGAACCCCGCGAGCGTGACGATGGCGGGGTACGAGCTGACGAAGGTCTCCACCGACGCGCGCGGCAACGTCGACCTCGACGAGCTGGCCGCGAGCGTGGACGGGCGCACCGCCGGGCTGATGCTGACCAACCCGTCGACGCTCGGGCTCTTCGACGAGAACATCGAGGAGATCGAGCGCATCTTCCACGGGGCCGGGGCGCTCATGTACTACGACGGCGCGAACCTGAACGCCGTGTGCGGGATCTCGCGGCCCGGCGACATGGGGTTCGACATCGTCCACATCAACCTGCACAAGACCTTCTCCCAGCCGCACGGCGGCGGCGGGCCCGGCGGCGGCCCGATCGCGGTGCGCGAGTCGCTCGAGCCGTACCTCCCGGTTCCGGTCGTCGCCCGCGACGGCGACCGCTTCCGCCTCGACTACGACCGTCCGCGGTCGATCGGGAAGGTGCGGGGCTACAGCGGCCCGTTCGGGGTGTTCGTCCGCTCCTACGCCTTCATGCGGGCGTGGGGGCCGGGTCTGCGCCAGATGAGCGAGACGGCGGTGCTGAACGCGAACTACCTGCTCGCGCTGCTGCGCGACGCGTACGAGCTCCGCTACGACCGCCTCTGCATGCACGAGTTCGTCCTGAGCGCGCGGGCGCTGAAGCGCGAGCACGGGATCGGCGCGCTCGACGTCGCGAAGCGGCTGATGGACTTCGGCTTCCACCCGCCGACCGTGTACTTCCCGCTCGTCGTGCCCGAGGCGCTGATGATCGAGCCGACGGAGACCGAGACGAAGGAGACGCTCGACGCGTTCGCCGAGGCGATGCTGCAGATCGCGCGCGAGGCGCGCGACGACCCGGAGGCGATCAGGTCGGCCCCGCACGGGCTCCCGGTGGGCCGGCTCGACGAGGTGCGCGCGGCGAAGGAGCCCGTCGTCCGCCACCGCTTCGGCGCGGGCGACCCGGAGCCGCTGCCGGCTGCGCGCGAGCCGTAGGCTCCGGCTAGGGCAGCTCGAGCGTGTAGACGTTGCGCGCGTTCCCGGCCGGGGCGATCGAGATGCTCCCCTTCGCGCCGGCGTAGCGCCCGGTGCCCTTGCGGACGATCACGACGAACGGGTAGCGGATCGGGATGCCGTTCGCGTCGGCGGCGATCGTGCCGCCGGGCAGCCTCGTCAGGGTCTGGATGTCGACGGTGCCCCGGCAGCCGCCCGCGGCCGTGCAAGAACCCTTGAGGGTGTAGGCGAAGCGCATCGTCCCCATCCGCGCGTTCTTCGGCCGGTCGAGCTGCTCGGCGGCGTTGTAGAGCGTGAGCGTCGTCGAGAAGCCGTCGCCCGCGTCGCCGACCGGCGGGTGGGGGTGCCGGAAGGTCGGCCCCTGCGTGATCCGGAACGTCAGCACGAGCTTGCCCGCGCCGCGCGCGCCGTCGCCGGTCGCGGCGACGGCGCCGGCGAGGGCGAGCACGAGCGAGAGCACGAGCGACAGCCGTGGCAACAAGGGTGCTCGCGACGGCGGACGGCCCGGCACGTCAGGAGCCCGCCGAGCCGGGCGCGGGCCCCGCCGGGACGCCCCGGCGAGGCCCCGCGACCGCGGTCGGTCTTCCTACGGGCTCTCGGACGTACAGAAGTCGCACGTCTGGCGTGGTTTCCCCTGGAACTTGAAGACGAAGCTCGCCACCTGCTGGATCTGCTGGCTCGTGAGGACGTTCTTGAACCCGACCATCTGCGTCGGGTAGAGCGGCAGCGCGGCCGGCAGTCCCTCGGTCACCGCCGCGACGATGACCGGGTACGGGCTCACGACCTTGTTCTGGTTCACGCCGAGCTGGCCGTAGGCCATTGGTCCGCCGGCCTTGAGCGTGTGGCAGGCGGCACAGAAGTAGCGGTTGTAGATCTGGTACCCGGCGGCGATGTCCGTGTTGGACGTCAGCGGTTGGTCGGCGGCCGCCGCCGTGCGGTGAGCGATGGCGGCCGGCACGCAGAGCGCAGCCGCGCAGGCCACGGACGCGATCCCGATCCCGATCCCGATCCGACGGCCGATCCTGATCTGACGCATCGTCCTCCTCTGGTTCGACACCTTCTCGGTCTGCGACCGAGCCCGCGCCTGTACGCGCACCGTCATTAATACACGGTCGGCCGGCAAATTGCATCCGGGTGGGCCGGAGGCCCGGCTCCGGCGGGAACGGTCGCCCTGCGGCGGACGTTTTCCCCGGTGACGGGCGGGATCCTCCCGGCCGGCGGAAAGGAGCGAGAGTGACGAAGGTCGAGAGAAGCGAGCAGGAGTGGCGGGCGCTCCTCACCCCGGAGCGGTACCGAGTGCTGCGCGAGAAGGGCACCGAGGCGCCGTTCTCCGGGGAGTACGACCACGTCTTCGAGCCGGGCACCTACCGGTGCGCCGGCTGCGGCGCCGAGCTCTTCGCCTCGGAGGCCAAGTACGACTCGGGCTGCGGCTGGCCCGCGTTCACCGAGCCCGCGAGCGAGGACGCCGTCGAGGAGGAGGTCGACACGAGCCACGGGATGGTCCGCACGGAGGTGCTCTGCGCCTCCTGCGGCGGGCACCTCGGGCACGTCTTCCCGGACGGGCCGCGCCCGACCGGGCTGCGCTACTGCATCAACTCCGCCGCGCTCGAGCTGGACGAGTCCTGACGACGCGAGTCTCGCCCGCGGCGGCCGGCGCGGCCTCGCGGGCCCCGGGCCGGGCGCCCGCGGCGAGCTGCCCGCAGGCGGCGGCGATGTCGCGTCCCCGCGTGAGGCGGACGGTGGCCGGGAGCCGCGCGCGGTCGAGGACGGTCTTGAAGCGCGCGATCGCCTCGCGGGACGAGCCCTCGTACGACCCGGTCGGGTTGTACGGGATCAGGTTGACCTTGAAGCGCTTCGGGTCGAGCAGCGCGGCGAGCGCGCGCGCGTGCTCGGGCAGGTCGTTGACGCCGGCCAGCAGCACGTACTCGACGAACACCTTCCGCCGGCGCAGGGCGGCGTACCGCCCGCACTCGGCGACGACGTCCCCGAGCGGGTAGCGGTCGTTCACCGGCATCAGCTCGCTCCGCAGCGCCGGGTCGGCGGCGTGCAGCGAGAGCGCGAGCCGTACCGGCTCGTCGACCTCGTCGACGAAGCGGCGCAGCCCCGGGAGCCAGCCGACCGTGGAGACCGTCGTCCGCCGGTGCGTGACGCCGAGGTCGGGCAGCCGCCTCGCGGCGGCGCGGACGGCGTCGAGGTTCAGCATCGGCTCGCCCATCCCCATGAAGACGGCGTGGTCGATCGGCTCGGCGCGGCGGAAGTGGAGCGCCTGGTCGAGGATCTCGCTCTCGGTCAGGTTGCGCCGGAAGCGCATCCGTCCGGTGGCGCAGAAGGTGCAGGTGAGCGGGCAGCCGGACTGGGACGAGAGGCAGACCGAGCGGCGGCCGTCGCGGTAGCGCATCAGCACGGCCTCGACCGGGTGCCCGTCGGCGGTGCGGAAGAGCGCCTTGACGGTGCCGTCGCGCGAGCGCGCCTCCTGGACGAGCTCGAGCGCCGAGAACGGCACCCGCTCCTCGAGGCGCGCGCGCAGCGCCGACGGCAGGTTCGTCATCCCCGCGTACGACGGAGCGCCGCGCGCCGTCCACTCCCACACCTGCCGCGCCCGGTAGGCGGGCTCGCCGGCGAGCTCGCGCCCGAGCAGCTCGAGGTCCACGCCGACACGGTAGCCCTATGCTCTCCGCATGGAGCAGCGGCTCTCCCTCGTGACGCTCGGGGTCTCCGACCTCGCGCGGGCGCGCGCCTTCTACGAGGCGATCGGCTGGCGCGTCGACGCGGACCCCGAGGACGTGGTCTTCTTCCAGGCGGGCGGCATGGTCGTCGCGCTCTGGAGCCGCGACCGGCTCGCCGAGGACTCCGGCGTCGAGGACGGCGGCGGCTGGGGCGGCGTCACCCTCGCCTGCAACGTGCGCTCGCCGGAGGAGGTCGACGCCGTAATCGAGGAGGCGCGCCGCGCCGGCGCCCGGATCGCGCGCGAGCCGGCGAAGGCGTTCTGGGGGGGCCACTCGGCCGTCTTCGTCGACCCGGACGGCCACCCGTGGGAGGTCGCGCACAACCCCCACTGGACGATCGCCGACGACGGGTCGGTCAGGCTCTCGGGGTGAGCGGCGCGCCGTGATCGACCTCCGTTCCGACACGCAGACCAGGCCGTCGCGCGCGATGCGCGAGGCGATGGCGAACGCCGAGGTCGGCGACGAGCAGCGGCGCGAGGACCCGACCGTGCTCGCGCTCGAGGAGCGCGCGGCGCGCTTCCTCGGGCAGGAGGAGGCCGTCTTCCTGCCGACGGCGACGATGGCGAACCAGGTCTCGCTCGCGATCCTCGGCCGCCGCGGCACCGAGCTGATCGTCGAGGAGACCGCGCACATCATGGTCGCCGAGCTCGGCGGGGCGGCGATGCACTCGGGCCTCCAGACGCGCGGGCTGCCGGGCCGCCGCGGCCGGCTCTCGCCCGACCAGGTCCGGGCGGCGGCGCGCGCGTCCGACGGCTTCCACATCCCGAGCGCGTCGATCGTCGCGCTCGAGAACACGCACAACAGCGCGGGCGGCACGGTCTGGCCGCTCGACGAGCTCGACGCCGTCGTCGCGGCGGCGCGGGAGCTCGGCCTCGCGGTCCACCTCGACGGCGCGCGGCTCGCGAACGCGTCGGTCGCGCTCGGCGTCCCGGCGGCGGAGATCGGCCGCCGCTTCGACACGGTCACGCTCTGCTTCTCGAAGGGGCTCGGCTGCCCGCTCGGGGCCGTCGTGGCCGGGTCGGCCGAGCTGATGGCGCGGGCGCGGGTGGAGAAGCACCGCTTCGGCGGGGCGATGCGCCAGGCGGGGATCGTCGCGGCCGCCGGGCTCTACGCGCTCGAGCACAACGTCGAGCGGCTCGCGGACGACCACGCGCGGGCGCGCCGCCTCGCGGAGGGCTGGGAGGCGGCGGGCGTCCCGGTCGACCTCGAGCTCGTCGAGACGAACTTCGTCCAGGTCGACGCGGCCGCCCTCGGGCTCTCGGGCGCGGAGGCGGTCGCGCGGCTCGCCGCGGCGGGGGTCGGCCTCTCCGCTACCGTGAAGCCGGGCGTGCTCCGCGCGGTCACGCACCTCGACGTCGGCGACGAGGACGTCGAGCGAGCCCTCGAGCTCGTGCCGCGCGCGCTCGGCGCGCTCGCCCGCGCCTAGCGCTCGGGCAGGTGTAAGTCAAGTCTTGCAGTGGGTAGGGAAGGGACCCACAATGTCCGACATGCAGGAACAAGAGACGGCGCTCGCGCTCCCGCTCCATCCGCAGGACGAGATGGAGTGCCGCCGCTGCGACGTTCACTGCGACAAGGTCGTCTACCCCGGTGCGTGCCTCGCGCGCAGCTGCCCGTTCGTCTACTCGTACGAGGCGTGGGGCCACACGTACGTCGGCTGCATGCAGAAGATCTTCGACGTCGAGATCGACCTCGACATGCTGCGCGCCGCCGAGCGGCGCCAGGCGGGGTTCGGCGCGATCCGCGCCGTGCGCCAGCCGCTGCCGATGTGCAAGGCCGAGGTCGAGTCGACCTACGAGTCGCGGTCGAAGGCCCAGCCGTGCGTGAATCCCGAGTTCGGCGAGCTGCCGGTCGGCGAGCCGACGTTCCGGGTCTTCGCCCGGGTCAAGGGCGGCTGAGCCGCACGACGACCGTCCCGGCCCGGCGCCCGCCGTCCCGCGCGAGCTCGACCCGGCTCGTCCCGGGCAGCGCGGCGAGCCGGCGGACGGCGGCGCGGGCGCGGCCGGGCGGGAACCGGAGGCGGAGCTCGACGGCGCCCGCGACGACGCGCCTCGAGACGACGGCGCCACCGAAGGCGCGGGCGGCCTCGGCGACGGCCTCCTCGGCTCTCGCCGTCCCGGCCGCGTCGGCCTCGGACGCCGCGGGGGCGAGGGCCCGGCTCCCGGCGGCCGGCGCGGACTTCGAGAGCGGCGCCGACCGCGGCCGCGAGCCCTGATCGCGCCCGAGCAGGAACGCGCCGAGCGCGGCGGCGAGCGCCGCGGCCAGCGCGAGCGCGACCGCGACCGGCCAGCGCCGGCGGAGGCGGAGGTGGAGGCGCGCCGGCGCGGGGACCGGCCGGGCGGCGAGCATGCGGACGCGCTCGCGCAGCTCGGGCGGGGGCGCCGGGCGGGCGGCGCGGAGCATGCGCTCGAGCTCACGCTGCGACATGGAGCGCCTCCTCGAGCTTCTTGAGGGCGCGCGCGAGGCGCGTCGTGCAGTTCGTCGGGGAGATGCCGAGCACCCGGGCGGCGGTGGCCGCGTCGAGCTCGAGCACGACGCGGAGCGCGATCACCTCGCGCTCGCCCGCGGTGAGGCCGCGGATCGCCGCCTCGAGCTCGGGCGAGAGGCCCTCCGCCAGACGTTCCTCGTAGCCCTCGCGCACCGCGGCGAGCTCCTCCCGCCGCGTCCGCCGCCGCTCCGCGCGGAAGTGGTCGAGCGCGACCGTCCGCGCGACCTGGCAGAGGAAGGCCCGCGCCGACCCGCGCCCCGGGTCGAAGCGGTGCCAGAGCCGGAGCGCGCGCTCGAACGTCTCGCCCGCGAGGTCCTCCGCGGCGAAGCGGTCGCCGGTGAACCAGGCGAGGTACCCGTAGACGTCGTCGAGGTGACGCTCGGCCGCGTCGGCGAAGCTCGTCACGTCGCTCATACGCCGCCGCCGGGGCCGCCCGTCACGACCGCCTCCCGCGCCGCCGCCCGGCGGCGCTCCGCGTCCAGCGGGCGTGGAGCTCGCGCAGCTTGCGCACCTCGGCGGCGTCCGGGCCGTGCTTGTCCGGGCCGGGCACCTCGAGGTAGGCCGGGAGGTGCTGCAGGCGCGGGTGGGCGAGGAAGGCGCCGAGGCCCTCGCCGAGCTCGCCCTGGAGCAGGTTCGCGTGGCGGTCGCGGTTCGAGCCGAGCGGGGCGGCGCTGTCGTTCACGTGCAGCGCGCGGAGCCGGTCGAGCCCGACCGTCGCCTCGACCTCGCGCACGAGCTCGTCGACGACCGCCGGGTCGGTCACGTCGAGGCCGGAGACGAAGAGGTGGCACGAGTCGAGGCAGAGCCCGAGACGCGGGTGGCGTCCGAGCGCGTCCACGAGCTCGGCGAGCTCGCCGACCGAGCGGCCGATCGTGCCGCCCGCGCCGGCCGAGTTCTCCATCGCGAGCCAGGTGTCGCCCTCACAGCGGTCGAGGATCCGCTCGAGCGCCGCGACGACCCGCGCGCGGCCGGCCTCGAAGCCGGCCCCGAGGTGCGAGCCGATGTGGAAGACGACGGCGTCGGCCTCGATCGCGCACGCGGCGTCGACGGTCGCGCACATCGTCGCGACCGACTTCTCGTAGATCTCGTCGTCGGGCGCCGCGAGGTTGCAGAGGTAGAGGGCGTGGCAGGCGACGCCGCCGATCCCCGCCTCGGCGCGCCGCGCCCTGAACCGCTCGATCGCCTCCGGCCGGTGCGCCGTCGCGCGCCACATCCGCGGGCTCTGCGTGAAGACCTGCACGCAGTCGCCGCCGATCGCCTCGATCCGGTCGATCGCGGTGTCGATCCCGCCGGACGACGAGACGTGCGCGCCGAAGAGCATCCCTCGTACGATAGGTCGCATGTCCGTCCGTGTCCGCATGGCGCCGAGCCCGACCGGCTTCCTCCACGTCGGAGGCGTCCGCACCTTCCTCTTCAACTGGCTCTTCGCCCGCCAGCGCGGCGGCGAGTGCCTGCTCCGGATCGAGAACACCGACACGAGCCGGGAGGTCGCCGAGTCGGTCGAGCAGATCGAGGAGTCGCTCCGCTGGCTCGGGATCGACTGGGACGGGCCGGTGAGGTTCCAGCTCGACCGCATGGACGAGGCGCGCGAGCAGGCGGAGCGGCTCGTCTCCGCCGGCCTCGCCTACGAGGACGACGGCGCGATCCGGTTCCGCATGCCGGACGCCGGGACGGTCTCGTGGGACGACGCCGTTCGCGGCCGGATCGAGTTCGCGAACGAGCACCTCGCCGACCTCGTGATCGTGCGCTCGGACGGCCGCCCGACCTACAACTTCGCGAGCCCCGTCGAGGACATGCTCGACGGCATCACCCACGTGATCCGCGGCGAGGACCACGTCTCGAACACCCCGACGCAGATCAACATCCTGCGCGCGCTCGGCGCCGACCTGCCCGTGTACGCGCACATCCCGAACGTTCTCGGGCCGGACGGCAAGAAGCTGTCGAAGCGGCACGGCGCGGTCTCGGTCGACGTCTTCCGCGCCGACGGCTACTACGCGCCGGCGCTGATGAACTTCCTGGCGCTGCTCGGCTGGAGCTACGACGACCGCACGACGATCATGCACCGCCACGAGCTCGTCGAGCGCTTCTCGCTGGAGCGCGTCGTGCCGAGCCCGGCCACCTTCGACTACCAGAAGCTCGACTGGATGAACGGCGTCTACCTGCGCAGCCTCCCTCCGGAGGAGTACGCCCTCGTGCTGTGCCGCTACCTGCGCGAGCGGGGCTTCGACTGGCCCGAGGAGCGCGTGCGCGCCTCCGCGCCCCTGGTGCAGGAGAAGATCGAGAAGCTCTCGCAGTACCCCGGGATCGCGCGCTTCTTCTTCGAGCCCGTCACCCCCGACGGCGCCGACGCCGAGACGTGCCGCGCCGCGCTCGCCGCGCTCGAGCCGGTCGACCCGTGGGAGGCGTCGAGGATCGAGGACGCGCTGCGGGCGTTCGCGGACGCCATCGGGCAGAAGCCGCGGCAGGCGTTCGCGCCCGTGCGGCTCGCGGTCACGGGCTCGAACGTCTCGCCCGGCCTGTTCGAGAGCCTCGAGCTGCTCGGCAAGGACGAGTCGCTCGCGCGGCTCGCCGCGGCGGCGGACGGCGGGTCGTAGGGGTTACGGGCGGTAGGCGAGGAGCGCGCCGCAGACGGCGACGAGGCCGGCGACCCAGAGCGGCCACGCACCGGAGACCGCGCCCGTCGCGAACGCGGCCGCGCCCGCGACGACGAGCAGGCACGCGCCGAGGGCCGCCCGGCTCCCGGCCGTCCGCACGGCGCGCTCGGCGGGCAGGGGGCGGCGGCGAGGGGGCGAGAGGCGAAGGCGCGCCAGCCTCACGCGGAAGAGGGCGCCGCGCCACTCGTGCAGGCACTGGAGCGCGCCGTCGACCCCGTCCTCCTCGAGCGCGTCGGCGAGCTCGGCGGTCGCGTCGCGCGCCCCTCCGAGGGCGGCCGCGAGCTCGGCGTGGACCGGCTCGACGCCGCTCGGCGGGGCGAGGCCGTAGGCGTCCTCGCTCGCGACGTGGAGCCGGTACTGGAGGCGCCGCAGGTCTCCCGCCGCCTCCTCCCGGCCGAGCAGCTCGGGGTCGCCCGCGAGGCGCTCGAGCTCGGCGAGCGTCCCGGCCAGGCCGCTCCAGAGCACCCGCACCTGCGTGGCGTAGCGCTCTCCGATACCCCCGCTCGGTGCCACGTCTGCATGCTACTCCGCGGCGATCGAATACGATCGCCGGCAGTGGGTGGCAAGGCCTCCGTCCTGGTGGTCGAGGACGACGCGAGCCTCCGGATGCTCTACCGCCTGAACCTCGAGTTCGAGGACTTCGAGGTGGCGGACGTCGCCACGGTCGCGGAGGCGCGCAGCGCGGTCTCGGCGCGGCGCCCGGGCCTCGTGCTGCTCGACGCCCACCTCGAGGGCGAGTCGACCGACGACCTCCTCGACGAGCTGCGGGCCGCGGGAATCCCCGTGGTGGTCGCGACCGGCTCAACCGATCTGGAGCGGTACCGGGACCGCGCCGACGACGTCCTCGCCAAGCCGTTCCGGCCCGCCGACCTCGTGGCGGTCGTCCAACGGCTCACCGTGCGCTAGGGTGCGTCGGTCGTGGGGGTCGCGACGGTCCGGACGCCTGCCGAATTCGAGGAGCGCCTCGCGCGTTATCTCTACGAGCGTTCCGAGGAGTCCCGAGCGGTTCGCGTCGGCGAGAAGGAGACGTCGGAGCAGACCGAGATCGTGCGCCGCTACGGCGACCTCTTCAGCCGCGAGCAGCTCGACGCGCTCCGGAGCGCGGAGGAGGCGGCGTCGGGCGACGGGCGCGAGCTCCTGTACCGGCTGCGCAAGACGTGCGAGGGAGGGATCGTGTCGGCCGCGCTCGTCGAGCGCGAGGACGACCTCGAGAACCGCCTGCTCGCCGAGCGCGTCACCTTCCGCGGCGAGGAGATGCCGCTCCGGAACGCGCAGGCGAGGCTCGCCGTCCTCACCGCGTACCGCGACCGCGAGGAGCTCGGCGAGCTGCAGGCCGAGGCGAGCGCGCGCTTCAACCCGGACCGGCTCGAGCTGATCGCCGCCGGCGAGGAGCTCTCCGCCGAGCTCTCCGGGATCGCCGACCCGGTCGAGCGCAACGAGGAGGAGAAGGCGATCTCGCTGCGCTCGCTCTCCGCGGCGCTCAAGTCGGCGAGCGACGAGGCGACGCTCTCGTACTCGGTGCTCCGCGACCGCTGGTTCGACCGGCTGCTCGGGCCGGAGCGCGACGAGGTGCCGTGGAGCTACCACACCTCCTACATGCGGCGGCTCTCGCCGCTCGAGTCCACGTACACGAAGGAGCGCGCGACCGAGATCTGCCTCGCGACGCTCGCCGAGCTCGGCTTCGACCTCGAGTCGGCGACGAACATCAAGCTCGACCTCGACGACCGGCCGCAGAAGGCGCCGCGCGCGTGCGTGATCGCGAGCGACCCGCCGAGCGTCGTCCACCTGATCACCCGCGCGCAGGGCGGGCTGCACGACTACCAGGCGTTCCTGCACGAGGCCGGGCACGCGCTCCACTACGGCGGCGTCGACGCGTCGCTGCCGTACACGTTCCGCCGCATCTCGCGCGACCACGCGCTGACGGAGATCTACTCGTACATCTGCGAGGCGATCTCGCGCGAGCCCGAGTGGCACGCGCGCCACTTCGGCCTCTCCGACGAGCAGGCGGCCGAGAACGCCGAGGCGACGGTCTTCCTCGAGGCGCTCCTCTTCCGGCGCTACGAGGCGAAGCTCCGCTTCGAGCTCGACTTCTGGACGCGCTTCGCCGCCGACGGCGGCACGCCCGACGGCTACGAGGAGTACCTGACCGCGGCGACCGGGATCCGCTACCGCCGCGACGGCTACCTCTCCGACATGGACGCGGGCTTCTACTCGGCCGACTACCTCCGCGCGTGGATCCGCTCGGCCCAGCTCCGCCGGCACCTGATCGACACCGTCGGCGAGGACTGGTGGCGGCGGCCGGAGACGGGGGAGCTGCTGCGCGGGCTCTTCCGGCAGGGCACCAGGCCGTCGAGCGAGGAGGTCGCCGCGAGCCTGGGCTACGACCCGCTCGACACCGCCCCGCTCCTCGCGGAGATCGCCCCCCTGTAGCGCGGCGGGCCTTCGCTACACTGGCGCCCGCACGGCACGGCCCATTCGTCTAGTGGCCTAGGACACCGCCCTCTCACGGCGGCGGCACGGGTTCGAATCCCGTATGGGCCTTTTCGGCGCGCTTGAACACAAGGATTTGGCTTGAAACCTTGTGTCAGGCGCGCCATCCCTGCCCGATTTTGCCCGTCTCGTGATACATGGGTGATACATCGCGCTAGCCGGCCGGCCGCGCGAGCAGGCGCGCCTGCCGGCGGGCGACGAGCTCACGGTCTACCGAGCGCAGACGAACGCCGACCGGGCGAGAGGGCTGTCGTGGACCCTGGAACGCGCCACCGAGGTGAGGTTCCCCCGCTTCTCCGGACATCCGAGCGCTTGGTCAGAGTCGCGCTCGGTGATGAAGGAGGAGCGGGGGAACCTCACGAGAACGACGATGCTCCCCTCGGTAAGGTCGAGCTCGACCGCCGGCACGTTCGCAAGGAGGAGTGCGACCTGCTGCTCGGGCCGTCGCTCCGTTCCGCGCCGGAAGAGAACGACGGACGGGAACCGCTCCTCGCGCAATGCGAGCAGCGTCCCAAAGTCGGTATCGGCAGAGACGAGCACGCGGTCTTCTTCCTGCGCGCTTTCGAAGATCTCTTCGTCACTCGCGGCCTGCATCCCCTACTCCCGGACGTGCGCCGCGTCGTGACCGGCGTCCGTGAGCCGCTCCGCGACGGCCGGAGACAACGGCTGGTCGACCAGAAACCTCAACCGGCGGCAGCAAGCGGGAGCTCGCGCTCCCGGACTGCCTCGGCTGCGTAACGGAGGGCCTCCGCGATGTCCTCCGCCTCAAGGTCAGGGTAAGCGGCGAGGATCTCATCCCCGCTCATACCGTCAGCGACCATCCCGACGACGGTCGCCACCGGGATTCGAAGGCCACGAATGCAGGGAACGCCTCCCAGCTGATCAGGCCGCACTGTGATTCGCTCGAACGTCATTGCACATCTCAGCGTACCCGGCGAGTCGGATCGGGCTCCCGCGACGATTACGGCGGGTATCCCGGGTCTTCGCCATCTTCAAGCTGCCGCTCCGCCTCGGCAGCGCTGATAGCGCCGGGCACGCCGTCGAACATGCCGATGAACGAGAGCGAGCGTTCGCGAGGAGCCGGAAGGCACTTGCGTGAGCAAGTCGGCCACGAAGACTTCGGCGGAGATTCCTCGTTCGGCCGCCTCGGAAGCGAGACGCTCGGCTACGTCGTCGGGGATGGTTACGCGCAACTCGGCCATGCCTCAAGGTAACCCCGCCGCCGGATCCTTGGCGCCCACCCGGGGCCTCTCAACCGCCGGGGCGAGCGGGGGCCTGCTCTCCGTGAAGAGGGCCGATTCCGTGCTCATTCGCGTCAACTCGCCGCGAATGGTGCATGCCTCGGTGACGCCACGGCACCGCAAAAGTGGCGATTTGCAGGGAGGTTCGATCCCGTATGGCCTTTCTACCGAGATCTGAGATCTGACCGATGGACGTGCCGGGGATGCCCCGAAAGCGCATGTCGTGCATGCCGTCCGGCTGCCGCCTCCCTTGGTCCTTCGCGACGTGATCGACCGAGGTCATCCGGGAGCTCGAGGAAGAGATCGAGCCCCAGGACAGGCGCGACCGCGGCCGTCTCGGTCGCGACGCTGAGATCCCAGCGCTCCTCTCGCGGGCGCCGGGGGTGAGCTCGAGCGGCGGGCGCGCCGTCCTCGGGCGCGGCCCGCCGCTCGCTCCTCTCTCTCGGCAGCGGCCGGCGCCGGCTTGAGCGCTCCGGCCGCGGCGGGCGCAACCCGTCCGCGGGTCTCCACCAGGACCAGACCAAAGCACGGTGCGCGCGCCGGCCGAGCGGCCCACGCTCCGTCACGTGCAGGGACTCGTGGGGCTGCTCGAGGCCGAGCTCGCGATCGTGGGGAGCGCCTACCTGATGGCCGGCGTGCCGGTCGGCGGGATCGTGCTCGCGGGTCGCGTGAGCCCGCTCTACCGGCTGCCGCGGGCCGACCTGTGGCGCTGGTGGTCGCGGTGCGGCTGCCTTGTCGCGGCCGCCCTCATCCTTCGCAGCGCGGCCGCGTAGCTCCGCCGTCGATCGTCCAGACGCGCGTCGCGAAGCGGGCGACGTCCTCCTCGTGGGTGGCGACGAGGCAGGCCGTCCCGGCCGCGGCGGCCTCGCCGAGCAGCCGCCAGACGGCGTCGCGCCAGCCGGCGTCCTGGTGCGAGGTCGGCTCGTCGGCGAGGAGGACGGCCGGGCTCAGCACGAGCGCCCGGGCGAGGGCGGCGCGCTGCTGCTGGCCGATCGACGTCTCGTGCGGCGGCCGCCCGGCGAGCTCGGCGAGCCCCAGGCGCTCGAGGAGCGCGTCCACCTCCGGTGCACGGCGGCCGAGCTCGCCGGCGAGCCGCGCCGGCAGCTCGACGTTCTCCCGGATCGAGAGCTCGGGCAGCAGCCCGAAGCGCTGGGGCAGGAAGGCCAGCTCGCGCCACGCGAGGAGGGACGGCTCGCCCGCGCCGAGGCTGTAGCGGATCGCGCCCGACGCCGGCTCCTGGAGCCCGGCCAGGAGCGCGAGCAGCGTCGACTTGCCGGAGCCGGAGCGGCCGAGCAGGGCGGCGACCTCGCCGCGGGCGAGGTCGAGAGTGCCGTCGACGACGGCGCGGATCGTCTCGGGGCCACGGCGGAAGGCCTTGGCGACCCCCTGCGCGGCGAGCACGGTCTCGCCGGCGCCGCCGGCCGGCGCCCGCCCGGGAGGCGCCGGCGCCTCGCCGGCGACGACGCGGCCGCGGTCGAGCCGGAGCACGCGGTCGGCGATCGCGACCACGTCCTCGTCGTGCGTCGCGACGACGAAGGCGACGCCGCCGCCGGCGTGCGCGCGGATCGCCTCGAGGAGCGGCCCGGCGGAGCCGCGGTCGAGCTCGGCGGTCGGCTCGTCGGCGAGGACGAGCGGCGTGCCGCGTGCGAGCGCGAGCGCGAACGCCGCCCGAGCCTGCTCGCCGCCGGAGAGCTCCGCCGGCCGGGAGCCGAGGCGGTGCCCGAGCCCGAACTCCACGAGTCTCGCGACGGCGCGGCCGTCGTCCTGGTCGCGCAGGCGAAGGTGCGGGACGAGGTTGTCGGCGGGCTTCTGGGCGACGTAGGCGGCGCGCTCGCGGCGATGGCGGCGGAGCGCCGCGGGCGGGGCGCCCGCGAGCTCGGCGCCGCCGACGACGAGGCTGCCCGCGGTCGGCCGGTCGAGCCCGGCGAGCGCGCGCAGGAGCGTCGACTTGCCGCTGCCGGACGGGCCGACGACGGCGGTGACCTCCCCGGCCGCGAGTTCGGCGTCGACGGCGTGGAGGGCCTCGATCCCGCCGGCCGGCGTCGAGTACGTCTTGGAGAGGCCGCGGCAGGCGGCGAGCGGCTCAGGCGACACGGAGCGCCTCGGCTGCGTCGGCGCGGCGGGCGAGCCGGCTCGTGAGCGCCCCGGCGGCGACCGCGGCGGCGAGGAGCGCCGCGGCCGCCAGGCCGAGCTCCGCGACGGGCACCGTGAGAAGCGGCGAGGGCGGGTCGGCGGGCAGCGGGTCGATCCGTCGCACCACCGGCCCGGCGGCCGCGAGCGCGACCCCGCCGCCGAGCAGCGCCGCGAACCCGAGCACCGCCGCCGTCTCCAGGCAGAGCGAGAGCGTCTCCGCGGCGCGCGCGAGCCCCATCCGCCGCGCGAGCGCGGAGGCGATCGCCTGCGAGCGCTGCCGAGCCTGCAGGTACAGCAGGAGCCCGAGCAGCGCGAGCGCGCCCGCGCCGGCGGCGATCAGCCGCATGAACCCGAACGTGCGCGTGGCGAGGAGGACGTCGGGATCGTGCAGGAACGTGTCGACGGTCGCGGGCGGGAACACGGGCTCGAGGCCGGCGAGCGCGCGGGCGACGTCCGCCGGCGGCCCCTTGCCCCAGACGTAGGTGGTGAGGACGCCGAGAGAGTCGTAGAGTCGCGTGCGGGCCTCCAGGTCGTGCAGCGCGCGGCCGGACGTGATCACCAGGGGGATCCCGCCGGCCCGGAACGGGAACGTGCGCACGACGGCGAGCGGCCGAAGCGGCACGCGCCGCCCGCCGAGCACGAGCGCGCCGCCGGGCGCGAGGTCGGAGGTGACGATCGCCGGCAGCGGTCGCGACGGCGCCCGCGCCAGCCTTCCGAGCGCGCCGGCGGGGCTCGGCCCCCAGTCGCCCTGCCAGTGCAGCGTGCGTGCGAGCGCGGCGGGATCGACGACCATGACGTCCACCGGCGTCCCGTCGGGGGTCGAGGCGGCCTGGTTCGCGAACTGCACGCGCGCGACCGGGTACGGGAACGAGGCGGGGACCGGCTGCGCCTCGGACACGATCGCGCTCGCGTCGCTGCCGGTCGCCATGTACGCCTTCTCGATCGTCGTGCGGTGGAGCGACGCGGCGAGCGTCTCGACGTAGGCGAAGGCGCCGAGCGAGGCCGCGGCGACGACCGCGAGCGCCACCACGAGGCCGCGTGCGGCGGCGAGGCGACGCAGCGCGAGGTAGGCGGGAGCGCCCCGTCGGCGCGGGCGGCCGAGGTCGCGTGCGAGGCCGGCGCGCACCGCCCGCGCGCCGGCTCCGGCGGCGCCGGCGGCGAGGAGGATGGGGAACGCGAACACGGCGAGGGTCGGGGCGTGAGAGGAGCCGTGCGAGACGGCGCCGTCCGAGACGATGCGGGCGAGGAGGAAGCCCGCCGCGCCGAGAGGCGCGAGCTCCCACGGCACGAGCCGGGCGCGCCCGAGGCCGCGGACGCCGGTGTCGTAGAGGCGCAGGAAGGAGAGCGCCGCGCACGCGACGAGCAGGGCGACGGCGACCGCCACGGCGGCCGCGGCGTGCGCGACCGCCGACCAGACGGTGCCTGCGGAGATCGAGCCGGCCGGAGCGAAGGCGTCGGTGGCCCCGAGCGCGACCGCGAAGCCGGCGGCGCCGCCGGCGAGCGCGGGCGCGAGCACCTCGACGCCCGTCCGCGCCGCGAAGGCCGCGGCGCGCTCGCCTCGCGCGTACAGGAGCGCCGCCTCGGCCCGCCGGCGCCGCACGAGGAACACCCCGGCCGCGGCGGCGGCTCCGAGCGCGATCGCCGTCCCGAGCTCCGAGAGCAGCCTCACGGCGGGCGTGACGGCGCTCGCATCGGCGTTCGCGAGCAGCACGGCGGCCGAGAGCGAGCTCGTCACGGTGCACCGCTTCAGCAGGTAGGCGCTCGTGCAGCCGAGCCGCTGCCCGAGCGACGAGCTGCGCAGCGAGCGGCGCACGGCGTCGAAGCGCTCGTGGAGGGCGCGCGCCTGCTGCAGCGTGATCCCGCTCGGGTCGACGGGCAGCTCGACGACCTCCTCGAAGCCGCTGGTCGCCCCCGCGACGATCGCGCCGTTGGAGCCCGCGACGAGCCGCAGCAGGGCGTCGCGGCCGAGGAGCACGTACGGCGGCGGGACGCCGCAGTCGAGGCACTGCGGGTAGATCTCCTGGTAGAGGTCGCGCCAGTAGTCGGTCGACGGCGAGTGGGCGAGCGCTCGGTAGATCCCCTTCACCCGCACGCGCGGCGCGGAGGGCCGCGCGTACGACCCGAGCCCGGGGAGCCGGATCGTCTCGCCGGGCCGCGCGTGCAGCGAGTGCGCGGTGATGTCCGCGAGGTAGACGCCCGGGCCGCGCACGCGGGCGAGCACGCGCACGTGCGCGACCGCGTCCGTCCGCGCGAGCAGGCGAACCTGGTCGTCGCCCCCGGGCCCCGAGGCGGGCACCGGCGACGACTCGTAGGTGAACACCGGCCGGCCGAGGTGGGGGATGCGCGCCCGGAGCTCGCGCACCGCCGACTCGCGCGTGTCCGCGCGGCGCTCGAGCTGCACCGCGCTCTCGGAGCCGGCGAGCGCGCGCGCGCTCCAGACCTGGAGCCCGGTCGCGTACGGCGAGAGGTCGGCGAGCTTGGTCTTCAGCGCCTCGCTCGCGACCGCCGTCGTCACGAACGGCGCCGAGGACGAGGCGAGCGCCGCGAGCAGCGCCGCCCCCAGCACCGCGCCGAGGGCGCTCGCGTGGTAGGCGAGCACGTACGGCGCCTTGCGCCAGAGCGCAGGGAGCCTCGGTCTCAACGGCGCTCGGCCCGGTCGACGAGCGCGTCGAGCCGCCGGACCGGCACCGGCGGGGGCGGCGAGCACCCGAGCCCCTTCGGTTCCTGCACGTGCCGGCGCGCGACGAGCGTCGACCGCGTGACCGTCCTGAGCTTCACGCCGCTGGACGCGCAGCGAGGCGCGACCCCCGTCGCTCGGAGCACGCCCCCGATCTTACGGGGGACCGGCGATCCGCTCACGGCCGGGAGCTCGTCGTCTCTCTTTCGCCCGGGCCGGCCGGGGGAGGGCCGGAGCCCTCCCCCGGCGCGAGCCGGCGGCGCGCTAGGCGGCCGCGACGAGCGAGTTGGCCGGCACGATCACCTTGAAGGTGGTCGACTTGCCGCCCTTGACCTTGTAGATCGTCACCGGGTTCGCGGTGACGTCGCCGTTCTTGTTGAACTGGATGGTGCCGAGCACCGTCTTCGCCTTCACCTTGAAGAGCTGGTCCGCGACGCCGGCCCGCGAGCCGTCGGAGGCCCCGATCGCCGTGAGCATGACCTGGGCCGCGGCGGCGGCGTAGACCGAGTACGGATCGGGCTGGCCGCCCACGCAGCTCGAGCCCTTCGAGGCGCAGAACGCCTTGCCGAAGGCCTTGCCTGCGGCGGGGAGCTTCTCGACGGGCAGGCCGGCGACCGAGACGGTCATGCCCTCGGCCTTGCCGCCGGACTGCTGGACGTCCGCCGAGATCGGCGTGAACCCGTCGGGCGCCATGATCTTCACCTTCGGGGCGCCCGCCACGAGGTCCTTGATCAGCTTGCCGCCGTTCTCGCAGATCAGGCCGCCGAGGAAGACCCCCTGCGCGCCCGACTTCGCGATCTTGAGGGCGGTCGCCTCGTACGAGGAGGCCTTGCCGTCCCAGGCCGTGAAGCCGACCACCTTGATCCCGAGCTTCACCGCCGCGTTCCGGAAGTTGGTCGCGACGCCGAGCCCGTAGGCCTCCTTGTCGTTCAGGATGAACACCTTCGTGATCCCGAGCTGCTTCGCGAGCGTCGCGTCCGCGGCCCCCTGGAAGTCGTCGGCCGCGACCACGCGGGCGTAGTTGCGCTTGCCGGTCGGGTAGTACTTGTTCGGCTCGCCGGCCGCCGTCCCCGGACCGCTGTGCGTCAGCCCGACGTACGTGTTCGCGGGGCTGATCATCGCCACCGGCCCGTTCGGCGCCCGGTTGAGGATCGGGATGAGGATCTCGGCCGCGCCCGAGTTGAACGTGCCGATCACCCCGATCAGGCTCGAGTTCTGGGCGTAGGCGTTCCCGTTCGTGGAGACCTTGCCCGAGTCCCACTTGCCGGCCTGCGCGGTCGCGTCGTCGCAGCTCTGGTACGCGAGCGTGGTGTTCCCCGCCTTCCAGCCGGCCTTGCCGAGGATGTAGGCGATCGCCTTCGTCATCTGGATCGTCTGCGTGCGCCCGGCCCCCTGCAGCGGCAGGTCGGAGGCGATCAGCTTGTCGCCCGTGCCCTGGAGCCCGGTGCAGGACGATGCGGGAAGCGGCGTGGCCGCGGACGTGTGCGCCACCGCGCCGCCCACGGCGACCGCGAGCACGACGCCCGTGAGGGCCGTGCCGATCGCCGAGCCCAGCAGAATTCGCTTTGTCACTCGCCCTCCTGTTTCCTCGAGTTGCCTTGGGGGATTTGGTAGGGCGAGAGCATAGAGCCCCCGCGGCCGTGACGAAAGCCCTGCATCTCGGGCGTGGGGCGTCCGGGCGGGCTCCTATCCTGGCTGCGTGGCCGGTGACGCCCGTGCGCGCGAGGAGCGGGGCATGCTCGCGGTCCCGGTCCTGCCGGGACGCGAGCTCGAGCTGCCGCAGGCCGTGCCGCCGCCGCCGCCGGGAGCGGGGCGCCGGCGCCTCCTGCTCGCGGCGGGGGCGCTCGCCGCGGCGGGCGCGGTCGCCGCGGCGACGGTGCTGCTCGCGCGCGGGCCGGGCGCGAGGCGGCCCGCGCCGGCGGCCGTCCCGCCGCCCGCGCCGCGCGTCGCCACGCACCCGCGCCCGGCCCCGCCCCCGCCGAGGCCCACGCCTGCCGAGCGCGCCCGCGCCGCCGCGGAGCGGCTCGCCGCCGGGCTGCCGGTGCGGCTCGAGACGGCCGCGCTCCTGCGCCGCGGCGGCAGCGTCTACGTCGTCGGCGGGAGCGTCGACGGCGTCCCGACCGACGCGGTCTGGCGGATCGACCTCGCGCGGAAGCGCGTCGTCCGCGAGGGCACGTTCCTGGAGCCGCTGGCCGACGCGGCGGCGGCGCGGCGCGGCGGCGCGCTCTACCTCGCGGGCGGCTGGACCGGCGAGAAGCTCGCGACCGCCGTGCTCCGGTGGACGCCGGACGGCGGCGCGGCGCTCGTCGCGCGCCTGCCCGCCGCGGTCCGCGGCGCGCACGCGGCGTTCGCCGGCGCTCAGCTCTACGTCGTCGGCGGCTCTCCGCGCTCGCTCTACGCGGTCGACGTGGGCGCGGGCACGGTGCGGACCCCCGCGGCGGCCCCCGCCGCGGCCCGCGCGGCCGGCTCGAACCTCGACTACCTGACGCGGGCGCTCCTCGCCTCCGGCTGAGCCGGAGAGCCGGCGGGGCGGCTCTGAGCCGTCGAACATCGAGCCGACCCGCCGGTCCTCGACGTCGCCAGTCTGCCTCCGGCAGCGGCGGCGGGCCTCGGTGGTCGCCCCCCTTCTGCCTGCGGGCAACTACGGAGCTCGGGCCCGCCCGAGGTGTGCCCCGGCGCCTGTTGCCTTCCGTATAGGCTCCCGGCCGCGGCAAGCCAATCGGTTCGATCGAGGGAGGTTCGATGAAGCGTTTGCTTGCAGTGGGGGGTCTCCTCGCCGTGCTCGCTGCCGCCGTTGCGACGTCGACGCCCGGCGGGCGCACGTCGGGAGCCGCGGCGACGGCACCCGTGCCGAGACCGGCGGTGAGCGAGTTCCAGCAGCTCGGCACGAGCGAGACGCCGCCGACCGAGGCCCAGTGCTTCGCGGCCAACCCGCCGGCGGGGCGCCGGTGCTTCACGCCCCAGTCGATCCGCGCGGCGTACAACGTCGGCCCGCTCTACGCGCGCGGCTTCGACGGGCGCGGCCAGACGATCGCGATCGTCGACTCGTACGGCAGCGACACGATGGCCGCCGACCTGAAGGTGTTCGACGACGCGTTCGGGCTGCCGCACCTCTGCGGCGAGCCCGGGGTCGCGTGCACGCCCGGGATGGCGAAGTTCAGCGAGCTGAGCCTGCAGGGCTCGCCGGAGACGAAGCCGCAGGGCGGCTCCGGCACGGGGCTCGAGGACAAGACCGGCTGGGCGATCGAGGTCGCGCTCGACGTCGAGTGGGCCCACGCGATCGCGCCGGGCGCGAACATCCTGCTCGTCCACACCCCGACGGCGGAGACGCTCGGCGTGCAGGGCTTCCCGCAGATGATGATGGCCGAGGACTACGTGGTGAAGCACGGCCTCGCGCAGGTCATCTCGCAGAGCCTCGCGTCGGCCGAGGACGCGTTCGGAAGCCCGCAGTCGCTCCTCAACCTGCGCTACGCGTTCGAGGACGCGAAGGACGCCGGCGTGACCGTGCTCGGCTCCTCCGGCGACTCCGGGACGGCGAACGTGACGAAGCAGGCGCTCGTCGGCAACGGGACCGGCGGCCCGACCGGGGGGCTGATCCCGACGCCGAGCGTCGTGTGGCCGGCGTCCGACCCGCTCGTCACCGGCGTCGGCGGCACCAACCTCTGCTCCGACCCGCTGAACACGAGCTCGCGGGTGCTCGACGCCGCCGACCCGCCGACCACGTGCCGGGGCCAGGGCGAGATCGAGATCGGCTGGATCGGCTCGGGCGGCGGGTTCAGCCACGTGTTCGGCCGGCCGTCGTTCCAGGACGCGCTTCCCGCCGGGAGCACCGCGATCCCGGCGGACGCCCGCGGCGTGCCGGACGTCGCCTACGACGCGAGCGCGCGCACCGGCGTGCTCGTGTACGTGACGCTGCCGCCGGCCGGGCTCGGCGGCCTCCCCTGTCCGGGCGGGCCGTGCAGCACCGGCTGGTACGTCGTCGGCGGAACGTCGGCGGGCTCGCCGCAGTGGGCGGGCCTGATCGCGATCGCCGACCAGCTGAACGGCGGCGGGCTCGGGTGGATCAACCCGGCGCTGTACGAGATCGGCGCCGATCCGGCCCGCTACGCGGCCGACTTCTTCGACGTCACGACCGGCAACAACACGCAGCCGGGGACGGGCATCCCCGGGTACCCGGCCACCACCGGCTGGGATCCGGTGACCGGGCTCGGCACGCCCAACGCGGCCGTCTTCCTGCCCGACCTCGTCGCGGCCGTCAACGGCCACTGACGACGCGCGTTCCGGGGGCCGCTCCGCCTCGGCGGGGCGGCCCCCGCCGCGCCTCAGGCGAGGAGCGCGGGGGCGAGGCGGCGCAGCGTCGCGCGCCCGAACGGGTCGCCGTCCTCGAGCGGCTGCACCGCCACCTGCGTCGCGCCGGCCTCGAGGTGCTCCTGCACCCGCGCCCGGATCGCCTCCTCGTCCCCGGTGGCGACGAGCGCGTCGACGAGCGCGTCCGAGCCGCCGCCCTCGAAGTCGGCGTCGCCGAAGCCGAGCCAGCGCAGGTTGTCGAGGTAGTTCGGCGTGTCGAGGTACCAGGCGAGCGCGGCGCGGGCGCGTGCGCGCGCCTCCGCGGCGTCGGAGGCGAGCACGACCTTCTGCTCGGCGACGAGGAGCGCGTCCGGGCCGAGGAGGGCGCGGGCGCGCCGCGTGTGCTCCACCGGCACGAGGTAGGTGTGCGCTCCGAGCGCCTTCTCCGCCGCCAGCCGCAACATCGGCGGGCGGAGCGCCGCGAGCACGCGCGGCACCGGAGGCCTCGGCACGGCCGTGCCGTCGGGGCTCACGAACGGGTCGGCGTCCATCTGGTCGAGGTAGGCGGACATGCGGGCGAGCGGCTTCTCGTAGCGGTGGCCGCGCGGGTCGACCTGCCGCGGGTGGCTGACGCCGAGCCCGAGCAGGTAGCGCCCGTCGAAGGCGTCGGCGAGCACGCGGGCGCCGTTCGCGGCCGAGACGGCGTCGCGAGCCCAGATGCTGGCGATGCCCGAGCCGACCCGGATCCGCCCGGTCGCCGCGAGCAGCACCGCGGCGTTCGCGAACGTCTCCCGCGTGCCGAGGCCCTCCGGGTACCAGAGGATGTCGTAGCCGAGCTCGTCGATCTCGCGCGCCGCCGGCCGCGCCTCCGCCGCGGGCGCGACCGCGAAGGCGCCGATCCAGACGCCGACCTTCCCGAGGCGGACGGGCGGCGCGGCGTTCACGCGGCCGGGCTCTTCGCCTTGACGAGCGCGGTCACCGTCTCGTTCACGGGTGCCGCGAGGCCCAGCGCGCGCGCGGCAGGAGGGATCGCGCCGTTGATCACGTCGACCTCGCAGGGGCGGCCGGCGAGCAGGTCGAGCAGCATCGACGGCCGCGCGTCGGGGATCTTCTCGCCGAAGGCGCGGGCGTACGCGACGGGGTCGTCGAAGCCGAGCGAGATCCCGCGCCCGCACGCGACCTCGTACGCCTCCCGCGCGCAGCTCGAGGCGACGTTCCAGGCGGCGTCGTCGTCGAGCACGCCGCGGATCGGGCGCTCGAGGATCGCGCACGTCCCGCTGAAGCAGACGTTGCAGACGAGCTTCTCCCACACGAGCCGGTCGACGTCGTCGTACACCTGCACGCGGAAGCCCGCCTGCTCCCACGTCTCCGCGATCCGCTCGATCCGCGGCGTCGCCGGGCCGCGGCGCTCGCCGAGCCGGACGAGCTCCCAGCCCGCGTGGCGCACCCGGCCGGGCGCGACGACCGAGGCGCCGAAGCCGCCCGCGACGCCGATCGCGACGCGCTCCTCCCCGAGGATCGCGGCGACCCGGTCGGCGCTCCCGAGCCCGTTCTGGATCGGCAGCACGACCGTGTCCGGGCCGACCAGCGGCCTCGCGGCGGCCGCCGCCGCCTCCGCGTGCATCGCCTTCGTCGCGATCACGACGAGGTCGCACACGCCGGCCTCGGACGGGTCCGTCGTCGCCGCGAGCCGCACGGTGCGGCGCCCGCTCGCGCCCTCGACGGTCAGCCCGCGCGCCCGGATCGCCTCGACGTGCTCGGCCCACACGTCCACCGCCCACACCTCGTTGCCGGCGTCCGCGAGGATGCCCGCGTACACCGATCCCATCGCCCCGGCGCCGACGACCGCGATCTTCACGGGGCGAACGCTAGTGGCGCGACGGCCGAGAGGTCGACGTGCGCCCCCCGCGGTAGTAGCCTGGATGTCTAGACGTGATGGCGAGGAATCCGCTCTACTTCCGCATTCAGCGCGACATCGCGGACTCGATCGGCGCCGGCGAGTACCCGCCAGGTGCGCGGATCCCGAGCGAGGCCGCGCTCGCCGAGCGTTACGGCGTCACACGGATGACCGTACGCCAGGCGGTCGACGGCCTCATCAGCGACGGCCTCGTCACGCGTCGCCAAGGTTCGGGAACGTACGTCCTTCCGGCGTTTCAGGCCCGACGGGCGTTGAACCGACTGACTGGCTTCACGGAGGACATGCGGCAGCAGGGCCGGCGCGCGACGTCGATGGAACTCGATCGTCGTGAGGTCGAGCCGCCCGACGCCGTCCGGGAACAACTCGACCTTCAGGACGGCGCGCATGTCGTTCTCCTCGAGCGATTGCGGAGCCTCGACGACGAGCCCGTCGCCCTTCATCGCGTCTGGCTCCCACTCTGGCTCGCACCGGAGCTCGCGAGGCGCTCGATGAAGGGCGCGTCGCTCTACGAGACGCTCGAGCGCGAACACGGTGTTCGCCTGAGTACCGCGCGACAGAGGATTACGGCGGTCGTGGCGTCGAAACGGCAAGCCGAGCTCCTCGGAGTGGCACGGGGAAGCCCGTTGCTCTTCACCGAGCGTCTAACTCGCGACGTCAACAACCGACCGGTGGAATTCGCCGAGGCGTGGCTGACACCGAAGCTCCCACTCTGGGTCGAGCTCGAGCGTTGACCCGCGCTCTCGCTGTCTCTGGGCGTTCGGGGATCAGATGATCTTCGCGTCCGCGAGCGCACGGAGGCGGTTCTCGTCGTATCCGAGCCAGCCGGAGTAGATTTCGGCGTTGTGCTCGCCCTTCGTGGCGGGACGCGCGATGTGCTGGGCGATGCCGGCGAGCTTGACCGGGTTCCCCGTGACGTGCATCGTCGCACCCGATACGGGATTCTCGACCTCGACGATCATCTGACGGTGTCGCACCTGCGCATCTTCGACAACCTGATCGATGTTGCGGACGGGTGCGGCCGGGACATCGGCATCGATGAGGGCACGGTAGCCCTCCTCGACGGACAGCCCGGCCAGCCACGCGCCGACGAGGTCTTCGATAGCGACGCGCGCGCTACTCTCCTGCCGCTTCAGGGGCGAGTCGAACCGTGGATCGTCTGCGAGGTCGTCCCTGCCCATCAGGTGCAGGAGGCGGAGCCACTGATCTTGCTTCGGTGCGTTGATCAGAATCAGCCCGTCGCGGGCGCGGAAGATGTGGTTCGGGGAGGATCCTGCGCGACGACCCTCTGCGTCCGTCGGCGGTCGCTCGCCGATCGTGAGGAAAGTTGCGAGGGGGAACTCGATCATCGTCAGCGCTGCATCCAGCAACGAGACGTCGACGTGCTGGCCCCTGCCGGTCTCCGCCCTGCCCGCAAGGGCGGCGAGCGCACCGATGGCACCGTGCACGCCGGCGAGGCGATCCGCTATCGACACCCCCGTGTGGTGAACCTGACTGAACGGTTCTCCACTCACGTCGAGGTAGCCGGACGCAGCGAGAGCGACGTTGCAGAAGGCTGTCTGGTTCGCGTCCGGGCCGTCTTGACCGTAGCCGGAGATCGACACGAGAATGATCCGCGGGTTGAGCTCCTGCAGAGTCGCGTACGAAAACCCGAGCCGGTCGAGGTAGCCGGGCCGGAAGTTCTCGACGATGATGTCGAGGTGCGGTACGAGTTCTCGTAGGAGCTCACGACCCTCCGCTCGGCGCAGGTTGAGGCCGATGCTCTTCTTGTTCCTGTTGTACACCGCGTAGTAGATGCTGTAACCGTCTTGCGTCGGTCCGGCGAAGCCACCGTCGCGCTCGGTCTCCGGATTCTCGGCTCTGATCACCTCGGCCCCGAGGTCGGCGAGCATCATCGCTGCCTTCGGTCCGGCCTGGTACCTGGACAGGTCGAGAACGCGGACGTTTGTGAGCGGCGGCGCGGTGGGCCGGGATGAACGCTCGTCAGGAGTCAGAGCGACCGCCCTAACGCCCGTGGAAGACCGGCTTCCGCTTCTCCGCAAACGCGCGAGCACTTTCACGAAAGTCCTCGGTGAGATGCAGGTCTCTTCGTCTCGCGAGACGTGACCATAGCTCGAGCTCCTCCATCGCCAGGCGACGGATCTGGACTGCCTCGCGGACCGCGAGAGGCGGGTTCTCCATGAGCGCTCGCGCCAATTCCTCAGCCGCAGCTATGTGGCCGCCCCTGGGGGCGAGGCGATCAACGCCTCCGTGGCGATAGGCCTCCTCCGCCGAGAAGAACCGACCTGTCAGGCACACGTCGGTCGCGAATCCGCCGTTGGCGCGGTGCGAGAGAAGCTTCCAGAAGTTCGCGACCCAGAGGCCGCGCGGGATCTCGGGGATCTGGAACTGCGTCTCCGGGTCGGCGACGATCATCTCGCACATCAAGGCGATGTGGTATCCGGCGCCGACGACGTAGCCGTGGACGGCCGCCACGATGGGCTTCCAGTTCGCGAATCGCTGAAGCAGGTCTTCGATGTGCGCGCCCCGGCCCTGGGGGCTGCCCAGACGCGCGAGCTCCTCAACCGGGCGCATCTGCCGCTGCTTGATGTCGGCGCCGCTGCAGAAGGCTCTGCCGGATCCGCTCAGGATCCCGACTTGCGCGTCGTCGTCGTCGTCGAGGGCGAACAGCGCCTCACGGAGCTGCTTGATCACGTCGTCGTTCAGCGCATTCAGGACATCCGGACGGTTGAGGGTGATGTAGCCGATCCCGCCACGTTGCTCGTAGCCGACAAACGACGATGTCACTTCACTTCAGCTCCTTCTGGTAGTCGCGGTTCGGGCAGAGGACGGAAGCGCTCGACGGACGCCGGCGCCACGGGGCCGGCGCTCGCAAGTTGGGTTTTGGAGAACGCGGACGTCTAGTGTACCATCATCCTCTGGATGTCTAGACAAGTGGCGCATCCGACGCCCGCGTTTCCCGGCAGTTGCCGCAGCTTGTCGAGAGCGGACGGCGATCCGCCGCGCGTCGAGCGGTTTGACGTGGCGATGCAGGATCCTCACACTGGGCGCGGGCTGTGGGTGGGCAAGATGCCGAGGATCACCGCGATCGCGGGGGTGGGGCGTTGTCTCCGAGCGTGGTGAGCAGCGACGTTATGGCGACGGATCCGCTTCAGGCAGCCTCCGGCGGGCCGCTCGGGCCGCAGACGGCGACAGGGGTCGCGCTGCGAATCGTTGGCCTCGAGAAGCACTTCCGCCGTGAACGCGGCGAGGCGGTGCGCGCGCTCGACAACGTCACACTCGAGATCGAGAACGGCTCGATGGTGACAGTGCTGGGCCCCAGCGGGTGCGGTAAGACGACGCTGCTGCGGTGCATCGCGGGTCTCGAGGCACCGTCGCGGGGCGAGATCTGGAACGAAGGGCGGTTGCTCTCCTCGGGCGAGCGCGGGATCATCGTCCCGCCCGAGCGCCGTCACTTCGGGATGATGTTCCAAAGCTACGCGGTGTGGCCGCACATGTCGGTATTCGGGAACGTCGCCTACGCCTTGAAGGGACGCGGCCATTCCCGTGTGCGCGTCGAGGAGCGAGTGCAGAACATCCTGCGCATCGTCGGCATCGAGCATCTCAGGAACGAGTACCCAGCCCGCATGAGCGGCGGTCAGCAGCAGCGTGTGGCGCTTGCGCGAAGCCTTGTGAACGAGCCGAAGGTGATGCTGTTTGACGAGCCGCTCTCGAACGTCGACGCCAAGGTGCGTGAAGAGTTGCGCGTCGAGTTGCTCGCGATGCAGAAGAAGATCGGCTTCGCCGGCGTCTACGTGACACACGACCAGGAGGAGGCGATGGCGATCTCCGATCGCATCGTCGTCATGCACGAGGGTCACGTGCTCCAGGAAGGATCACCACAGGAGATCTACCGGCGGCCTGCCTCGCGCTTCGTGGCGGGCTTCATCGGCGTCGCGAATCTCTGGGACGGGCGCCTGAGACGAGGTGCGGGGACGGCAGCCGAGCACGTGCAATGTGACTTCGGCAACGTCGCGGTTGATCCAGTCGATGCTCGGGCTACGGGACACCGGGACGAGGTCGTGATCGTCGCCCGGCCGGAGTCGGTAGCGGTCACGCGCTCAGCGCCTGTACGCGTTGGGCACTCCAACGTATGGAGTGGAATCGTGCGAGCGCGGATGTACCGCGGCGCTCACACCGAGGTCCTGGTCGAGGTGAACGGACGCGTGGTACGAGGGCGTCTGGGCGACGACGACGACATCGAGGTGGGCAGCGAAGCGTTCGTGAGTGCGCCGCCCGGGAGGCTGCATGTGCTGCCGCGCGGTGAGGTGGCGGCCGGTGAAGCAGGTTCTTCGCGACACAGTGAGGCGGTGTGAAAAGTCGCACCGCAGATCCTCGACGAAGGAGGGCGAGCGAGCTGGGAGGAACGGTGTCGTGCAGCAGCGTAGGCGAGAAGTCTTTCAGTCGTCGTGGCGGCTGGGCGAGGGCGGCCAGCCCCATGTGGAGGCGTCAGGAGGAACGAAACGGGGGATGGGAACGCATTTCATCTCCCAGAAGGGAGTGCTGATTTCTGTGGGTAAGTCTCTGCGAGTTCCAAGGGAGCACCGTCTCGTAGCGTTCGCGATCGTCATCGTCGCGGCGCTGGCGACGATCGCCTCGGGAACGGCTTCCACGAGTCGTGCGACGGCGTGGGACGACGTCGTCGCTGCGGCGAAGCAGGAAGGCCCGGCGAATCTCATGACGACCGAGACGCCGGCGTGGCAGGCAGCCGAGCAGGCGCTCTATAGCAAGGCCACCGGTTTGAAGTTCAACGTCACGGCCAGTGGCTCGAACGGCGTCCTGGAAACGCGTCTGAGCGCCGAAGAAGCGGCCGGGGCGGTGCAGGAGGACGTCTACGAGGACGTCGGACCGAGCTTCTTCTACGCGCACCCGTCGTGGTTCGTTGATCTCTCGACCATCGGTCTGCCGAACCTGCCGGGCTATCCGAAGGAGCACGTCTACAACAACCTCTGCGTCGACGACAAGCTCGACCTTAGTGGTGTGACGATCAACACCAATCTCGTCCCGAAAAGCCGCTATCCGAAGAAGTGGACCGACCTGCTCGACCCGTACTGGAAGGGAAAGATCGTCATCTCGAGCCCGGCCCCCGGCGGTTACTACCTGCAGTGGGCGCTGATCATGAAGAAGGCCTTCGGCCTGAAGTTCCTGACCGGGCTACGGGCGCAGGATCCGACGTTCCAGAACAGTTCCGTCGCCGCGGCCCAGGACGTCGCCTCAGGAGCGAAGGCGCTGAGCGTGCTGTCGCAGATCGACAGCCCCGCGGCGCTGATCGCACAGGGGGCGCCGCTGAAGTGGCTGCTGATCCGGAATCCCGATGTCGGCTCGCTCGCCTGCGTCGGGATCGTCAAGAACGGTCCGCACCCCAACGCGGCGAAGGTCCTCCTCAACTACCTGATGACGAAGGAGTCGCAGGGCGGAGCCTGTCAGGCCGGCGTGCCGAACATCTCACCGCTCAACGCGAAGGGCTGCTGGCCGGTTCCGAAGACGTTCGTCTTCCCGCAGGTCGATCCGAAGACCGGTCTCTATCCAGGTATCAACAACAAGAATCTCCGTTATCGAGTGCTCCACGCCCTCGGGTTGTAGATGGGCGGAGACGGGAGCTAGGCGTTCGAACGTGGGCGTGCCGGGCTCAGGCACGGCACGCCCATTCCTCCGCGTCAGGGATCTGACCGATGAAGCTCGCTCTCACCAATGCCGTCGTGGTCAACGGGTCGGATGCTGCGCCGCGCAGAGGTCTGACGGTGGCGATCGAGGGCAACTCGATCAGCTCCGTCGCCGAGCGACTGGATCCCGATCCAGAGACACATGTCGTCGACTTGGACGGACTGACGGTCATGCCCGGGCTGATCGACTGCCACATCCACTTCGCCCTCTGGGCGTTCGAGCTGCTCGGTCACCAGGAGGAGCCGATCTCGTACCTCTGCGCGAAGACACAGCGGGCGATGGCGGATGCACTTCACGAGGGCTGCACCTCAGCGCGTGATCTCGGCGGCCTCGATGCCGGCTTCCGGGATGCTGTGGCGGACGGAATCTGTCCGGGGCCACGCTTGCAGACGAGCATCACGATCGTCTCACCGACCAACGGCATCGCGGACAACACGAACGCCCAGGGTATTCGGGTTCCGTATCCCCCAGGCATGCCCTCGCCGGAATGCAACGGTGCTGCGGAGGTTCGCGCCAAGGTGCGCGAGCTCGTGCGAGCCGGGGCGGACGTCATCAAGATCGCCGTGTCGGGTGGCGTGAACTCTCGCCGTCGCACTCCTCGACACCGGTTGTTCACGGACGACGAGATAGCGGCAGCGGTCGATGAGGCACATGCGTGGGGCCTCCGTGTCGCGTGTCACGCCCTTGGCGGGCCTGGCCCGCTCGCGGCGATCCGCGCTGGCGTCGACTCGATCGAGCACGGTGCGTGGCTCGACGACACGTGCCTCCGCGAGATGGCCGAGCGTGGGACATGGCTCGTGCCGACTTTCGCCGGGTACGCATGGCACGAGACGCTCGGAGGCGACGCGCAACGCCGGTATGCAAGGGAGATGAAAGAGAGCCATCGCGCGAGCTTCCAGCGCGCGCTGGATGCGGGCGTCCGCGTGGCATGCGGCTCGGACGCCGGCGTCTACGGCTACGACTTCAAGCACGAGCTGGAGCTCCTCGTGGATGCTGGGATGTCCGCGGGCGAAGCTATCGGCGCCGCGACCTCAAGGGCGGCCGACTGCCTGGGCATCGCCGACGAAGTCGGGACCCTCGCGCCGGGAAAGCGCGCCGACCTCCTGGTCGTCGACGGGAACCCGTGTCACGACATCGGGATCCTCAGGCGGGCGGGCGGTATCCGCTGCGTCTTCAAGGACGGCGAGCTTGTGCGTGACGAACTCGGACTTGCCGTACCGTCCGCGGCCGAAATGCGCACGAGTCGCGTGGTTTCGGCGGCCGTGTGAGGAAGAGGAGCTGTATGGCCGAGCTACAGGAAACACGCCACATACTTGCTCCGCGCGCGATATCACGCCTGCACGACGGCGCTCGCAAGCTGGACGCGTCGAGCGTCCTCGGGTGGCCGCTCACGCTCGCGCTTCTGGCCCTCATCGTGTACCCGATCGCCACGATGCTTCACCGGACCTTCGTCGTCGGCGGATCGCTCCGCATCGCGCCGCTGTCGGACCTGTTCAACGATCCGACGTTCACGAAGTCCGTCGAGAACACGTTCATCATCATCGGCACCGCTGGTCCGCTCGCCGTTCTGCTGGGCGCGTCATTCGCTTGGCTCAACGAGCGGACGGACGCCGGCTTCGGGTTTGTCTCACGGCTCGCTCCGATCATCCCGTTGCTGATCCCGCCGGTATGCCTCGCCGTCGGATGGATCTTCGTGGCGCAGCCGTCGGTCGGCTTCCTCAACTACTACCTCCGCCAGGGCCTCGGCCACATCGGGATCAACTACACGCAAGGGCCGTTCGACATCGGCACATTCCAGGGTCTGATCTTCGTCTACACGATCGCCCTCGTCCCCTATGCATACATCGTCATCGCGCCGGCGCTTCGCAACATGGACACGTCGCTCGAGGAGGCATCGCGAATGGCCGGCGCCGGGCCGCTACGAACCGCGGTGCGGGTGTCACTACCGGCGATCATGCCCGCCATCGCGTCAGCGGCGCTGCTCGTCGTCATTATCTGCGCCTCGCTGTACTCGATTCCCGCGATCATCGGGACGACGGCTCGCGTCGAAACGGTGTCCGTCTACATCGTGTATCTCACGAGCAGCAGCAGTGCCGGTCTCGATCAATCCGTCGCAGCTGCACTCGTGCTCGCGGCGTTCGTCCTCTCGATGTGGCTGCTGCACAGCCTCGTGACGCGATCGTCGCGCCAGGTCACCATCTCCGGGAAGGCGACGACGCACACCGTTATCCATCTCGGAGGCTGGAAGTGGGTCGCACGCGCCGTCCTCATTGCGTACCTGCTCTGCGTCTCCGTGCTCCCGTTTCTGGCGCTCCTCGTCGTTGCGATGCAGCCGTTTTGGCAGCCCCACATCGACATTCATGCGCTGACCCTCCACGGCTTCCGGAACTTCTTCGAGGCGCCGTCGAGCATCGCACGTCACGGGCTGATCGACAGTCTCAAGCTCGCGGCGCTCGCGGCGACCGTGATCATGATCGCGGCAGGCATTCTCGCCACGTATGCCCACCGTGTCGGTGGTAGGACCTCGAGGCTGATCTCGGTGACGACGAAGATCCCTGCCGCCATCTCGGGGCTTGTGATCGCGGTCGCGATCCTCTTGACCTTCGGCGGCGCACCCTTCCACCTGCACGGATCGCTGCTGATCCTGCTGCTCGCTTACCTCGTCGTCTTCATGCCCCAGGCGTCGATCGCTGCCGAGGTCGCCCGAGGCCAGGTGGGAGGAGATCTCCTCGAGGCGGCCTCGATGTCCGGGGTTTCCCGACTTCGATCGACGGTCGGCGTGCTCTGGCCGCTGATGCGGCCCGGCCTTGCGTATGGATGGGCGTTGATCTTCGTGCTCGTGATGAGTGATCTCGAGATCGCAGCGATCCTCTCGGGACCCGGCAATCCAGTTGTCGGCACTGCGTTCGCTGCGATCTTCCAGTCGGGCATCTACTCCGATCTTGCGTCGCTGGGCACGATCGTGGCCGTGACCACGCTTCTCGTGGTGGGACTCGTAACAGCCGTCTACGGCAGGCCCTCTCGGCGCCGGGACCGCGTGCTGCTCGCTCGGATGGGATTGCGACGGTGAAAGCGCGCCCGCGGGCGTGAGGCCGACGACGGCGAGCTTCAGGACCGTGCCGGCGTCTTCGGCGGAGACGGTCGGTGGGCACGTGCTGGCGATCGACGTCGGTACATCGGTCACGCGCGTGAGCGCCGTCTCGCCGGCCGGACGCGTCCTCGCGAGCGCCGGTTGTCAGTCGTCCGCCGACGTCACGGCACGCGAGGCGACGCTGGACGCGGAATCGCTGTGGCGCGACGTCTCGGCGCTCATCGCCGAGGTCGTTCGTGAGACCGGAGCGCCGCGCGCGCTCGGAGTCTCGGCGCTACTCGGGACGGTCGTCACCGACGACGACCTGACTCCGGTCGCGCCGGCCCTCCTCTGGCAGGATCGGCGGGCCGAGTCCGAAGCGGCCGAGCTCGCTGAACGGCTCTGCGAGCGCGCTGCCACGATCGCAGGCCGCGCGGTGGTGCCGGAGCTCGCCGCGCCATGTCTGGTTTGGCTGGCGCGACACTTGCCCGGAGCGTGGACCCGGGCCCGGTGGGTCCTCAGCCTGAAGGACTTTCTCGTCGCAAGGCTCACGGGCCACGTCTCCACCGATTCGACGAGCGCGTCCTACACGCTCCTTTTCGACGTCGCTCGGCGGGAATGGTCGGCCGAGCTCGTCGAAGCCGCCCAGGTTCCGCCGGAACGCCTTCCGCCTGTGCTGGCCGCGGACACGGCCGCCGGAGGCGTCTCGCCGCAGGCCGCCGCCGCGACGGGTCTCCCCGAGCAGCTGCCGGTCGCCGTCGGCGGCCCCGACGGCAGCGTCGGAGCGCTCGGAAGCGGCCTGGCACGTCCCGGGATGACCGTTGCCGTCGCGGGGACGACCGACGTGTTGCTGCACACCCTCGGACAGCCGCGCCGCGACCCTCACCGCCGCAGCGTTCTGAACGCGTTCCTCCTGCCTGGTCTCTGGACCATCGGAGGGCCGACGGGCATGACGGGCGGCGCGATCACCTGGCTGTGTCGCCTCCTCGGCTATCCGACCGTCGAGGACGCGTACCGTACGCTGGGCGAGTCGCTCGACAGACTCCCGCCCGGCGCCGGCGGGGTCACGTTCAGAACGACCCTCACGGGAGAGCGCTTCCCGTCGTGGTCGCCGGGAGCGGCGGGGGCTATCGAGGGACTTCGCCCGCATCACGCCGCGGAGCATCTGCTTCGCGCCGCCGAGGAAGGCGCCGCATTCGTGGTGCGACGAGGTCTGGACGTGCTCGAGGAGCTTGGCATCGAGATCGGGGAGATCAGACTCTCCGGCGGGTCGAGCAGACGAAAGGAGATGGTGCAATTGAGAGCGAACATCTGGGGCAGGCCCGTGGCCGTGGTCCGCGTCGAAGAGGCGACTACGATGGGTGCTGCCATCCTCGGCTCGGTGTGCGGCGGAGTGCATCGTGACGTCGCCGCTGCCGTCGATGCGATGGTCGTCGTCGAGGCGGCCGTCGCTCCGGAGCCGGAGGCCATGCGAATCTACGACGATCTCTACGATCGGTCTCGTGCAGCCTCCGTGACGGCCTTGGCGCGGACGGAGCCGGCGTGACCACGACGAGTGTTCACAATGGGGGACGTCCCGATTCCGCCCAGGAGCCGCGGCCACTGGACGACGTGAGGGTCATCGACTTGTCGCGGTTCCTCTCCGGCCCGTATGCGAGCACGGTCCTGGCCGATCTCGGCGCCGATGTGGTCAGGGTCGTGCGACCCGGTGACGTCGGGAAGCGCGCCGGTGCGTTGACGCGCAGTGAGGCATTCGAGTGGGCGACCAACAGAGACAAGCGCACGATCGCACTCGACCTCGGCTCCGACGAAGGGCGGCAGAAGCTCCTCCACCTCGCGGCCCGAGCGGACGTCGTCCTCGAGAACTTCAGACCGGGTACTCTCGACCGCCTCGGCCTCGGCTTCGACACGCTTACCCGCGCGAATCCGAGCATCATCGTCTGCGACATAACCGGGTGGGGGAGGGATGGACCGTGGGCGCAGGTGCCGTCGTACGATCTCATCGCGCAAGCTGCGAGCGGGTCGATCGACATCACAGGTCCTCACGACGATCCCGACACGCCACCGTGCCGATGGGGTGTCCCAATCGGCGACATCGCCGCAAGCCTCTTCGCCGTCATCGGGATCCTCGCGGCGCTCGCCGTCCGCGACCGTGACGGCGTCGGCCAGCGCGTCAGCGTCTCCATGCTCGACTGCCTGCTTGCGCTCAGCACGTACCGCGTGCCCCAGGTGTTCGACGCCGGCCTTTCGGCCCGGATGGACCCTCATAAGGGAGGCGCGGGAACGACACCGTACGGGCCCTATCGGTGCAGCGACGGCCGCTGGATCGCGATCGGATTCGCGCAGCCTCACTGGGCCGCCGCCTGCAAGGCGATGGGCGCGCCGGAGCTGATCCACGATCAACGCTTCCAGACGGAGCTCATGCGCAACCGCCACGCCGAGGAGCTCGACCGCGTGATGCGGGAGGTCCTCGCGCGCCGGCCGAGCGATGAATGGGAGGAGCTCTTCATCGCCGCCGGTGCGCCGGCCGGGAAGGTCAACACGCTGAAAGAAGCCTTCGCGCACCCTCAGGTCGCTGCGAGGAAGATGATCCGCGAGGTCGTCGATGAACATGGACGACGGGCGCATTTGGCTGCGGATCCGATGGGATTCCAGACGACGAGCAGACCTCCCGTCACGCTCGACGACGCTGCCGAGGTGGGCTGGGAGGAGCGTCGGGCCGCACGTGCGACGGGCGATGGACGGAAGCGGCCGCTAGAGGGGACGCGCGTGATCGAGATGGACGGCAACGAACCGAGCAAGACGCTCGCGACGCAGATCCTGGCCGACCTGGGCGCCGACGTCCTCGTCGTCGAGCGACCGGTCCCGGTCAGGCCTCGGGATGCGGATGCCCCACCTGATGCATTCGTGTTGACCGATGCTTTCCGGTGGGGGATGCATCGCGGCAAGCGGGGAACGACGCTGAACCTGAAGGACGACGCGGATAGGGAGGCGTACTACGAGCTGCTCCGCGAGGCGGACGTCGTGTACGACAACTACCGCCCCGGTGTGAAGGCGCGGCTCGGTGTGGCGCGCGAGCAGCTGCTGGAGCGCCGACCCGACCTCGTGACGTGCTCGGTGACCGGCTTCGGCGCGACTGGCCCATGGGCTCATGCGCCGGCGTATGACGTGACGCTGCAGGCGCTCGGCGGCGCGATGAGCATTACCGGCAACGGACGCGAGAACGACCCGCCGATTCGGTGGGGCCATCCCGTCGGCGGCCTTGCCGGAGGGTTGTACGGGGCGGTCGCCGTGCTCGCCGCGCTCCGCGACGTACGCCGCGGCCGGCCTCCACGGCATATCGACCTCTCCCTCCTCGATGTCCAGGTAGCGCTCCATTCGTACCGTGTCCCGCAGGCTCTCGATCTCGGCATCGACTTCGGTCCCGAGCCACGCGCCGGTGGGAGTGGGGCGCGGCCGTACGGGGTCTACCGCACCGCCGACGGCCGCTGGTTCGCTGCCGGTATCACCGATCAGTTCTGGCGGTCGTTCTGTGCCGCAGTAGGGCGACCCGAGCTGGCCGACGACCCTGCGTTCGAGAGTGGTGAGGCGCGCACGGAGAACGCCGACAGGCTCGAGGACGTCGTCGAAGGGATCTTCGCCGGCAGGACGGCAGCCGAATGGGACGACGTCTTCCGCGAGCATCGGCTCCCCGGAAGCAGCGTCCTCACGCTGGGGGAGGCCTTCCGCCACCCGCAGGCGGCGCTGGGCGAGATGCTCAAGGAAATCGCGACGAGTGGCAACCGGACGGTTCATGTTTCAGGGTTTCCGATTCGCTTCTCGAGGTCGGTGAGCGGTCAGTGGACGCCGCCGCCTGGGTGGTGACTGCGCCGGTGCGTCGCAAACAGGCAGATGGTGTGCGAACGCGAAGACGAAGGAGGGGTTCATGACCACCGCTGAGACGCCGAGCATCCCCGAGCTTGGGAAACGGCTCTCGAACGCAGGCCGATGGGGTCTCGACGACGAACGGGGCACGCTCAACTTCATCACGCAGGCGAAAACGCTGGACTCGGCGCAGCTCATCCGAAGCGGGCGTGTCGTCGCCGCCGGCCATCCGTTCATCATGGAATCGACTCCGGCAAAGCCGCGGGCGGGATATCACCGGATGCTGTTTCGCGAGAACGGCACGAGTGCCTGCGATGCCGTGATGATCGAGTGCCACGGCTATGAGATCACCCACGTCGACGCACTCGCGCACGTCTCGATGGACGGGACGACCTACAACGAACGGCCCTTCTCGGAGGTGATCACGCGCGACGGCTTGACCTTCTGCTCGGTCATGCCGCTCGCCGACGGCATCGCGACGAGAGGCGTGCTCCTCGACATCCCGCGGAGCCGGGACCGGCCGTGGCTGGAGCTGGGCGAGGAGGTTACGGCCGCCGACCTCGAGCTGGCAGAGAACTGGGCCGGCGTGAAGGTCAGCCGCGGCGACGCGCTGATCGTCCGCACGGGGCTAGAGGCACGCGAGCGGGAGACTGGGCCGCTGCCTCCGACTGTACGGACCGGGCTCGGGCCCGACTGCATCGAATGGTTGTACCGGCGTGAGGTGGCGACGTTCGGCGGCGACTGCATCGAGAAGCTGCCGTCTGGCGACCCGAAGTACTCCCATCCCCTCCACTCGGTCGGCATCGCCCGCATGGGCCTCGTGCTCATCGACCACATCGCGGTCGAAGAGCTCGCCGACGTCTGCGTCGAGGAGGGCAGGTGGGAGTTCTTCTTCATGGTCGCACCGCTTCGGATCCCGAAGGCGACCGGCTCACCCGTCAACCCACTCTGCATCTTCTGAGCCCGATGGCGGAGCTCTCGGGTCGGGTGGTCCTCGTCACGGGCGGTGCCCGCGGCATCGGCGCCGAGGTGGCGCTGCAGGCGTCCCGCGCAGGCGCTACGGTCGCCGTCGGCTATCGCACTTCGACTAGGGCCGCGCAAGCCGTGGTCGAGCGGATTCGCTTGTCAGGCGGCGTCGCCGAGAGTTTCGCCGGCGACGTCGCCGACGCGGATGCAGTGCACGCGCTCGTCGGCTCGGTCGAGCGGCGACTCGGGCCGGTCGACGCCCTCGTCAACGCGGCGGCGACCATGCTCACGGGTGACTTCCTCGAGACCGCCGAAGCGGAGTGGGAGCGGATCATCCGTGAGGACCTCTACTCGGTGGTCTTTACCTGCCGCGCGGTCTTGCCGGGGATGATCGGCCGAGGGAGCGGCGCGATCGTGAACATCGTGTCGCGCCTCGCATTTGTGGGGGCCGCGGATGCGGCGCCCTACGCTGCCGCCAAGGCGGCAGTCGTCTCGCTGACGCGATCGCTTGCGACGGCCTACGGGCCGAACGGCGTTCGCGTGAACGCGGTGGCTCCCGGAACGACGAACACGGACATGGGGCGGGCGGTGATCGAGAGCGCGCAGGGGCGAGACCGCGCGGGCCGCATCCCGATCCGCCGGTTCGTCGAGCCGGCCGAGGTAGCTGCAGCGGCCGTCTTCCTGCTGAGCGACCGCTCAACAGGACTGGCCGGGCAGACGCTGCACGTCAACGGCGGCGAGCTCATGGTCTGACGTTGCCTTGTCGGAGGTCATGGCCGTCACTCGGCGAGGGGATGCAGGAGTGCATGAACCCGTGGACATCACTCCGGCCGGGAGCGGTCAGCACGACCGCGTGGACCTCAGTGCCGCGCCGGGTCGCGGCGCCACACGTGCAGAGGATTCGGCCGGGCAAGCGAAGCCCGTGCTCGAGGTCGACCAGTCCTGAGATGAAGGGGACGTACGGCTCCCACGCCTTGTCTCCGGTGGCGCGACGTACGACGGCCGCCACCGCGACCGTGCCGTTCCCGCCAAGCGGCTCCCACGTGTAGTCGAACGATAGGCAGCGAAAGCAGACCGGGCCGAACGGGAAACGGTGGGTGCCGCAGCGAGTGCATCGCTGGACGCGGAGCTCGCCGACGGCGATGCCGTGCCAGAAGGGCTCCGTCTCCGGGTGCACCACCGGATCGACAGGAGGGGCAGCGTTGCTTACCTGGTCGAGCGGCACCGCCGGGTCCTACACGGTGAGGATGAGCGAGTCTCCGCGCGGCGTCGCCCACTGGACGACCTCCGCGCCGGTGATCTGACGCGGGCCTGCCGTACCGCGCAGCTGACGCACCATCTCGATGAGATGGCCGTAGCCGAGCAGGTGCGCCTCGGAAAGGAGGCCGCCGTTCGTGTTGACGGGGAGCCGCGACTCGATGTCGAGCCCGTGCTCGGCGACGTAGCGCCAAGCTTCGCCCTCTGCGCAGAAGCCGAAGCGCTCGAGCGTCATCCAGGTATTGCTCGTGAACGAGTCGTAGAGGTACAAGCCGTCGATGTCGTCTACGGCGAGCCCCGCCCTCGCGAAGACGTCGCGGGCCGGATCGTCGTCGAAACCCGCCTCCTTGCTCACGCCGACGCCGATCCCGGGTCTCGCGAAGAGGATGTAGTCGTCACGACCGGCATGGACGCCTCCCCCAGCGGCGATTCGCACTGGCTTCGCACGAAGATCGCGGGCCCGCTCGTGACGCGCGAGGATCAGGCACGTCGCGCCCTCGCTGGCGAGGCAGTAGTCAGCGCGCCGGAAGGGTTCCACGATCATCGGTTCCTGGAGGTAGAGCTCCTTCGTCAGCGGCTTCTTGGACATGACGGCCATCGGGTTCTTCGACGCGTTGCGCCTGAAGGCTATGGCGATGTTCGCGAGGTCGTCCTCGGTCGCCCCGTAGCGCTCCATGTAGCTGCGCGCCACGAGCGCCGTCGCCGCGCCCGGCGTGTCGAGCCCGTGCACGTCGTACTCACCGTGGCCGCCGCCGACGTCGCGCTGCCCCTCGCGCACCGCTGCTTCCCCGAGCCCCTGGAGGTGCCTCCCGTAGCCGCGTCCGGTAACGGAGCTGGCGGCGATCGCGACGCAGTCGGCGAGCCGAGCCTGCAGCACCATCGCCGCCTCGAGGACGGTCGTCGTCGCCCAGCGACCGTGCGCCCAGAGTTGCGAGACCCACCGGAGGTTCAGACCGGTCGCGAGCACGAACTCCTCGTAGTCGACGCCGCGCGGGGCCCCCTTCGGCGTGATGAAGCCGTCGATGTCCGCCACGCCGAGGCCCGCGTCTGCGAGGGCCGCCGTGAACGCCTCGCTCTGAAGCCGCAGTGGACTCTTTGCCAGGTCGAAACCGAACGCATCGCTCGTGCCGACGCCGACGATGCAGACGTCCTTCAGCCCCCAAGACGATGCGCGGCGAGCTTGATTTGCAGAGTTGTCTATACGAATAGATGATATCATCCCGAACGTCCCCGCACGGGGTGCCCGAGACCACTTGGCGACCTGCTCGATCACGGTTCGCAGGTGACGAGCGACGATTCGGAAGGAGCGGAGTGCCGACGACGAAGCCACGACACGACGCCGCCGCGGAGGCTGAGTTCGCGCCGCAGGCGACGATGCTCGAGGGCGTCCGGGTGCTCGAGGTCGCCGATGAGCAGGCCGAGTACACCGGGCTCCTCCTCGCCGGACTCGGTGCGGAGGTCATCAAGGTCGAGCCGCCGGGAGGGAATTCGACCCGACGGATCGGGCCCTTCTACGAGGATCGCGAGGACATCGAGAGCTCGCTCTTCTTCTGGCATTACAACCGCGCCAAGCGGTCTGTGGTCATCGATCTGACCACGGAGGCGGGACGCGCCGACTTTCGCCGGCTCGCGTCCAGGGTGGACGTGGTGCTCGACTCGACGCCGCGGACGATGCTTCCGGAGAACGAGGTGGCGCTGGACTCGCTGCGTGAGTCGTTCCCGTGGCTCATCACGGCGCGCATCTCCCCCTTCGGCGACGACGGCCCTTGGGGTGACTGGAAGGCGTGCGATCTCGTGCATCTCGCGCTCGGAGGGCCGATGATGAACTGCGGCTACGACCCGAAGCCCGACGGCGAGTACGACCTGCCCCCGATTGCACCACAGATGTGGCACTCGTTCCACATTGTCGGCGAGCAGATGGCCATGATGATCGTCGCCGCGCTTGTCCAACGCCTGCGGACCGGGCGCGGACAGCACCTCTCCTGCGCGGTGCACGAGGCGGTGGCGAAGTGCACAGAGCTCGACTTGATGAGCTGGGTGATGCGTGCGATCCCGTTCTACCGCCAGACGTGTCGCCACGCCGCCGCCTCCGTGTCCATGTCGCCGACCATCTCGCACACAAAGGATGGACGGTGGATCCTCGCGCAGCCGATCGTCAAGGAGAAGGTGGCCGAGCTCCTGTCCTTCCTCGAAGCCTACGGGATGGACGAGCCCCTCCGTTCGGACTTCGAGGGCATGGTCGACCTCTCGCTTCAGTCGCAACAACCGAAGGGTCGCTACATCCCCGGGAGCTCGCAGCAGACCGACCTTTCGATGCGGTGCCAGGAGGCGCTCGGACGACTCTTTGCCAAGTTCACGTTTGAGAATGCGCCCTGGCAGGAGGCGCAGGACGCCGGAATCCTCGTGGCGCCGCTGCGCCGGCCAGAGGAGAACATTGCCGACCCGCACTGGCGCGCACGGCGGACGTTCAGCGAGGTCGAGCACCCGGAGCACGGTGCGAGCTTCAGCTATGTCACCGGGAAGTGGGTCTCCGACCGTACCTGCTGGGTCGTCGGCCGACGAGCCCCGCGGCTGGACGAGGACGCGGCTTTCGCCCGGGGGCTGGGCGACCTCGCCGCCGCGGCGAAGCCCGCTTTCGACGACGGGTCGAAGGCGTTTCCCCTCGCAGGCATTCGGATCTTCGACTTCAGCTGGTTCCTCGCGACGGCTGGCGGCACGCGCTTTCTCGCGGCGCTCGGAGCCGAATGCATCAAGGTCGAGTGGAAGTCGAACCCGGACTCGCGTCTGGCCCCGACCGCCATGGCACCGCTCGGAGGACGCGAGGCGCGCAGGCGCGCGACCGGGCCTCTCGAGGCGATCAGCCCAGCCGAGGTCGGAGACGACTACCAGAACATGGGCGGGCAGTTCCACCTCAAGAACCCGGGAAAGCTGTGTATCTCGCTGAACGTCCGCCATCCGCGCGGGCTGGAAATCGCGAAGCGGCTCGTGCGGATGTCCGACGTCGTGGCCGAAGGCTTCTCCCCGGGCGTGCTCGAGCGCTGGGGGCTCGGCTACGACGTCCTTCGCTCGCTCAAGCCCGACATCATCTACGCCAAGCAGTCGGGGATGGGCTCACACGGCACGTATGGGCGTCTCCGCACCGTCGGGCCGGTGGCCCAGGCGATCTCCGGGATGTCGGAGATGTCGGGTTTGCCGGAGCCGGCGATGCCGGCCGGCTGGGGATACTCCTACCTGGACTGGATCGGCGCGTACAGCTTCGCTCTGGCGATCGTCTCCGCGCTCTACCATCGCGCCGTCACCGGCGAGGGGCAGCGGATCGACGCGTCCCAGTCCGAGGCGGGTCTCTTCGTCGCCGGGACGAGCTACCTCGACTGGTCCGCCAACGGACGGAGCTGGCACCGCATCGGCAACCGCTCGCCGTTCAAGCCTGCCGCACCCCACGGTGTCTATCGCTGCGCCGGAACGGACTCCTGGATTGCGATTGCGTGTTTCGACGAGGACGAATTTCGGGCCCTCTGCCGCGTCGCCGCGCAGGATTGGGCGCGCGACGAGCGGTTCGCCTCGCTCGAGAGGAGGCTCGACCACCAGGACGAGCTCGACGCTCTCGTCACCCGCTGGACCTCCGAGCGGGATGCGTACGCGACGATGGAGGCGCTGCAGGCGGCAGGCGTTCCCGCCGGCGTCTGCCAGACCGCGGCAGATCGCGTCGAGCGTGATCCCCAGCTTCGCCACCTTAGGTGGTTGACCGAGCTGAAGGGCACGAAGATCGGAACCTGGCCGATTCCGGAGGTGCCCGTGCGGATGTCCGGCTCCACCGTCACGGTCGGCGGAACCATCAATCGAGGCGCACCCTGCTATGGCGAGGACAACGCGTACGTCTACGGCGAGTTACTCGGGATGTCCGACGACGAGATTGACGAGCTGGCGGCCGAGGGCGTCATCTGAGGAGACCATGGAGACGAGAGACGCAGCGGCAATGCCAGGCGCAGGTGAGGGCCGCCTGGGAAGCGAGTTCACGTTCGCGGCGCCGACGGGAGGCGAGCTTGTCGTCGACACGCTTCGCGCCCTTGGCGTGCGGCACGTCTTCGGCATCCCGGGAGGACAGACCCTTGCGATCACCGATGCGATTCTCGACCACGACGACATCCGCTTCGTCACCACGCGTCACGAGGGTGCCGCGGCCTGTATGGCCGACGCGATCGGTCGTCTTACGGGCCGGGTCGGGGTTTGCCTCGCGACCACTGGGCCCGGAGCGACGAATCTGGTCACCGGCGTCGGCGGGGCGTTTCGCGACTCGAGTCCAGTGCTGGTGATCACGTGCAACAACCGCATGCCCGACATCTCGCGCGATGATGCACAGGCCGCGGATCACGTCTCGATCTTCCGTCCCCTGACGAAGTGGGCGACGCTCGTCTCCGACCCCCTGACAATCCCAAGGGTCATCCACGAAGCGGCGATCCGCGCGACGTCCGGTTGTCCGGGGCCGGTGCTCGTCGACTTCGCACGTAGCGCTCTCGAGGCGATCGTGCCGGTCGAGGCCGCTGTGGCCGTCGGGTACCCGGCCGAGGCAGGCGCACACGTGCGAGAGGTGCCGGGGCAGAGGACCCTTGCCGAGCCCGCCCTCGTCGAGCGTGCGGCAGAGGTTCTCGCGGCCGCGTGTCGCCCCGTCATCTGGATCGGTAACGGCGTCCAGATCTCGGGAGCCAGCGACGCCGTCCTCGAGCTCGCCGAGGCGCTCCAGGCACCGGTGCTGACGACCTTCAACGCCCTAGGCGCCGTTCCCACCAGCCACCCGAACGTCTTCGGGCCTCTGAGTCGGATGGGAACCAATCTCAGCCGTCGCGTCATGGACGGATGTGACCTCGTCCTAGCTGTCGGCAACAGTCTCAATGCCGTCTCCACCAGTCGATGGCAGCTCGACCTGCCCGACACGATCGTCCAGGTGGATGCCGACGCAGCCACCATCGGTGTCAACTACCCGACCCGCACGTTCGGCCTAACCGGCGACGCGCGCGCGGTCACGGAACAGCTCACGCAGGCGATCGCCGCGACCCGCACGAACGGAGGGGCCGCTGCGGCTCGTGCTCGGCGTCTCGCCGCGCTCGCCGTCGTGAAGGAGGACTGGTGGGCGGAGGCAGACGCCGTCGACATGAGCGAGTCCCCCATGCTTCCGGCCGCTCTCGTCAAGGTGCTCCGCCAGCAGACGCCGGAGGACGCCGTGCTCGTCGTCGACGCCGGCAACCCCGGCGTGTGGTCTCATCTCTGGCACGTCCGCAGGCCGGGCCAGTACCTCAAGCCCGTCGGCTTCGGGAACATGGGGTTCGCGCTACCCGCCGCCATCGCCGCCAAGCTCATCGAGCCCGAGCGGCCGGTCGTCGCCCTCGTTGGCGACGGTGCGTTAGGGATGACGATGGGGGAGCTCGAGACCGTCACTCGCGAGCAGGTGTCGATCTGCATCGTGGTCATGAACGACCTCGGATACGGCAACATTCGACAGGAAGAGCTCCTTCACTACGGTGAGCGCCTCGTCGGCGTGGACTTCGTCGATGCCGACTACGCTGCCGTCGCTCGTGGCTTCGGCATCGCCGGCTACTGCGCCGAGCGTGCCGATGAGCTTGCAGATGCAATGCGGGAGATCCTGGCGTCGGGCGGTGCGGGACTGGTGGACGCACGCATCGATCCCGCGGTGAACGTCTGGACGCATCCTCTGCTCGCCGAGTCGGGTACGTGACGCACGCGCAGGCATGACGCGGTGAAGGCGGCAGTCGTGGTAGAACCGGGTCGGCTCGAGGTGCTCGACGTGCCCGAGCCGGAGCCGGGGCCGTATCAGGCGCTTGTGGAGACGCTGTCGGCCGGGCTCTGCGGAACCGACCGGCACATCGTCGCCGGCACGTTCTACCGCAGGGAGTATCCGGCGATCCTCGGACACGAATCGCTGGGCCGGGTCGTCGAGGTCGGCGAGAAGGTGCGCAACCTTGCTCCGGGTGACATGGTGCTTCGGACTGCGGCAGCGCGACCGGGCGAGCGGCTCGGTGAGTACGCGTCAGCTCTGGGCGGCTTCGCAGAGTGGGCGCTGGCGACAGATACAGCAGCTCTCGCGGCCGACGGCCGTAACGACGAGATACGGCCGTACGACCGGCTCCAGAAATCCGTCCCCGCAACATTCGATCCGATCGATGCCGGGGCCTTCATCGTCCTCAAGGAGACGCTCAGCTGGCTGCGCAAGCTCGCCGATCCGAAAGGCCGGCGGGTGCTCGTCATCGGGACCGGGGCCGCCGCCCTCTCGTTCGTACAGCTCGCGAAGGTCGGTCACGCAGCGCAGGTACTGGTTCTCGGGCGGAGACCGGCGCGACTCGAACGTGCGGCGAGACTCGGCGCAGATGAGGTCTTCGTGTCGACTCCTCAGCACCTACCAGACCGTGTCCGCGCGCTGACGGACGGCGAGGGGGTCGACCTCGTCATCGAGGCCGCGGGTACCGTCGAAGTCCTCGAGGCGGTGCCGGATTGTCTGGCACGTGGCGGCATCATCGGCGTCTACGGCGTCTCCGAGACCCAGTCGGCGACCTTCCGTTGGAGCTGGGGTCGCAGCGTCCCGCGCACGTGGTCCCTCCGGTTCGAGGAGCCGGACGAGGTAGGCATCCACGACGAAGCATGGCGGCTGGTCGAGCATGGCCGGTATCAGCTGAAGTCGACGCTCACGGACGTGCTTCCCTTCCTGCAGATCGGCGAGGCAGTTGCGCGGATGGATTCGGAGCACACATGCAAGGTCGCAATCGACTTCCGGCCCGGAGCGCTGCCTGGATGAAGGGCTCCGCGATCGCGTTCACCGGGCGCGGGGTGATCGAGCTCGTGGAGATCTCTCTGCCGCAGTTGGGCGACGAAGACGTTCTCGTCGAGTCCGAGTTGACCGCGGTCAGCCAGGGCACCGATCGGGCAATGGTGACCGGAAGCTACGCGGGAGTCGACGACCGGTATCCCTTTGTCTACGGCTACTCGCGCGTCGGCCGCGTGGTCGAGGTCGGCCGCGCGGTGACGAACGTCGCGGTCGGTGATCGCGTCTTCGTGGGAATGGCCGGGACGCGTCTCGATCCGCGCGACGGGCTGGGGGAGCAGGGCGGCTCGTACGCCTCGCACGGCGTCGTCGACCAGACGGAAGTCGTGAAGCTGCCGGCGTGGGTTGGGGATTCTGTGGCAGCCCTGGGAGCCGTCGCAGCGATCGCCTACCAGGGCGTCGTCGCCTGCGACATCAAGGCGCGTTCACGCGTGCTCGTCGCCGGTCTCGGCGCAGTGGGTCAGTTCGCCGTGATCTTCGCCGCGCTCCGTGGCGCTCAGGTCTGGGCCGCCGACCCGATCGCCGGTCGGCGCGAGCTCGCGGCGCGCCTGTCCGGGGCAATCACGGTCGATCCGAAGGAGGACGTCTCTACGCGAGTCGAGGAGACTGCATGGGGGAGCCGTCCGTGGCGCGGACGCAACGGGCCGCCCGACTCGCGCTACGAGCAGCTCAGGTGGCGGCAAGCCGCCGGACCGCTCGACGTCGTGATCGACGCAACCGGTCGGGGTGACGCGATCGACGCCTACCTGCCGCTGCTCACGCGCGAGGGTTGTCTCTGTCTTCAGGGCTACTACTCGACACCGCTGGCGCTCGACTTCCACGCGGCGCACATGAAGCGACTCGCGATTCGGTGCCCGGGCGGGTTCGATCTTGTCGACTACGAGACGGTCCTCCGACTCACGTCATCGGTCGACGTATCGCAACTCGTCGGGCTGGAGATCCCTGTTGCGGATGCACCGGAGATGCTCCATGACCTGCTGCTCGTGAACGAGGCACCTCCGGTCGCCGCCGTCATCCGGTGGCGCGTCGAGGACGAGGCATGAGCGGGAAGATCGTGTCACTCAGGGAGGCCATCTCCACCATTGCCGACGGCGAGACCGTCGCCCTCGGTGGCCACACGCTGAGGCGTCACCCGATGGCGGCGGTCGTCGAGATCGTGCGTCAGCGGAAGAGGGACCTCCATCTGCTCGGGTGGAACAGCGGCATCGACGTGGACCTATTGGTCGGTGCAGGCTGTGCACGGATCGTCGAGACCTCGTACGTAGGCATCTCGGGTTTCGGCCTCGCACGCAACTATCGACGTGCAGCCGAGACGGGGACGATCGAGATCCGCGAGCACTCCGAGATCTCGGCGCTCGACATGTTCCGCGCCGGCTCGATGGGCGTGCCCTTCATGGTCAGCAGCGTGCTCATGGGCACCGACGTACCCGCGACGAACCCACGGATCTCTACCGTGGCGAGCCCCTTCTCCAACCAAGAGTACACGGCCGTTGCCGCCGCCCAGCCAGACGTGGCGATCATCCACGCGCATAGCGCCGACTTGCACGGGAATGTCCAGCTTGACGCGGCGCATTGGCCCGACAACGACGCAGACATCTTCATCGGTTGGGCAGGCCAGCGAACGATCGTGACCGTCGAGCAGCTCGTGAGCGACGAGCAGATCCGACTGAGCCCGGAGCGGACGATCCTACCGCGAGACGCGGTCACCTATGTCGTCGAGGCGCCGTACGGTGCCTTTCCGTGTTCGTGCGACAGTCGGTATACCTACGACCTCGCCTGGATCGGCGATTACTACGACGCGTCGGCTACTCCCGAGAGCTTCGCGGAGTTCCTCGCAACGTGGATCTTCGGTACGCCCGACCACGAGAGCTTCCTCGAGCTGGTCGGGCTCGAGCGGCTGCTCGGCGTTGCGACGCGTGGGGGTGTCCTATGAGAGACGCCAGCGTGTACGAAGTGATGGCTGTCGCGCTCTCGAGGCAGTTCGGTGAGAAGGAGCACGGGTTCATCGGCCTGGGGACCGGCGATCGCGCCTTCATCCTCGCCGTCGGAATCCCGACCGTCGCCGCCGAACTGGCAATCAGCCGCGGCGCCGATTTCTCGTTGCAGTACGGAACCCTCTTCGACCCCGATGTCGGGGGGATGCCGGAGACGCTCGGCGATCCCGACCTGCTCCGTTGGCGTTGCGCGGCACGCGTCCCGGTCGAACGCTGCCTCGACGTCTTTCGGCGCGGGCTCATGACTTGCAGCTTCATCTCGGGTGCGCAGATCGACCGCTTCGGGAACCTCAACAGCGTTCGCATCGGCCGTGGCAGCCGCCCCGACGTCCGGTTGACGGGTCCGATCGCGCAAGCCGATCACGCGGTCTTCGCTCAACGGACATTCGTGATTCTGCCGCACGAGCGCAGGGTGTTCGTCGAGCGCGTCGACTTCGTGTCAGCGCCCGGATACGGCACCGGCGCAGGCTGGCGCGAGAAGCTGGGCCTCCCCGGGGGCGGACCAGCCAAGGTGATCACGGACAAGGCCGTGCTCGGCTTCGATCCCGCCAGCAAGCAGATGACGCTCGAGTCCGTGCATCCCGGGACGACGGTGGCCGAGGTCCTCGACGCGACCGGATTCGACCTCCTCGTCCTCGACGAGGTACAGGAGACCGAGCCGCCCAGCGAGGATGAGCTCGCCCTCATCCGCGAGCGAATCGACCCGGCCGGGAAGCTCCTGCAGGTGAGAATCCGGTGAGCAAGGTCTGCAGCCTCGAGGAGCTGGCAGCCGAGATCCAGCCCGGCATGTCGGTGTCCTTCGGGGGGTTCGCGCATTCGCTGACGCCGATGGCCGTCGTCCGCGAACTCGTCCGACGCGGCGTCGACAACCTCGTCCTCATCGGCATCGCCGAGGCGTGGGCGGCAGACATGCTCGCGGGCGCCGGCGCCCTCAGGAGGATGGTGTTGTCGAACTTCATGTTCGAGGGATTCGGCCTCTGCAGGAACTTCTCGCGAGTTGTCGAGAGGGGCACCGTCGAGTTCGAGGACTACAGCCATTTCGCGCTCGCGAGCCGCTTCGCCGCCGCAGGTGTCGGGCTGCCGTTCGCGGCGGTCCGCTCGCTACTCGGGTCGGACCTCCTCGGAGGGTCGAACGGTGAGCAGCGGCTCGCGCACCAGGAGTTCCAGTCTCCGTTCGGCGAAGAGCGAGTCGTTCTCTTACCGGCGGTGTCTCCTGACGTCGTCGTCATCCACGGCCATCGTGGCGACGACGACGGCAACGTCCAGGTCGAGGGCGCGACATCGGTGATCGAGGAACAGGCACGCGCCGGCAAGACAGTAATCGCGACAGTCGAGGAGATCGTCGACTCCTCGCGGCTCCGCGAGTCGCCGCACTTCACGATCGTGCCGGGGATGCTCGTCTCGCGTATCGCTGCGGTGCCGTACGGTGCCCACCCGACCGGCATGTACCGGCTGTACGACGCTGACTACGCGCACATACGCGAGTACGTCGCAGCCAGCCGCGACGAGGGGCGCTTTGCCGACTACCTTGCGCAGGTAACGGCGGGCGGCCACAGCGCGTACCTGGAGCGCCTCGGAGTCCGTCGTCTCCTCGCGCTACGACCGGATCCGCACTTCGGCTACCACCTCGAGCGAGAGGACGGAGGATGGCGAGCGTGAGTGTAAGCCTCGAGGAGGTCATGGTCTACACGGCCGCCCGCGAGATCGCCGACGGGAGTGCCGTCTTCGTCGGTACCGGACTGCCGATGCTGGCTGCCTACCTGGCGAAGGCGACCCATGCCCCCGAAGCGAGCCTGCTGTTCGAGTCCGGCATCCTCGACCCGCAACCGACGCACCTCGCGCTGGGTGTCGGCGATTTCCGTCTGATGCATGCCGCGACGTCGATCCGCGGCCTTCATTACGTTCTCGGCCTTCTTCAGCGCGGCGTCATCGACGTCGGCTTCCTCGGAGCCGCGGAGGTCGATGCCTACGGGAACATCAACACTACCGTCATCGGTGGTGACTACCACCACCCGGGGAAGCGCCTGCCCGGCAGCGGCGGGGCGAACGACATCGCGTCCTCGGCGCGATCCACCGTGATCATGTGCCCTCACCGTCCCGAGCGACTCGTCGAACGGGTCCAATACGTGACCTCTCCCGGCTTTCTGGGCGGTGGGGACGAGCGCGAGCGCGCAGGACTCGTCGGCGGCGGCCCGCGGATGATCATCACGGATCTCGCCGTCTTTCGCTTCCGCCCCGACACGAGGCGTGCCTTCGTCAGCTCAATTCACCCGGGCGTCGATCCGGAGGCTGTCATCGAGGGTGCGGGCTTTGCGGTCGATCTTCCTGACGAAGTGGAGCAGACGCCGACGCCGGACGCTTCGGCGGTTGCGCTTCTGCGCGAGATGGACCCCGCGGGCGTCTACCTCAAGCGGCCACAGGGATGACCGACTTCGAGACCAAGGACGACGTATGGCAGTACCTGCGGACAGCTCGTAACTGGGGCCGCTGGGGCGACGACGACCAGCTCGGCACCCTCAACCTCATAACACCCGAGAAGCGACGCCGGGCAGCCTCGCTCGTCCGCAGCGGCAGGATCGTCTCGCTCGCTCGGCCCTTTCCCACGCACGTCGCCGCGAACAACCCGTCACCGGCCCAGCTCTTCACGACACGCGTAGCGCGTGGCCCACACGCTGGCTCCGTTGTCGACTACACCGGCATCAGCTGCCACGGCACAGCCTCGACGCACATCGACGCGCTCTGCCACGTGTGGGACGAAGACGGCATGTGGAACGGTCGCAAGCCGGACGAGGAGATCCGCTTCGACGGCGTGCGCTTCGGTGACGTCGCGAGCTACGGCGACGGAATCGCCACCCGCGGAGTGCTTCTCGACGTGCCGCGCCACCGCGGCGTGCGGTACGTCACACAAGACCGTCCGGTCACGGGCAGCGAGTTGCGCAGCATCGCCGACGCCCAAGGCGTGGCCCTGGAACCCGGCGATGCGCTCGTCGTCTACTCGGGACGAGAGCAATGGGACAGGGAGAACGCTCCCTGGGGTACCGGAAGCCTCGATGTCGGCCGCTCCTCACGCCCAGGCCTGCACGTCTCATGCCTGCCGTTCCTCCGTGAGGCCGATGCCGCCGTGCTCGTGTGGGACATGATGGATCTGCGCCCGAACGGCTTCGACCTCGCCTTCGCAGTGCATGCCGCGATCTGGGCCTTCGGCCTCGCGCTCGTCGACAACGCGCTCTTGGAGCCGCTCGCGGATGCGTGTGCCGAGGAGGGCCGTTACGAGTTCCAGCTGTGCGTCGCGCCGCTCCGGATCGTGGGCGGTACGGGATCCTCCGTGAATCCGATCGCCCTGTTCTGAGCGTGCGAGTCGAGTACAAGTGGATCGCACTCTCCAATACGACCCTTGGCGTCCTCATGGCGATGGTCAACCAGTCGATCATCCTCATCGCCCTGCCGGACATCTTCCGCGGCATCCGTCTCGATCCGCTTCAGCCGGCCAACACCGGTTACCTGCTCTGGATGATGATGGGCTCGTTCGTCGTCACGGCGGTACTCGTCGTCAGCCTCGGACGTCTCGGCGACCTCTACGGCCGCGTTCGTGTCTACAACCTCGGCTTCGCAGTCTTCACCGTCTTCTCGATCCTCCTCTCGATCTCATGGCTACACGGTGGCGCAGGAGCGTTGTGGCTCATCTTGATGCGACTGGGCCAGGGCGTCGGCGGAGCGATGCTCTACGCCAATTCGGCCGCGATCATCACGGATGCCTTTCCGGTCGAGCAACGGGGCTTTGCCCTCGGCATCAACGGCATCGCCGCGATGTCCGGCTCGTTTGTCGGGTTGGCGCTCGGCGGCCTGCTCGCGCCGGTCACCTGGCGGCTGGCCTTCCTCGTCTCCGTTCCGATCGGCATCTTCGGCACGATCTGGGCGTACCGGATGCTGCGGGAGCTCGCGCCGCGATGCGAGGCTCGGATTGACTGGTGGGGCAACGCCACCTTCGGCGCTGGCCTCGTGGGCTTGATGGTCGCGATCACCTACGCCATCCAGCCCTATGGCAGGCATTCGATGGGGTGGACGAGCCCCGTCGTCATCGGGCTGCTCGCTGGGGGCTGTGCGCTGCTCGCGTGGTTCGTCCGGCTCGAACGTCATGTGATCGATCCGATGTTCCGCCTCGACCTGTTCCGGATCCGTGCGTTCGCTGCGGGAAACGTGGCGACGCTCTTTGCCGCCATGGCACGTGGCGGCCTCCAGTTCGCGATCGTTATCTGGCTCCAGGGGATCTGGCTACCGCTGCACGGATACGCCTTCTCGGAAACGCCCCTTTGGGCAGGGGTCTGCATGTTGCCCCTCATCGCCGGTTTCGTCGTCGCGGCGCCCGTCTCCGGGTACTTCTCCGACCGGCACGGTGCGCGAGCGTTCGCGACAGCCGGAATGGCGCTTTCGATTGCGAGCTTCGGGTGGCTGTGCGCATTGCCGGTCGACTTCTGGTATCCGGAATTCGCCTTAGTGCTCTTCCTCGAGGGCGTCGGCATGGGCTTGTTCTCGTCCCCCAACCGTGCCGCGGTCATGAACAGCCTGCCCGCGAGCGAGAGGGGCTCGGGTGGCGGGATGAACTCGACGTTCCTCAATGCCGCCTCGGTGCTCTCGGTCGGCGTCTTCTTCTCACTCATGATCGTCGGCCTGTCGGCGCGGCTGCCATCGGCGCTGCACGACGGGCTCGTTGCCCACGGCGTGTCCGACGTCGACGCGACTCGCATCGCGCACCTTCCTCCCGGATCGACGATCTTCGCGACCTTCCTCGGCTACAACCCCGTCCGCACGCTGCTCGGCTCACAGGTGCTGCAGCAGCTTCCGGCTGGCCAGCGGCAGGACCTCACCGAGCGGGCATTCTTCCCCGAATTGATCTCCGGGCCCTTTCACCTGGCACTCTTGCTCGCATTCGGGTTCGCGATCGCAGCCTGCGTCCTCTCGGCGCTCGGATCGCTCGCACGGGGCCCGCGCTACCTGTCGGGTGAGGGAGAGGCTGTCGAGCCTGCGGTCGAGACGGCGTGACGCAAGAGGACGCTTCTGATGCCTTACGAGGCTGAAGCCGGGAAGATCACCATCGCGCTCGTCGGTGACGCCATGGTGAACCGCCGCCTGGCGTTGCACCGCGAGCCGGAGTACCTGCAGCTGGTCGATCTGCTCCGTGGCGCCGATTTCTCGGTCGCGAACCTGGAAACGCAGATCAACGAGTTCGAGCACAGCTGGGCGAACAAGCCCGCCTCGATCTCCTGGCAGGTTGGCGAGCCCGACTGCCTCGACGACCTGAAGTGGCTCGGCATCGACGCGGTCACCGTGGCGAGCAACCACTCGTTCGACTTCAACGAGGCCGGCTTCCTGACCACTCTCCGTCACCTGCGCGAGCGCGGTCTTGCGTATGCGGGGGGCGGCATGAGCCTCGACGAGGCACGCGCTCCGGCGGTCGTGGACCTACCTCAGGGGCGCGTGGCGCTGATGGCTGCCTGCAGCACGTTCTTCGAGCAATCCGTCGCCGGAACCGCTCGTCCCGACTTCCGCGGCAAGCCCGGCATCAATGCTCTACACCACGAGACCGTCCACCGTGTGCCGGCGGACGTGTTCGCTGCGCTGCGAAAGGCGAAACGCGAGCTCGGATACGACGAGTACGAGGAAGTGCACCACCGCTTCCATCCGCACCGCGCAGAGACGTACGACCACGACAGCGAGGTGCGTTTCATGGGTCATACCTTCCGCCTCGCGGAGAGCTACGGAACGGACACGAGCTGCCGGCGAACCGATCTTGACGACATCGAACGATGGATCAGCGGCACCTGCAAGCACACGGACTGGCGGATCTACAGTCTCCACTCGCACGAGAGCGGCCCAACCGGCGAAATCCACGAAGTCTGCCGCGAGAGCCCACCTGAGTTCTTCACCGAGTTCGCCCATCGCGTGATCGACTGCGGCTGTCACGTCGTGGCGGGCCACGGACCGCACTTCCTTCGCGGCATCGAGATCTACAAGGGCAGGCCGATCTTCTACAGTCTCGGCAACTTCGTCTTCCACAACGACACGGTCCGTTGGCAGCCGGAGCCGGCGTACGCACGGCAGGGGCTCGGCGCCGAGCACACACCCGGCGACTGGGGTGCCGCGCGCTCGGGTGAAGGGGCGTATGGGTTCCCGGTCGACTCGGCCTTCTACCACAGCGTCATCGCCGTCTGCTTCTTCGACGACTGGGAGCTGCGCGAGGTGCGGCTCTACCCGATCGACCTTGGCTTCGGCAAGACCATGAGTCAGCGTGGACGGCCGCTGGCGGCAACGCCCCCGGTCGCAGACGAGGTTCTCCAGTGGCTTCAGCGGCTGTCGCAGCCGTACGGGACGCAGATCGAGAACGAGGGCGGTGTGGGTGTCATCCGCATCTGACCGCTTCAGGGAGGAGTGAAGACGTGATGAAGGGCCGCGTGGTCGTGCTGAAGGAATACGCTGAGCCGTTCGCAATCGAGGAGTACGACGTTCCCGATCCCGCTCCCGGCGACGCGCTGCTCCGTATCACCCAGGCTGGCATCTGCGGCTCGGACCTCCACTCGTGGCGAGGCGACCGTGACCAGCGCTACCACCCCATACCGCCGTCCGGGAACGTGATGGGACACGAGGGCACGGGTGTCCTCGCGAAGCTAGGGGAGGGGGTGACGACCGACTGGGCAGGGAGGTCGATCGCCGAGGGAGACCGCGTCGTCCACTGGTCGTCGCGCGCGTGCTTTCGATGCCGGCAGTGCAACCGTGGCAACACCAACCTCTGCACGCGGCCGCCCGCGAAGTATCCGCCCGAGGCGGGAGTGTGGCCGTACTTCAGCGGCACGTTTGCCGACTACCTGTACATCACCGCGGACCGACCCTTCTATCGCGTGCCCGACGAGCTGCCGGATGCCTCCCTGTCCTGGGTCAACTGCGCTATGGGAACCTCAGCGGAGGGACTCGACCGCGCCGGCTGCGGTCCCGGCGACTACGTCGTCGTCCAGGGAGCCGGGGGCCTTGGCCTCTGCGCGACCGCGATCGCCACCTACCGCGGCGCCGCGAAGGTCATCGTCCTCGACCGCCTCCCCGAGCGGCTCGAACTCGCACGGCAGTTTGGCGCCGACCACGTGATTAACGTCGACGAGATCGACACGGCGGCCGCCCGGCGCGAGTGCATCCTCGACCTGACTGGCGGCGAAGGGGCGGATGTCGTGATGGAGCTGGTCGGAGTGACGGAACTGATCCCGGAGGGTGTCGAATACCTTGGACCCGCAGGAACGCTCGTCGAGATCGGTCACGTCATGGCCGGACGAACGTTCACCCTCGACCCGCGCAGGATCATCCGCGGCAAGCGCCTGGTCGGCTCGAGCGGGTACCGGCACACGCTCATTCCGGCTCTGATGGACCTCATGGCTAAGACGCAGGCACACATTCCCTACGAACGGGTGGTCTCGAACCGGTTCAGCCTCGACGACGTGAACGAGGCGATGGCCGCCGCCGAGTGGTCCGGGCGCTCCACGAGCGTCACCCGCGCGGTGCTCGTTCCCTGAAGCGAATGGCGGTCTTCTCGCTCGTACACGGGGGTCAGCAGGGGGCGTGGTGCTTCGAGCCACTCCAGGCCGAGCTCGAGCAGCTGCGTCACCGCTCCGTCGCGGTCGACCTGCCGATCGGCGATCCGGACGCCGGAGCGTCCGAATACGCCGAGGTCGTCGTCTCGTCGCTTGCGGACGTTGACGAGGAGGTTGTCGTCGTCGGCCACTCGCTCGGCGGTCTCACGTTGCCCCTGATCGCGCAGCGCCGGCCCGTCCGGCTGCTCGTCTTCGTCTGCGCCGTCATCCCGGAGCCCGGCACGAACCCCTACGACCTCATCGCACAGGACGCCGAGGATTCCGAGACCGCGCACCCGAGCCTGCTCGACGACGACGCGCAATGGCACCTGACCCCGCGTGAGGAAGCGCGCGAGGTGTTCTTCTTCGACTGTCCGCGAGAGATCCAGGAATGGGCGCTCGATCGTCAGCGGCCCCAATGCGAGAAGCCGCACCGCGAGGTGACGCCTCTCCGGGAATGGCCGCCGGTACCCGCCGCCGTAGCGAACGGCGTATTCGACCGTTGCATCCCGATCGCGCGCGCCCGCCGCACCGCGCTACGCGTCTTCGGCCGGACACCGGTCGAGCTCCAGGAGGGTCACTTTCCGTTTCTCACGAGCCCTCGCCTCATCGCGGAGGAGCTCGACCGTCTTGCCCGAGGCGCCGAACGATCGTGGCCGGTCACGGTTGCGCTGGAGGCACAGCATGCGTAGGCGCAGACTTGGAGCCCAGGGGCTCGAGGTGCCGCCGCTCGGCCTCGGGTGTATGGGAATGTCCGAGTACTACGCGCGTCCGGATGAGCCGGAGGCGCTCGCAACGATCGCTCGGTCCCTGGAGCTCGGCTTCAACTTCCTCGACACCGCCGACGCCTACGGACCTCACACGAACGAGCGACTCGTCGGCCGCGCAATAGCTGGACACCGCGACGAGGTGATCCTCGCGACGAAGTTCGGTAGCACCCGAGACGCGCACGGACGTCGCGGTGTGCGCGGCGACGCCGCGTACGTCCGGGAGGCGTGCGACGCGTCGTTGCGGCGGCTCGGCACCGACTACATCGACCTGTACTACCAGCACCGAGTCGACAAGACCGTCGGGATCGAGGAGACCGTCGGCGCGATGGCAGAGCTCGTGCACGCCGGCAAGGTGCGCTACATCGGCCTGTCCGAAGCGTCGGTGAGAACCATTCGTCGCGCGCATGCCGTGCATCCGCTTTCTGCGGTTCAGATCGAGTTCTCGCTCTGGACGCGCGAGCCGGAGGACGAGCTCCTTCCGGCGCTTCGCGAGCTTGGCATCGGCGTCGTCGCCTACCGGCCGCTCGGCGCCGGCTTCTTTTCCGGGAAGGTGAAGACACTCGACGGGCTCGAGCCGGACGACTTTCGGCGGACGAACCCGCGTTTCCAGGCGGAGAACCTCAAGCACAACCTGAGGTTGCTCGAGGGATTCGAGCGGCTTGCGTCCGAGAAGGGGATCACGCCCGCCCAGCTCGCACTGGCATGGCTGCTCGCGCAGGGAGACGACGTCGTGCCGATACCCGGGAGCGACCGGCGCAGCTTCCTCGAGGAGAACGTCGCCTCCGTCGAGGTGGAGCTGACACCTGACGAGCTGGAGCGAATCGACATGGTCTTTCCGAAGGGCGCAGCGGCGGGCGACCGACTTGCCGATTACTCGAGAATCGACGTCTGAGGCGAGTATGCGCCGCGAGTGGGGCGAAGGGGAACCCACATGGCGATCCACCGAGATCGCGCGCGACGTGATCCAGGTGTCGATTCCACGCCTGCACGGCTTCGTCAACGTCTACCTGATCCGGGGCGATCATGGCTGGACGCTCGTCGATGCGGCCGAACGGAGTGAGCTGTCGCGACTGACACTCCTCGACTTCTTCGACCGTCGAGGGATCCTCGACGACGGCATCGAGCAGGTCCTCCTCACACACGGCCACCCGGATCACGTCGGGCTCGCTGCGGAGATCGCGGCTCGGACCGGTGCCCGTCTCATCGCGCATTCCGCTACGTTCGAAGGCCACCGAATCGATCCCGCGTTCCTTCGCCGGCACGGGCTCGACGTGCAGGGGAACGGTCGGGGTACAGGGCCAGTCGCTGCGGGCTCAGACGTAGAGGTGATCGGCGACGGCGCGCTGCTCGTCAGCGGCAAGTACCGCTTTCGCCTGATCGGCACGCCCGGTCATCACGCTGGGCACCTCTGCGCCTTCGACCCCGCCTCGGGGCTGCTGCTCTCGGGTGACCGCATTCTGCGGATCCCGACGGGAGTCGCGCGCTACACCGCGCGCGACGACGATCCGCTTGCCGACCACCTTCGCTCGTACGAGACCCTCCGCACGCTCGGAGCCCGCCTGATCCTCCCCGGACACGGCCGCGTATTCAGCGACGGCAGGGCCGCGCTCGAGCACGACCGGCGAGCACACCAGGTCGACCTTCGCCTCGTGCTACAGGCCACTCCCGTCGCTGGGGCCGATGCGGTTACGATCACGGAGGCGACGAGAAGGCTCGCCGCCGACGTAAATCGCGGCACGATCGCAGAAGCGCGCGAGGACCTCGCGGTGACGCGTGTCCTCGCAGTGCTCCGCTTCCTCGAGCATCGAGGCAGCGTCGAATCGGATCCCTCGGTCACCCCGGTTGCCTACCGGCGCACCGACGGCGGCGGGCGCGCGCCGCTGCGGCCGGAACGCGAATGACCCGCGCGTTTCGATTCGGCGTCACGCTCCAGCCGATCTTCGGCGGAAGAAGCGTGTGGAGCGACGCGGTCAAGCTCGCCGAAGACTGCGGCTTCTCGACCGTGACCGTCATGGATCACTTCTCGAGCGGCGGAATCTGGAGCGCGCTGATGGCGGCACATAACGCCGCTCCCTCACTGCGCCTCGGCACCTTGGTGGTGAACAACGAGCTACGGCACCCGCTCCTGCTTGCGCGAGAAGCGATCGCGACCGACGTCCTCACCGGGGGCCGCTTCGAGCTGGGTATCGGCGCCGGCTGGGACCTCGACGACTTCCGTGCTGTCGGGATGAGCCGGCGGCCCGTGCCGGAGCGACTGGAACGGCTCGCCGAAGCCCTGGAGATCCTTTCCCAGGCGTGTGCCGGGGAGCGACCGTTGTTCCGGGGACGGCACTTCAGTGTGGATGCCCCGGAGAACTGGCCACGACCGCAGCAGGCGCCGATTCCGCTCCTCGTCGGCGGCGGCGGAAAGCGCGTCCTCGAGCTCGCGGCCACGGTGGCAGACACCATCAGCATCTCGCGGAATATGCAACGTGGGCCAGCGGGCTCGTGGCGCCGGACAGCCACCGGCTTCGACGGCGGTGCGGCGCGGGTCGAGGAGCGACTTGACTGGATCCGCGCGGCCGCCGGAGAGCGCTTCTCGCAGCTCGAGCTGCACGCCATCGTGAACAGGGTGATCGTCACGCGGAACCCGTCGAGCGCTGCCGCAGCCGCCGGTCGGGCGCTTGGACTCAGCGTCGAGGACGTTCTCGAGTCTCCTCATTTCCTGGTCGGCACGGTCGAGCAGGTCGCCGACACCCTCGAGCAGCGCCGGGAGCGCTGGGGGATCAGCTACTGGACGCTCTCGTCGGGCAACAGCCCCGGCGGCAACAGCATGCGCGACTTCGGCGAGGTGATAGCTCGGATCTCCTCCTAACGAGTCCTGCGGGAGTGTCCGTAGCTTCTCTGCCAAGTTGACTGGGCGATGACTGCTTGCGCGTCGGTGAGGAGCGCGTGGTAGACGATGTCGGGCAGTCGTCGTTTTGAGGACTCTGATTGCTTCGAAGGCCGAGCCGCTCGACCAGCACCGACACGGCCTGGCGTCTGCGCGACGGGCTCACCAGTTTCCCCTCGCGATCTCCTTCAGCACCTGATTGTCCTCCTTGCCCACGGATGGGCGATGAGACTCTCGAAGCGACCGGACCGACCTCAGGGGGTCACGCCACTCGAATCCCGACCTTTGTGGGCCGGTGCCGGTTACGGCAACAAAAGACCCCGCCGAGCGGGGCTTTTAGAGGCTGCGGGGCAAGGATTCGAACCTTGACTACCTGATCCAGAGTCAGGCGTCCTACCGTTAGACGACCCCGCAGGGCGCGGCACAGTGTAGCGAGGTCAGATCTCGAGACGGTAGAGCGGCACGAGCCGCTTCTCGGCCTCGGTGTCGATGTGCGCGACCACCTCGACGTAGGGCTCGAGGCCGGAGCCGCGGAGCTTCGCCTTGAGCAGGCCGTCGACCTGGTAGATGCCGGAGGAGTTGTTCATGGCGATCTCGATCCGGATCGGCTTGGTCTCGCCGTCGCCGATCGCGACGTCCTCGATCGCCGCCGCCGAGAGCGAGTGGATGCCGACGCGGCCGCGCTCGAACGGGATCCGCGAGCGTCCCTGCTCCATGTCGAGCGCGTCGGCGACGCGGAGGATGCCCGCCTCGAGCGTGAACGGCTCGCCGTCGGCGCGGTGGCTGATGATCGCCTGGAGCACCTCGGCCACGATCACGGCCCGGTCGGGCTCCTCGTAGATCCCCTCGAGCAGCTCCCGCAGCTTGGGCGCGGCGAGGAAGAGGCTGAAGTCCTCGTGCCCGTGGCGGTGGACGGCCATGCCGACGTCGTGGGTGAGCGCGGAGAGGGCGACGATCACCTCGGCGTCCTCGCGCGTCATCCCGTAGTCGTTCACGACCGCCGGCTCGATGCCGTGCTTCGTGAGCTGGCGCAGCAGCTTGAGCGCGATGTTCGTGACGATCTGGATGTGGACCCACGAGTGGTCGTTGATCCCCATCCGGACGACGGCGTTCACGTTCGCGACGTGCCACCAGCCCTTGAGCTGGTCGTCCTGGTTGACGCGCTCGATCACGCGGCGGAGCTTCTGGTTCCCGCGTCCGGGGACGCGGATGCGCATCTGCCTGACCGCCTGGGCCGGCGTGAGCCGCGTCTCGTGCGCGGCCTCGGGCGCGACCGGCTCGTCGATCCGACCCCTCGTCTCCGGGTCGAGCTCGCTCATGGGCGGAGCCTACGCCACGTCCGCCGCCCAGCTCCCGTAGAGCTCGGCGTAGCGGCCCTGCCGGGCGAGCAGCTCGTCGTGGGAACCCTGCTCGACGATGCGTCCGTGCTCGAGCACGACGATCGTGCCCGCGTCGCGGATCGTCGAGAGCCGGTGGGCGATGATGAAGGCGGTGCGGCCGTGCAGGAGCCGGCGCAGCGCCCGCTCGATCTTCTGCTCGGTGCCGATGTCGACCGAGCTCGTCGCCTCGTCGAGGATGAGGATGCGCGGGTCGGCGAGGAGGGCGCGGGCGAACGCCACGAGCTGCCGCTGGCCGAGCGAGAGGCGGAAGCCGCGCTCGCCGAGCTGCGTGTCGTAGCCCTGCTCGAGCCGGTCGACGAACTCGTCGGCGCCGACGGCGCGGGCGGCGGCGGCGATCTCCTCGCGGGTCGCCTCGGGCCGGCCGAAGGCGATGTTCTCGGCGACCGTGCCGGCGAAGAGGAAGCCCTCCTGGGGGACGATCCCGAGCTGGCGGCGCAGCGACTCCTGGCGGACGTTCCGGAGGTCCTCGCCGTCGATGGTGATCCGCCCGGCCGTGGGGTCGTAGAAGCGCGCGATTAGCTTCGCGATCGTCGACTTGCCGGCGCCGGTGTGGCCGACGAGCGCCACCGTCGTTCCGGGCGGGACGTCGAGGTCGATCCCGTGCAGCACCTCGGGGCCGGTGCCGTACGCGAAGCGGACGCTCTCGAAGCGGACGTGGCCGCGGACGCGGGGGAGCTCGCGGGCGCCGCCGGCGTCCTCGACGTCGGGCTCCTCCTCGAGCACGTCCATGATCTTGTCGAGCGCGGCGACGGCCGAGAGGAAGGTGCTGTAGAGCTGCGAGAGCTGCTGCACCGGGTCGAAGAAGTTCGTCAGGTAGCCGAGGAACGCGGCGAGGACGCCGATCGTGACGTCGCCGTCGAAGACGAGGTAGCCGCCGTAGCCGAGGACGACCGCGGTCGCGATCGACGAGAGCAGGTCGACGAACGGGAAGTAGAGGGCGTTCTGGACGACCGTCTCGTGGTTCTTGCGGCGGTACTCCTCGCTGACGCGGCGGAAGTGATCGCGCGCCGCGCGCTCGCGCGTGAAGGCCTGGAGGACGCGCATGCCCGCGATGTCCTCGGCGAGCGTCGCGGTGACGGCGCCGAGCTTCTCGCGCACGCCGCGGTAGGAGCGGCTCGAGCGCTTGCGGAAGGCGGCGGTGCCGGCGAGAAGGAGCGGGATCACGACGAGCGTCGCGAGCGCGAGCTTCCACGAGAGGAGGAACAGCACCACGGCCGAGCCGAGCAGCGTGAGCGAGTTCTGCACGAGCGAGGTCACGCCGTCGGTGACGAGCTGGTCGAGCGCCTCGACGTCGTTCGTGAGGCGGCTGATCAGGACGCCGGCGCGGTTGCGCTCGTAGAAGCCGAGCGAGAGTCGCTGCAGGTGGCGGAAGAGGTGGTTGCGGAGGTCGGCGAGCATCCGCTCGCCCGTCCAGCCGGTGAAGTAGGTCTGCGCGTACGAGCACGCGATCCCGAGCCCGCCGGCTGCGACGAAGGCGACCACGATCCAGCCGAGCGCGTGGGTGCGGCCGTTCCGGACCTCGTCGATCGCGCGGCCGATCAGGAACGGCGGCGCGAGCGAGACCGCGGTCGCGAGCAGGAGCGACGCGATCGCGAGCGCCGTGCGGCCCTTGTAGGGGGACGCGAGCCGGTAGAGCGCCCGCAGGCGCCGCTTCGTCGCCGCCCACGACCAGTCGTCCACCTTCACCGCGCGCTGCTGCACGAGGTGCGACCCGGGCTGCCAGACCCTCATCGCGCCGCCCCGGTCACGCGACCTCCTGCTCGGCCACCTGGCGCTCGAGCCGGCCGTGCTCCCAGATCTCGCGGTAGACGGGGCTCCCGTCGATCAGCTCCTCGTGCCCGCCGCGGGCGGCGACCCGGCCGCCCTCGAGGACGACGACCTCGTCCGCGAGCGCGATCGTGGACAGGCGGTGGGCGATGATCACCGTCGTCCGGCCCCGCATCGCCTCCCGCAGGCCGACCCTGATCTTCGCCTCGGTCGCGGCGTCGACCGACGCGGTCGCGTCGTCCAGGATCAGGATGCGAGGGTCGAGGACGAGGGCGCGCGCGATCGCGAGCCGCTGCCGCTGCCCGCCCGAGAGCGTGATCCCGCGCTCTCCGATCACCGTGTCGTACCCCTCGGGGAGCCGCTCGACGAACTCGTGCGCCTGCGCGAGCCGCGCCGCCCGCGCGAGCTCCTCGTCCGTCGCCTCGGGCCGGCCGAACGCGAGGTTCTCGCGGACGGTGGCGGAGAAGAGGAAGGGGTCCTGCGCGATCACGCCGATCTCCCGGCGCAGCGAGGCGAGCGTGAGGTCGCGGACGTCCTCGCCGTCGACGAGGACGCGCCCCTCCTGCACGTCGTAGAAGCGCGGGATGAGGGAGGCGAGGGTGGTCTTGCCCGCGCCCGTGTGCCCGATCAGCGCGACCGTCCGGCCGGGCTCGAGCTCGAGGTCGACGTCGCGCAGCACCGGCCGGGCCGGGTCGTAGCCGAAGCTCACGTGCTCGAAGCGCACGCGGCCCGGCCCCGGCGGCAGCTCGTGCGCCTCGGGAGCGTCGCCGATCTCCTCCGGCTCGTCGACGACCTGGAAGATCCGCTCCCCGGAGGCCGTGGCCCGCTGCCCCTCGCCGACCCACATCCCGAGCATCCGCAGCGGGAAGATGAGCAGCGAGAGGTAGAGGTTGAAGCGCACGAAGTCGGCGAGCGAGAGCGAGCCGTGCGCGACCATCCGGCCGCCGGCGAGGATGACCGCGGCCTGCCCGAGCAGCGGCAGGAAGGACAGCACCGGCACGTAGAACGCCCGCTGGCGGTTGGCGCGCACGCTCTGGCCGAACAGCGCCTCCGACCGCCGCTCGAACTTGTCCTGCTCCGCCTGCTCCTGCGCGAACGACTTGACCACGTGGACGCCGACGACGTTCTCCTCCGCGACCGTCGCGACGTCCGCCATCTTCTGCTGCACGTCGCGCAGCACGGGATGCGACACGCGGCTGTAGCGGTAGGCGAGCAGCACCATCGCCGGCGCGACCGCCAGCGCGACGAGCGCGAGCTTCCACGAGATCACGAACACGAGCACGGCGACGCCGACGACCGTGAACACGTGCTGGAAGAAGAAGATCAGGCCGTAGCCGAGGAAGAAGCGGACCGCCTGCAGGTCGACGGTCGCGCGCGACATGAGCTGGCCGGTCTGGTGGCGGTCGTAGTAGCCGAACGAGAGCCGGACGAACTTCGCGTAGAGGGCGTTCCGGAGGTCGAGCTCGACGCCGAGCGCCTGGTTGCCCGAGATCAGCCGCCGGCCCACGGTCGCGAGCGCCTTCGCGACGCCGACCGCGACCACGACGCCGATCAGGAGCGGGAGCCGGTGGCGCTCGCCGGCCTGGATCGCGTGCACGACGTCGCCGGTGAGCCACGGGAAGGTGAGCGAGCCCGCCTGCGAGGCGAACGCGAGCAGCACCGAGACGACGAGCGAGAGCTTGTACGGCCGCAGGAAGCCGAGCAGCCGGACGAACGTCCTCGCGTTGCGCGGCTCTGCCCTCGTCATGCGTCCAGCCTACGCGCCCGGTGCGAGCCGGCCGAGCTCCGCGCGGACGAGCGCCGTCGCCCGCTCGAGCTGTGCGCGGTTCCCGGGCGCGTTCAGCCAGCCGCTCGCGCCGGACGGATGCGGGAGCGGGACCGCGACGGCGCCCCGAAGCTCGTAGCTGCGGCCCACGCACTCCGTCACCGAGGCGAACCCCAGGAGGCGCCGGGCGGCGAGCCCTCCCACGGTGACGACGAGCGCCGGCCGCAGGAGCGCGAGCTCCCACTCGCGCCAGAACGCGCAGAGCTCCTGCTCGCGCGGGCTCGGCGTCCGGTCGCCGCGCCCGGACGGGGCCTTCCCGGGGTAGCAGCGGGTCACCGAGGCGCAGTAGAAGGCGGCGTAGAACTCCTCCTCGCCGAGCCCGAGCCAGGCGCGGAGGGTGCGGCCGGCCCGGCCGCGCCAGGGCCTGCGCTCGAGCCCCTCCTGGGCGCCCGGCGCCTGGCCGTAGAGGTAGGCGCGCTGGCCGTGCCGCGGCGCGAGCACGGGGAGGGACTCGAGCCGGTAGCCGGCCTCGGCGCAGGCGCGGCACACGGCGAGGTCGCGCTCGAGCGAGCGGAGCGACCGGTAGGCGGAGCGGCGGCGGGTCACGCGCCGCCCGCGCGACCGGCGTGGCGTCCCGCGGCGGGCACCGTCCTAGAGTACGAGCCGTGCTGCCGCTCGAGTCGGTCCCGAACTTCTCCGAGGGGCGCGACCGGGCGACGATCGACGCGATCGGAGGCGCGATCGCGGCGCACGCCCGCCTGCTCGACGTCCACGCCGACGCCGACCACAACCGCTCGGTCTTCACCCTCGTCGGCGACGAGGGGCCGCTCGCGGACGCGCTCGTCGCGGCCGTGGAGGTCGCCCGCGAGCGGATCGACCTCCGGCGCCACGAGGGCGCCCATCCGCGCATCGGCGCGGCCGACGTGGTGCCGGTGGTGCCGGTCGCGCCGGGCGACCTCGAGCGGGCGAGGGCGGCGGCGCGGCGGGTCGGCGAGCGGATCGGCGCGCTCGGGCTGCCGGTCTTCCTCTACGCGCCTCCCGAGCGCGGGCCCGCCTTCTACCGCCGCGGCGGCGTCGCGGAGCTGCAGCGCCGTCTCGACGCGGGCGAGCTCGCCCCCGACTTCGGCCCGCCGCGGCTCGACCCGGCCGCGGGCGGCGTGATCGTGGGGGCGCGCCGGCCGCTGATCGCGTTCAACGTGAACCTCCGGGGGCCGCTCGAGACGGCGAAGGCGGTGGCGGCGCTCGTGCGCGAGCACGAGGGCGGCGGGTTCCCCGGCGTGCGCGCGCTCGGGCTCGAGCTGCCCCGCGCCGGGCTCGTGCAGGTGTCGATGAACGTCGAGGACTGGGAGGCGGCCGCGCTGCACGAGCTCGTGGGGCGCGTCGTCGCCGAGGCGGAGGCGCGGGGGGCGTCGTTCGCGGGCTCCGAGCTCGTCGGGCTGATGCCGGCCGGGGCGGCCGTCGCCGCCGCCGGCGCCGCCCTGCGGCTCGCCGGCTTCGACGCCGGGCGCGTGCTCGAGCTGCGCCTGCTCGACCCCGAGGCGTCCTAGCTGCGCCTCGGCGCCGGCGCGTCGCGGGTGAGCCGCGCCGCCGCCACCGCGCCCGCGACCCCGACGGCCGCGGTCGCGCACGCCGCCGCGGCGAAGAGCGGCCGCGGCGCCGCGACCGCGTAGAGCGGCGCGACGAGCAGGAGCCCGGTCGCGTGGGCGCCTCGGTGGACGAGCGAGATCACCCCGAGCACCCGCCCGAGGACGGCGTCCGGCACCTCCTCCTGCGCCGCGGAGCTGAGGAGCACGTAGGAGAGCGTCTCGCCCGCGCCGGTGCCGACGGCGGCGGCGACGAGGAGCGGGAGCGACCCGGCCGCGGCGATCAGGCCGTAGGCGGGCAGGAACGCGAGCCAGGCGAGCATGCTCGCGCGCGCCTTCGCATGGACCGGGAGCCGCGCGAGCAGCGCGCCGACGGCGATCGACCCGCCCGCGAAGCCGATCATGACGACGGAGAACCCGCCGGCGCCCGCGTGGAGCGTGTCGCGCACGAGCGTCGGCACGCCCGCGATCCACGACCCGGTCGTGATCGTCATCGCGACCGCGAACGTGGCGACCGCGAGCGAGAGCGCCCGCCGCGGCCGCAGCGCGGCCAGCCCCTCCCGCCAGCCTGCCGCGCCGCCCTCCGCCGCGGCCGGCGCCCCCTCGCGCAGCCGCGCGATCAGCGCCGCCGAGACGAGGAACGAGACGGCGTTGACGGCGAAGAACGTGCTGATCGGCAGGAACGCGAGCAGCACGGCCGCGAGCGCCCAGCCGCCGACCGAGAGCGCCTGCATCGTCGCGTGCACGAGCGCGTTCGCCTGCTGGACGTTCTCCCGGTCGACCACGGCGGGAATCGTGGCCCCGTAGGCGGGCGCGAAGTAGCTCGCCGCCGCCTCGAGCGCGAACGCAACCGCGACGAGCCCCCACAGCGGGAGCGCGCCGGCGAAGCCGGCGGCCGCGACCGGGACGAGCGCCGCGCAGCGGGCGAGGTCGGCCGCGACCATCAGCCGGCGGCGGCTGAAGCGGTCGGCGGCGATGCCGCCGTGGAGCCCGAAGAAGAACGCCGGCACGCTGTCTGCGAGCCGCACCGCCACGACGCCGAGCGCGCCGCCGCGCTCGAGCGCCACCCACATCAGCGCGATGTAGTGGAGCGCGTCGCCGAGCTCGCTCGCCGCGACCGCGCAGTAGAGCACCCGGAAGTCGCGGCGGCGGAGCAGCCGCAGGGACGGCGGGCGGTCGGGACGCGCGAGCTCGCGCTCCCGCGGGACGTCGAGCACCGGGTCGGACACCGCCCGAGTCTGACGCCCGCGGCGCTACGCTGGGCCTGGATGCCCACCCGCAAGCAGCGCCGCCGGCGCGAGAAGAGCTTCCGCCACGAGTACGGCTTCGTCACCTACGACGAGGAGGGCAACGAGGTCGAGGTCGACCCGGCCGAGCTCCGGCCCGAGAAGCGCAAGCCGGACCGGCCGAAGGAGAAGGCCGCGCCGGCGCGCGGCCGCCGGCCGCTCCGCGAGCCGCCCGTCCCCTCCTGGAACCGCTCGCTCCGCCGCGGCGGCATCTGGGGCGGGCTGATGTTCGTCGTGGTCGTGTTCTTCTTCAAGGGCCAGTCGCTCGCCTCGCGCGTCGCCGTCGGCGCCCTCTACGCGGCGGCGTTCGTGCCGCTCACCTACTGGATCGACCGCGTCGCCTACCGCAGCTACCTGCGCCGGAGCGGGAAGGCCGAGAGCAAGGCGGAGTCCCGCTAGCCGTCGGCGTAGTGGCCCTCGCCGGGCCAGGGCGTCAGCACGAGCAGGACGCGCGCCCCGCCCGGGCTCGCGAGCGCGTGCCGCTCGGCCGGGTCGAAGCGCACGAGCCCGCCCGCGCCGAGCTCGACCCGCTCGCCGCCCGCCGAGACCTCGAGCGTGCCGTCGAGGACGACGACCCAGGCGTTCTCCTTCACCTGGTGCTCGCCGAGCGCCTGGCCGGGGTCGAGGGCGAGCAGCACCGCCCGCGCGCCCTCGTCCTGGTGGACGACGTAGGCGTCCCGCGTGCCGCGCGGGGCGTCGATCGAGCGGAGGTCCCAGTGCTGCACCGCCCGGATCTTGACACAGCGGGAACTACACTCGGGCCGATGCCGATCGCCGTCGACCGCCTCGTCCTCCCGGGCGCCTACCAGGCCAACTGCTACGTCGTGCGCGCCGAGCGGGGGGCGCCGGAGGCCGCGGTGATCGACCCCGGCGGCGACACCACCCCGCTGCGGCTCGAGCTCGCCGGGATGGGGACGCGGACGGCCGGGATCCTCGTCACCCACACCGACGTCGACCACATCGCCGGGGTCGCCGAGCTCGCGGAGGGGACCGGCAGCGAGGTGTGGATCCCCGCCGCCGAGGCGGAGGCGCTCCGGAGCGGCGAGACGCGCGGCGGCCTCCGCGTGCGCGCCCACGAGCCCGAGCACGAGGTGCGCGACGGCGACGTCGTCACCGTCGCCGCCGTCACCTTCGAGGTCGTCGCGGTGCCCGGCCATTCCGCCGGCCACGTCGCCTACTGCGTCGAGGGCCACCTCTTCAGCGGCGACCTCCTCTTCGCCGGCTCGGTCGGCCGCGTCGACCTCGCGGGCGGCGACTGGGCGAGCCTGCTCGCGTCGGTGCGGACGCTGCTCGAGCGCTTCGGCCCGGACGCGATCGTGCACCCCGGCCACGGCGGCGCGACGACCCTGGGCCGCGAGCTCGCGACGAACCCGCACCTCCGCGAGCTGCGCACCGCCGCCCCGTGACGGCCGCGCGGTTCCAGGCGCCGCGCGGGACGCACGACGTCCTGCCGGCGGAGCACCGCTGGTGGCACGTCGTGCGCACGATGGAGGAGCTGGCGGCTCTCTACGGCTGGCGGCGGATCCAGACGCCCGTCTTCGAGGACACCGCCCTGTTCGCGCGCACGTCCGGCGCGGCCTCCGACGTCGTCAACAAGGAGATGTACACGTTCGAGGACCGCTCGAGCCGCTCGCTCACGCTCCGCCCGGAAGGCACCGCGCCGATCGTGCGCGCGTACGTCGAGCACGGCCTCCACCGCGAGCCGCAGCCGGTCAAGGCCTACACGATCGCCCCGATGTACCGCTACGCCGCGCCCGGGCGCGGCCGCTACCGCGAGCACTGGCAGCTCTCGCTCGAGGCGATCGGCTCGCCGGGACCGGACATCGACGCCGAGGTGATCCAGCTCTACGCGGAGCTGCTGCGCCGGCTCGGCGTGACCGAGTGGGAGCTGCGGCTGAACTCGATCGGCGACGGCGCCTGCCGGCCCGCCTACGTCGAGCGGCTGAACGCGTGGCTCGACGAGCACGAGGACGCCCTCGACGAGGACGCCCGCCACAAGCGCGCGACGAGCCCGCTCCAGGTCTTCGACGTCAAGAGCCCCGGCGTCCGCGCGGCGCTCGCCGGCGCGCCGAAGATCGGCGAGTCGCTCTGCGACGCCTGCCGCGAGCACTTCGACGGGCTCCGGCGCCTGCTCGACCGGCTGGGCGTGCCCTACGTCCTCGACCCGGCGCTCGTTCGGGGCCTCGACTACTACACGCGCACGACCTTCGAGTTCGTCGGGCCGGAGGAGAACGTCAACTCGACCATCTGCGGCGGCGGGCGCTACGACGGGCTCGTCGAGGCGGTCGGGGGGCCGCCGACGCCCGGGGTCGGCTTCGGCGCCGGCATCGAGCGGCTCCTGCTCGCGGTCGAGCGCGAGGGGAGCGCCGTGGAGCCCCGCGGCCTCGACGTCTTCGTCGTCGTCGACGGGGCGCCCCGGGAGCGGATCCTCGCCCTCCTGGCCGAGCTCCGTCGCGCGGGCGTCTCCTGCGACACCGACTACGCCGGCCGCTCGGTCAAGGGGCAGCTCACGCAGGCCGGCCGCACCCGCGCGGCGACCGTCGTCGTCGCCCGCGACGGGGACGCCTCCGTCCGGCGCCGCGGCGAGCCTGAGCAGGTGGTGTCGCTCGACGACCTCGCAGCTACGCTCGCACGATGAGCACCTGGCGCGACGTCCAGGCGAGCTCCCTGCGCGCGGACGACGCCGGGCGCGAGCTCGCCGTCGCCGGCTGGGTCGCGCGCCGGCGCGACCACGGCAACCTCGTCTTCGTCGACCTGCGCGACGAGGGCGGCGTGCTCCAGCTCGTCGTCAACCCCGCCAACGCGGCGGCAGCGGCCGAGACCGCGCACGAGCTGCGGAACGAGTTCGTCGTGCGGGCCCGGGGCCAGGTGGTGCGGCGCGCGCCCGAGACGGTGAACCCCGCGATGGCGACGGGAGAGGTGGAGCTGCAGGTCTCGACGCTCGAGATCCTGTCGCGCTCGACGCCGCTGCCGTTCCAGCTCGACGAGGAGGGAGTCGACGAGACGCTGCGCATCCGCTACCGCTGGCTCGACCTGCGGCGCGAGAAGATGCAGCGCAACATCCGCCTGCGCGCGAAGCTCGTCTCGATCATCCGCGCCGAGATGGAGGCGGACGGGTTCGTGGAGATCGAGACGCCGATCATGGCGAAGCCGACGCCCGAGGGCGCGCGCGACTTCCTCGTCCCGAGCCGGCTGCAGCCGGGCCGCTTCTTCGCGCTGCCGCAGAGCCCGCAGATCTACAAGCAGCTGCTCGTGATCTCCGGCTTCGAGCGCTACTACCAGATCGCCCGCTGCTTCCGCGACGAGGACCTGCGCGCCGACCGGCTGCAGGAGCTGACGCAGCTCGACGTCGAGCTCGCGTTCCCCGACCGCGACTACCTGTTCGGCCTGATCGAGCGGGTCTTCGCGCGCATCTGGCGCGAGCTGCGCGGCGTCGAGCTCGAGCTCCCGTTCCCGCGGCTCACCTGGGAGGAGGCGCAGCTCCGGTACGGCTCCGACAAGCCCGACCTGCGCTTCGGGCTCGAGATCGAGGACGCGACCGGGGCGACGCGCGGCTCGAGGTTCGGCGTCTTCGCCGAGGCGCCGGCGGTCCGCTTCCTGCGCGTCCCCGCCGAGCTCTCGCGCGGAGAGCTCGCGAAGCTCGAGGAGGTCGCGAGGCAGTGGGGGGCCAAGGGTCTCGCCTACCTCGTCTTCCGCGCCGACGGCGAGGTCGCCTCGCCGATCGCGAAGTTCCTCACCGAGGCGGAGCTCGCGCACCTCGCCGGCGAGCCGGGCACGACGCTCCTCTTCGCCGCCGGCGAGCCCGACCTCGTCGCCCGGGTGCTCGGCCCGCTCAGGCTCCACCTGGGCCGCGAGCTCGGGCTCGTCGACGCGGAGGCGCAGAGGTTCCTCTGGGTGACCGACTTCCCGATGTTCGAGTGGGACGAGGAGGCGCAGCGGTGGGACGCCGTGCACCACCCGTTCACGCGGCCGACCGAGGAGGGGAGGGCGCTACTCGACACCGACCCCGGCCGGGCCAGGGCGCTCGCGTACGACCTCGTCGCGAACGGGATCGAGATCGCCGGCGGCTCCTTCCGGATCCACGAGGCCGACCTGCAGGCGAAGGTCTTCGACCTGCTGCGGATCTCGCCCGAGGAGCAGCGGCAGAAGTTCGGCTTCCTGCTCGACGCGCTCGCGATGGGGGCTCCGCCGCACGGAGGGATCGCCTCGGGGATGGAGCGGGTGCTGATGGCGCTGCTCGACGAGCCGTTCATCCGCGAGCTCGTCGCCTTCCCGAAGAACCAGGCGGGCGTCGACCCGATGTCCGGGGCGCCGACCGCGGTCGACCCGGCCCAGCTCGCCGAGCTCGGCCTCGCCCTGAAGGCGGCCCCGGCGCCGCGCGATGCCTAGGCGGCGCCTGTCGCGGCTCGCCCTCGAGGCCGCCTACCTCGCCGGCCTCGCCGCCGCGCTCGCCTTCGCCGACCTGCGGCCGGCGGCGGTCGGCGCCTTCATGCTCGCCGGCTGGCTCGTCGTCGCCCTCTTCGAGTGGGGCGCGCTGCGGCGCCAGCCCCACTACGGGAGCGGCCTGCCGCCCCGCTGGTACGTGCCGCACGTGCGGCTGCCGCCGCCGCGGCCGCTCGAGCAGCTCGGCTCCGGCTACCCGGCGCCCGACGCCGCGGGCGACGAGGCGACGTGGATCGCCCCGGCGGGGCTCCACGCCGACTGGCCCGTCCTCGACGACGAGCCCGAGGCCCGGCCCCTCGAGGAGCAGGAGGAGGAGCAGGCCGAGCGGGAGCAGGCCGAGGCGACCGAGGTGGCCGCCCCCGCCGCGCCGCGCGAGCCCGAGGAGGCGGAGGCCGGGGCGGAGGAGGCGGAGCCGGCCGGCGAGCCGCAGCCGCCGCCCGCCCCGCGGGCGGACGGCCGGGTCGCGCGCCACCGCGTCGACCCGCTCGCCGAGCCCGCCGCCCGCGGCCGGCGCCTGCGCCGGCGCGCCGAGGAGGCGGGCGTCGTCGAGGTGCCCGCGCAGCCCCTGCGCCCGAGGCCGCTCCCGGCGGCGGAGGACGGATGACGCTCGCGCCCGCCCAGCGGCTCGCCCTGCTCGCCGGGACGGCGCTCCTCGCCGCCGCGCTCGCCCTCGCCGCGCGCTCCGGGCGCGGCCACCCCTCGGCCCTTCCGGAGCCCGTCGGGTCGTATACGGCGCTCGCGGGCTCGAGCGGGGTCGCCGCGTACGGCAAGCGCACCGCGTGCGGGCTCGTCCTCGGCCCGCGCACCGAGGGGGTCGCGCACCCCGTGCTCCCGTGCGGCGTCAGGCTCTACCTCACCTACCAGGGGCGGAAGGTGCTCACCCAGGTGATCGACCGCGGCCCGCTCGTGCCGGGCCGCCAGTTCGAGCTCACCGACGCCCTCGCCCGCCGCCTCGGCCTCACCGGCGTGCAGCGCATCGCCTGGAGCTACGCGACGCGCTAACGTTGGGCGCGGAATGCCCGACCCCGTTCGCGTGCCCACGCATCCATGTAGAACCAACGCGACGTGTAAGGGGCCCGCGCGGAGGCTCGCTCTCGCCGAGCCGAGGCAACGGCGCCCACCTGGCTTGCCAGGTTCACACGGGCGTGGGCTGACGGCGGGGTCGGGGCGTTCCGCAGGCGGGCTACGCTGGCCCGCGTGGAGGAGCTCTTCGGGGACGCGTCGCGCGGCGGCGAGTGGGCGGCGGTGCGGCTCCGGGTCGACGGGCAGCGGATCGTCGCGGCCGACGCGCCCGGGCTCGACCGCGACCTCGCCGGGCTGACGCTGCTCGAGGCGGCCGCGGTGGGCGGGGAGACGCTCGCCGTCGACGCGCTCGCGAACGCGATCGGCCCCGCCGTCGCGGCGCCGCCCGACCCGGCCCGCGTCGCGGTCGCGATGAGCGGCGGCGTCGACAGCGCGGTCGCGCTCCTGCGCGCCGGGCCGGCCGCGGTCGGGGTCACGCTCCGGCTCTGGATCGACCCGGCCGGGCCAGACGCCGCGCGCGCCTGCTGCTCCCCGTCGGCGGTGCTCGAGGCCCGCCGCACCTGCCACGAGCTCGGCCTCCCCCACGTGACGCTCGACCTGCGCGAGCGCTTCCGCGCGGCGGTCGTCGGCCCGTTCGTCCGCGGCTACGCGGAGGGGCGGACGCCCAACCCGTGCGTCCGCTGCAACGGCGCCTTCCGCTTCGGCGAGCTCGTCGCCTTCGCGGACCGCGTCGGCGCGTCGCGGCTCGCCACGGGTCACTACGCGCGAATCGTCGAGCGCGGCGGCCGCCCCGCGCTCGCCCGCGCCGCGGACGAGGCGAAGGACCAGAGCTACATGCTCGCCACCGTCGACCCGGCGCTGCTCGAGCGGCTCTGGTTCCCGCTCGGCGGGCAGACGAAGGCGCAGACGCGGGCCGAGGCGGCCGCGGCCGGCCTCGCCGCCGCCTCGCGGCGCGAGAGCCAGGAGGCGTGCTTCCTCGGCGGGGGCGACTACCGCGCCTTCCTCGAGCGCGCCGGCCTGGCGTCCGCGCCGGGCGTGGTGGTCGACGAGTCGGGCGCCCCGATCGGCGCCCACGACGGCTACTGGCGGTTCACGCCCGGGCAGCGCCGCGGCCTCCGCGTGGGGGGCGGCGGGCCGCTCTACGCGCTCGCGACCGACGCGCGCACGAACACCGTCGTCGCCGGGCCCCGGCGCGCGCTCGCCCGGCGCCGCGTCTCGGTGCGCGGCCGCCTCGAGCCCGGCACCCGCCGCGTCGACGCGAAGCTCCGCCACCGCTCGCCCGCCGTGCCTGCGTCGGTGGTCGCGACCGACGGCGGCTTCGAGCTCCTGCTCGACTCGCCGGCCTACGGCGTCGCCCCGGGCCAGGCGGCGGTGCTGTACGCGGACGAGGCGGTCGTCGGGGCCGGCGTGATCACCGCCGCAGCCTGACGGGTAGGCTCCACGCGGTGCCCCTTGGCTTCTCGCCCGCCGATGCGGCGTACGTCGCGCTGGCCGTCTTCCTCGTGGTGGTCGGGCTCACGCTCGGCTACGTGTTCCTGCGGCTGGGCGCAACCTTCGGGCGGCTCTCGACGTTGATCCGGGGCACGGAGCGGGAGCTCCTCCCGGTGATCTCGAAGGTCGGTGGGTCGGTGGACAGGGTGAACGCGCAGCTCGACAAGCTCGATCAGGCGACCGACAGCGCCGTGGACGCGGTCGAGGCGGTCGACCAGGCCGTGCGCTCGGTCAGCTTCGCCGTGAAGACGCCGGTGCAGAAGCTCGCCGGCCTCGCGAGCGGCGTCTCGCACGGCTTCGCGACCCTGCGGGCCAGGCGCAGCCTCGGCGAGGCGCTCGAGCGCGCGAAGGAGGCCTCGCGGCGGCGGCAGGCGGACCTGGAGGAGGAGCTGCGGCGCGTGCACACCTGAAGCCGATGCCCGAGCCGGACGAGATCACCCTCACCCTCCCGCGCGAGCGCGAGTTCCACCGGGTCGCCCACCTCGTCCTCGGCGGCCTCGCCGTCCGGCTCGAGCTCACGATCGAGGCGCTCGAGGACCTCCAGGTCGCCCTCGACGCCGTCCTCGACCGGGCCGCGGCGGACGGCGAGGTGACGGTCTCGCTCTCGGTCGGCGACGGGGTGCTCGAGACGACCGTCGGCCCGGTCGAGCTCGCGGAGGAGCTCGACCGCGACGACGACGGCGAGTCGCTGAGCCTGCGGCGCATCCTCGACGCGGTCGTCGACGAGGTGGTGCTCGACGGCGACCGGATCCGGCTCGTCAAGGAGCTCGAGGAGGCCGGGCAGCATGGCTGAGAACGACCGCATCCTGCTGCGCCGCTACCACGAGCACGGCGACCTCCAGGCCCGCGAGCAGCTGATCGAGCAGTACATGTCGCTCGTGCGCTCGCTGGCGCGCCGCTACTCCTACCGCGGCGAGCAGCTCGACGACCTCGTGCAGATCGGCGCGATCGGCCTGATCAAGGCGATCGACCGCTTCGACCTCTCGCGCGGCGTCGAGCTCACGACGTACGCGACGCCGAACATCATCGGCGAGATCAAGCGGCACTTCCGCGACCGCGGCTGGGCCGTCCGGGTGCCGCGCGGCCTGCAGGAGCTGAACGTCCAGCTCTCGAAGCTCGTCGAGCAGCTCACCGTCCAGCTCGGACGCTCGCCGACCGTGCCGGAGCTAGCGAAGGCCGCCGGCGTCGAGGAGGAGGAGGTGCTCGAGGCGCTCGAGTCGGGCCGCGCGTACTCGTCGCTCTCGCTCTCCCAGGGCGGCGGCCAGGAGGACGGGGAGGAGCTCGACCCGCTCGAGACCCTCGGCGAGATCGAGCACGCCTACGAGGTGTCGGAGGACCGCGCGGTGCTGGCGCCCGGCTTCCGCGTGCTCGACGAGCGCGAGCGCCGGATCCTCCACCTCCGCTTCTTCGAGGGGCTGACGCAGTCGCAGATCGCGCAGCAGGTCGGGATCTCGCAGATGCACGTCTCGCGGCTGATCCGGCGCGCGCTCGAGAAGATCCGGGAGGAGATCGCGGCCGACGAGGAGCCGCGCCGGGCGGCCGACCGCCGCCGGTAGAGGCCAGACCTACACTGTCTCCGTGGTCACGTCCGCTGAGCTGCGGGAGCGTTTCCAGCGCTTCTTCGAGGAGCGCGGGCACCTGCGCGTGCCGTCGCACTCGCTGATCCCGCCCGCCGACGACCCGTCGACGCTCTTCGTCGTCGCCGGGATGCAGCAGTTCAAGCCGTACTTCCTCGGCCTCCGCGAGCCGCCGGCCAGACGGGTCGTGAGCGTGCAGAAGGTGCTGCGCGCCGGCGGCAAGGACACCGACCTCGAGGACGTCGGGCGGACCGACCGCCACTGCTCGTTCTTCGAGATGCTCGGCAACTTCTCGTTCGGCGACTACTTCAAGGACGGGGCGGTCGAGCTCGCGTGGGAGTTCGTCACGACCGAGATGGGGCTCGACCCGGCCCGGCTCTGGGCGACCGTCCACGAGGGCAACCCCGCCCTCGGCCTCGACGAGGACACGGTCGCGATCGAGGCGTGGGAGCGGGTCGGGATCCCCGGCGAGCGGATCGTGCGGCTCGGGAAGGACAACTTCTGGCAGGCCGCCGACACGGGCCCGTGCGGGCCGTGCTCGGAGATCTTCTACGACCGCGGCGCCGAGCACGGCTGCGGCCGCGCCGACTGCCGCCCCGGCTGCGACTGCGACCGCTACATGGAGTTCTACAACCTCGTCTTCATGCAGTACGACCTGCGGCCCGACCAGACGCTCGAGCCGCTCCCGGCCGAGAACGTCGACACGGGCCTGGGGCTCGAGCGGGGCTCGTGCGTGGTCCAGGACGTCGGCTCGGTCTTCGACACCGACGGCTTCCGCCTGATCATGGACTGGGTCGCGGCCGAGTCGGGCGTCGCGTACGGCGAGAGCCCGGTCGCGACGAAGGCGCACCGCGTGCTCGCCGACCACGCCCGCGCGATGTCGTTCCTGATCGCCGACGGGGTCACGCCGTCGAACGAGGGCCGCGGCTACATCTGCCGGCGCATCATCAGGCGCGCCGTGCAGCACGGCCAGCGCATCGGCCTCGAGGGCGTGTACCGCCTGGGCGGCGTCGTCGCTCGCCAGCTCGGCGACGCCTACCCCGAGCTCGCGGAGCACTCGGCCGAGATCGAGCGCGTCGTCCGGCTCGAGGAGGAGCGCTTCCGCGAGACGCTCGCGCGCGGCCTGAAGGAGTTCGAGGGGCTCGCGGGCAAGGACGCGATCTCGGGAGAGGACGCGTTCACGCTCGCGGCCACGTTCGGGTTCCCGGTCGAGCTCACCGTCGAGCTCGCCGAGGAGCGCGGCCAGCCGGTCGACGTCGACCGCTTCCGGGCGCTGATGGAGGAGCACCGCGAGGTCTCGCGCGCGGGCGGCGAGAAGAGCGACCTCCAGCGCGCGGCCGACTTCGCGCGCGCGGCCGGCTTCGCCACCGAGTTCGTCGGCTACGAGAAGACGGACGTGCTGACCGAGCTCGCCGCCGTCGAGGAGCTCGGCGACGGCACGTTCCTCGCGAAGCTGCGCGAGTCGCCCTTCTACCCGGACGGCGGCGGCCAGGTCACGGACGCCGGCGAGCTCGTGCACGAGGAGACGGGCGCGGTCGCGACGCTGCGCGCCGCCTACCGCTTCGACGACGACCAGGCGCTCGTCTTCGAGGGAACGGGCTTCGCCGCCGGCGACCGCGTGCGCGCGGTCGTCCCGTGGTCGGTGCGCTTCCCCACGATGGCGAACCACACCGCCACGCACCTGCTGCACGCGGCGCTGCGCGAGGTGCTCGGCGACCACGTCAAGCAGGCGGGCTCGGCGGTGCGGCCCGACAAGCTCCGCTTCGACTTCACGCACCCGCAGGCGCTCGCCCCTGAGGAGCGCGAGCGCGTCGAGCGGCTCGTGAACGAGAAGGTGTTCGAGGCGATCCCGGTGCGCACGTTCGTGACGCCGATCGAGGAGGCGCGCCGGCTCGGCGCGACGATGCTGTTCGGCGAGAAGTACGGCGACGAGGTGCGCGTCGTGGAGATCGACGGCTTCTCGCGGGAGCTCTGCGGGGGCACGCACGTCCGCTCGACCGCCGAGATCGGGCCGTTCGTGATCCTGACCGAGGGCTCGGTCGGCTCGGGCGCCCGCCGGATCGAGGCGGTCACGGCCGGCGAGGCGTGGGCGTACCTCCACGGCCGCTCGCGCGAGGCGGAGGCGCTGCGCGCCGAGCTCGAGCGCGCCCGGCGCGAGGCGCGGAGGCCGAGGGCGGCCGAGCCGCGGGTCGACGTGGAGCCCGAGGTCGAGACCGTGAACGGCGTGAACGTGATCGCCCAGTCGGTCGAGGGCCTGACCGCCGACGCGCTCCTCGACCTCTCCGACCGCCTCAAGCAGCGGAGCGCCCCCGCCGCGGTCGTGCTCGGCACGCTCGAGGACGGCACCGTCCACCTCGTCGCCAACTTCGACGAGAGCGTCGCCGCGCGGGTCTCGGCCGGGGCGGTCGTGAAGGAGATCGCGCCGATCGTCGGCGGCGGCGGCGGCGGACGCCCGACGATGGCGCGCGCCGGCGGCAAGCAGGCCGACCGGCTCCCGGACGCGCTCGCCCGGGCACGCGAGCTGATCGCCCAAGCGCTCTCGTGAAGGTCCTCGCGCTCGACTACGGCTCGGCGCGGACGGGCGTCGCCGTCTCGGACCCGACCGGCACGGTCGCGCGGCCCGTCGCGACCGTCGCGCGCGTGAACGAGCCCGCGGGCTTCGACGAGCTGCTCGCGCTCGTCCGGGGCGAGCGGCCCGACCTCGTCGTCGTCGGGTTGCCGCTGACCCTCCGCGGCGAGCACGGCGAGCAGGCGCGCGAGACGACCGCGTTCGCCGAGCGCCTGCGGGCGAGCGTGGAGGCGCGGGTCGAGCTGTGGGACGAGCGGTTCACCTCGGTGCTCGCGGAGGGAGACGACGCGCGCGCCGCCGCGCACCTGCTCTCGAGCTACCTGCAGTGGAGAAGCGCGCGCTCCTGAGCGCGGCGCTCGCCGCGCTGGCCGCCGGCTGCGGCGGCGCCGGCTCTGCGCCGCCGGCGACGACGGCGCCGCCGCCGCCGCCGAAGCCGTTCCGGATCGTGTTCCCCGAGGGCTTCACGCGCGCGCAGATGGGCGTGCGCGTGAAGGTGGTGGCGAAGATCGCCGAGCGCGAGCGGCGCCGCCCGGTGCGCCTGAGCGAGGGCGCCTACCTCGCGGCGAGCCGCCGCGGCGTCGTGCCGTGCTTCGGACGGCGGCCGCAGGCGAGCCTCGAGGGCTTCCTCTTCCCGGCCACCTACGACTTCCTGCGCCGGACGCCGTCGCGGCGGCTCGTCGCCGCCCAGCTCGAGGCCTTCTGCCGCAACTGGCGCCGTGTCGACCTCCGCTACGCGCGCTCCAGGAACCTCACCCCCTACGACGTGCTCACGATCGCGTCGATGATCGAGGAGGAGGCCGCGGTGCCGGCGGAGCGGCGGCTCGTCGCGGCCGTGATCTACAACCGCCTGCACGCGCGGATGCCGCTCGGGATCGACGCGACGCTTCGCTACGGCCTCCGCATCGCGCCGACCGAGTCGATCCGCGAGTCGCAGCTCCGCGACCCGACGCCCTACAACACGCGCCTCCACTTCGGGCTGCCGCCGACCCCGATCTCGAACCCCGGGCTGGCGGCGATCGAGGCGGCCGCGCACCCGGCTCGGGTCGACTATCTCTACTACGCCCGCCGCCGCGACCACCGCCACCACTTCTTCACGGCGAGCCCGACCGCCTACGAGCGGTTCCTCGCGCGGAACGGGTACGGCGGCTGATGGCCACCACGCACGTCGCGCTGCTCGGCCACCCGGTCGCGCACTCGCTCTCGCCGCGCATGCAGAACGCCGCGTTCGCGGCGGCCGGGCTCGACTGGCACTACTCGGCGTTCGACGTCGAGGACGCGCTCGCCGCGGTCGCGGCTCTGCGCACGCTCGGGTTCGCCGGCGCGAACGTGACGATCCCGCACAAGCGCGCGGTCGTGGCCGCGTGCGACGAGGCCGAGGGCCCGGCGGTGAACACGCTCGTCTTCCGCGGCGGGCGGGTGCTCGGGCTCAACACCGACAGGGAGGTGCTGGCCGGCATCGAGGCGCGCGCGGCCTGCGTGATCGGCGCCGGCGGCGCCGCCGCGGCGCTCGAGCCGGCCCTGCCGCGGGAGACGCGCGTGTACACGCGCTCGGGCGCGTGGCCGCCCGACGCCGAGGGCTGCGACCTGATCGTGAACGCGACGCCGGTGCGGGACGAGCTGCTCGTGCGGCCGCGGGCGGGGCAGACGGTCGTCGACCTCGCGTACTCCGCCGACGACCCGCGCGACACGGCGCTCGTCGCGGCGGCGCGGGCGGCGGGCTGCGCGGTGGTCGACGGGCGCGAGGCGCTCGTGCGCCAGGGCGCGAGGAGCTTCGAGCTCTGGACCGGCGTGGCGGCGCCCGTGGAGGCGATGCGCGCCGCCGTGCGGTTCTGACAGGTTCCGCCGGTATAGGCCGTGAGGATGCTGTAGGTTCGACCATGTGGTCCGGCGGCTGCGGCACCGGCGCCCCGCGTCCCTGCGCGCGCTGGCGCTCGCCTGCGCGTGGGCGCTCGCGGCCGCGCCCGCCGCGAGCCCGGGGACGCGCCTGCAGGCGACGCCGACCGAGATCGAGAACGCGCGCCCGGGGACGGCGCTCGGGCTCGTCCCGAACACGGCCGAGAACGGGGCGATCGAGGGGTACGCCTCGGAGACGAGCGCGCTGCCCGGCGACACGCTCCACCTCCACGTCAGCACGAGCCCCCCGGCGCCGTACCGCGTCGAGCTCTACCGGCTCGGCTGGTACGGCGGGGACGGCGCGCGCCTGGTCGGCTGCGTCCCGGGCTGCGCCGGGTTCTCGGCCGGGCAGGCCCAGCCGCGGCCGGCGCCCGAGCCGGGCGGGCTCGTCCGGGCCGCCTGGCCGGTGACGGACACGTTCGTCCTGCCCCCGGACGCGACGAGCGGCTACTACCGGGTCCGGTTCGTCCTCCCGGGCGGGCAGACGTCGTCGACGTTCGTCGTCGTCCGCGCCCGGCCGGAGGAGCGGTCGGCGATCCTCGTCCAGGTGCCGGTGAACACCTGGGAGGCGTACAACAGCTGGGGCGGCCGCAGCCTCTACGACGTCGCCGGCGTCGCCGCGCGCGCCGACAGGGTGTCGTTCGACCGGCCGTATGCGTGGACCGCGCCGATGAACCAGAACCCGATGGGCTGGGAGTACCCGGTCGTGTCGTTCCTCGAGCGGTCCGGCTACGACGTCTCCTACCAGACCGACCTCGACACGGACCGCGACCCCTCCTCGCTGCTCCGGCACCGGCTCGTGGTCTCCGTCGGCCACGACGAGTACTGGACGCAGGCGATGCGGGACGCGTTCGAGGCCGCGCGCGACGCCGGGGTCAACCTCGCCTTCCTCGGCTCGAACGACGCCTACTGGCGCGTGCGCTACGAGGACGGGGGCCGGACCGAGGTCGTCTACAAGGCGGGCGGCGACCCGGTCGCCGACCCGGCGCAGCGGACGGGCCTCTTCCGCGACGTCGGCCGTCCGGAGTGCCGGCTCGTCGGCATCCAGCACCAGGGCGGGGAGCTCGACTGGCCCCCCGGCGACTACGCGGTGGTCGCGGGCTCGCTGGCGGACCCGTGGTTCGCCGGAACCGGCTTCGCCGCCGGCGCCGCGGTGCGCGGGACGGTCGGCGTCGAGACCGACACGATCCCCTCGTGGGACGGCGGGGCGAGCTGCGGCCACAGGCTCACGGTCTACTTCCACCGCGACGGCGGCGGCGACCAGCTCGGCAACGCCGACGTCACGGCCTACACGGCGGCGAGCGGCGCGACGGTGTTCGCGGCCGGCTCGAGGCGGCTCGCCTGGGCGCTCGCCGACCCGCCGGCCGTCACCGGTCGCGCCCACGGGCTCGTCGACCCGAGGATGCAGCGCTTCGTCGCGAACGTGCTCGACGACCTGTCGGCGCGGCACGTCGCCGCGCTGCGCGTCGAGCTCTCGGCCGCGGCGGCGAAGGTGCGCGTCGGCAGGGCGTTCGGGGTCCGGGCGGTCGTGCGCAACGACGGCCCCGACCAGGTGCCGCGGGCCAGGCTCGACCTCTCGCTCCCGCCCGGGCTCGCGTTCGTGCGCGTCCGCTCGCGGGCCGTCCGGTGCACGCTCGCCCCGCTGCGGTGCAGGCTCCTCCGCATCCCGCCCGGGACGGCCGTCGAGGCCGTGTTCACGCTGAGGGCGACGGCGGCCGGCACGAGCGCGCTCCGCGCCGAGGCGTTCACCCCGTACGACACGATCCCCGACCCGGCGGCCGCGGCCGACGTGGTCGCAGTCCACTGCGTGCCCACGCCCGCCGGCGCGGACGAGAGCGGCCCGGCCGAGCCGCCTCCCGCGGACTGACGGCCCGTCGCGAACGACCGCGTAGGCTCTTGGCCGATGACGCTCCGCCTCGCCACCGCCGGCGAGTCGCACGGGCCCGCGCTCGTCGCGATCCTCACCGGGCTCCCCGCCGGCCTCGTCCTCGACCGCGACGCGATCGACGCCGACCTCCGCCGGCGGCAGGAGGGCTACGGCCGCTCGCCGCGCCAGCGGATCGAGCGCGACCGGGTGGAGGTGCTCGCCGGGCTCCGCCACGGGCGGACGCTCGGGACGCCGCTCGCGCTCGTCGTCCGCAACGTCGACCACCGGAACTGGACGTGGGGGATGAGCCCGTGGCCGCCGGAGGGCGAGCCCGAGGGCAAGGGCACGAAGCCGGTGACGCTGCCGCGGCCGGGCCACGCCGACCTCGCCGGCGTGCTCAAGTACGGCCTCGACGACGTCCGCGACGCGCTCGAGCGCGCCTCGGCGCGCCACACCGCCGTCCACGTCGCCGCCGGTGCGGTGGCGAAGGCGCTGCTCGCGACGATCGGGATCGCCGTCGAGGGAGCGCCGGTCGACGAGGAGGCGCTGCGGGCGCGGATCGATGAGGCCCGCGCCGCGCGCGACACCGCCGGAGGCGTCGTGGAGGTGCGCGCCCGCGGCGTCCCTCCCGGCCTCGGGAGCTACGCCGCGAAGGAGGACCGGCTCGACGCCCGTCTCGCCGCCGCGGTGATGGGGATCCAGGCGGTCAAGGGCGTCGAGGTCGGCGAGGGCTTCGCGCTCGCCGGGAAGCTCGGCTCCGAGGCGCACGACGAGATCCGCACCGACCGCCGGCGCGAGACGAACCGCGCCGGGGGCATCGAGGCGGGCGTCTCGAACGGCGAGGAGATCGTCGTCAGGGCGGCGATGAAGCCGCTCCCCACCCTGATGAAGCCGCTCGCCTCGGTCGACCTCGCGACCGGCGAGCCGGCCCAGGCGCTCGTCGAGCGCTCCGACGTCGCGGCGGTCGAGGCGCTCGCGGTCGTCGCCGAGGCCGCCGTCGCGTGGGAGCTCGCCCGGGCGGCCCGCGAGAAGTTCGGCGGCGACGCGGTCGGCGACTTCGTCGCCGCCTGGCGCGCGTACCTCGGGCGGATCGCCTGGGCCGCGGCGCCCGGCGGGTGACGCGGCGCCGTGGCGACGTCGGCCCTCAACCGCCACCTCGTCCTCGTCGGCTTCATGGGCTCGGGGAAGACGACGCTCGGCCGCGAGGTCGCGGCGCGGCTCGGGCGGCCGTTCCTCGACCTCGACGAGGCGATCGAGGAGCGATCCGGGCGCTCGATCCCGGAGCTCTTCGCCGAGCGCGGCGAGGCGGAGTTCCGCCGGATCGAGGAGCACGCCGCGCGCGTCGCGCTCGCCGCGCCCGAGCCGTCGGTGCTCGCGCTCGGCGGCGGCGCGGTCGGCAGCGCCGAGACGCGCGCGCTGCTGCGCGACGCGTTCGTCGTGCTGTGCGAGGTCGGCGCGGACGACGCGTGGAGGCGGGTCCGGGGCTCCGACCGGCCGCTCGCCCGCGACGAGGGCGCCTTCCGCCGCCTCCACGCCGAGCGGGAGCCGCTCTACCGGGAGGTCGCCGACGGCGTCGCGACCGACGCGGACGGCGCCGTCCTCGCGGCAGCCGGGGTGCGCCACGAGCGCGGCGGCCTCGACCGGCTCGGCGAGCTCGTGCCCGGCGACGGACCGGTCGCGCTCGTCGCCGACTCGAACGTGATGGGGATCCACGGCGTGCGCGCGCAGGAGGCGCTCGGGACGCGCCTGCACACGGCGCACGAGCTGCCGGCGGGCGAGCAGGCGAAGCAGCTCGCGGTCGTCGAGCGGCTCTGGAGCGAGCTGCGGCTCGACCGCGGCGGCACGCTCGTCGCGCTCGGCGGCGGGTGCACGACCGACGCGGGCGGGTTCGCCGCCGCCTGCTACCTCCGCGGCGTCCCGTGGGTCGCCGTCCCGACGTCGCTCGTCGGCCAGGTCGACGCCGCGATCGGCGGCAAGACCGGCGTCGACCTCCCCGAGGGCAAGAACCTCGTGGGCGCCTTCCACTGGCCGGCGCGGGTCGTGATCGACGAGAACCTGCTCGAGACCCTGCCCGAGCGCGAGCGCCGGCAGGGCCTCGCGGAGCTCGTGAAGACCCGGCTCCTCGCCGGGCGGGAGCTCGACGTCCGCGGCGCCGCCGCCTACAAGGCGGCGCTCTGCCTGCGCGACCCGCTCGACCGCGGGCCCCGCCGCTTCCTCAACCTCGGGCACACGTTCGCGCACGCGCTCGAGGCCGCGGCCGGGTACGAGCTGCCGCACGGCGACGCGGTTGCGCTCGGGCTGCTGGCGGCGCTCCGCCTGTCGGGCCGCGACACCGCGCCGGTCGAGCGCGCGCTCGCGCCCGAGCCGGTGCGGGTCGACCGGGAGCGCGCGTGGGAGGCGCTCCTGCGCGACAAGAAGCGCGAGGGCGGGGCGATCCTGCTCGTCCTCCTCGGCGACGAGGGCCCGCGCGTCGAGGAGCGGCCCGCCGGGGAGGTGCGGCGGGAGCTCGAGCGGCTGATCGTCTAGGCTCGGCCGGTGCAGGTCGTCGTCCTGAACGGCGTGAACCTCGACGTGCTCGGGCGGCGCGACCCGAGGCTCTACGGGGGCCTGTCGCTGAACGAGCTCGAGACGCGGATCTACGAGTGGGCGCACGAGCTCCGGCTGACCGTCCGCTGCCGGCAGACGAACAGCGAGGGCGAGTACATCGGCTGGATCCACGACGCCCACGCGGACGCCGACGGGGTGATCGTCAACCCGGGGGCGTGGACGCACTACAGCTACGCGATCCACGACGCGCTCGAGCTGCTCGAGATCCCGATCGTTGAGGTGCACCTCTCGAACATCGAGCAGCGGGAGGAGTGGCGCCGCCACTCGGTGATCGCCCACCTCGCCGCCCGCCGGATCCTCGGCAAGGGCCCCGACGGCTACCGCGAGGCGCTCGAGTTCCTGGCGGGGCGGTCGTGACGCGGCTCCAGCGGCTGCGGAAGGCGCTCGACGAGCGGTTGCTCGTCACCGACCTCGTCAACATCCGCTACCTGACGGGCTTCCAGGCGTCGAACGCGGCGCTGCTCGTCGACCCGGCCGGCCCCACCGCGCTCTACACAGACTTCCGCTACCTCGAGGCGGCCGCGGCGGTGCCGGGCGTCGAGGCGCACCGGACGAGCCGCGCGCTCCTGCACGACCTGGCCGAGCGCCTGAGCGGCCGGCTCGCGTTCGAGGCCGACGCCCTGCCGTACTCGCAGGTGGAGGCGCTCCGCTCCGGCGGGCTCGAGCTCGTCCCGACGAGCGGGGTGGTGGAGGCGCTCCGCGCGGTCAAGGACGACGGCGAGATCGAGCGGCTGCGGCGGGCGGCGCTCGCGGCCGACCGCGCGTTCGAGGCGCTCACCGCCGAGACCTGGGTCGGCCGCAGCGAGCGCGAGCTCGCCTGGCGGCTGCGGCAGCTCCTGCACGCCCACGGCGTCGACCGGCCCGCGTTCGACGTCGTCGTCGCCGCCGGGCCGAACGGGTCGAAGCCGCACGCGGAGCCGACCGACCTGATCGTCGCCGACGACACGCTCGTGACGGTCGACTGGGGCGCCGTGCTCGACGGCTACTGCTCCGACTGCACGCGCACGCTCGCGACCGGCTCCCTGCCGCGGGAGCTCCGCCGCGCCTACGACGTCTGCCTCGAGGCGCAGCGCGCCGCGGTGGAGGGGATCGGGCCGGGGATGACGGGGAAGGAGGCCGACGCGATCGCGCGGAGGATCATCGAGAAGGCCGGCTTCGGCGAGGAGTTCGGCCACGGGCTCGGGCACGGCGTCGGCGTCGCCGTCCACGAGGCGCCGCGGCTCTCGCCCGAGTCCTCCGACGTGCTCGCCGCCGGCAACGTCGTCACGATCGAGCCCGGCATCTACCTGCCCGGGGTCGGCGGCGTGCGGATCGAGGACCTCGCGGTGGTGCGGAAGACGGGCGTGGAGCTCCTGACCTCGTTCCCGAAGGACCTGACGCTCGCCCGCTGAGAGCGTCGCGCCGCCGCTACACTCCGCCGCCGTGCCGCCCGTCTCGACGAACGAGTTCCGCAACGGCATGCACATCGAGCTCGACGGCCAGACCTGGCGCATCGTCGAGTTCCAGCACGTGAAGCCGGGCAAGGGCGGCGCGTTCGTGCGCACGAAGCTGAAGTCGCTGGACTCCGGCTCCGTCGTCGACCGGACGTTCCGCGCCGGCGAGAAGTTCGAGCGGGTCCGGACGGAGACGAAGAGCATGCAGTACCTCTACGACGCCGGCGACGAGGTCGTCTTCATGGACGAGGAGACCTACGACCAGGTCTCCCTCCCGCACGCCTCGGTCGAGGAGGCGCTGCCCTTCCTGCAGCCGTCGTCGTCCGTCCAGGTGCTGTTCGTGAACGACCGCCCCTCCGGCGTCGACCTGCCCGCGTCCGTCGTGCTCGAGGTGACCGACACCGAGCCGGGCGTGAAGGGCGACACCGTCTCGAACGTGACGAAGCCGGCGACGCTCGAGACCGGCGCCGTCGTGCAGGTGCCGCTGTTCGTGAACGCGGGCGACCGGATCAAGGTCGACCCGCGGGAGCGCCGCTACATCAGCCGGGCCTGAGCGCCGGCGCGGGGCCCTCCCGCCTGGGGCGGCGGTAAGGTCCCAACGCGTGCCGAAGCTCGTCGACACCACGATCCGCGTCCTCTCGCAGGAGCCCCTCGCCGACGCGATGCCGACGGCCGAGCTGCTGCGGCTGGCCGGGATCCTCGACGGGGCGGGCTTCGCCTACCTCGAGGTCTCCGGCGGGGGGGTGTTCGACGCGTGCGTGCAGCGCGGCGTCGAGAGCCCCTGGGAGCGGATCCGCGGGCTCCGCGACCGCGTCCGCACCCCGCTCGCGCTCGCGGTGCGCGGACGCTTCCTCGTCGGGCCGCGCCCGGTGCCGGACGAGCTCGTGCGGCGCTTCGTCCTGAGCGCCGCCGCGAGCGGCATCGACGTCTTCCGCCTCAACGACCCGCTGAACGACGTCGACAACCTCCGCGTCGCGGCCGAGGCGATCCGCGAGGCCGGCTGCGAGTTCGACTGCGGGCTCCTCTACGGCAGCCAGCAGCACGACGCCCTGCTCGCCGCGGCGCGGCGGCTGCCCGAGCTCGGGGCGGCGCGCGTCGTCCTCCACGACCCCGCCGGCCTGCTCCTGCCCCACCGGGCGAGCGCGCTCGTCGCCGAGCTGGCCGAGGCGTCGGGCCTGCCGGTCGGGATCTACTGCCAGGGCGCCGGCGGCAACGCGCTCGCGGCCACGCTGGAGGCGGCGCGCGCGGGCGCCGACCTCGCCGCCTGCGCCGTCTACCCGGTCGCCCTGTCGCTGCTGCGCGTCTCGGCCGAGGGGGCCGCCCAGGCGCTGGCCGGGATCGGGCTCGACCCCGGCGTCGACCTCGACGTGCTCTGGCGCGCGGCCGAGCTCGTCGACGAGCACATCGGCGACGCGCCGGTGCCGCCGCTCGCGCCGCGGCTCGCGGTGCGCGCGGCCCAGCGGAAGATGCCCGTCGGCCTCGTCGCGGCGCTCGACGACCAGCTCCGGCGCAGCGGGGCGGACGACCGGCTCGACGAGGTGCTCGCGGAGATCGAGCGGGTCCGGGTCGAGGCGGGCTCGGCGCCGCTCGCGGCGCCGGTCGGCCAGATCGTCGCCTCGCAGGCGCTCGTGAACGTGCTCGGAGCGAACCGCTACGCGACGCTCGTCGACGAGTTCCGCGACCTCGTCGCGGGCCGCTTCGGCCACACGCCCGGCCCGATCGACCCGGCGCTCGGGCGGGCGGTCGAGCGCGTGGCCGGCGACGCGCCCGTCCAGGCGCCGCTCGACATGGACGCGCTGCGCGAGAGCGGCCGCGGGCTCGCCGCGAGCGAGGAGGACCTGCTCCTGCTCGCCCTCTTCCCGGGCGACGCGGAGCGCCTCCTGCGCGCGATCCGGCAGCGCACCGCGGGCGACGAGCCGCCGGCGGCGCGTGCCGCGGCGGGGACGCGCGAGCAGCACATCCGCGACGTCGTGCGGATCGTGCAGGAGACCGGCATCGGCGAGATCACGATCGAGGAGCGCGGCATGCGCGTCACCGTCCGCCGCACCCCGGAGACGCCGGCCGCAGCCGCCGCGGAGCCGCAGGCGGCCGAGCCGCCCGCGCCGCCCGCAGACGGCCTCGTGCGCGTCGAGAGCCCGATGGTCGGCACGTTCTACCGGGCGCCGCAGCCGGGAGCGCCGTCGTTCGTCGAGGAGGGCGACCCGGTCGCGCCGGGCCAGACGCTCTGCATCCTCGAGGCGATGAAGCTGATGAACGAGGTGAAGGCCGAGATCGAGGCGATCGTGCGGAAGATCCACGTGGGGAACGCCGAGCCCGTGGAGTACGGCCAGCTCCTCTTCGAGCTCGAGCCGCTGAACGGGCGGCCGACGGGGATCTAGCGGTGTTCTCGCGCGTCCTCGTTGCCAACCGCGGCGAGATCGCGGTCCGCGTCATCCGCGCCCTGCACGAGCTCGGCGTCGAGGCCGTCGCGGTGTACTCGACCGCCGACGCCGACGCCCTCCACGTGCGCCTCGCCGACCGCGCCGTGTGCGTGGGGCCGCCCCCGGCGGCCGAGAGCTACCTGCGGATCCCGTCGATCGTCGCGGCGGCGACCACGACCGGGTGCCAGGCGGTGCACCCGGGCTACGGCTTCCTCGCCGAGAACCCGGCGTTCGTCGAGGCGTGCGCCGACAACGACCTCGTGTTCGTCGGGCCGCCCGCGGGCGTGATGGCGCAGATGGGCGACAAGGTCGCCGCGCGGCGCGCGCTGCGGGCGGCCGGGGTGCCGACGCTCCCCGGCACCGACGGGCCCGCGTCGGTCGAGGCCGCCCGGCGCGCGGCCGACGAGGTCGGCTACCCGGTGCTGCTGAAGGCGGCCGCGGGCGGGGGCGGCAAGGGGATGCGCCTCGTCGAGTCGCCCGACGGGTTCGAGGACGCCTTCGGCGCCGCGGCCGCCGAGGCGCAGGCCGCGTTCGGCGACGCGACGCTCTACGTCGAGAAGGTGCTCGCCCCGGCGCGCCACGTCGAGGTGCAGGTGCTGTGCGACCACCACGGCGGGGTGCTGACGCTCGGCGAGCGCGAGTGCTCGATCCAGCGCCGCCACCAGAAGCTGATCGAGGAGACGCCGTCTCCGGCGCTCACGCCCGAGCTGCGCGAGCGGATGGAGGCGGCCGCCGAGCGCGCCTGCCGCGCCGTCGGCTACGTCAACGCGGGCACGCTCGAGTTCCTGCTCGGGCCCGACGGCGAGTTCGCGTTCATCGAGCTGAACGCGCGCCTCCAGGTCGAGCATCCGGTGACCGAGCTCGTGACCGGGATCGACCTGGTGCGGGCGCAGCTCGAGGTGGCCGCCGGCGAGCGGCTGGCGCTGACCGGCCGCGCGCCGCGCCGCGGCCACGCGATCGAGTTCCGGTTGAACGCCGAGGACCCCGGCCGCGACTTCATGCCGGCGCCGGGGACGATCGCGCGCTTCCGCCCTCCGCTCGGCGCGGGCGTGCGCGTCGACACGTTCGTCGAGGACGGGACGAGCATCCCGCCGCACTACGACTCGCTGATCGCGAAGCTGTCGGTGTGGGACGAGAGCAGGCCGGCGGCGCTCGCGCGCGCCGCGCGCGCGCTCGAGGAGACCGTCGTCGAGGGGGTGCCCTCGACGCGCGAGCTGGCGCTCGAGGTGCTCGGAAGCGAGGAGTTCGCGAGCGGCGCGTACTCGACCTCGACGCTCGCCGGGCTGCTGGTGCCCGCATGACCCTGTCGCGGCGGAAGGCCAGGCGCCAGGCCCTCTTCCTGCTCTACCAGTGGGACCTGTCCGGTCAGCCGATCGGCTCGCAGTACGCGGAGGAGATCGACCCCTGGGCGAGGGAGCTCGCCGAGGAGACGGCGGCCCGCGCGGCCGAGCTCGACGAGCGCATCACCGCGGCCGCGGAGGGCTGGACGGCCGACCGGCTCGGCGTCGTCGAGCGGAGCGCGCTCCGCGTCGCGCTCCGCGAGCTCGAGCGCGGGGAGGTGCCGGCGGAGGTCGCGATCGACGAGGCCGTGGCGTTCGCGAAGCGCTACGCCTCCGACGAGGCGGGGCGGCTCGTGAACGGGATCCTCGGCCGCATCCAGCGGGAGGAGGCGGCGTAGTGGCGGCGGACGACGCGCTCGCGAAGGCGGAGGAGCTGCTCGGCCGGCTCGAGGAGGCGCGCGCGCGGCTGGAGGCGACGGAGGACCCGGACGAGGCGATCGACGTGCTCCAGCAGCTCGCGGAGATCGCGCGGGAGATCGAGGCCGAGGTGCAGCGGGCGCGGCGGGCGGCCGAGGCGGATGCCGCGGACGCCTGAGGAGCTGCGCGCGGCCGTCGAGGCGTACCTCGACGGGCTCGCGCTCACGCCGGAGCTCGGCTCGCTCGAGGCGCCCGTGCGGCACGCCCTCTCGGGCGGCGGCAAGCGCGTCCGCCCGGTGCTCTGCCTCGCGGCCGGGGAGGCAGCGGGCGGCGAGCTCGAGCGGGTGCTGCCGGCCGCGGCCGCCGTCGAGCTCGTCCACTCCTTCTCGCTCGTCCACGACGACCTGCCGGCGCTCGACGACGACGCCGAGCGCCGCGGCCGGCCGAGCGTCTGGGCGGCCTTCGGCGAGGCGCCGGCGATCCTCGCCGGCGACGCGCTGCTCGCCGAGGCGCTGCGGCTCGCGCTCTCCTGCGACGGCACGGCGGTCGCGCGCGAGCTCGTCGGAGCGACGCTCGCGATGATCGGCGGGCAGCAGCGCGACCTCGAGGGCGGCCACGACCTCGCCGAGCTCCACCGCCTGAAGACGGGGGCCCTCTTCGAAGCCTCGGTCATGTGCGGCGTCTGGGCCGCCGGCCTGCCGCCCTCGGAGCACCCGCCCTGGCGGGCGTTCGCAGGCGAGCTCGGCCTGCTCTTCCAGATCGTCGACGACATCCTCGACGGCGACGGGTACGTCCTCGAGGTCGGGGCCGACGGCGCCCGCCGCCTCGTCGGCGAGGCGGCCGGGCGCGCGCACGCGCGCCTGCGCGAGATCGACGCCGACACGTCGGTCCTCGGCGAGATCGTCGCGAGCCTCGCCGCGCGCTCCTCGTGACCCGGAAGCGGCTCGACGTCCTGCTCGTCGAGCGGGGCCTCGCGGAGAGCCGCGCGCAGGCCCAGGCGCTCGTGCTCGCCGGGCTCGTCCCCGGGCACGCGAAGCCGGGCGAGCAGGTCGACGAGGCCGCGGCGCTCGTCGTCGAGCGGCCTCCGCCGTACGTGTCGCGCGCGGGAGAGAAGCTCGCGCACGCGCTCGACGCCTTCGGGGTCGACCCCGCCGGGCTCGACTGCCTCGACCTCGGCGCGTCGACCGGCGGGTTCACCGACGTGCTGCTCCAGCGCGGCGCCGCGCGGGTGGTCGCGCTCGACGTCGGGCACGGCCAGCTCCACCCCCGCCTGCGCGCCGACCCGCGCGTGACGGTGCTGGAGCGCGTGAACGCGCGCTCGCTCGCGGAGCTGCCGTTCCCGCCGCGGCTTCTCACCTGCGACGTCTCGTTCATCTCGGTGCGGATCGTCCTGCCGCCCGCGCTCGCGCTCGCGGCGCCCGGCTGGCAGGCGGTCGTGCTCGTGAAGCCGCAGTTCGAGGCGGGCCGGGGCGAGGCGCCCAAGGGCGTCGTCCGCGACCCCGAGGTCCGCCGGCGGGTCGTGCGCGAGGTCGCCGAGGCCTCGACCGCGTGGCGGGCGCGCGTGGCCGGGGTCGTAGACTCCGGTCTCCCCGGACCAAAGGGCAACCGTGAGCTCTTCCTCCACCTCGTCGAGGACGACCGGCCCGAGCTACCCGCCGAGCTCGAGCGGTGGATCGCCGATGCCGCCGGTTGAGCGGGTCGCGGTGGTGGTGCACGGGTCGCGCGACCTCGGCGACGCGGTCGAGCGCCTGCGCGCGGTCGCGCGGCGCGCCGGCGCCGAGCTCTTCTTCGACGGCGAGCGCGACGACCCCGACGTCGCGCTTGTGCTCGGCGGCGACGGGACGATGCTGCGCGCGCTCGCGCGCTTCCTCGGCAGCGGCGTCCCCGTCCTCGGGGTGAACTTCGGCCGCGTCGGCTTCCTCACCGCGATCGACGGGCCCGAGCTCGAGGCGGGGGTCGCGCGCGTGCTCGCCGGCGAGTACCGCACGATCGAGCTGCCGACGCTCGAGCTCGAGCACGAGGGCCGGCGCTACGTCGCCGTCAACGACACCGTCGTCGCGAGCGCGACGATGGGGCGGATGGTCGAGCTCGACTACGAGATCGGCGGGGAGAACCTCGGCGTGCAGCCGTGCGACGGCCTGATCTGCGCGACGCCGCCGGGGTCGACGGCGTACAACCTCTCGAACGGCGGGCCGGTGCTCGTGTGGGGGCTCGACGCGATGGTCGTGACGTTCGTCGCCCCGCACACGCTGCACGCCCGGCCGCTCGTCGTCGGCCGCGGCGTCGACGTCGTGGTCGAGAACCGCAGCGCCGGCGTCCCGGCCGGCGTGCTCGTGGACGGCCACCGGCACGCCGACCTGCCCCCCGGCGGCCGGGTCGCCGTCCGGCTCGGGCCGGAGCGGAGCCGGCTCGCCGTGCTGCCCGAGCAGACGTTCTTCACGCGCTACGGGCAGGTCTTCGCCCCCGGCTAGGGGGGCCGGCCGGGCGCAGTCGGGCGCGCGCCGTACCATGCCCGGCGTGCTCCGGCGCCTGCGGATCGAGAACCTCGTCCTCATCCGGAAGGCCGAGCTCGAGCTCGCGCCCGGCCTGAACGCGATCACCGGCGAGACCGGGGCGGGGAAGACGATCCTCTCGAGCGCGCTCGGCCTGCTGCTCGGCGCGCGCGGCGACGCCGCCGCGATCGGCCCCGCGGCCGGCGAGGCGTACGTCGAGGCCGAGCTCGACCTGCCGGCCGACGACGAGCTCGGCCCGCTCGCCGAGCTGCGGCCGGACGGAGAGGAGACGCTCGTGCTCGCGCGGCGGATCTTCGCCGACGGGCGCACGCGCGCGTACGCCTGGGGGCGGAGCGCCGCGCGCGAGGACGTCGCGGCGGCCGCCGAGGCGGCGATCGCGCTGAGCGGGCAGTTCGAGCAGCGCCGGCTGGCCCGCCCGAGCTACCAGCTCGCGACCCTGGACGCGTTCGCCGGGACGGCGGGCGCGGTGCGGGAGTCGCGCCGCGCCTGGCGCGGGCTCCAGGCCGCGCGCCGCGCCCACGAGGAGCTGACCGCCGACGCGGCGGGGGCGCGCGCGCGGCTCGACGAGCTCGAGGCGCTCGCGACCGACACGGAGGGGCTCGAGCCCGGACGCGAGGACGAGCTGCGCGCCGAGCGCGAGCGGCTGCGGCACGTCCACGAGCTGGCCGCCGGGGCCGCCGCCGCGCTCGCGGCGCTCGCGGGCGAGGACGACCCGGGCGCCGCCGACCTCGCCGCGCGGGCGGAGCGCGAGCTGGCGCCGCTCGAGCGCCTCGCTCCGGAGCTCGCGGCCGCGGGCGAGTCGCTCCGCGCCGCCGGGCTCTCGCTCCGCGAGACCGCCTCCGACCTGCGCGCGTTCCTCGACGCGCTCGAGGCGGAGCCGGGGCGGCTGGAGCAGGTCGAGGCGGAGCTCGAGCGGCTCGCCGACCTGCGCCGCCGCCACCGGGCCTCGGGGTACGCCGAGCTGCTCGAGCGCGGCGCGGCCGCGCGCGCGGAGCTCGCGGCGATCGGCGAGGGGCACGACCCGGCCGCGGCGGCGGCCGAGGCGCTCGCGGCGGCGGAGGCGGAGGTCGAGCGGCTGCACGCCGGGCTCCGGCGCGCGCGCGAAGCGGCCGCGCCGGCGTTCGCCGAGGCGGTTGCCCGGGAGCTCGCCGGCGTCGGGCTCGGCGAGGGCGAGTTCCGGGTCGAGCTCCGTCCCTGCGACCCCGGGCCGGCGGGCGCGGACGAGGTCGCCTTCCTCGTCCGCCCGAACCCCGGCTTCCCGTTCGCCCCGGTCGCAGAGACCGCCTCGGGCGGCGAGCTCTCGCGGATCGCGCTCGCGATCGCCGCGGTCGCCGGCGGCGAGACGATGGTGTTCGACGAGCTCGACGCCGGAATCGGCGGGCAGACGGCTCACGCGGTCGCCGGCACGCTCCGGCGACTGGCCGAGCGCGCGCAGGTGGTGACGATCACGCACCTGCCGCAGATCGCGAGCGTCGCCGGCCGGCACTTCCGCGTCGAGAAGGTGCCGGGCGACCCGACGCACACCCGCATCGAGCCGCTCGGCGACGAGGAACGCCGCGCCGAGCTCGAGCGCATGCTCGGCGGGGCGGAGTTCCTCGCCGGGCTGTGCGGGTGAGGACCGCCGAGCGCGAGCTGCTCGCGCCGCGCGAGGACGTCTGGGCCTTCCTGGCCGAGCCGTACCACCTGCCGGACTGGTGGCCCGGCCTCCTCGGCGTCGAGCCGGACCGGCGCGGCTTCGCGCCCGGCGCGCGCTGGAAGGCGCGCGTGCGGACGCGCAACCTCTTCACCGGCCGCGGCGAGCGCGAGACGCTCGTGCTCGTGCGCGCGGTCGAGCCGTACGAGCGCTTCGCCTGGCACCTGCTCTCGGCCCGTCTCGACGTCGAGCTGCGGCTCCGCGCCGCGGGACCCCGGCGGACGCTCGCGACGTGCACGACGAGCGGGCGGCGGCGGGTGGGCGCGGAGGCGCTTCGCCGCCTCTACGACCTGCTCCAGACCGCCGCGGGCCCCTGAGGGGCGCCGTCCTCCGCGGCCCGTACGATCGGCGCGTGGAGTCCCTCCGGCGCGGACCGCTACCCTAGAAGCCCGTGGGTCGGATCACGGGGAGGCGGGCGTGCCCGCGGTGAAGTACGTCTTCGTCACCGGCGGCGTCGTCTCGTCGCTCGGCAAGGGCATCACCGCCGCCTCGCTCGGTCGCCTGCTGAAGGCGCGCGGGCTCAAGGTGCAGGTCCAGAAGTTCGACCCGTACATCAACGTCGACCCGGGCACGATGAGCCCGTTCCAGCACGGCGAGGTGTTCGTGACCGAGGACGGCGCCGAGACCGACCTCGACATCGGCCACTACGAGCGCTTCATCGACGAGAACCTCTCGCGCGGCTCGAACCACACGGCCGGCGCCGTCTGGGACCGCGTGCTGCGCAAGGAGCGCAAGGGCGAGTACCTGGGCTCGACCGTGCAGGTGATCCCGCACATCACGAACGAGATCAAGGCGCGCATCCGCTCGGTCGCGGAGGCCTCGGCCACCGACGTCGTGATCTCGGAGATCGGCGGCACCGTCGGCGACATCGAGTCGCTGCCGTTCCTCGAGGCGATCAGGCAGTTCCGGCGCGAGGCCGGGCCCGAGAACGTGCTCTACGTCCACGTCACGCTCGTGCCGTTCATCCCGAACGCGGGCGAGCTGAAGACGAAGCCGACCCAGCACTCGGTCAACGAGCTGCGCCGCATCGGCATCCATCCCGACGTCCTCGTCTGCCGCTCCACCGAGCCGCTGACGCAGGAGATCCGCGACAAGATCGCGCTCTTCGCCGACGTCGACGTCGAGGCGGTGGTCTCGGCGATCGACGTCTCCGACGTCTACCTCGTCCCGAAGGCGCTCCGGGCCCAGGGGCTCGACCGGCTCGTGTGCGAGAAGCTCGGGCTGGAGACGCCCGAGGCCGAGCTCGGCGACTGGGACGAGCTCGTCGAGCGGCTCGACGGGCGCCGCGAGCCGGTCGAGATCGCCCTCGTCGGCAAGTACGTGAAGCTGCACGACGCGTACCTCTCCGTGCACGAGGCGCTGAAGCACGCGGGCATCGCGGCCGGCTGCCGCGTCGGCGTCCGCTGGGTCGACGCCGAGCACATGACGCTCGACGAGGCGCGCGCCGAGCTCGCCGGCGTCGACGGCGTGCTCGTCCCGGGAGGCTTCGGCTCGCGCGGCTGGGAAGGGAAGATCCTCGCGTGCCGCGTCGCGCGAGAGGACGGGATCCCGTACCTCGGCATCTGCCTGGGCATGCACGTCGCCGTGTCGGAGTTCGCGCGCCACGTGTGCGGCCTGGACGGCGCGAACTCGACCGAGATGGACCCGGAGACGCCGTTCCCGGTGATCGACCTGCTGCCCGAGCAGAAGGACGTCGAGGACCTCGGCGGCACGATGCGGCTGGGCGCGCAGGCGGTCGAGCTCGTCGAGGGTACGCGCGCCCGCGGGCTCTACGGCGGCGAGCCGGTGATCGCCGAGCGCCACCGGCACCGCTACGAGGTCAACAACGCCTACCGCCAGCAGCTCGTCGACGCCGGGCTCGTCGTCAGCGGCACCTTCCAGGAGGGACGGCTCGTCGAGATCGTCGAGCTCCCCGACCACCCGTGGTTCGTCGCCTCGCAGTTCCACCCGGAGTTCAAGTCCCGGCCCACGAGGCCGGCGCCGCTCTTCCGCGAGTTCGTGCGCGCCGCGCGCGAGCGTGCCCGCGACCGACGAGGCGCCCGCGTCGGCGCCGCCCGCACGTAGCATCGCCTCCGTGCCGTCGGAGGTCCTCGATCTCTTCCTGGAGCTCGCCGCGGTCCCGAGCCCGCCGGGCGAGGAGCGAGCGGTCGCGGACCTCGTGCTCGCGTACCTGCGCGACTGCGGGCTCGCGCCGGACGAGGACGGCGCGGGCGCCGCGATCGGCTCGACGGCCGGCAACGTCTTCGCGCGGCTCGAGCCGACCGCGGCGGGGCGGCCGATCTTCCTCTGCGCCCACTTCGACACCGTCCCTCCGACCGACGCGATCGAGCCCGTCGTCGAGGACGGCGTCGTCCGCAACGCACGGCCGACGGTGCTCGGGAGCGACAACAAGGCCGCGATCGCGGTCATGCTCGAGGCGACGCGGCGGCTCCTCGCCGAGAACCGGCCGCACGCGGGGCTCGAGCTCGTCTTCACGCCGAAGGAGGAGGTGGGCCTGCTCGGCGCCTACGCCTTCGACCACACGCGCCTGGCCGCGCGGACCGGCTACGTCTACGACCAGGCGGCGCCGGTCGGCGAGGTCGTGCTCGGCGCGCCCTCGGGGCGCCAGCTCGACATCGCCTTCCACGGCCGCGCCGCCCACGCCGGCATGTACCCGGAGGAGGGCCGCTCCGCGATCGCGGCCGCGGCCCGCGCGATCTCCGAGCTGCGGCTCGGCCGGATCGACGACGAGACGACGGCGAACGTCGGCGAGATCCGCGGCGGCACCGCCGCGAACATCGTCCCGGAGTGGTGCACCGTCGTCGCGGAGGCGCGCTCGCACGACGAGCGCAAGCTGGCCGACCTCCTGCAGGAGATGCAGGACGCGGTCACGTTCGCCGCCGGCGTGGCCGAGTGCGAGGTCGAGACGAGCTTCCGGAAGAGCTACCGCGCCTACCGCTTCAAGCGCACCGACCCAGCGGTCGTCCTCGCCGCGCGGGCGCTCGAGACCTGCGGCTACGAGCCCGCCTACAGCCTCTCCGGCGGCGGCGCCGACGCGAACGTCTTCAACGAGCGCGGCCTCGCCTGCGTGAACCTCGCGAACGGGATGACCGACATCCACACCCCCGACGAGCGGATCGCCGTCGCCGACCTCGAGGCCATGGTCGAGGTCACCCTCGCCCTGCTCGACGCCGCCGCCGCCTGACGGGCGGCGGGTCCCGGGGCTTCAGGCGGTCTCCCGCAACGGCCGGTAGCGCCTCGGCCCGAGCACGTCGCCGAGCTTCCTGCCGATCCGCTCGGCCTCCTCGAGCAGCGCCGGCTCGTCGACGGTCAGCACCCTGCCGCCGTCGACCACGAGCCGGCCTCCGACGAGCACCGACTCGACGTCCGTGCCGGTCGCGTAGCGCACGAGCGTGCCGATCGGGTCGTAGGCGGGCGTCAGGCGCACGTTGTCGCCGTCGACCACCGCGAGGTCGGCCGCCTTGCCGGGCTCGATCGAGCCGATCTCGTGGTCCCAGCGGAGCAGCTTCGCGGCGTCGACCGTCCCCATCGCGAACACGTCCTCGGTCGTCAGCCCGAACGGGTCGAACATCCGCGTCCCGGTCTCGGCCGCGTGCATGATGAAGGCGATCCTCATCACCTTGAGGATGTCGTTGATCACGGTGTCGCAGCCGAGGCCGACGACGACGCCGGCCGCCCGCATGGTGGGCACCTTCGTCACGGCGGAGAGGATGTCGGTGCAGACGACGGGCGCGTGCGCCACGCCGGCGCCGGCCTCGGCGAGCATCTCGACCTCGCGGTCGGTCGTGAGCATCGCGTGGATCGCGACGAAGCCGGGGCCGAGGGCCCCGATGCGGTGGAGGTGCTCGATCGGCCGCTCGCCGAAGAGCGAGACCGCGAGCTCGACCTCCTCGCGGTCGCGGTTGATGTGGACCATCATCCCGGTCCCGTACCGCTCGCCGATCTCCCGGGTGCGGAGGAAGCGCTCGTCCGAGCACGACGGGACGCCGAGGTTGTTCACCCACGGGCGGATCAGCCCGTCGCCCGACTCCGTGAAGCGGCGGAAGAACTCCTCCGTCCGCGAGAGGTCCTCGTCGAGGCGGCCAGGGTCGTCGCGGTACCACGATCTGTCGTCGACCTGGTCGTAGTTGCTCGCGAGCTTCGAGACGCGGTCGCCCTGCCCCCGCGCCATCGCGGCCCGGATCCCCGTCTCGAGGATGGTGCGGGCGATCGACTCCTCGTGCTCCTCGGTGAAGGTCGTCTCGGCGACGGTCGTGACGCCCGAGCGCAGGAGCTGCGTGATCCCGAACTGCGCGCAGATCGCGGCGTCGTCGGCGTCGAGCGCCAGCTCGCACGGGATGTAGATGCGGTAGATGTTCGGGAGGTCCTCGAGCGCGTAGTCGCGGACGAGCGCCTGCGCGAGGTGGTTGTGGCAGTCGATCAGCCCGGGGATCACGAAGCGCCGCGAGCCGCCGAGGCGCCGCTCCGGCGCGTAGCGCGCGCCGAGGTCGGCGGCCTTCCCGACCTCGAGGATGCGGCCCGCGTCGACCGCCACCGCGCCGTCGCGGACGACGCGGCGCTCGGCGTCCATCGTGACGACCGTGCCCTCGACCAGGGTGTCGATGCGCTGCGGCTCTCCGTGCATGGCCTGCCTTTCGCTTAGAGGGTCGGTGAGAGAGCGTCCGCCGCCGACGTCGAGGCGACGTCGGTTCGGCAGACGAGCTCGCCGCGCCGGAAGACCAGGCGGCGGGAGGTCGGAGCCGCGACCGCCTCTCGCGGCGAGGAGGCGCCGACCGCGACGAGGTCGGCGGGGGAGCCGGGCGCGAGCGCGAGCGGCGGGAGCCCCATCACGGCTCGGGCGCCGCTTCCGACGAGCTCGAGCGCCGCGCCCGGCGTGAGCTGGCCCGCGACCACGAGGTACTGGGCCGTGACGAGGGGATCGGCGGGCCCGACCGGGATGAAGCAGTCCTGCACGTTGTCGCCGCCCCCCGCGAGCGTCGCGCCCGCGGCCCGCAGCGCCGCCAGCGCGGTCAGCCCGCGGGGCGTCTCCGCCGGCCGGTCGCGGGCCTGGAGGTAGAGGTTCGCGACCGGGCAGGTCACCACCGCCACTCCCGCGGCGGCGGCCGCCGCCGCCCGCTCCGCCTGGACCTCCGGCGGCTGCACGCCGAGGCTGACGCAGTGACTCGCGGTGGCGCCGTGGGGGAAGCCCTGCGCCACGCGTGCGACGAGCTCCAGGAGGTCGACCGAGTCGGGCCGCATGTTCTCGTCCGCGTGGAGGTCGACCGGACGCCCCGCCTCCGCCGCCTCCTCCAGCACCGCCTCCACGTGACCGGCGGGGTCCGGGTCGACGTGCGGGGCGCCGCCGGCGACGTCGGCTCCCATCGCGAGCGCCTCGCGGAGGAGCGAGCGGTTCGAGGCCCCGGCGACTCCGGTGAGCGGGTACGTCAGCGCCACCACCTGGACGTCGGCGAGCGGCCGCAGCTCCTCGCGGACCCGGACGAGCGCCTCGACCGCCCGGAGCTCGATCCCCTGCCCGACGTCGGCGTGCGTGCGGATCGCCGTGGCTCCGTTCGCGACGAAGCGCAGGGCCGCCCGCCGCGCCCTCGCGGCGATGTCGTCGATGCCGAGCGTCTCGCGGTGCCCGTGCCAGGCGTCGATCGCCGCGAGGAGCTCGGTGAACTCCCTTCCGAAGCGGTCCGCGGTCAGCGCCTTGTCGAGGTGCGTGTGCGGCTCCGCGAGCGCGGGCAGAAGCAGGTAGCCGTCGAGGTCGAGGACCTCCTCGCGGGGGCTCGCCGAGAGCGCGGACGCGGGAGCGACCTCGGCGACGAGCCCGTCGGCCAGCCTGACGTCGACGCGCCGTCCCTCGCCCGAGAGTGCGTTCTGGAGCAGCATGTCCCTCCTTCGCCGGGGCGGGGGCGCGTCGCCGCGCCCCCGCCCTTCGACCCCTACTTGATCACGTACGGCACCTTGAACGAGCCGGCCAGGATCGACGACGCGACCTGCTTCTCCTTCGCGAGGGACTTCTGCGGGATCCTCGCCACGGAGTACTTCGGGTTCAGCATGAGCTTGAACGACTGGAGGCCGAGGTCGTAGTCCTTGCCCTTGTACTTGCCGTTCGCGACGTCCTGGACGATCGCCTTGAAGATCGGGTAGAGGTTGTAGACGAGGGACCCGACCATCTGCTTCGGCGCGAGCCCGTTCTGGTTGCCGACGTAGCCGAATCCGCTGAGGTTCTTCTCCTTGAGCGCGGAGATCAGGCCCGACGCCGGTCCGCCGCCGCAGACCGTGAAGACGTCGGCCTTCTGGGAGGCGAGGGCGAGCGCGGCGTTCTTGCCCTTGGCGACGTCGTTCCAGTCGCCCACGTAGCTCGTCACGCCCTTGATGCCCGCGTCGACGGACTGGGCCCCCTTGATGAACGCGACCGCCTGCGCATGGCAGAGCGGGATGTCGAACGCCGCGAGGGCGCCCACCACCTTCGTCTTCGTGATCCCGGCGGCCAGGATCCCCGCGAGGTAGGCCGGCTGGTAGATGGGCTCCTCGAAGGTCGACACGTTGCCGCCCACCTTGCCCCCTCCGGCGTAGACGATCGGCACCTTCGGGAACTTCTTGGCCGCGGCGAAGGCGGCGTCCTGCCAGGCGGAGTCGGCGATCACGAGCTGTGCGCCGTTGGCGGCGTACCGCTCGATCACCTGGCTCGCGCCGGCGGTGTCCTGCGGGGCGTTCGACGTGTAGCTCAGGTCGATCAGGCCCTCCTTCTGCAGCTGCTTCGCCGCGACGAACGCCTGCTGGCACCACGACCCGTCGTTCGTCGGGCACGGGAGGACGAGCGCGACCTTCACCTTCGCTTGCGCGCTCCCGCTGCCCTGCGAGCCGGCCAGCGCGGCGCCCGCGACGACCAGGGCGGCGGCGGCCGAAAGCAGCGCGGGTACTCGTAGACGTCTCACCTCTTGCTCCTTTCCTGTCGGGTTCCACACTCCGGGTCGAACGACGGACCGCAGCTACTCGATCACCTCCTTCCTGAAGGGAATCCCGAGCGCCGCCGGCTGCGCGCTGCGTCTCTGCGCGACGGTCGCGAGCACCATCACGGCCAGCGTCAGGACGTAGGGGAGAGCCTGGAAGACCTCGAAGGGGACGGCCGAGTTCGACCCGCCGCTCGCCGCCTGGATCCGGAGCTGGAGCGCGTCCGTGATGCCGAACAGGAGCGCTCCGCCGAAGACGATCAGCGGGTTCCAGCGGCCGAAGATCACGAGCGCGACCGCGACCCAGCCCCGGCCGGCCGTGACGTTCGTCCCGAACAGGGTGACGTCGCCGATCACGAGCACCGCGCCGGCGAACCCGGCCATCGCCCCGCACACGAGGAGCGCGAGCCACCGGACGAGGTCGACCCGCACCGCCACCGAGTCCGCGGCGGCCGGGCTCTCGCCCACGGCGCGCACCGCGAGACCGAAGGAGGTGCGCTGCAGGAGGAGCCAGACGGCCGGCACGAGCGCGAGCGAGACGTAGAAGAGGACGTTCTGCTCGAAGACGACGGGTCCGACCCACGGGACGGACGCGAGCCCGGGGACCCGCACCGTCTGGAGCGCGGGGATCTCCGGCTGCGTCCCGGCCGACCCGAACAGCCGCTCGTACGCGAACGCCGTCACCCCCTGCACGAAGATCACGAGCACGATCCCGTTGATCACCTGCTCGGTCTTCAGCGTGACGCTGAGGAACGCCTTGAGCGCGCCGAGCAGCACCCCGACGCCGACCCCCGCGAGGACGCCGACCGCGGCGCTGCCGCTGTGGTAGTCGGCGGCGAACGCGGCCAGCGCGCCGCCCAGCATCATTCCTTCGAGCCCGAGGTTGAGGACGCCGGCGCGCTCCGAGAACGCCTCGCCGACCGCCGCGAGCGCGGTCGGCATCGCGAGCTGGAGGCCGGACGCGAACAGGCCGAGCCCGACGATGTCCGACCAGTTCACCGCGCCGCCCTCGCGAACCGGTCGGCGATCAGGACGAAGAGGACGAAGACGCCCTCGATCGCGAGCACGATCGAGTACGGGAGCCCGTTGTCGACGCTCATCGCCTGCCCGCCGACGTTGAGGAAGGCGATCAGGAGCGCGGCCGCGAGCACGCCCGGCGCGGTGAGCCGGCCGAGGAGGGCGACGACGATCGCCGTGAAGCCGTAGCTGGCCGAGATCCCTCCGTCCATCCGTCCCTCGACGCCGACGACCTGGATCACCCCGGCCAGACCGGCGAGCCCGCCGGAGACGGCCATCAGGACGACGATCAGCCGCCGCGTGTCGACGCCCGCGACCTGCGTCGCCTCGGGGTTCAGGCCCATCATCCGCACCCGGAAGCCGAACGGCGTGACGCGCATCGCGTACCAGACGACCGGCACGGCCCCGAGCGCGACGAAGATCCCGACGTGCGCGAAGAGGTGGGGGATGCTCGGCAGCATCGTCTCGTCCGGCAGCTGCCGGCTCGCGAGCGCGTTCCCGGCCGCGGGGTCCCCGAGCGGCTTCCGCACGACGTAGTCGAAGCCGAAGATCCCGACGTAGTTCATGAGCAGCGACGAGATCACCTCGTTGACGCGGAAGCGGGCGCGCAGGACGCCGACGACCGACGCCCAGAGCGCACCGCCGGCGATCCCGGCCACCATCGCGAGCGCGATCAGCAGGGGGCCGGGGCCGCCGAGCTCGAGCGCGACGGTGCCGCCGGCGAGCGCGCCGACGAAGAGCTGCCCCTCGGCGCCGATGTTGTAGACGCGGCCGCGGAACGCGAGCGCGAGCCCGAGGCCGATCAGGAGGAGCGGCGCGGCCGTGACGAGGAGCTCGCCGATCGCGAACCCCGACCCCAGGGTGCCGCTGAACATCGAGCGGAACGCGGCGACGGGACGGCCGCCCGCGACGAGCACGAGCAGCCCCCCGACGAGGAAGGCGAGGACGACCCCGGCGGCGGAGACGAGCAGCGTCCGCGCCTGCGCGCCCCGGCGCGAGACGCCCGGCAGCACGAAGCCCGTCTCCGCGGCGGTCATCGGCGCGTCAGCACCTCCCCGGCGCCGGCCGGCCGCCCGGGAGCCTCGACGACGCCGCCCATCGCGAGCCCGATCCGCTCGCGGTCGAGCTCGCGCCTCGACCAGCTCGCGACGATCCGGCCGCGGTAGAGGACGCAGCAGCGGTCCGCGAGCGCCATCACCTCGTCGAGGTCGGTCGACACGAGCAGGATCCCGACGCCCGCACGGCGCGCCTCGTCGAGGCGCGCCCACACGAACTCCATCCCGCCGACGTCGAGCCCGCGCGTCGGCTGCGCCGCGAGCAGGAGGCGGACTCCGCGGCTGAGCGCGCGCGCGAGCACGATCCGCTGCGCGTTCCCGCCCGAGAGCGTCCCGGCGAGCTGGTCGAGGCGGGACACGCGGATCGAGAAGCGGTCGACGAGCTCGCGCGCGCGCGACGCGACAGCCTTCCGCCGCACCCGGAACGGCGTCCCGAAGGGGAGCTCGCCGATGCGGTCGAAGACGAGGTTCTCGGCCACCGGCAGCGCCCGGATCACGCCGCGGCGGTAGCGGTCGCTCGGGACGATCCCGAGCCCTCGCGCGAGCCGCGCGGCGGTGGGCTCGTGGGTGACGTCGCGGCCGGCGATCGCGACGGTCCCGGCCGTCGGCGGCCGCAGCCCGCAGAGGACCTCCTCGAGCTCGGCCTGTCCGTTCCCCTCGACCCCCGCGATCGCGACGATCTCGCCCCCGTAGAGCGCGAACTCGACGCCGTGGAGCGCCGTCACGCCGAGGTCGCCGCGGCACTCGAGCCCGCGCACGGCGAGGAGCGGCGCGTCGCTCGTGGGCGCGTGCCCGGTCTCGTCGGCCGTGCTCACCTCGACGCCCAGCTCCTTGAGGGTCACGTCCCGGCCGACCATGCTGCGCGCGAGCGCGACGGCGCTCGTCTCCTGCGGGCGCACGGTCTCGACCAGCTTGCCGTGCCGGAGCACCGTGATCCGGTCGGTCCACGCGAGCACCTCCTCGAGGTGGTGGGTGATGAACACGATCGCGGCGCCCTCGTCCGCCAGCGCCCGCAGCCGCGGGAGGAGCTGCTCGGTCTCGGGGGGCGTGAGGCTCGCGGTGGGCTCGTCGAGGATCAGCACCCGCGCGTCGCGGTAGAGCGCGCGCAGGATCTCGACGCGCTGCTGCTCGCCCACCGAGAGCTGCCACACGCGCGCGTCGGGGTTGACCTCGAGGCCGTAGCGCTCGGCCCGCTCGCGGATCCGCTCCGCGGCGGCCCGCAGCCTCCGCCTGCGGACGAGGAGCCCGCCGCGCTCGCCGAGGAGCATGTTCTCGGCGACGGTGAGGGTCGGGACGAGCATGAAGTGCTGGTGGACCATCCCGATCCCGTGCGCGATCGCGTCCTGCGAGCTGCGCAGCCGCACGGGCCTCCCGTCCACCTCGATCGTCCCCGCCTCGGGCTCCTGGAGCCCGTAGAGGACGTTCATGAGCGTCGTCTTGCCCGCGCCGTTCTCGCCGAGCAGCCCGTGGATCTCGCCGCCGCGGAGCTCGAAGTCGACCCCGTCGAGCGCGGTCACGCCCTCGAAGCGCTTGACGATGCCTCGCATCGCGACCACCGGCGGCTTCACGCGCGCGCCCCCTCGCGCAGCGCCAGCGGGACGACCTCGGCGATGAAGCGGCGCGCCACGTCGGCGACGCCGGCGCCGTGCGGCGCCGCCGGGACGATCGCGACGCTCGAGATCGCGGGGAAGCGGGCGAGCAGCTCACCGAGCGAGCGGGCGCACTCGGCGGGGGTGCCGCCGAGGCCGAACCAGCGCAGCGTCTCGGCGGGCACCGCCTCGCCCGCCCAGGCGACCGCGTCCCGCTCGAGGCTCCAGCCGCGCGCGTCCATCCGCCGCAGGTACTCGGGCGGCGGCTCGAGGCCGAGGGTCGCGAGCGCCGACCGGCTCGTCGCCAGCGACGTCGCCACGAGCGGCCGCAGCGCCCCGAGCGCCGCGTCGGAGTCGTCGGCGACGCTGCAGTAGACCCAGGCGGTGAGGGAGAGGTCCTCGACCGCCCGGCCGGAGCGTGCGGCGCCCGCGGCGATCCGCTGCAGCGCGTAGCTCCAGCCCTCCGGCGAGGCGACGTTGCCGACGATCGCGCCGTCGGCGAGCTCGCCCGCGAGCTCGAGCATCCGCGGCGCGCGCGCGCCGACGTGGATCGGGATCGAGGGGCGGCGCGGGGTGAAGTCGAGGCGCGCGTCCTCGGCGCGGACGACCCCGCCCTCGAGGGTGAGCTCCCGGCCGGCGAGGAGCCCGCGGACGAGCTCGATCGCCTCGGCGACCGCCGTGACCGGCGCGCGCCTGCGCACGCCGAGAGCCCGGTGGTTCGTGCCGCCGGCCCCGAGGCCGAGGACCGCCCGGCCGCCCGAGAGCTCGTCGATCGTGGCGATCGCGGTGGCGACGAGCGCGGGATGGCGGCTGAACGGGTTCGTGACGCCGGGCCCGAGCCGCAGCTCCGCGGTCGCGACCGCGATCGCTGCCAGCACGACGAAGACGTCCTTCTGCAGCCGGTCGTCCGTGATCCAGAGGTCGCGGTAGCCGAGCTCCTCGGCGTCGCGGGCGACCTGGACGAGCGTCTCCACCGGCTCGTGGGGCTGCAGGACGAGGCCGAAGGACGGGGGGCTCACGCCGTCTCGATCCGCAGGTTCAGGAGGCCGTCGACCCAGAGCCGCTGGCCCGGGTGGACGAGGACGGTCGTGTCGTCGGCCTCGACGAGGGCGGGCCCCGCGAGCTCGTTGCCCGGCTGCAGGCGCTCGGCGTCGTAGACGGCGACGGGCTCGGGGACGCCGCCGTCGGCGAGGTGGACGGAGCGCTCGCCCTTGAGCGCGTCGGCGGCGTCGGCGCCCTCGTCCGGCAGCCACGCCGCCGTCGGGATCGGCAGGACGGACGTGGCCTCGACTGTGAACGTGATCGCCTCGACGCCGGCACGCCGGTACGCGGTCCCCCTGCCGTACTTCTCCTCGTACAGCTCGACGAAGCGCTCGATCACCCGCTCGCCTCCGTCGTCCGCCTCCAGGTCGCCGTCCTCGATCGGCACCCGCACGGCGTGCACCTGGCCCGAGAGCTGCAGGTCGACGAACCGCGAGAGCGTGAGCCGCTCGACCGGGAGCCGCTGCTCCTCGAGCTCGGCGACGAGCGAGTCCCGGAGCTCGTCGAAACGGGCGCGCCAGCGTCCGAGGTCGAACGGCTCGCGCATCGGGTCGGAGGCGACCGCGACGCGCTTGGCGTCGCTGACCCCGATCCCGTAGGCGGAGAAGACCGCGGCCGTGCGCGGGACGACCACGTGCGGGCAGCCCAGCTTGCGCGCGTAGGCGCCGGCGTGCAGGCCGCCGGCGCCGCCGTAGCAGAAGATCGTGAACCCGGCCGGGTCGAGGCCGCGCTCGACCGTGACGCGGCGAATCAGGTCGGCCATCTGCGAGTCCACGATCTCGACGACGGCCGCGGCGGCCCGCTCCGCCGAGAGGCCGAGCGGCTCCGCGAGCGTCTCGATCGCCTCGCGTGCGCGCCCCGCGTCGAGCCGCATGCGCCCGCCGAGGAAGTAGTCCGGGTTGATGCGGCCGAGGACGACGTTCGCGTCGGTGACCGTCGGCTCCGTGCCGCCGGCCCCGTAGCAGGCGGGCCCCGGGCGCGCGCCGGCGCTGCGAGGCCCGACCCGCAGCACTCCGGTCTCCGGCTCGATCCAGGCGATGCTCCCGCCGCCGGCCCCGATCGACGGGACGTCGATGACGGGGAGCGCGACCGGGTACTGCGCGAAGATCGGCGACTCCGCGTAGGAGACGTCGCCGTCCACGACGAGGCCCACGTCGAAGCTCGTCCCGCCGACGTCGGTCGCGATCACGCGCCGGAGGTCGAGCCGCTCGGCGAGCGCGCGGGTCCCGAGGATCCCGCCCGCCGGGCCGGACGAGAGGAGCGCCACCCCGCGGCGCCGCGCCTCGTCGATCGAGAACACGCCCCCGGCGGAGTGCATCACCGCGACCGCGCCCGTGTGGCCGGCGCGGCGCAGCGCCGAGCCCATCCGCTCGAGGTAGCCGTTCACGGACGGCGTCAGGTAGGCGTTCAGCACCGTGGTCGACGTGCGCTCGTACTCGCGCAGGACGGGTGCGAGCTCGCTCGAGGTGGTCACGAACCAGCCGTCGGCGAGCCACTCCTCGAGCGCGCGCTCGTGCGCCGGGTTCAGGAACGACCACAGGAGGCTGACCGCGACCGCCTCGACGCCGTGCGCGCGGAGCTTCTCGCGCAGCCCGTCGAGACGGTCGAGGCGGAGCGGGGCGACGACGGCGCCCTCGCGGTCGACCCGCTCGTCGACGCCGAAGATCAGCGGCCGCCCGACGAGCGGGTCGGCCTTCGCCAGGTGCGCGACGTCGATGATCTCGGCCTCCGACAGGCCCGCGACCTTCTGCACCGTCCGGCCGATCAGGATCGCGTCCTCGTGGCCGCGTGTCGTGATCAGGGCCGTCTTCGCGCCGGTGCGCGTGATCAGGAGGTTCGTCGCGACGGTCGTCCCGTGCGCGAACAGCGTCGTCTCGCCGAGCACGTCCTCGAGCGACCGCCCGAGGCGCCTCGCCGCTTCGCTCACCGACGCGAGCACGCCCTCCTCGAAGCGCGGCGGCGTCGACGGCGCCTTCGCGCGCGTCACGCGGCCCTGCTCGTCGAGGACGACGCAGTCGGTGAAGGTGCCACCACTGTCGACGGCGACGACGTAGCTCATGGCGCCAGGCTCACGTCTTCGAGCAGGGGGTCCTCGGGCCGCGCGATCTCGAGCTCGAGCAGCGTGAAGCAGCCGGGGCAGTAGAACTCGCGCAGCTCGAAGCGCGCCCCGTTCCACCGGGTCGGGTTGACCTCCGGGCCGATCCGCTGCACGGGGTACGCCGCCCAGGCAGCGAGCTCCTTGTACGGGCGCGCCGCCGGCCCGAGCACGTGGCCGCAGCGGCAGCGGATCGTGCGCTCCCCGTCCTCGAGGTCGTAGTAGAGCGACTCGTTCAGCCGCGCGGCCTGGGCTGCGGGGCTCCAGCCCGGCCGGCCCGGTGCGCCGGAGCCGGGAGTGCCGTGCGCCTCCGCCGCGCTGCGGCGCTCGGCCCGCGCCTCGTCGCGGCGCGCCGCCGTCGCCGCCGCGTCGACCTCGCCGGCCTCGTCGAGGACGACGCCGTACACGCGCTCGGCCCAGACCCGCGAGACGAGCGAGCGCTCGACGTCGGCCGCGACCAGCTCGGGGTCGCGGTCGAGCGGGTCGCCGTAGCCTCCGCCGCCCTGCGAGACCGTGCGGTAGACGTCCCCCTCGCGCATCGAGGTGACGGCGTACGGGCCGAACGTGTCGAGCCTGCCCTCGAGCTCCTCGAGCGACTGCGGCACCTCGCCGCGGGCGAAGCGGTCGGCGAGGTCCGAGCCGCGCAGGATCGCGAACTGGTTCGTGCACGAGGGGTAGCCGCCGCCCATGCCCGGCGACTCCGGCTGCTCGACGCCGAACGTGTGCAGGATCTTCGTCGGGATCTCGTCGACGCCGTGCGCCGTGTACATCATGCTGATGCCCGCGCCCCCGCGGAACCTGCCGGGCCCGCCCGAGTCGGGGGTCTGCCGCCGGTAGAGGTAGAGGATCGGGTAGCGCAGCTCGTAGCTCTCGACGTTCGCGATGGTCGCGCGGATCGAGCTCGTGTGGCCGCCGGTGTCGATCCCGTCGCGCCAGCAGAGCGCGCCGCCGCCTCCGGCCATGCCGTCGAGCAGCGGGCCGCCGAAACGCTTGCCGTGGCGGTCTGTGCCGAAGAGCTCCTCGAGCGCCTTGACGCCCTGCCAGCCCGCCATCGCGCGGTCGCGGTGGGACTCGCTCGCGGCGAGGAGCTTGCCGACGACGATGCTCGCGAGGTTGCGCACCTGCCAGATCGCCGTCGTGGTCGACTTCGACACCCCGGCCGGCCACCTCGCGTGGAACACGGAGCCCTCGCGCGACCGCACGGTGATCACCCGCGAGACGCCTGCCGGCGACCACGGGATGTCCCAGCAGAGGTACACCATCACGGCCGCCAGCACGCCCCCGACGAGCCCGTGGACGGTGCAGTTGATCACCGCGGGCGCCTGGTCGGCCGTCTCGCCGAAGTCGAAGGTGAGGTGGTCGCCCTCCTTCACGAGCGTCACGTGGCAGTCGTAGACGCGCTCGCCGAACTCGATGTAGGCGCGATGCCGGAACGTGCCGTCGGGCAGCTCGGCGATGCGCGCCCGCAGGCGACGCTCGGTGTAGTCGACGACGTCGTCCATCGCCGCGAGAACGGTCTCGGCGCCGAACTCCGCGAACGTCTCGAGCAGGCGCCGGCGGATCACCTGCGTGGCGGCGACCTTCGCCCGCAGGTCGAGCGCGAGCAGCTCGGGCAGGCGCGAGTTGCGGGTGAAGGTGCGCTCGATGTCGCGGCGGAAGCTGCCGCCCTCGACGATCTTGATCGGCCCGGTCAGCGGCTGCTCGCCGAAGATGTCCGCGGCGTCCACCTGCACCTGCCCGGCGAGCGGCCCGCCGACGTCGATCACGTGCAGGGAGGCGCCGGACCAGGCGACGAGCTCGCCCTCCCAGAACACCGGCGCGGCCACCTGGACGCAGGTCTGGTGGCAGACGGAGACGTACGGGTCGTTGCAGAGGAACGCGTCCTCCGGGCCGAACCCCGGGTTGTCCTCGTACTCGGCCAGCAGGTGGCGCACGAGCGAGGAGAGCGTGGTCGCCTGCGCGCAGATGAAGTTGTCGATGTAGACGAGGTCGCCGCGGGCGGTCATCAGCCCGGTGTTCATGTCGAACACCTCGGTCGCGACGGGCGAGCCCGACACGCGGCTGATCGTGAGCGCGCCCTCGTCGTTCAGGTACCAGAGGCGGTGGCGCAGGATCTCGAAGAGCGACGGGTCGAGCCGCAACCCGAGCTCGGGCCGCGTCGTCACGCTCATACGCTCACCCCCGACTCCTCCAGCTCCTCGCGCACCTCGGCGACCACCGGCCGGCCCTCGCTTCCGAGCACGCCCGGCACGACGAGCGAGGGGAGCTCGTCCAGCGAGACGACGGCGCCGAAGTACGTCTCCACCTTCGCGAGCGTGTCCTCGTGGAAGCTCCAGCGCGGACCGGCCACGCAGTCGCGCACCACGACGACGTCGAGGTCGCGGTAGTACGCGTCGCGGATCGTCGTCTCGACGCAGAAGTCCGTGTTGCAGCCCGAGATCAGCAGCATCTCGATGCCGAGCATCCGGAGCTTCGCGTCGAGCGTCGTCTCGAAGAGCACGGAGGCCCGGTGCTTCTCGATCACGTAGTCCTCGGGACGCATCGCCGGAACGACCTCGTCCGCGAACTCGACCTCCCAGGTGCCGCGCAGGCACGGCGTCCAGCGCTGCTTCGCCTGGTGGCTCGGGATGCGCCGCCGCCGCCGGGTGACGTCCTCGGGGAAGTGGATCTGCTGTGACCAGAAGACGGGCAGCTCGTAGCGGCGCGCGAGCTCGACGAGCCGGAGCAGGTCGGGGATGATCGCCCGCTGGTTGGCCGTACCCACGCCGGACTTCTCCATCCGGCTCTCGGGATGGCAGAAGCCCTTCTGCATGTCGATCACGAGCAGCGCCGTCACGCGCGGGTCGATGTAGGGCTCGGTCGCACTCATCGTCGTCACCTCTCTGTTGCGGAGTCGAAGGCTGAGTCTGGCTGCAGCAGCGTCCCGGCGATGTCCTCCTCGACGCTGCGCAGGTGGTCGAGGAGCGCGGCGCGCGCCCGCTCCGGGTCTCCCGCCGCGACCGCCTCGTAGATCTCGCGGTGCTCGGCGAGCGAGCGTCGCGGCCGGCCGTCCAGGTCCCACGTCGCGGCGCGCTCGCGCACCAGGTCGCGGCCGAGCAGCTCCACGAGCCCGGCGAGGACGGCGTTGCCGCTCGCGTCGCACATGGCCGCGTGGAAGAGCATGTCGGCGCGGACGAGCGCGGGGACGTCGCCCGAGCGGCCGGCGTCGGCCATCGAGGCGAGCGCCGCGGCCATCGACTCGAGCGGGCCGGACGCCGCGGCGCCCGCGGCCACCCGGCGGGCGGCGAGCTCGGCCGCGAACGACTCGATTCCCTGCCGCACCTCGAGCAGGTCGTGCACGCGGCCGGCGTGGTTCCGCGTCCAGCGGCGCCATTCCCGGCGCAGCTCGTTCGAGCGCGACCCTCGGGCCGCGACGTACGTCCCGCTCCCGTGGCGGGTCTCGACGACGCCGAGCGCCTGCAGGAACTGCACGGCCTCGCGGACCGTGCTGCGGCTCACCTGGAGCCGGTCGGAGAGCTCCCGCTCGGTCGGGATCCGCTCGCCCGGTTCGAGCGCGCCCTCGTCGATCAGCCGCACGAGCTCGTGGACGACGCGCTCCTTGAGCGGCGGCGTCCGCAGCGGGGTGAGCTCGACGGCGTGGGTGCGGGACGGACGGGCCATTCCCCTCCTCAGGCGGCGGCCGCCGCCGCCTGCCCGGCGACCCCGTCGCGGAGCGCGAGCGCACGCTGGGCGAGGACGTCGATCACGACCCTGGCGCCGGCGCGGGCGGTGTTGCCCGACGGGTCGAGGAACGGGGAGACCTCGACCATGTCGAGGGCCCCGATCGGCCCCGCGCCGACGATCTCGAGCGCGCGCACGAGCTCGCGGCCGGTCATGCCGCCGATCTCGGGCCCGCAGGTGCCCCACGCGAACGCGCCGTCGAGCACGTCGATGTCGACCGACAGGTAGACGGTGTCGGTGCCGCGGCTCGCGACGTCGAGCGCGCGTCGCGCCACCTCGTCGATCCCGAGGCGGTCGATGTCGCGGACGCTGAAGACCGTGACGCCGTGGGCGTCGGCGACGTCCTTCTCGAGCTTCGGGTTCGCGGCGCCGTGCGCGCCGACGACGACGACGTTCTCGCCGCTCACGTTCGGGAGGTCGAGCACGCGGTGCACCGGCGAGCAGTGCGACAGCTCCTCGCCGTCGATGTCCGGCGCGGTGTCGAGGTGCGTGTCGAACATGACGAAGCCCATCCGGCCCGCCGTGTGGCGTGCCAGCGCGCGCGCGCCGGGGATGGTGGTCGCGTGGTCGCCCCCGATCAGCACCGGGAAGCAGCCGGCGGCGTAGAGCTCGGCGAGCGCCGCCTCCGTCCGCTCGAACGTCCGCGCCGCGTTGCCCGCGACGGCGTCGACGTCGCCGCAGTCAACGATCGTGAGGTGGTCGGAGATCGTGACGTCGTAGTCGTAGTGGTAGTACTCGCCGAAGGCGAAGTGCGCCGACGCGTCGCGCACCGCGCGCGGGCCGTGGCTCGCGCCGGGACGCGTGACCGTGGTCGTGTCGTCGGGCAGGCCGATCACCGCGACGTTCGCCCCGGCCGCTCGGAGCGCGGCCCGCTCCGGCGGCACGACGGGCGCCTTCAGGAAGGTCGCGATCCCTCCGTGGATGATGGTCATCTCAGGCCTCCTTGGGAGAGCCGGGCGGCTGCGTCGCGGACCGCCTCGACGATGTTCTGGTAGCCGGTGCAGCGGCAGAGGTTGCCCGCGAGGGCGGCGCGCAGCTCCTCGTCGCTGCCGAGGTCCTCCCCGCGCGCGAGGAGGTAGTGGGTCGTGAGCAGGAAGCCGGGCGTGCAGAAGCCGCACTGGAGCCCGTGCCGCTCGTGGAACGCCTGCTGGATCGGGTGGAGCTCGCCGTCGCCGGGTGCGAGGCCCTCGACGGTCGTCAGCGCGCGCCCGTCCGCCTGCACCGCGAGCATCAGGCAGGAGCGGGCCGGCTCGCCGTCGACCAGGATCGTGCACGCGCCGCAGATCCCGTGCTCGCACCCGAGGTGGGTGCCTCGGAGGCCGAGATCCTCGCGAAGGAAGTCGGCGAGCAGGCGCCGCGGCTCGACCTCGGCCTCGCGGACGCGGCCGTTGACCGTCGTCCGGACGCGGATCACGACCCGCCCCCGGCGCGGGCCGCGGCCGCCGCGAGCGCCCGCCGCGTCAGCACGCCGGCGAGCGCGCGGCGGTGCTCGTCGGCGGAGTCCGCCAGCTCGTCCCGAACGCGCTCCCCGACCTGCGCGAAGAGCCGCTCGTCCGGGGGCTCGCCGCAAAGCGCGCCGCCGACCCATTCGGGCGCGCGCGGCGTGCCGGCGACGCCGCAGAGCGCGACGCGCGCGTGCTCGATGCGGCCGCCGCCGTCGAGGCGGAGGAGCGCGGCGACGCCCGCGAGCGCGAACGCGCCGTGCACCCGCGCGGCCTCGACGAACGCGACGCCGGTGCGGGCGGGGGGCACGGGCACCTCGACCGCCTCCAGCAGCTCCCCCGCGCCGACGGCCGTCGTGAACGGGCCGGCGAAGAAGTCGGGCGCCGCCACCGTGCGCGCTCCCGCCGCCGAGCGGACGACGAGCCGGGCGTCGAGGGCGAGCATCGCCGCGGGCAGCTCGGCCGCCGGGTCGGCGTGGGCGAGGCTCCCGCCGACGGTGCCGCGGGTGCGGATCGCGACGTGCGCGACGTGCGCGGCAGCCTCCCGGAGGAGCGGAAGGCGGCCGGCGATCGCGGCGTCCGTCTCGAGCGCGCGCTGCCGCACCATCGCGCCGATCCGCACGTGGCCGTTCGCCCACTCGAGCGCGTCGAGGCCGAGCCCGTCCAGGTCGACGAGCAGGGACGGGCGCGCGAGGCGCATGTTGAGCAGCGGCACGAGGCTCTGCCCCCCCGCGAGGGGACGCGCGTCCTCGTGCGCCGGGTCGGCGAGCAGCTCGAGCGCCTCCTCGACGGACGCGGGCGCGGCGTAGGCGAAGGGCGGGGGCTTCACGCGACGAGGTCTCCGGTGCCCTGGGCCACCCAGTCGAGGACCCGCTCGGGCGTGATCGGGAGCTCGGCGACCCGCACGCCGAACGGGCGCAGGGCGTCCTCGACCGCGGCGGCCACGGCGGAGGGCGAGCCGATCGCGCCCGCCTCGCCGATCCCCTTCACGCCGGTCGGAACGACCGGGGAGGGGGTCTCGTCGTGGGCGAGCCGGATGCGAGGCACCTCGGCCGCGGTCGGGACGAGGTAGTCCATGAACGTGCCCGTGAGCGGGTAGCCGTCGCGGTCGTAGCGCAGCTCCTCGTAGAGCGCCATCCCGATTCCCTGCGCGATCCCCCCGTGAAGCTGGCCCTCGACGATCATCGGGTTCACGATCGTCCCGCAGTCGTGCACGCAGACGTAGTCGAGGAAGCGGACCTCGCCCGTCTCGACGTCGACCTCGACCACGGCCGCGTTCACGCCGTAGGGCCACGCCATCCACTCGGGGTCGTGCACCTCGATCGCCTCCAGGCCCGGGTCCATGCCCTCCGGGAGCTCGATCGGACGCAGATACGCCGCCCGGCCGACGTCCGCCATCGTCACGAACCGCTCCCGCGACCCGCGCACCCAGATCTCGCCGTTCTCGGCCTCGAGGTCGTCGACGGAGGCTTCGAGCATGTGGCCGGCGATCGCCATCGCCTTCGCGCGCAGCTTCCGCGCCGCCTTCTGGACGGACGCCCCGCCGACCGAGGCGGAGCGGCTGGCGCCGGTGCCGTAGCCGGTCACCGGGCAGGCGTGCGTGTCGCCCGTGACGACGGTGACCTGGTCGGGGTGGACGCCGAGCGCGTCCGCGGCGATCTGGGCGATCCCGTTCGTGAAGCCCTGGCCCAGCTCGCAGAGGCCGCTGTAGACGATCACCTCGCCGTTCGTCTCCATGCGGACGTGACCGATGTCGTAGCCGCCGGCGAGCACGCCGCCCGCGTTGAGCTTGCGCGACGGGCCGAGCGCGGTGTTCTCGACGTAGAAGGTGAGCCCGATCCCCACGTGGCGGCCCTCGGCCCGCGCCGCCTCCTGGCGGCGGCGCCAGGCCGGGAGGTCGAGCACCTCGACCGCCCGGGCGAGCAGGCTCGCGTACCGGCCGTTGTCGAACGTGTGGAAGAGGCCCGTGTACGGGAACTCCTCGGGGGCGACGAAGTTCTTGCGGCGCACGTCGACGGGGTCGGCGCCGAGCTCGCGCGCCACCCCGTCCACGAGGCGCTCGACGACGAAGTTCGCCTGCGGCTGCCCCCAGCCGCGGTACGAGCCCGAGGGGGTCTTGTTCGTGACGACGGCGCGGGCCCGGACGCGCGCGTTCCGGATCGCGTAGACGTTCGTCATCATCACCGCGCTCAGCCAGAGCGGTCCGTAGCTGACGCTGTGGAGGGCCGCGCCCTGGTCGCCGAGGAGCTCGGCCGTCACCGCCGTGATCCGCCCGTCCGCGGTCGCGGCCATCGTCGCCTCCACCACCTGCTGCCGCGCGTGGACGGTGCCGACGAACGACTCGAGGCGGTCCTCGACCCAGCGGACCGGCCGCCCGGTGGCCCTGGCGGCGAGCGCGACCGCCGTCTCCTCCGGGTAGAAGTGGAACTTGGCGCCGAAGCCGCCGCCGACACGCGGCACGAGCACCCGGATGCGGTGCTCGGGGAGGTGCAGGATCCACGAGAGGTAGTCGCGCACGATGTGCGGGCTCTGCGTCGACGTCCAGAGGGTCAGCTCCCCGACCGCCGCGTCCCACTCCGCGACGGCGCCGCGCCCCTCGAGCGGGCACGCGAACAGCCGGGGGATCGCGAAGCGCTCCCGCACGACCACGTCCGCCTCGGCGATCGCCGCGTCGGCGTCGCCGATCTCGGCCTCGTACACCGCGGCGACGTTGTCGGGCCAGCCGTCGTAGAGGAGCGGCGCGCCGTCGGCGAGCGCCGCCTCGACGTCGCCCACCGAGGGGAGCTCCTCCCACTCGACCTGGAGGAGCTCGCGCGCGTCCTCGGCGAGGTACTGGGACTCGGCGACGACGATCGCGACGGGCTCCCCGACGTAGCGGACGCGGTCGCGGGCGAGCGCGAAGTAGGGGGTCTCGCGCTGCCCGTGGTAGAGGTGGTTGCAGGGCTGGGGGCCGAGGTCGCCGGGCAGGTCGGCGCCGCTGAGGACGGCGTGGACGCCCTCCAGCGCCAGCGCCGCCGAGGCGTCGACGCTCACGATCCGGGCGTGCGGGAACGGGCTCCGCAGGAAGACCGCGTGGAGCATCCCCGGCCGCACGACGTCGGCGACGTAGCGAGCTTTGCCTTTCAGGAGCTCCGGGTCCTCGCGCCGGAGCACGCTGCTGCCGATCCAGGATATTGGTCGGACCTCCGATCTGTCGGCGTAGAGTGATAAAGGAGCGCGCACCGGCTTGTCAACCGCGATACTCACGGCCGCGCGATGCCGCCCTCGACCTACTCGATCGTCGCCTGCGACCTCGAGCGCCGGGAGTGGGGCGTCGCGGTCCAGTCGAGGTTCCTCGCCGTCGGCGCGCTCGCGCCGTGGGTGCAGGCGGAGGTGGGGGCGGTCGCCACACAGGCCTGGCTGAACGTCGGCTGGGGCCGGGAGGGGCTCGCACTGCTCGCCGGCGGCGCCTCGGCGGAGGAGGCGGTCGCACGCCTCACCGCCGCCGACGAGGGACGGGCGCAGCGGCAGCTCGGAGTCGTGGACGCCCGCGGCGGGAGCGCGTCCTTCACCGGCGAGGGCTGCCTCGCGTGGGCGGGCGGCCGGACCGGCGACGGGTACGCGGTCCAGGGGAACATCCTCGTCTCGCGCGACACGGTCGACGCGATGGCCGCGGCCTTCGAGGGCGGCTCCGGCCTGCCGCTGGCGGAGCGTCTCCTCCGCGCGCTCGAGGCGGGCCAGGCGGCCGGCGGCGACCGGCGCGGGCAGCAGTCCGCGGCGCTCGTCGTCGCGGCCCGGGGCGCGGGGTACGGCGGCTCCGACGTCGCCGTCGACCTGCGCGTCGACGACCACGCAGCGCCCGTCGCCGAGCTGCGCCGCCTCTTCGGCCTGCACGCGCTGTACTTCGGCGCGACCCCCGAGGACGAGTGGGTCGCGGTGGGCTCCGAGCTCGAGCGCGAGCTGCGCGAGCGGCTCGCGCGGCTCGGGTACGCGGGCGGCGACCTCGCCGCCGACCTCGAGGCCTGGGCCGGCTTCGTCAACCTGGAGGAGCGCGTGCGGGGGGCGGCGAGGATCGACCCCGTCGTGCTCGCCGAGCTACGGAAGGAGGACGCCACGTGAACGACCCGCAGGCGGACGAGCGCGAGATCCGTCGCGTGCACAGGCAGTGGTGGGCGTCGAACGTCGGGCTCGACGTCGACCGGATGCGCGAGTGCTTCGCGCCCGGCTACCTGATGTGGAACCTGAACGGGCACCCGTACTACTCGCTCGAGGAGAAGGTGCGCCTCTTCGAGCACTACAAGGAGCACCTCGTCCCGACCGAGCCGCCGGAGCTCTGGGACGTGCGGGTGACGGTCGAGGGCGACCTGGCGTACGTGACCGCCGAGGGCGTCCTGCCGTTCACCGTGCGCTCCGACGAGGGCTCGGGGTCGCGGCTGCTCGACGCGGTGCTCCCGCTCTACGGGCGGCGGGGCGACGTCGTCCCCGTCCGGTTCCGCGAGACGAGCGTCCTCCGCCGCGACGACGGGCGCGGCAACAGGGTCTGGAGGATCTGGCACTTCCACGCCTCGCCGCTCGCCCCCGAGGACGAGCCGCGCCCCGGGTTCGGCGACACCGCCGCCTCCCGCGGCCGCCGCGGCGAGCGCGAGCTGATGTCGCCCTCCTAGCCCCGGCGCAGGAGCCGGGCGAGGCGCGTCCGCAGGACGCGCAGGGCGAGCCGGAAGCCGCTGATCGGGGCGACGGCCGCGGCCCGGGGCGGCGCCTCGTCTCCGGCGGCGGGCGCGGCGGCGTGGTCCGCGTCGAGGAGCGCGGCGAGGTTGGCCGCGAACTCGCGCGTGAGCTGCGCGGCCACGTCGGGCACGATTCCGCGCCCGTACTGCGCCACCGTCCCCTGGAGCGTGAGCTCGGTCTCGATCGCGACCCTCGTCCGGCCGTCGACCGCCGACAGGCTCGACTCGATCCGCGCCTGCGCGCTGCCGCGGCCGCGGAGCTCGCGCGCCTTCGCCGTCAGCACGACGCGGCGGGCGGCCGCGTCCTCGGCCTCCCGCACGACGTCGGTGTCGAACTGGAGCGCGACCGGCCCGAGCTTCACGTGGACCCGGCCCTTCCACGTGTTCTCGTCGACGGTCTCGACGAGCTCGGCGCCGGGCATGCACGGGATCACCCGCGGCACGTCGTTCAGGAGCGCCCAGGCCCGGTCCGGGCTCGCGTCCACCTCGAAGCCGTTCTCGAGCCTCATGCGGCGGCACGCTCGAAGGCCAGGGCGAGGGCGCGCCGCGCGAGCACCGAGGCGAGGTGCCTGCGGTAGCCGGCGGAGGCGTACGCGTCGCCGATCGCCCCGTCGAGGAGCTCGGGCACCCCGGCAGCGGCCTCGGCGACGGCGTTCGCCGACGGGGGCGCGCCGACGAGGCTCGCCGCGGCCGCCGTGGCGTCGACGGGCGCGCCCGCGACGCCGCCGACCACGAGCCGGGCGCGCGTGCAGGCGCCGCCCTCGAGCGACACGCACGCGGCGGCCGCCGCGACGGCGTACCCCGAGGCGGGATGCGGGTGCTTCACGTAGGCCGAGCCGTCGCCCGGGCGGGCCGCCGGCACGCGGACGGCGGTGACGAGCTCGCCGGGCTCGAGCGCCGTCGTGAAGAGGCCGCGGAAGAGCTCGTCGGCGGCGATCTCCCGCTCGCCGCCCGAGCCGGCGGCGGCGATCGTCGCGCCGAGCGCGCGCACGACCGTCGGGTAGTCGGCGCCCGGGTCGGCATGCGCGAGGCTGCCGCCGATCGTGCCGCGGTTGCGCACCTGCCGGTCGCCGATCAGCGACGCCGCCTCGGCGAGCGCCCGGGCAGCCCGCCGCACGTCCTCCGACGCGGCGACGTCGGCATGGCGCGCGAGCGCGCCGATACGGAGCGCGTCCCCGTCGGCCTCGATCGCGTCCAGGCCCGGTATCCGGCCGATGTCGACGAGCGCGGCCGGCGTGCTGAGGCGGAGCTTCATCGCGGGGAGCAGGCTGTGGCCGCCCGCGAGCGGGCGCGCGTCGCCGAGCTCGGCGAGCAGGCGCACGGCCTCGGCGACCGACGCCGCACGGTGGTAGGCGAACGGGGCCGGCCGGCTCGGGTACATCAGCTCCGCGCCTCGGAGAGCGCGCGCCAGACGCGCTCGGGGGTGAGCGGCATGTCGAGGTGGCGGATCCCGAGCGGGGCGAGCGCGTCGACGACCGCGTTCACCACGGCGGGGGTCGACGCGATCGTGCCCGTCTCCCCGGCGCCCTTCACGCCGAGCGGGTTGACGTCGGTGGGCGTCTCCGTCCGCTCGACCTCGAGCCGCGGGAGCTGCCGCGCCTTCGGCAGCGCGTACTCCAGCAGGCTCGAGCTCAGCAGCTGCCCCTCGTCGTCGTAGACGGCGCCCTCCCACAGAGCCTGCGCGACGCCCTGGGCGATCCCGCCGTGCACCTGGCCGTCCACGATCATCGGGTTGATCACGCGGCCGACGTCGTCGACGGCGACGTAGCGGCGCAGCGCGACCTCGCCGGTCTCGGCGTCGACCTCGACGATCGCCACGTGCGTCCCGAACGGGAAGGTGCAGTTGGGCGGGTCGTAGTAGGCCGTGTCGTCGAGGAAGGGCTCCTCGCCGGGCGGGAGGTCGTAGGCGACGGCGGCCGTCGCGGCGATCTCCTGGATCGTCTTCGCCGTCTCCGGAGAGCCCTGGACGAAGACGCGGCCGTCCTCGTAGACGACGTCGTCGGGGTTCGCCTCGAGCATGTGCGCGCCGATGCGCCGCGCCTTGTCCTTGATCCGCTGGACGGCGTTGTAGACCGCGACCGTGCCGACGGCGGCGCTCCGGCTTCCGTACGTCCCGTATCCGAAGGGGGTGCCGAGCGTGTCGCTGTGCTCGACGGTCACGTCGGCGAGCGGCACGCCGAGCTCGTCCGCGGCGACCTGGGCCATCGTGGTCTCGTGGCCCTGCCCGTGCGGCTGCGAGCCCGTCGTCACGACCACCTTGCCCGTCAGGTGGACGCGGACGTTGGCGCTCTCCCAGAGGCCGGCGCCCCAGCCCTGGCCGCCCGTCCCGATCCACGCCGAGGGCGCGACGCCGCAGAGCTCGACGTAGCTCGAGAGGCCGATGCCGAGGTAGCGGCCCTCGGCGCGCGCCCGCTCCTGCTCGGCGCGGAAGCCCGCGTAGCCGGCGAGCTCGAGGGCGCGGTCGAGCGCCCTCTCGTAGTCGCCCGTGTCGTAGGAGAGGCCGGCGAGGATGCCGGGGTCGTACGGGAACGCGTCCGGCGGGACGAAGTTGCGGCGGCGCACCTCGGCCGGGTCGAGCCCGAGCTCGCGCGCGACGAGGTCGACGGCGCGCTCGACCACGTACGTCGCCTCCGGCCTGCCCGCGCCGCGGTAGGCGTCGACCATGCCGGTGTTCGTGTAGAGCCCGAGCACCCGGCAGTGGATCGCCGGGATGCGGTAGGCGCCGGAGAGCATGCGGCCGTAGAGCGTCGTCGGGATGCCGGGCGCGATCGTCGAGAGGACGCCGCCGAGGTTCGCGTACGTCCTCACGCGGAGCGCGGCGATCGTCCCGTCCCGGTTCGCGCCCACCTCGAGGTAGGTGACGTGGTCGCGGCCGTGCGTCGTCGCGGTGTAGTTCTCGCGCCGCGTCTCGACCCACTTGACCGGCCGCCCGACCTTCTCGGCGAGCGCGGCGACGAGCACGTACTCGGGGTAGAGGAAGATCTTGCTGCCGAAGGCGCCGCCGACCTGCGGCGAGATGCAGCGCATGCTCGTCTCCGGGATGCCGAAGACGAAGGCCGTCATCAGCAGCCGCATCACGTGCGGCGCCTGCGAGGTCATCCAGACCGTGTACCGGCCGGTCGCGGGCTCGTACTGGGCGGCCGCCCCGCGCGGCTCGAGCGGCGTCGGGATCAGCCGCTGGTTCACGAGCCGCTGCGAGACGACGACGTCGGCGTTCGCGAGCGCGGCCTCGGTTGCGGCCTCGTCGCCGCACTGCCAGTCCATGACGACGTTGCCCGGCGCCGCCTCGTGGAGCTGCGGGGCGCCGGCCTCGGCTGCGCGCTCGGCGTCGACGACGGCCGGAAGCGTCTCCCAGTCGACCTCGATCAGCTCGAGGGCGTCCTCCGCCTGGGCGCGCGTCTCCGCGACGACGGCGGCCACGCCCGCGCCGGTGAAGGTGACGCGGTCGACCTCGAGCGCGCGCGGCGTGACCACGTGGTTCTCCGTGCCGGCGGCCTGCCAGGCGCACGGCAGCGGGTTCAGGTGCTCGAAGTCCCGGCCCGTGAAGACGCCGGCGACGCCGGGCGCCGCGGCGGCGCGCGCGACGTCGATGCCGCGGATGCGGGCGTGCGCGTGCGGCGAGCGGAGGATCGCGACGTGGGCCATGCCGGGGAGCGCGAGGTCGTCGAGGTAGCGCGCCGCCCCGGTGAGCAGGCGCGGGTCCTCCACGCGCCTGACCGGCGACCCGACGAGCCGCTCGCGGACCGCCTCGGCCTGCGCGGTCACGCGCACGCCTCCTCGACGGCCCTGACGATGTTCTCGTAGCCGGTGCAGCGGCAGAGGTTGCCGTCGAGCGCCTCGCGGATGGCGCGCTCGTCGAGGCCGCCCTGCTCGAGGAGGTCGGCCGCGGCCATGATCATCCCGGGCGTGCAGAAGCCGCACTGGAGGCCGTGGCGGGCCCAGAAGGCCTCCTGCAGGCGGTGCAGGGCGCCCGCGGCGCCGAGCCCCTCGATCGTCACGACCGACGACCCGTCGGCCTGGAGGGCGAGGACGGTGCAGGACTTCACGGGCCGCCCGTCCAGGTGCACCGTGCAGGCGCCGCACTGCGAGGTGTCGCAGCCGATCTTCGTCCCCGTCAGGCCGAGGTCGTCGCGGAGGTAGTCGGCGAGCAACGTCCGATCCTCGACCTCGGACGCGCGCTCGACGCCGTTGACGGTGACGACGAGCCGGCTCAACGACGGCAGCTTATGACAGCCGGCGTCCGATTTCCAACGGGTACGCGACCCGTACGATGGGGCCGTGGAGCCGCGGGCGGTCGAGGAGCTCGAGGCGGCGCTCGAGCGCGCCGGCTACCTGCCGGACCGCGGCCTCGCGACCGCGCTCTTCCTCGCGGTCCGGCTCGAGAAGCCGCTCCTCCTCGAGGGCGAGGCGGGCGTGGGGAAGACGGAGGCGGCGAAGGCGCTCGCCCGCGTCCTCGGCGCGCGGCTCGTGCGGCTGCAGTGCTACGAGGGCCTCGACGTCTCGCAGGCGGTCTACGAGTGGAACTACGCGCGCCAGCTCCTGCACATCCGCGCCGCGCAGGAGGGGACCGTGTCCGAGGACGAGCTCTTCGGCGAGCGCTTCCTGATCCGGCGCCCGCTGCTCGAGGCGGTCACGAGCGCCGACCGCGTCGCGCTCCTGATCGACGAGGTCGACCGCGCCGACGAGGAGTTCGAGGCCTTCCTGCTCGAGCTGCTCTCGGACTTCCAGCTCACGATCCCCGAGCTCGGCACGATCGCGGCCGAGCGCCGGCCCTACGTCGTCCTCACCTCGAACCGCACGCGCGAGCTGCACGACGCGCTCAAGCGCCGCTGCCTCTACCACTGGATCGACCACCCGCCGCTCGAGCGCGAGGTGCGGATCGTGCGGCTGCGCGTCCCCGCCGCGCCCGAGCGGCTCGCCGCGCAGGCCGCCGCGTTCGTCGAGTCGCTGCGGGGGGCCGGGCTCGGCAAGCCTCCCGGGGTCGCGGAGACGGTCGAGTGGGTGGCGGCCCTCACCGCCCTCGGGCGCGAGGAGCTCGACGCGGCGGCCGCCGCGCAGACGCTCGGCCTGCTCGTCAAGCATCGCGACGACCTCGACCTCGCCGAGGAGCTCTCGCTCGAGCGGCTCGTGGATGCGGCGCGAAGCGGCCGCTGACGCGCTCGTCGCGCTCGTCGCCCGCTTCGGGCGGGCGCTGCGCGACGCCGGCCTCCCGGTCGACGCGGCCCGCTCGGCGGACGCGGTCGCCGCGCTCGCGGCGGCCGGCTGCGACTCCGTCGCCGGCGCCTACTGGCCGCTCCGGATCGCGTTCGTCTCCCGGCGCGAGGACGTCGGAGTCTTCGACCGGCTGTTCGCCCGGCTGCTCGCGGGGGAGGAGGAGGAGGAGCCGCCGGCGCCGTCCCCGCCCGAGGCCGTGCGCGAGGTCGCCGCCGGCGCCGGCGGGCCGGAGGGCGAGGCGGACGGCGAGCCCGCGCCCGGCTGGAGCCCGGAGGAGGTGCTGCGGTCGACCGACTTCGCCGCGCTCGACGCGGACGAGCTCGCCCGGGTCGCGGCGGCGATCGAGGCGCTCGCGGCCGCGCGGCCGCGGCGGCGGACCCGGCGCACCCGCGGGGCCCCGCGCGGCGGCCCGCTCGACGCCCGGCGCACGGTGCGGGCGGCGCTGCGCACGGGCGGCGACGCGCTGCGGCCCGCGTTCCGCCGCCGGGTCGAGGGGCCGAGGCGGCTCGTGCTCCTCTGCGACGTCTCCGGCTCGATGGAGCCGTACGCGCGCCCCGCGCTCCTTCTCGCCCACGCCCTGCTCCGGAGCGGCCGCGCGGTCGAGGTCTTCGCGTTCGGCACGCGTCTCACCCGCCTCACCGCCGAGCTCTCGGCCCGGGACGCGGACGAGTGCCTCGCCCGCGCCGCGGCCCGCGTCGCCGACTGGGCCGGCGGGACGCGGATCGGGGCCTCGCTCGAGGCGTTCAACGACACGTGGGGGCGCCGCGGCCTCTCCTCGGGCGCGGCCGTCGTGATCGTCTCCGACGGCTGGGAGCGCGAGAGCGCGGCGGCGGTCGCCCGAGAGATGCGCCGGCTCTGGCTGCGGGCGCACACCGTCGTCTGGGTGAACCCGCTCAAGGGGAGCCCCGACTACCAACCCCTCGCCGGCGGGATGCGCGCCGCCCTCCCCTGGGTCGACCGCTTCCTCGCCGGGAACGACCTCAACGCGCTGGCGCAGCTCGCGTCGGCGCTCGACCGGCTGGAGCGGCGGCACGCGGCGTGGCGGACGCTCGGCGCCGCCTGAGCGCGATCGCTCCCGCGGCGGGCGAGAGCAGCGCCGCGAGCGAGAGCGTCCACCACGGGAAGCCGCCGGGGGCGCGCGGCGGCAGCAGCCGGTAGGTGCGCGTGTCGATCCGGAACGAGGGCAGCGTCGCGGGCCGGTCGCCGCGGGGCCACGGGACGGCGGCCTCGAGCGTGCGGCCGCCGTCGGCGAGCGCGAGCCGCATGGCCGTGAAGAGGCTCTGGTCGCCCGTCCAGGGCAGCCCGATGCAGTGCGCGACCCCGCGGGCGGTGTCGAGCGCGTGCACGAACGGGTAGCCGCCCGGGTTCTGGTAGAGCGTGTAGACGAAGCGGCCGCTCGCGCTCGCGGTGCGCGCGACCGGCGAGCCCTGCATCACCCAGCCGCGCTGGGTGCGGTCGGCGACCGCGCGCGGGAGCAGGCGCCGGCGCTCGAGGTCGTAGGCCCGCACGAGGTACCGGCTCCGGTCCGTCCTGGAGACGTGCTGGATCAGGTAGAGCAGGCGGCCGTTCGGCGAGAGCGCGTCGAAGGCGAAGTCGCCCTTCAGCGAGATCGTCTCGTAGCCGAAGGTCCTCGGGTCGACGATCCGGAAGGTGCTCTCGGCACGCGGAGGAGGGGCGACGAACGAGTCGGCGAGCACGAGGACGCGGCTCGAGCGCGCGAGGCCGCCGGCGGTCCCGTCGTAGGCGACGAGCGGGATGCCGACGCCGGCTGGCAGCTCCCGCCAGCGGAGCACGCGACCGTCGCGGGACCGCACGGCCTCGAGGAGCGTGCTCCGAGCGGCCGGGACGGTGACGTAGCGGACGGCGCCGCCGGCGCCGAGGACGCCCGCGCCGCCCTCGAGCACCCCGGGCGAAGGGCCGCCGTCGGCGAGCGCGGCGGGGACGAGTGCGGAGACGGCGAGGAGCGCGGCGATCGCGGTGCGGAGCACGGGTGACCTCCTTCGGCGTTTCCCCTCCTACGCCCCGCGGGGGCGCGGAGGTCCCTCAGCAGCACCAGCCGCCGACGCGCGGGTAGCTCGAGGAGCGGAACTGGGCGCTGATCGAGGCGACCGCGCGCAGGCGCGGCGCGCCGCCGACACGCACGAAGACCCACTGGTCGGCGGTGCGCCAGGCGACGAGGAGCCAGCGCCCGTCCGGCGACCACGCGAGCCCGTCGACCAGGCCCGTCCCCTGGAAGCGAGCGCGCCGCTCGCCCTGGACGAAGACGGTGCTCCGGTCGCGCGCGGCGTCGTGGACGACGAAGGCGTACCGTCTCCCGCGCGGCGCCCAGACGGCCGCCGCGACCGTGACCCGGCCCGGGTCGGCGAGGCCGAGCGAGACGGAGCTCACCCGCGCGAGCGACGGCGTCAGGAGGTCGATCGTGCTCCGGCCGACGCCGAGGAGGCGCGTGCCGTCCGGCGACCAGGCGAGCCGAAGCGGCCGGTTGCGGCCCCGCCAGGCCGCGAGCCGCGCGCCGCTGTCGGCGTCGACGACCCGGACGGCGCCGTCCGGGGCCGCGTAGGCGAGGACGTGCCCGGGCCCCGGCCGCCAGGCGGGCGCGACCGCCGCCACGGGGGCCTCGACGAGGCGGTCGCCGGCGCCGTCCCCTGCGACGACGCGCAGCTCGCGGCCGGCGAGGTAGGCGACGCGGTAGCCGTCCGGCGACCAGCGCGGGCCGCGCACGCGCCCCTCGCGCTCGAGCGACCAGCGCACGTTGCCCTTCGGGTCGAGCGCGGCGAGCTCCTGCCCGCGCGCTGCGAGCTCGAAGAGCCCGTGCGGCGACCACGAGCTCTCGGCGTAGCGGCCGAGCAGCCGCTTCGAGCCGTCCGCCGCGACGATCCACGCGCCCGCCGTCGAGTCGACGAGCAGCCGCCCGGCGGCCGGCAGGCGGACGAGCGCGGGCTCCGCGCGCTCGAGGCCGACCGCGTGGCGGACCGAGCGGAGGAGCGCAGGCCCGGCCGGGCTCGCGGCGACCGCGAGCGCGCCGGCCGCCGCGGCGGCGAGCACGGCGGCGCGGGACGCGCGGCGCGCGGGCCCGGCCGCCCGCGGCGCCCGCTCGGCGAGCGCCGCGGCGACGACCCGCCGGGCCCGCTCGGCCGCCTCGGCCTCGCCCGGGATCTCGACGCGCTCGAGCTCACGCCTCACGGGAGACCGCCTCCTTGAGCGTGTCGAGCCCGCGGCGCAGGCGCGAGTTGACGGTGCCGCGCGGAAGCCCGAGCAGCTCCGCGATCTCGGCGGGCGAGTAGCCGAGCAGGTGCCGGAGGACGATCACCGCGCGGTGCTCCGGCGTGAGCCGCGCGAGCGCCGCCACGGTCTCGTCCGAGAGATCGCGGGCGTCCTCCCAGGCGCGCTCCCCGGCGAGCTCGACCTCGGCGCGGAGCTGGCGGCTCCGTGCCCAGTCGATCGCGCGGTTGACGGCGATCCGGTGCAGCCACGGCCCGAACGGGCGGCGCCGGTCGAAGCGGTCGAGGCGGCGGATCGCGGCCAGGAACGCCTCCTGGGCGATGTCCTCGGCGGCGGCGGCGTCGTGCACGACGAGGTACGCCGCGCGGAAGGCGCGCGGCCAGTGGGCGCGGAAGAGGGCCTCGAGGTCCGCGGCGGAGCCGGCCTGGGCGCCGCGCACCCACGCGCGCTCCTCGCGGCTGGGGAAGAGCGCCACCACCTCGACTCTACGACCGGAGGAAGCACGCGTCGTGGGAGGAGCGCCCGACGCGGACGCGCCGGAGCGTGCGCCCGCCGAGATCGAGCACGCTCAGCTCGCCCGAGTCCAGGGAAGGGGTGAGGACGAGCCCGTGCCCCGCCTGCACGTTGTACGAGCCGACCGGCACCGCGGCGCGGCCGAGCACGCGCCCGTCGCGGAGCGAGCGCACGTGGAGGGTGCTGTCGGCGCCGCTCGTGACGTAGGCCCGCCCGGCTGCGAACGCGACGTGCTGCGGCGGAGTGCCCGCGGGGAGCCGGACCCGCACCCCGCGCCGGTCGTAGACCGCCAGCTCGCCCCGGTCGCCCGAGCTCACCCACACGCGCCCGCCGCCCGGCTCGAAGCCGACGTCGTGGGCGAGGAAGGGCGGACGGACGAGGCGCTCGAGCCGCGGCCGCCCCGGCTCCGAGACGTCGACGACCGCGACCCGCGCCGACGCGCTCCCGAGGCCGACCCAGAGCGTCGAGCCGCGCTCGTCGAGCGTGACGTGGCGCGCCCACTCCTCGAGCCGCACCCTGCCGGCGGCGCGACCGGCCGCGAGGTCGACGGAGACGAGCTCCCGCGAGCCGGAGTCGGTCACGAACGCGTGGCGCCCGCCCGGGTGGGCCGCCGCGTACCGGGGCTCCTCGAAGCCGCCCACGACGTGCCGGAGCTCGAGCGTGCGGCCGTCGACGACGCTGACGGCGCCGGCGCCCGTGTGGCAGACGAGGGCGTCGCCGCCGCCGACGCGCTCCGCGCTCCTCGGGTCGGGCGGGCACGGCACCGTCCGCAGCACGCGTCCCGCGCGGACGTCGACGACCGCCAGACGGTCCTCCAGGTCGCAGGTGGCGAGTGCGAGGAGCGGCGCGCCGGCGCGCGCGGCCTCCGGCCCGAGCAGGGCCGCCGCGGCCGCGAGCCGGAGGAACCGCCGCCGGTCCACGCCGGTCCTACGAGCGGCGCCCCATCGCGGGTCCCTGCGGGCCGGCCCGCTGTATCGTTGCGCCGCCTTGCGCATCGGCGTCGCCAGAGAGATCAAGCCGGACGAGTACCGCGTCGCGCTGACGCCGGCCGGGGCGCTCGAGCTGATCAACCGCGGCCACGAGGTCGCGGTCGAGTCCGGGGCGGGGGAGGGGAGCTCGTTCGCCGACGAGGCGTACGCCCGTGTCGGGGCGCGCATCGTCTCCGCCGAGGAGGTCTGGGCCTCGAGCGACCTCCTGCTCAAGGTCAAGGAGCCCGTCCCGTCCGAGTACCCGCGCCTGCGCGAGGGGCTGATCCTCTTCACGTACCTGCACATCGCCGCCGACGACGCGCTCACGCGCGCGCTCGCCGACTCCGGGGCGACGGGGGTGGCGTACGAGACGGTCGAGACCGAGCGCGGAGCGCTGCCGCTGCTCGCGCCAATGTCGGAGATCGCAGGGCGGCTCGCCTCGCAGGCGGGCGCGTACTTCCTCGAGAAGCCGTTCGGGGGGCGCGGGCTCCTGCTCGGCGGCGTGCCGGGCGTCGCTCCCGGCCGCGTCGTCGTGATCGGCGGCGGGATCGTCGGCTACAACGCCGCGGTGATCGCGCTCGGGCTGGGCGCGCAGGTGACGATCCTCGAGCGCTCGATCGACCGCATGCGCCACCTCGACGAGGTGCTCTCCGGCCGCGTCTCGCTGCTCATGTCGTCGAGCCTCGAGATCGGCGCCTCGGTCGAGGAGGCCGACCTCGTGATCGGCGCGGTGCTGATCCCGGGCGCGCTCGCGCCGAAGCTCGTGACGCGCGAGATGATCGCCGGCATGAAGCCCGGCGCCGTCGTGGTGGACGTCGCGATCGACCAGGGCGGCTGCTTCGAGAGCTCGCGGCCGACGACGCACTCCGACCCCGTGTACGTCGTCGACGGGGTGACCCACTACTGCGTGACGAACATGCCCGGCGGCGTGCCGATCACCGCGACGCAGGCGCTCACGAACGCCACGCTGCCGTACGTGGAGGCGATCGCCGACCTCGGCCTGCGCGGCGCCGTCGAGGCGCACGCGGACCTCGCGAAGGGCGTGAACGTGCACGCCGGCAAGATCACGTACGAGGCGGTGGCGGAGGCCCACGGCCTCGACTACACGCCGCTCGAGGCGGCGCTCGCGCTGTCGGCGTAGCTCAGTCGCCCTGCGGCTTCGGCTTCGAGCCCGGCGCGGGCACGAGCTTCACCACCACCCACGTCACGCCCGCCGCGAGGGCGATCACGGCGACGATGAAGACGGCGACGCCCAGGAGCCCGAGCACGGTGTCCACCGCCGTAGGATAGCCGGATGGCCTTCGTCGATCCTGCGAGCGCGCCCGGGCGGTAGGGATGCCGCGGGCGTGCGTGATCGTGCTCGACGCCGTGGGGGCGGGCGCGCTCCCCGACGCGGCCGAGTTCGGGGACGAGGGCTCCGACACGCTCGGGAACGTCGCGCGCGCGGTCGGCGGCCTCGACCTGCCGACTCTCGAGGCGCTCGGGCTCGGCAACGTCGAGCCGCTCGAGGGTTGCCCGCCGCAGCCGGGCGCGCCCGCGGTCGCCGGGCGGCTCCTCGAGCGCTCGCGCGGCAAGGACACGACCACCGGCCACTGGGAGCTGATGGGGGTCGTCACGCCGCAGCCGATGCCCACCTACCCGCACGGGTTCCCCGACGAGGTGATCGACCCGTTCATGAACCGCACCGGGCGGGGCGTGCTCGGGAACGTGCCCGCGAGCGGGACCGAGATCATCCAGGAGCTCGGCGAGGAGCACCAGCGCACCGGCAAGTGGATCGTCTACACGAGCGCCGACTCGGTCTTCCAGATCGCCGCGCACGAGCAGACGATCCCGCTCGAGGAGCTGTACGAGGCCTGCCGCGTCGCGCGCGAGATCCTCACCGGCAAGCATGCCGTCGGCCGCGTCATCGCCCGTCCCTTCCTCGGGGAGCCGGGCAACTACCAGCGGACGCCGAACCGCCACGACTTCTCGCTCGAGCCGAAGCGGCCGAACTACCTGTCGCACGTCCGCGCGTCGGGCCACCGGGTCTACGGCGTCGGCAAGATCGGCGACATCTTCGCCGGCTGCGACATCGACGAGTCCTTCCCCACGAAGTCGAACGTCGAGGGCATCCAGCGCACCGAGGAGCTCCTCCGCGCGCTGGACGACGGGCTCGTCTTCACGAACCTCGTGGAGACCGACATGCTCTGGGGCCACCGCAACGACCCCGAGAACTTCCACCGCTGCCTGCAGGACTTCGACCGCCGGCTGCCCGACCTGCTCGACGCGCTCCGCAAGGACGACCTGCTGATCCTGACCTCCGACCACGGCTGCGACCCGACCACCGAGTCGACGGACCACTCGCGCGAGCACGCGCTGCTGCTCGCGTACGTCGAGGGCCGGAACGCCGGGGGCCGCGTGCACGAGGACGGCGAGTTCGCGGACGTGGGAGCGACCGTGAACGCCTGGCTCGGCGGCGAGCGCGCCGCTCGCGGCACGCCGGGGCGCCCGATCGTCGAGTGATCAGGCCCGCCGAGCTGATCCGGCGCAAGCGGGACGGCGAGGAGCTCTCCGCGGACGAGCTCTCCGAGCTCGTGCTCGGCTACGCCCGCGGCGAGATCCCCGACTACCAGCTCGCGGCGTTCTGCATGGCGGTCTACTTCCGCGGGCTCACGCCCGCGGAGACGTTCGCGCTCACCGAGGCGATGATCGCGAGCGGCGAGACGATCGACCTCGGCGCCGCGCTCGGCCGCAAGGTCGTCGACAAGCACTCGACCGGGGGCGTCGGCGACAAGACGTCGCTCGCGGTGGCGCCGATCGTCGCCGCCTGCGGCGTCCCGTTCGGGAAGATGAGCGGCCGCGGGCTCGGCCACACCGGCGGCACGCTGGACAAGCTCGAGTCGATTCCCGGCTTCCGCGTCGAGCTCTCGCTCGACGAGCTCGTGCGGCAGGTGCGCGAGGTCGGCGTCGCGATCGTGGGCCAGACGGCGCAGCTCGTGCCCGCCGACAAGCTGCTCTACGCGCTGCGAGACGTCACCGCCACGGTCGACCAGCTCTCGCTGATCGCCGCGTCGATCATGTCGAAGAAGATCGCCGCCGGCGCTCAGGCGATCGTCCTCGACGTGAAGGTCGGCGACGGCGCGTTCATGAAGACGCTCGAGGACGCGCGGCTGCTCGCGGAGGCGATGCTCGCGCTCGGAGAGCGCGCCGGGCGGAAGGTCGTCTGCCTGCTGACCGACATGGACCAGCCGCTCGGGGCGGCGGTCGGGAACGCGCTCGAGGTGCGCGAGGCGCTCGAGACGGTCCGCGGGCGCGGCCCCGCCGACTTCACCGAGCTCGTGCTCGACGCGTGCGCTCGGCTCCTCGCCCTCTCCGACCTCGGGGTCGACCTCGCCGAGGGGCGGCGGCGCGCCGAGGCGGCCGTCGCCGACGGCTCGGCCGAGGCGGCCTGGCGCCGCTGGCTGGAGGCGCAGGGCGGCACGCCCGACGAGTCCGCCCTTCCGCGCGCGCCCGTCGTGCGCGAGGTGCGCGCGCCGCGCGCGGGGGTGGTGCGGCGGCTCGGCGCCGTGCGCGTCGGGAACGCGGCGCTCCACCTCGGCGCCGGGCGGCGCACGAAGGAGGACTCGGTCGACCACGCCGTCGGCGTCGTCTGCCTGCGCAAGCGCGGCGACGAGGTCGCCGCGGGCGACGTCCTCGCCGAGGTGCACGGCCGCGACGAGAGCTCGGCCGAGGCCGCTCGAGCCGAGGTCGCGGCCGCCTACGAGCTCGGCGACGAGGCGCCCCCGCAGCGCGGCGTCCTGCTCGAGGTGATCGAGTAGGCCCGTCGGGGCGCAACGGTGTGGGGTCGACGCTCGGGGGTTGCGCCGTGCCGCTGCGCTCGAGGCTCCCGCCTCCGCGCGCCGGCGCAGGCGACCAGGGCGGCCGACGTCCCGCCGACCGCGCGCCGGAGGAGCGTCCGGAGGGGGCTAGGCTACGAACGTATGTATGGGCTATCCGGTTGGCTCCCGGATACGCCATACGTATCTTCGCTGCGACCGAGGATGCGCCCGCGCTCGCCCCGGAGGCGCTGGAGGAGGAGCTCGCGGCGCAGGCCGCGCACGTGGAGGCGGGGCTCTGCCGCCTGCTCGAGCTCGTCGCCGAGTGCGAGCGACGGCTCCCGCGGCTCGACGAGGGGGTCTCGTTCGCCGGCTGGCTCGCCTGAGCGCTGTTCGCTCTCGCCGGGCCGGGCGCTTGCCTACGAGCGGGTGGCGCGGCGTCTCGCCGAGCTGGTTGGTCGAGCTGCGCGAGCGCGACGGCGTCCCGCTCTCGCTCGGGCGCAGGCGGCGGCGCCACCGCCGGGCCGGCCTGCGCGTCGACCGCCACGCCATCCGCACCGCCGCCGGCCGCGGCCCCTGACGCGGGCGGCGCCCGGGCTACGGTTCCCCCGATGCCGGAGCTCCCCGAGGTCGAGTCGGTGCGGCGGCGGCTGGCCCCGCTCGTCGAGGGGCGGCGAATCGAGCGCGTCACGATCTCCGACCCGCGGCTCACCCGCCCGCTCGACCCTGCGGCGACGGCGCGCGCCCTCGAGGGCGAGCGGGTCGAGGGGCTCGACCGGCGCGGAAAGTACCTGGTCGTGCGCTTCGAGTCGGGCCGCGCGCTCCTCGTCCACCTCCGCATGACGGGGTCGCTCCTGCACGGGCGCGACGGGCCGCTGCCCGACGACCCGCACCGCCGCGCCCTCGTCACGCTCGACGACGGCGCGGAGCTCGCCTACCGCGACGTGCGCCGCTTCGGGACGTGGCTCCTGCTCGAGCCGGGCGAGGCGGAGGCGTACCTCGACGCGCGCCTCGGCGCCGAGCCGCTCGAGGCGACGTTCCGCGCGGCCGCGCTCGCCGAGCGCCTCGCCGGCCGGCGCGCGCCGCTCAAGGCGGCGATCCTCGACCAGCGCACGCTCGCGGGCGTCGGCAACATCTACGCCGACGAGGCGCTCTGGTACGCGCGCCTGCACCCGCTGCGCGAGGCCGGGTCGCTCTCGAAGGACGAGACCGCGGCGCTCCATCGCGGGATCCGCCGCGCGCTCGCGCGCGGGCTCGAGCGGCAGGGCTCGACGCTGCGCGACTACCGGCTCCCGGACGGCACGGCCGGCGCGATGCAGCACGAGTTCAAGGTCTACGGGCGCACCGGGGAGCCGTGCCCGCGGTGCGGGACGCCGATCGAGAGGATCAAGGCCGCGGGCCGCGGGACCTGGTGCTGCCCGCGCTGCCAGCCGCGGCCGGTCGCTCTCCGCCCCCGTCACTAGACTCGCCGGGATGGGGCGGACGTACAAGACCGAGGCGATCGTCCTGCGCTCGCTCCGCTACGGCGAGGCCGACCGGATCCTCCACCTCTACACCCGCGAGCGCGGCCGGGTGGGCGCGATCGCGAAGGGGATCCGCAAGACGCGCTCGCGCGTCGGGGGCCGCCTCGAGCCGCTCTCGCACGTCGGGCTGCTGCTGCACGAGGGCTCCGGCGAGCTCCACACGGTCACCGGAGTCGACCTGGTCGACCCCCACCGGGGGGCCCGGGAGGACCCCTACCGGCTCGGCGTCGGCCTGATCGGCGCCGAGGCGATGCTCCGGCTCTACACCGAGCCGGAGGCGAACCGGCGCGCGTTCGAGGCGCTCGCGCGCTTCCTCGACCTGCTCGACGAGGCGCCGCAGCCGCCCGTCCCGAGGCCGGCGCTCGACCCGCTCGGCCTCGCCTTCCAGCTCAAGCTGCTCTGGCTCTCGGGCTACCTGCCGCACGTGACGGCGTGCGTCGAGTGCGGAGCGGAGGGAGGCCTCGCCGGCTTCTCGCCGCGGGCGGGCGGCGCCGTCTGCCGCGCCCACGCCGCCGGCTCGTTCCCGGTCTCGCCGGAGGGCCTCGCCGGGATCGAGCGCCTGCTCTCGACGCCGCTCGCGGAGGCCCATGCCGCCGGCCTCGGCGACCGGGCGCGCCGCGAGGCGCTCGCGGTCGTGACCTCCTCGTACGAGGAGCACGGCGGCTTCCGGCTGCGGACGCTCCTCTCGGCGTGAGGCGCGACCTCGGCGGCGGCTACGAGCTCGACGACGACCGCGCGCGCATCGACGCCGCCGCGGTGCACCGCTACCTCGCGGAGGAGTCGTACTGGGCCCGCGGCCGCCCCTACGCGGACGTCGAGCTGCTCGTGCGCGAGGCGGCGCGGGTCGTCGGGCTCTACCACGACGGCCGCCAGGTCGGCTTCTGCCGCGCCGCCCGCTGCGCGCCCGGCCTCTTCTACCTCGCCGACGTCTACGTCCTCCCCGAGCACCGCGGGCGCGGGCTCGGCGTCGAGCTCGTCCGGGAGATGGTCGAGCACGGGCCGCTCGCGGGGCGGAGCTGGCTCCTGCACACCGAGGACGCGCACGGGCTCTACCGCCGGTTCGGCTTCGCCGAGCCGGGCCCCAGGCTGCTCGAGCGCGTCGCCCCGGTTCCGAGCCGCTCGGCGAGCCAGCCGAGCGCGAGCGGGTAGCGCCAGCCGACGCTCGAGTGCCGGCCGTCGAAGAGCTCGAAGCGCACGCGCTCCTCCGGCGTCCCCGCCGCCACGACGGCCCGGTGGAAGGCCGCCGCGCCGAGGTCGAGGAAGAACTCGTCGCTCCGGCCGGCGTCGATCCAGATCGCGCGCATGCCGCGGAGCGCCTCGGCGTGGCGAGGCTCGCGCGCCATGCGGACGGGATCCCGGGCGAGCCACCTCCGCCAGACCTCCTCCCGCAGCTCGCCCGTCGCGGGGTCGAAGGGGAGCGCTCCGTCCGAGTAGACGGCCGCCATCGCGCCCAGGTTCAGGAGCACGTGGTCGCCCGGCTTCGAGAACGCGGGCCGGCCGGAGCGGAAGTCGGCCCAGAAGCGCTCGAGCGAGCCGTCGTAGCGGTCGCGCAGCGCGCGGGCGGCCTCGGGGAACTCGCGGGCGTAGGACGTCTCGAAGAGGGCGTCGCCGGCGTGCGTCGCGAAGCCGCCGAAGAGGTCGGGCCGCAGCATCGCGTTCACCATCGCCCCGTAGCCGCCGGAGGAGTGCCCCTGGAGGCCGCGGTGCTCCGGCGCCGGCGCGGTGCGGAAGCGGGCGTCGACCCACGGCACGAGCTCGTCGCAGAGGTAGGCGTGGTAGCGGCCGACCGCGTCCGAGTCGAGGAACTGCGAGCCGCCCACCGAGGTGAACGCGTCCACGAGGACGACGACCGCCTCGGGGGCGAGCTCCTCGACGCGCTCGGGGAACGACGGCTCGAACGCCCGGACGTTGAACCAGCCGGGCGCGAGCCCGAGCAGCCCCTGGAGCACGTAGACCGAGGGGTACCGCCGGCCGCCCTCGTCGTAAGAGGGCGGCGTCCAGACGTAGACGGGCCGCTCGTGCGGGTCGCCGAGCGGGTTCCCGCGGAGCGCCTCGCTCGCGAACGCGAGCTCCTCCCAGCGCCCGGTCAGGCGCGCGGGGCCCACGGCGCCTCGAGCCGCTCGGCGACGAGCGCCCGCGCCCCCTCGATCGGGATCCGCTCCTGCGCGAGCGTGTCGCGGTCGCGGATCGTGATCGTGCCGTCGTCGAGCGTCTGGTGGTCGATCGTGAGCGCCCACGGCGTCCCGATCTCGTCCTGCCGCCGGTAGCGCTTGCCGATCGACGCGGAGTCGTCGTACTCGGCCGGGACCGTGCGGCGGAGCTCCTCGTAGAGCGGGCGCGCCTTCTCGACGAGGGCCGCGTCCTTGCCGATCAGGGGCAGGACCGCGACCTTGACGGGCGCGAGGCGGGGGTGGAGGCGCAGAACCGTCCGGCGCTCGCCGCCGGCCTCGTCCTCGTCGTAGGCGTCGACGAGGAAGGCGAGCGCGGCGCGGTCGGCGCCGGCGGCGGGCTCGACGACGTGGGGGACGTAGCGCTCCTCGTGGCCGATCCACTCGAGCTTCGTGCCCGAGTGCCGGGCGTGCTGGCTCAGGTCGAAGTCGCCGCGGTTGGCGATCCCCTCGAGCTCCAGCCAGCCGATCGGGAAGAGGTACTCGAGGTCGCTCGTGCCGCTCGAGTAGTGCGAGAGCTCGTCGGCCCGGTGCTCGCGGACACGCAGGTGGCTCGCGCGCAGGCCGAGGTCGAGGTACCAGCGGCGGCGCTCCTCGATCCAGTAGCGGTACCACTCGGGCGCCTCGCCCGGCGGCACGAAGAACTCCATCTCCATCTGCTCGAACTCGCGCATCCGGAAGAGGAAGTTGCCGGGCGTGATCTCGTTGCGGAAGCTCTTGCCGATCTGCGCGATCCCGAACGGCGGCTTCACCCGCAGCGACGAGGTGACGTTCTTGAAGTTGACGAAGATGCCCTGCGCCGTCTCCGGGCGGAGGTAGGCGAGCGAGGCCTCGTCGCGCACCGGGCCGATCGACGTCTCGAACATGAGGTTGAATTGCCGGGCCTCGGTGAGGTCGCACTCGGGCGTCTCGCCGGGGTGCCTGGAGGGCCTGCGGCCGCACCGGGCGTTCCCGAGGTCGTCGGCGCGGAAGCGCAGCTTGCAGGTGCGGCAGTCGACGAGCGGGTCCGAGAAGCCGCCGACGTGCCCGGAGGCGTGCCAGACCTGCGGGTGGAGGATGATCGCGGAGTCGAGCAGCACGACGTCCTCCCGTTCCTGCACCAGCGAGCGCTGCCAGGCGTTCTTGACGTTCTGCTTCAGCAGCACGCCGTAGTGCCCGTAGTCGTAGGAGGAGCCGAGGCCTCCGTAGATGTCCGACGACGGGAAGACGAACGCCCGCCGACGGCAGAGCGCCGCCACCTTCTCGATCGTGGCCGCGCCCTGGTATGCCTCCAGCTCAACGATGACGCTGAAACTACCGAAGTGACCGGGAAGAACGGCCCGGTCGTCGAGATCCACGTCGTCTCGGACGCCACCGGCGAGACGGCGACCCGCGTCGTCGCCGCCGTCGAGGCGCAGTTCCCCGAGCAGGCGTTCGCGACGATCCGGCACCCGCGGGTCGAGACCGTCGCCGACCTCCAGCTCGTCCTCGCCCGGATGGAGGGCAAGCCCGCGGTCGTCATCTTCACGGTGGTCGAGCCGACCCTGCGCGCGGCCATGCGCGAGCTCTGCAAGGAGGCGGGGGTCGACTCGTGCGACCTGCTCGCCCGGCCGCTCGAGGTGGTCGCGAAGGTCACGGGCAGGGCGGCCCGCATGCAGCCGGGCGCCCAGGCCCCGCTCGACGAGCAGTACTTCCGCCGGATCGCGGCGATCGAGTACGCGGTCAAGGCCGACGACGGCCTCGGCCGCGCCCTGCCCGACGCGGACATCGTCCTCGTCGGGGTCTCGCGAACCTCGAAGACGCCGCTCTCGATGTACCTCGGCTACCTCGGCTGGAAGGTCGCGAACGTCCCGATCGTGAAGGGGATCGAGCCGCCGCCCGAGCTCTTCGAGGTCGAGCCCGCGAAGGTGGTCGGGCTCACGATCGACGCCCAGCGCCTCGCCGAGATCCGGGCCGAGCGGATCCAGCTCATGGGCGGCGACCGTCGCTACGCGAGCCTGCCCGAGATCTACGAGGAGCTCGAGTACGCGGCCGCGATCCACCGCCGGCTCGGCTGCCCCGTGATCGACGTCTCCGAGCTCTCGATCGAGGAGATCGCGCAGCGGATCCTGCGGGCCGTCGCCCGGCGCTCGCACGACGCCGCCGCCCGGTGAAGCCCCGGCCGCGCATCACGATCTGGCGCTGGGCGCTCTGGTACGCGCTGCTCGCCCTCGCGCTCGTCGTCTTCTACGGGCTCTTCACCCCGGTCTGGTTCGGCCTCCGCTCGCTCGCCTGGCTGGCCGAGTTCCGGGCGCGCCGCCGGCGCCGCTGAGGCGTCCCGCGCGGCTCCCGGGCGGTGCGTGCTAACAATCCGCCCCGATGACACGGTTCGTCTACGGCTTCGACGAGCCGGCGGGAGGGGGCCGCGAGCTCCTCGGCGGCAAGGGCGTCGGCCTCGCCGAGATGACCCAGATGGGGCTCCCCGTCCCGGCCGGCTTCACGATCACGACCGACGCCTGCCGCGCCTACCTGGTCGAGGGCGACCTCCCGGAGGGTCTCGAGGAGGAAGTCGCGGCCCACGTCCGCCGGCTGGAGGAGCGGACCGGCAAGCGCTTCGGCGACCCCGCCGACCCGCTGCTCGTCTCCGTCCGGTCGGGCGCCGCGATCTCGATGCCCGGGATGATGGACACGATCCTCAACCTCGGCCTGAACGACGAGGCGGTGGAGGGCCTCGCCGAGCGCACCGGCAACCGGCGCTTCGCGTTCGACTCCTACCGGCGGCTGCTCCAGATGTTCGGCGAGGTCGTGGACGGGGTCGACGGGCACCGCTTCGAGGACGCGCTCTCCGAGCTCAAGGCCGACCGCGGCGTGCGGCTCGACACCGACCTCGGCGCGGAGGACCTCGAGGAGCTCGTCCGCACCTTCAAGCGGATCTACCCCGGCTTCCCGCACGACGCGACGGCGCAGCTCCTGCGCGCGGTCCGGGCGGTGTTCGACTCGTGGAACACGCCGCGGGCCCAGGTCTACCGCCGCGCGAACGACATCCCGGACGACATGGGCACGGCGGTCAACGTCGTCCAGATGGTCTTCGGCAACAAGGGCGAGCGCTCGGGCACGGGCGTCGCGTTCACGCGCAACCCGTCGACCGGCGCGAACGAGGTCTACGGGGAGTTCCTCGCGAACGCGCAGGGCGAGGACGTCGTGGCGGGGATCCGGACGCCGCAGCCGGTCGAGTCGATGGCGGCCGTCCTCCCGGGCGCCTACCGGCAGCTCGTCGAGACGCTGCGCAGGCTCGAGGAGCGCTACCGGGACGTCCAGGACGTGGAGTTCACGGTCGAGGACGACGTTCTCTACATGCTCCAGACGCGCTCGGCGAAGCGCACCGCCGCCGCCGCGCTCAAGGCGGCCGTCGACATGGTCGAGGAGGAGCTGATCTCGCGGGAGGAGGCGGTCGCGCGGATCGACCCCGCCCAGCTCGACCAGCTGCTGCACCCGATGATCGACCCCGAGCAGGCGCCCGAGCCGGCGGCGCGCGGGCTCAACGCGAGCCCGGGGGCGGCGAGCGGCGCGATCGTGTTCGACGCCGACGCGGCGGTGGCGCGCGGCGCGTCGGGCCCGGTCGTGCTCGTCCGCTTCGAGACGACGCCCGACGACATCCACGGGATGATCGCGGCGCAGGGGATCCTCACCGTCCACGGGGGCATGACCTCGCACGCGGCCGTCGTCGCGCGGGGGATGGGCAAGCCGTGCGTCGCGGGCTGCGACGGGCTCGAGCTCGGGAACGGGGTCGCGCGGATCGGCGGGCGGGAGCTCCGCGAGGGCGACGTGATCACCATCGACGGCGGCAGCGGCAACGTGTACGTCGGGCCGGTCCCGCTCGTGCCGCCGCGCCTGAACGAGGACTTCGAGACCGTCCTCGGCTGGGCCGACGAGCTCCGCCGCCTGCGCGTGCGCGCCAACGCCGACACGCCCGACGACGCGACGCGCGCCCGGGAGTTCGGCGCGGAGGGGATCGGCCTCTGCCGCACCGAGCACATGTTCTTCGGCGAGGAGCGGCTGCCGGTCGTGCAGGAGATGATCCTCGCGGACGACGAGGCGGGGCGGCGCGCGGCGCTCGACCGCCTGCTGCCGTTCCAGCAGGCCGACTTCGAGGGGATCTTCGAGGTGATGGCGGGGCTGCCGGTGACGATCCGGCTGCTCGACCCGCCGCTGCACGAGTTCCTGCCGTCGGAGGAGCAGGCGGCCGACGAGAAGATGCGCGCGCGGATCCGCTCGCTGCGCGAGGTCAACCCGATGCTGGGGACGCGCGGCTGCCGGCTCGGCCTGCAGTTCCCCGAGATCTACGAGATGCAGATCCGCGCGATCGCCCGCGGCGCGCGCGCGGTCCAGGACCGCACCGGGGAGACGCCGCAGGTCGAGATCATGCACCCGCTCGTCGGCTACCGCGAGGAGCTCCGGCGGCTGCGCGACCTCACCGAGCGCGTGTGGGCGGAGGAGGCGCCGGCGCTTCCCTGTGCGATCGGGACGATGGTCGAGCTGCCGCGCGCGTGCGTGCGCGCCGACGCGATCGCGAAGGCGGCGGACTTCTTCTCCTTCGGCACGAACGACCTGACGCAGACGACGCTCGGGCTCTCCCGCGACGACGCCGAGGGGAAGTTCCTCACGCGCTACCTCGAGGACGGCGTCGTCGAGCACAACCCGTTCGAGGTGCTCGACCAGCTCGGGGTGGGCCAGCTGATGCGGCTCGGAGTCGAGCGCGGCCGCGGCGTGAAGCCGGAGCTCAAGGTCGGCATCTGCGGCGAGCACGGCGGCGAGCCCCGCTCGGTCGCCTTCTGCCACGGGCTCGGGCTCGACTACGTCTCGTGCTCGCCGTTCCGCGTGCCGGTCGCGCGGCTCGCGGCCGCGCAGGCCGCCCTCGCCGAGAGCGGCGCGGCCACGTACGTCGCCGCCGGTGGCTGAGCCGCGCCCGGCCGCCGCGCCGGCCTAGATGCTCGCGTAGGCGACGATGACCGCCGCGGCCGCGACCAGCGCCGCCGCGGCGAGGCTCAGCTCCCAGGAGCGCAGGAAGCGCACGAACGCGAGCATCAGCAGGAGGCCGCCCACGAGCCCGCCGACGTGGCCGCCGACGGAGATCTGGCTGCGGTAGGCGAGCGTGATCACCAGGTTCAGCACGATCAGCCCGGCCACCTGGCCGCCCGTGGCGATGTTGCCGCGCCGCTCGAGCACGAGCAGGGCGCCGAGGACGCCGAAGATCGCCCCCGACGCGCCGACGGTGAACCCGTGCGGCGTCCAGTAGAGCGCGCCCGCGGCGCCGGCGAGGCCCGACACGAGGTAGAGGAGGACGTACCGCCAGCGTCCGACCGCCTGCTCCAGGATCGAGCCGGCGAAGTAGAGGCTGAGCATGTTCATGCCGAGGTGGAGCGGGCCGTAGTGGAGGAACGCGGACGTGATCAGCCGCCACCACTCGCCGTGCGCGACGCCCGCGGGCGTCCCGTCGGCGTAGACCGCGTCGTTCACGAGGACGCCGTGGACGTAGATCGTGTTGTCGGTCCCGTTGACGCTCCCGCCCGCGGCGAGCTCGGCCGCGTACACGAGCACGTTGACGCCGATCAGGGCCAGCGTCACCGCGTTCGGCAGCGCGGAGCCGCGGGCGCCGGTCGCGCGCGCCGCCGCCGTCGCGACGCGCCGCACGCCCTGCGGCTTGCCGGAGTGGTCGGGGCAGCGCAGCCCGACGGCCGCCGGCGTCATGCACTCGTAGCAGATCGGGCGGCCGCATTCCGAGCACGACAGCCCGGTCTCCCGGTCCGGATGCCGGTAGCAGTAGCGAGGGGGGGAGGACACCGGCGGCTAGCGTATCCGGGGTGCCGGTCCACGTCGCGTTCACACCGGCGGAGGAGGGCGCGGCGCGCGTCGGGATCGTGGTCGACGTCGTCCGCGCGACCTCGTCGATCGCGCAGGCGCTCGCGGCGGGCTACGAGCGCGTCCTCTGCTGCCGCGAGATCGACGAGGCGCACGCCCTGCGCGCGGAGCTCGGCGGCGAGGCGGTCGTCGGCGGCGAGCGGCGCGGCGTCGTCGTGGAGGGCTTCGACGTGGGCGCCTCGCCGCGCGAGTTCGCGCGCGGGCCGCGGGCGCCCACGCTGATCCTCTCGACGACGAACGGCACGGCCGCGATCCTCGCCGCCGTCGCCCGCTGCCGGACGGTGGTGCTCGGCTCGCTGCTCAACCTCGACGCGGTCGCCGCGGCCGCGCGCTCGGCCGGCGACGACGTCGCGATCTTCTGCGCCGGCTTCCAGGGCGCGTTCGCGCTCGACGACGCCTACTGCGCCGGACGGATCGTGCAGGCGCTCGGAGGCGAGCGCACCGACGCGGCGGAGGCGGCCGACCTGCTCGCGCGCTCGTTCGCGACGGCGCTCGAGGGCCTGAGCGCGCGCACCTACGGCCCGCCCGGGCTCGAGGAGGACATCGCGTACTGCGCGCGCGAGAACCTCCTCGGCACGGTCCCGCGCTTCACGCGCATGGTCGGCCCGGCCGCCGAGATCGTCGCCTGATCACGCCGCGAGCAGCGCGGCCAGCTCGGGGTGGCCGCCGAAGCCTGCCCAGCCCGCCGCGTCGCCGCCGTGGAGGGCGTCGCGGACCGAGGGGTCGGCGCCGAGCTCGAGCAGCGCCTCGACCGCCTTCCGGCGCCCGGCCTGCGCGGCCGGGTGCAGCGCGGTCACGCCCTCGCCGTGGGTGGGGCCGCCGAACGTCCCCCGCCGGTTCGGGTCGGCGCCGAGGCGGACGAGCGCGCGGACCGCGTCGACCCGGCCGTTCACCGCCGCCCACGTCAGGGCGGTGCCGCGGTACGGGTCGGCGTCGACCTCCGCCCCGAGCTCGACGAGGAGCTCGAGCGCCGCGACGCGGCCGGCCTTCGCCGCCCACACGAGCGCCTCGTCGAGCACCTCCTGCGGGTCGTCGGACGGCTGCCAGGCCGGGAAGCCTCCGTGCGGGCGGTAGAAGCCGCGGTGCGCGCCCGCCGCGGGCGTGCCGGCGAGCTCCCGGATCAGGTCGAGGTCGCCGAGGCCGGCGGCGACGCGGAGGTTGCGGGGCTCGCGCCCGAGCAGGCTGGCGACCTCGACGTGGCCCCAGAAGAGCGCGACCGCGAGGGGCGTCCCGCCGTCCCCCCGCGCCGGCAGGTCGGTGCGAGCGCCGTGGGCGAGCAGGAGCTCCGCGAGCGGACGGCGGTTCGAGTAGCCGGCCTGGTGGAGCTTCGTCCAGCCGTGGTCGTTGCCGCGGTTCGGGTCGGCGCCCCGCTCGAGGAGGAGGCGGACGAGCTCGAGCTCCCCGGCCATCCCGAGCAGGTCGTTGCCGTTCGTGCCGCGGACCCGCACGAGCTCCGGAAGCCGGTCGAGGAGCGCCTCCAGGCGCCCGCGGTCGCCGTCCTCGACGGCGCGGTAGGCCTCCATGAACGGCGTCGCGGGGGCGGCGCCGGTGCGGAGCTCCTCGAGGCGGCGCAGGAGCTCGCGCCAGCTCCCGAAGCCGTGCCGGCGGGCGAGCTCGAGCCGGGCCTCCTCGGCGCTCGCGCCGGAGGTCGTCGCGATCCCGTCCGCCCGGGCCTCGAAGTACTCGACGTCGGTGCGGAAGGGGTGCTCGAGCTCGAGGTCGAGGTGGGACGTGACGGCGACTCCGGAGGCTGGACCGGGCGAACGCGCTCGAAGGCGCGATCGTAGCGGCGGGGCGCGCGAGCCGGGGAGCGACCCCTACACTCGGACGGGTGAGCTTCCGCTCGCCGCTCCTCCTGCTCACGCTGCTCGCGGTGCCGGCGCTGCTCGCGGTCCTGCTCGTGCGGCTGCGGCGCCCGCCGCGAGAGGCGGTCGCGTTCACGAACCTCGACGTGCTCGCCGGGCTCGCCTCCCACCCGCCGGCGTGGCGGCGCTGGGCGCCCGCCGCGCTCCTCCTGCTCGCCGTCGCGAGCGCCGCCGCGGCGACCGCCCGGCCGGTGGCCCGGTTCACGGGGGTGGCGCGCCACTCGACGGTCGTGCTCCTGATCGACGTCTCCGGCTCGATGAGCGCGCGGGACGTCGAGCCGACGCGCCTCGACGCGGCGACGGCCGCCATGCGCACCTTCCTCGACCGGATTCCGGACGAGCTCGACGTGGGGCTCGTCCAGTTCAGCACCGAGCCCGAGGTCGTCGACCGGCCGACGGCCGACCACGAGCTCGTCCGGGAGAGCCTCGCCTACCTCTTCCCGGAGGCGGGGACCGCGATCGGCGACGGGCTCGCCGCTGCGACCACGCTCTTCCGCGGGCCGGGAGCGATCGTGCTGCTCTCCGACGGCACGCAGAACCAGGGGCGGCTGACCGCGCTCGAGGGCGCGGCGCGCGCGAAGGCGGCGGGCGTCCGCGTCGACACGATCGCCCTCGGCACCCCCGCCGGCCGCGTCCCCTCCGGCCTCGGCGAGTTCCAGCCGGTGCCGCCGGACCCGCCGCTCATGCGCGCGATCGCGCGCGCGACGGGCGGCCGCTCGTTCGCGGTGGCCGACGCGGCCCAGCTCGCCGGGGTCTACGGCGACCTCGGCGGCACGATCGCGCGGCGGACCTCGACGCGGGAGATCGGCTCGTGGCTCGCGCTCGCAGCTGCCGCCTTCCTGCTCGGGGCGGTCACGCTCGCGCGCCGGCTCGGCACGGCGCTGCCGTAGAAGGTCCCGGCGCGGTGGGCGGCGACCTCTCGGGCGTGCTCGCGAAGCTCCGCCGGGCCGAGGAGCATCGCGAGGCCTTCGACGACCTCGTCGCCGAGTTCGCCGCGGGCGAGCCGTACACGATCCTGACCGAATACGACCCCCGCACGGGCTGGCACACGCTCCGCTGGCACGTCCTGCGCGAGCCGCCGCTCGAGGAGCTCGCCCTCGTCTTCGGCGACCTGATCAGCAACCTCCGCACGAGCCTCGACTACCTCGTCTGGCAGCTCGTCCTCGCCGCCGGCAACCGGCCCGGCCGCCGCACGGGCTTCCCGGTCGTGCGCCGGGCGAAGGACTGGGAGGTGCAGAGCCGCGCGGCGCTGCAGGGGGTCGCGCCGGCGTGGGTGGCCGAGGTGGAGGCGCGCCAGCCCTACCACCGGCCGGAGCGCCCGGCGCTCCACCCGCTCGCGATCCTCGAGCACGTGAACAACATCAACAAGCACCGCTTCCTCCCGGTCGCGGCGCTCTCGGCCGAGCGGCTCGACGTCCTGATCGACCTCCGGCCCGCGGCCGGAGAGCCGATCGAGAGCCGCGACTTCCTCGACCGCCCGATCGCGCCGGGCGGGGAGGCCGCCCGCTTCCGCGTCGCCTCGGGCGTCATGCTCGACGTGACGGTCAACCAGGCGCCGCGCTTCCGCGTCTCGTTCGACGACGGACTCGGCTACGACTGGCATCCGCTCGAGCTCGTCGAGTGGGTGCGCGAGACGATCGTGCGCTTCGAGCCCGCCTTCCGCGTCTGAGAGGACCTTGAGGCAACTATCCCTTCGAGGGAGAGGGCTGTAGCCCTGGCGTAGCCCCGTCTGACGGCAGTTGCTAGCTGACCGCCGCGATGATCTCCGGTGCGTTCAGGATCTCAGCGACCTCAGCACGTGTCTCGGAGAGGACATCGAGCGCATTGCTCCAGTCCTCAAGCGATACGTAAACCGTGAGTCCGGGTTTCACCTCCACGGTGGGATTCAACCCGGTGATGACGATGGTGAGACGCGCTATTTCTGCGTCTGGTACGAACTTCGGCCGCTCCGGCGGATTCTCGAACCCCACAGGTCGGCAATCCACGAAGGTGATCTGGTGTCGCGCGTGAGAGGGAGCGCTGAACATGAGGTGGAGCGAGCGGTGTTTGTCCTCATTCGAAAGCCTGGCGAGGCGAAGAAGAACCTCGTTTGTTGCCTGCCCGCCAACGTAGCGGTGTCTCGCCTCGATGAACTGCACTGGCCCCCGAACATCAACACCCGGGAGTCTCTTTGCGCGGTTTGCCCTGAACTTCGATCTCTCGGAGTAGATCGGGAACTGGACGCGCCAAGGTTCGGCGGGATTCGGATCTCTTCCGTGCTGCACCAGCTCCCAGGCGAGGTGGTCGAGCGCGCACCGATAGTTATGAAGGGCATCCCCGAATCTCGCAGCGAAAGAGTCGGGCAACGCAGGGAACCCCCGGTTCAGGACGAGAGACAGACTCGCCGTCTCCCCGACTGGGATCACCTGAACGTCCGTCTCACTCTCGACGCGCAGGGTTGGCCGGGGATGCTTATTGATGAATCGGCGGAATTCACGCTTTGCGGTGCTGGCGTGGAGGTTCGCTCGATCCAGTTTGATCCGTGCGCTACGGAGAGCGTCGCTCATGAGCGCTAACCTCACCATGAATGGAAAAGCCCGCACAAGAGCCGTCAGACGAGCCGAAGCAGGTTACGCCGAAGGGCTTGGAGATCGCCGTGCCGAAGCGCAGGGATCTCATGGACGCCTTCCGCAAGATCACCCGGCCCGCGAAGAAGCCATCAACCGGCGTTCTGCTCATGGCCCTCCGCGAGGAGGTCATCGAACATCGGCGTGACGGAATCGCGGCGGTTGTAGCGCCACACCCACTCGTTCAGGTAGCCCTGGAGCCACTTGGTCGAGATCGAGTGATGCGCTCCGCGCACGCCGGTCTTGAACAGGCCGAAGAAGCCCTCCACGGCCTGTGTGTGAACATCGCCTTCGACGTAGATCCGGTCGCGGTGGCGGATGCGCCGGTGCCGGTACGGCTTCCCGACCGTCAGGTAGCCGGCGTACTCGTCTGTGAACAGCATCGAGCCGGGGACGATGAAACTCCTGCACCTTCCCGCCCAGGGTAGGGCCAGAACTATTTGGGATGGTCATCGCCCGCACGCGGCCTTTCCCGCTCGACGGCGGCGAACACCATCGTCTCCTTCTCGTTGTCGTAGCGCTTTCGGTCCCAGCCGAGCGCCTCACGCTTGCGCCGTTCCGAGTTGCGCGTCTTCCCGCCGATCAGTGTCTCGTCGGCCTCCACGTGGCCCGTGAGCGGCTCGTCGTCCTGAACCATCAGCTCGTTCCGGATCTTGTTGAACATCGGCCACGCGGTCTTGTCTTGTAGTGGACGCCAAGCTCGCGCTCCAGGTGCTTCGCGGAGATCCCGCATCGAGTGCTAGTGATGAGGTAGATGGCGTAGAACCAAAGCTGGAGGGACGTGGACGACCGCTCGAAGATCGTCCCGACCAGCGGGTGGATGCGGAAGCCGCAGGTCTGGCAGAACCAGCACGGCCGCTTCTGCGCCGTCTCGTACGCCTGAACACCCGCTCCGTCTCGCAGCGCTGGCAGAAGGCGTGCTCCCCGTCAGGGCGAAACGCTCCCGCCAGACATGCCGAAGGCAGGCCTCGTCGTCGGGAAACTCGCGCATGAACTCCATCAGCGAGCACGACGATTCAGAGGAACGAGCGCGAGTAGGGTTAAGGCGGTCAACCGGGGGCATCAGACGCTCCTTGTTGGCAAGAAAGCGTCATCCGCGCTAACGGGTGGCGCTTTCGCTTTATCTGAGCCAAATCGTAGTCGGCCGGTCGGACGGACTCTCCCTCGAAGGGATAGTTCCCGACCTTGACAGCGAACGTGTGTTCGTGTAGAACAGACGTTCCCCGTGATCGCCGCCCTCGTCATCCCGGCTTTCGACCTACGGGCGGCGCTGCGCCTGCGGCCGGCGCTCGAGACGGCGCCGGCGGCGCTGGCGCCGCTCCCGGGCGGCGAGCCGCTCCTCGGCTCCGTCACGGCCGCGGCGGAGGCGAGGGGGGTGCGGCCCGGGATGCGCCTCGGCGAGGCGCTCGCGACGTGCCCGCAGCTCGTCCTCGTCGAGCAGGACCCGGCCACGGCCGAGCAGGCATGGGAGGAGGTGCTGCGGCGGCTCGAGGACGCGGGCTTCGCCGTCGAGCCGGCCGGCGTGGGCACGGTCTACTTCGAGACGCGAGGGGTCGAGCGCCTCTACGGCGGGCTCGAGCCGGCCCTGCGCCGGGCGCTCGACGCCGCCGGCTCGACCTGGGAGCCGCGCGCGGGCGCCGCCGAGCGGCGCTTCGCCGCGCTCGCCGCCGCGAGCGTCGCCCGGCCGGGCCGGGCCCTCGTCGTCTCCGACGACCGCACGCGCCGCTTCCTCGCGCCGCTGCCGCTCTCGCTCCTGCCCCTCGAGCGCGAGCGCTACGAGGAGCTCGAGGAGCTGGGGGTGCGCACGATCGGACAGCTTGCCGGGCTTCCGGGCGCGGCCGTCTCCGAGCGGTTGGGGCCGGCCGGACGGCGCGCCTGGAGCCTGGCGAGGGGCGAGCGGGACGGGAGGGTCGCGCCGCGCCGGCGGCCCGAGCCGCTCCACGAGACGCTCGAGTTCCCGGAGGCGGTCGGCCAGGAGCTGACCCTCCGGCGGGGGCTCGCGGTGCTCGTCGACCGCCTGCTCGCCCGCCCGGAGCGCGCGGGGCGCCCGCCGCGCAAGCTCGCCCTCTGGGCGCGGCTCGCGGGCGGCGCCTCGTGGCGCCGGACGCTCACGCTGCGCGAGCCGACCGCCGACCCCTCCCGCCTGCGCGCCGCGCTCGGGCCGAAGCTCGCGGAGCTCCCGGCGCCCGTCCTCAAGCTCCGGCTCGAGGCGGCCGAGCTCGCCGAGGGGCGGGGCGAGCAGCTCGAGCTCGTCCGGCCCGAGGGCGACGTGCTCAGGGGACGACTGAAGGAGGGCCTGCGCCAGGTGCGGGCGGCCGTGGGCGCGGGCGGGGTCTCGACGGTGGTGGAGGTGGCGCCGTGGTCGCGGATACCGGAAGCCCGCGCGCTGCTCGTTCCGCGCGACGACTGAACGCGCCGCGGCCGGCGCTCGTGGAGGCGCACGCGGACGGGACGCCCCGCCGCGTCAACCGCCAGCACGTCGCGCTCGTCCGCGAGGAGTGGCGGATCGTCGACCGCTGGTGGACGGACGAGCCCGTCGACCGGCGCTACTTCGACCTCGTGCTCGAGTCCGGGGAGAATGCCGTCGTCTTCCGCGACGGCGCGTCCGGGGCATGGCTCACCCAGCGTGCGTGACTACGTCGAGCTGCACGCGCACTCGGCGTACTCCTTCCTCGACGGCGCGTCGCTGCCGGAGGAGCTCGCCGCGCGCGCCGCCGAGCTCGGCTACGACGCGCTCGCGCTCACGGACCACGACGGCGTCTACGGCTCGCTCGAGTTCGCGCACGCGTGCAGGCACCTCGGCGTGCGCGCGATCACGGGCGCCGAGGTCACGCTCGCGAGCGGCGCGCACGTGACGCTCCTCTGCGAGAGCGGACGCGGCTACGCCAACCTGTGCCGGATCCTGACCGACGCGCACGCCGGCACGCGGGTGCCGGGCCGCGAGCGCGAGCTCCTGCCGGCCGGGACGACGCTCGAGACCGTTGCCGCGCACGCGGAGGGCCTCGTGTGCCTGTCGGGCTGCGCCCGGCACGGCCTCGCGGTCGTCGACCCGAACGCCGCGGCACGGCTCGCGCACGCATTCGCGGGCGCGTTCTACGTCGAGCTCCAGCGTCCGTACGAGCGGGGCGACGCGCGCCGGAACGCCGCGCTCGCGGAGCTCGCCGCGACGCTCGGCGTGCCGACGGTCGCCACCGGCGACGTCCACGCGCACCATCCGCGGCGCGCGCGGCTCCAGGACGCGCTCGTCGCGATCCGCAACCGGACGACGCTCGACGGCAGCGAGCGCGAGCGGCGCGGCAACCACGAGGCGGTGCTGCTCGCGCCGGCGGAGGCGGCGGAGCGGCTGCCGCGCGAGGCGGCAGCGCGCACGCGCGAGGTGGCGGACCGGTGCCGCTTCGACCTGACGCAGCTCGGCTACCGCTACCCCGACTTCTCCGACGGCCCGGACCCGGCCGACGTGCAGCTGCGCGCGATCTGCGAGCGCGCCTTCCGCGAGCGCTACGCCGGGGCGAACGGGCACAGGCGCCGCGCGAGGGAGCGCCTCGACGAGGAGCTCGCGCTGATCGCGCGGCTCGGGCTGGCCGGCTTCTTCCTGCTCCACTGGGAGGTGCTCGAGCTCGCGCGGGAGTGCGCCCGCGAGGTGCGCGGCCCCGGCTCGCCGCGGCACGCGCTGCCGCCGGGCCGCGGGCGCGGCTCGAGCGTCGGCTCGCTCGTCTGCTACCTGACCGGGCTCTCGCACGTCGACCCGGTGGCGGCGAACCTCTCGCTCGGCCGCTTCCTGAACGACGAGCTCGCCTCGGTCCCGGACATCGACCTCGACTTCCCGCGCGACGTCCGCGAGAAGCTGATCGTCGCGGTCACCGAGCGCTACGGCCGCGAGCACGCGGCCCTCGTCGCGAGCTTCCCGACCTACCGCAGCCGCGGCGCGATCCGCGACGTCGGCAAGGCGCTCGGGCTGCCGTTCGGAGAGCTCGAGCGGCTCGCGCGCGTGAGCGACGGCTGGGACGCGACCCGCGTCGCGGAGGAGCTCGAGCGGGTCCCGGGCGCGCACGAGGGCCCGCGCTGGGAGGCCTTCCGCGAGCTGACGCGCGAGATCGCCGGCCTGCCGCGCCACGTCTCGCAGCACCCCGGCGGGATGGTCGTCTCGACGCGGCCGCTGGTCGAGCTCGTGCCGGTGCTGCCGGCGGCGATGGCGGGGCGGCAGCTCTGCCAGTGGGACAAGGACTCCTGCGCCGACGCGGGCTTCCTCAAGATCGACCTGCTCGGGCTCGGGATGCTCTCGGCGGTCGAGGACGCGGTCGACCGGATCGCGCGCCTGCGCGGCGAGACGATCGACCTCTCGCGGATCCCGCTCGACGACCCGGCCGTGTACGCCGAGATCCAGGCCGCCGACACCGTCGGGCTCTTCCAGATCGAGAGCCGCGCCCAGATGCAGAGCCTGCTCCGCACGCGCCCCGAGAACCTCGACGACCTGACCGTGCAGGTCGCGCTCGTCCGGCCGGGGCCGATCCAGGGCAAGGCCGTCCACCCCTACATCGAGCACCGCCGGCGGCTGCGCGAGGACCCCGGCTTCGTCTACCCGGTCGAGCACGAGTGCCTGCGCGAGCCGCTCGCCGAGACGCTCGGCGTCGTCGTCTTCCAGGACCAGGTGCTCGACGTCGCCATGGCCGCCGCCGGCTTCAGCGTGGGGGAGGCGGAGGGCCTGCGCCGCGCGATGAGCCGCAAGCGCTCCCGCGACGCACTGGAAGCGTGGCGCGCACGTTTCGTCGCGGGAGCGCGAGAAAACGCCGTCGACGAGGAGACCGCGCATCGCATCTACGACAAGCTCGTCGGCTTCTCCGGCTTCGGCTTCCCGAAGTCGCACGCCGCCGCGTTCGCGCTGCTCGCCTACCAGTCGGCGTGGCTGCGCCACCACTACCCGGCCGAGTTCCTGTGCGCGCTCCTGAACGCGCAGCCGATGGGCTTCTACCCGCCCGCGTCGCTCGTGCGCGACGCGCAGCGGCGCGGGATCGAGGTGCGGCCGCCCCACGTGAACCGGAGCGCGGCGAGGTGCACGCTCGAGGACGGCGCCGTCCGGATCGGGCTCGGCTACGTGCGCTCGGTCGGCGAGGCGGAGGCGGAGGCGATCGCGGCCGGCCAGCCCTACGCCGACGTCGGCGACCTCGCCCGCCGCGCCGCCGCCGGCCGCGACGCGCTCCAGGCGCTCGTCGCCGCCGGCGCCTGCGACTCGTGGGGCGAGCGCCGCGCGCTCCTCTGGCGGCTCGGGGCGGCGCCGCGGCCCGCCGGCGGCCAGCTCGTGCTGCCGATCGGCCCGACCGCCGAGACGCCCGAGCTCCCGCGCCAGACCGACTGGGAGCGCATGCTCGCGGACTACCGGCACACGACGCTGTCGGTCGGCGTCCATCCGCTCGAGCTCCTGCGCCCCCACCTGCCCGAGCCGTGCCTCGGAAGCGACGAGCTCGCCGGGGTGCCGCACGGCGCGCGGATCGCGGTCGCCGGGATGGCGGTGGCGCGGCAGCGGCCGGCGACCGCGAACGGCGTCGTCTTCATGCTGCTCGAGGACGAGCACGGCCAGGTGAACCTGATCCTGCCGCCGCCGGTCTACGAGGCGCACCGCGCCGTCGTCCGCGGCGAGCCGCTGCTGCTCGCCCGCGGCCGCTTCGAGCGCGTCGACCGCAACGAGAACCTGATCGTCGAGGAGCTCGAGACGCTCGGGCCGCTCGCCCGCCGGGTCGCGAGCGAGGCCGAGCTCGGCTCGGCGCTCCCGCGCGCCCACCACTTCGGGCACCGGTGAGCCGATAGGCTGGGGTCGTGATCCTCTTTCCGCTCGCGCTCCTCTGGCTCGTGGTCGCGCTCGTCTGGATCGTCCGCAACAGCACGAACGAGCCGGACGTGCCGGAGCGCGCCTGGCGCCGCTTCGTGCCCCGCGTGCCGCGGCGGCCGTGGTCGGGCGCCCCTACCGGTTCCCGAGCTCGAGGCCGAAGGGCGGGAACCGCCTCGCGGCGGCGCGGTTGAACTCCGCCTCGTACTCGTCGGCCGCGGCGTCGTCGAGCGTCCGCCGGTACTCCCAGCGCATGTCCGCCAGGAGCTCCGTGCCCGCCTCGACCGCGTCGACGTAGTCGCCGTAGAGCTCCTCGGCCTCGTCGCGGCCTGCCCGGTGGTACGCCTCGAGCCGCTCGCGCGCCTCCGCGATCGCGTCCGCGTGCTCGCGCTCGAACAGGTCGAGCTGGCGCGCGATCACGTCGGCGAAGCGGCCGCGGCGGCGGAACCTCACGCGAGCTCCCGGTAGAGGGCGAGGTGCGCGGCCGCCGCCGCCTCCCAGGTGAGCTCGGCCCGCGCGCGCTCGGCCCCCGCGCGCGCCGCCGCCAGCGCCGCCGGGTCGCCGAGCAGCTCGCCGACGGCGGCGGCGAGCGCTCCGACGTCGCCCGCCGGCACGACCCTGCCGGCGCCGTAGCGCTCGATCGGCTCGGCGAGCCCGCCGACGTCGTAGGCCACCGCGGGCACCCCGGCGCCGAGCGCCTGCAGGAGCGCGCCCGACTGGTCGAGCTCGGCCCGGTAGGGGAAGACGGCGACGGTCGCCTCGCCGAGGGCGCGGTCGAGCTCGGCCTGCGGCAGGTAGCCGAGCCGCCACTCGGTCCGCGGCGCGTCCCGGAGGTCGCCGAGCGGCATCGCCGGGTCGCCGGCGACGAGCAGGCGGGCGTCCGGGAGCCGGCGCACGGCCTCGACCGCGTCGGCGAGCCCCTTGTAGGGCCGGATCACGCCGAGGGCGAGGACGGTCGCGCCGTCGTCCGCGCGCACGGCGGCGCTCGGGTAGACGGGGTGGGCGATGACGCGGGCCTCGACGCCGAGGTCGCGCAGCACGGCGGCGCCGCTCGAGCTGTGCACGACGACGCGGTCGAAGCGCGCGAGCAGGCGGCGCCAGAGCGCGCGCCGGGAGGCGGTGCGGCGCGGCAGCAGGTCGTGCGCCGTGAAGACGGCCGGGGCGCGGAAGCGGACGAGGGCGTCGGCCTGCGGCGCGGCGAGCCACTGCACGTGCAGGACGCCCGGCCGGACGGCCGCGAGCCACGCGAGCACCCCGAGGTGCTCGGCCGCGCGCAGCGGCAGGCGGGCGCGGGAGCGGCCGGGGACGCGCGAGGAGAGCGGGTAGAAGCGCTCCCGCCGCCGGTACCCGTCCGGGGAGGGCAGCTCGCCGAAGCGGAAGCGGGCGGTCGCGAGCTCGACGTCGGCGCCCGCGCGGGCGAGCGCGGAGGCGAGCTCGTGGTCGTACCACGGCGTGTAGGCGGGCGGGTCTGCGAGGACGACGCGCACCGGCCTACAGTACGGCGCCGTGGTCGTCCGCACCTGGAACCTCTTCAACGGCAACACGTCGCCGCCGGGGCGGCGCTCCTACCTGCGGGAGATGGTCGAGCTCGTCACCGCCGACCGGCCGGCGGTCGTCTGCCTGCAGGAGGTCCCCGCCTGGGCGCTCGAGCAGGTCGGCGGCTGGGCCGGCATGCGCGGGATCGGCGACCGCGCGCGCCGCCCCCTCCTGCCGCTCGCCGGACGCCGCGTGACCGCGCTCCACTCGGGGCTCTTCCGGTCGGGTCTCGCCGGTCAGGGGAACGCCGTCCTCGTCCCCGCCGACGCGACCGTGCGCGAGCACAAGACGATCACCCTCAACACGAACCCCTTCTGCGAGGAGGAGGCGCGCAAGCTCGGGCTCGACGCGAAGCTCACACGCTGGTGGCAGCGTGAGCGGCGCATCTGCCAGGTCGTGAAGATCGAGCTTCCGAACCGGCGGCGCCTCCTCGTCGCGAACGTGCACGCGACGAGCTACGGGCGCGACCCGCGCCTCGCCGACTCGGAGCTCCGGCGCGCGACCAACTTCGTCGACCGGCAGTCGGAGGTCGAGGAGGTCGTGATCTTCGCCGGCGACTTCAACGTCACCCGTGAGCAGTCGCGGACGATCAGGGCGCTCCTCGAGGCGCCGCCCGAGTCGCGCTGGTCGGAGGCGGGGCCGCAGATCGACCACGTGCTCGTACGCGGAGCCGAGACGTCGGCCGTGCGGGTGTGGCCCGACGACGAGCGCCGCTACGGCGGGAAGCTCCTCTCCGACCACGCGCCGGTCGAGGTCGAGCTGAAGGTCGACGTCGCTACGCCGACGCAGCCGTCCTGAGCCCGAGCTCCGGCGCGATCGGCTGCAGCGCGGCGATCACGTTCGCGATGTGCTCGTCGAGCTCGAGCTCGAGCAGCTCCGCGCCCCTGTAGACCTCCTCGCGGTGCACCCCCGCCGCGAACGACGGCTGCCTCAGCTTCTTCCGTACCGACTTCGGCTCGAGCCCGTCGAGTCCGGTCGGCCGCACGAGCCCGCAGGCGTGGACGAAGCCCGAGAGCTCGTCGCAGGCGAAGAGCGCGCGCTTGAGCGGCGTGTCGCGGGGGAGCCCGAGGTGCTCGGCGTGCGAGAGGATCGCCTCGATCACCTCCTCCGGGTAGCCCTCCTCGCGCAGGATCGGCGCGCCGTCCTGGGGGTGCTCGTCGAGGGTCGGGTGCAGCTCGTAGTCGAAGTCGTGGAGGAGCGCGGTGACGCGCCAGAGCTCCTCGTCGCCGCCGAAGCGCGCCGCGTAGGAGGCCGTCGACGCCTCGACGGCCAGGGCGTGGCGCAGGAGCGCCTCGCTCTTCGTGTAGCGCGTGAGCGTCTCCCAGGCCTGGTCGCGAGTCGGCCCCATCGCGCCGCTACGATACCCGCCGCCTTGTCGACAACCGCCCTCAGGGAGGGGACGACGGAGTCCTTCGTCATCGAGGGCGGCCGTCCGCTCGCGGGCCGCGTCCGAGCGGCCGGCAACAAGAACGGCGCGCTGCCGGTCCTGGCCGCGTGCCTCCTCACCGACGAGCCCGTCACGCTCACGAACATCCCGCGCATCCGCGACGTGGAGACGATGCTCGAGCTCATGCAGGCGCTCGGCGCCGACGCCGACTGGGCCGGCCCCAACGAGGTGCACGTCCACGCCGCCGAGATCGCGACCCACGAGCTCGACGAGCGGCTCGCCGACCGGATCCGCGCCTCGTTCCTGCTCGCCGGGCCGCTGCTCGCTCGGGTCGGCCGCGCGAGCCTGCCGCCTCCCGGCGGCGACGTGATCGGCCGGCGGCGGCTCGACCCGCACCTGCACGCGTTCGAGCGGCTCGGCGCCGAGATCGAGCTGAACCACCGCTACGAGCTCCGGGTCGAGTCGCTGCGCGCGGCGAGCATCTTCATGGACGAGGCGTCGGTGATGGGGACGGAGAACACGCTGATGGCCGCGGTGCTCGCGCCCGGCCGCACGACGATCACGAACGCCGCGTGCGAGCCGCACGTCCAGGACCTCTGCCGCTTCCTCGTCTCGCTCGGCGCCCGCATCGACGGGATCGGCTCGAACACGGTCCGCGTCGACGGCGTCGACCGCCTCCGCGGAGGCGCCTACCGCATCCGTTCGGAGCACATCGAGGTCGGCAGCTTCATCGGGCTCGCCGCGGTGACCGGAGGCGAGATCACGATCGAGGACGCCGAGCCCGACGACCTCGTCTCGATCCTGCCGGCGTTCGAGCGGCTGGGCGTCCGCGTCGAGGTGGAGGGCTCGTCCGTGCGCGTGCCCGCCGGCCAGGAGCTCGTGATCCGCGACGACGTCGGCGGCCAGATCCCGAAGCTCGAGGACGGGCCGTGGCCCGCGTTCCCGGCCGACCTCACCTCGATCGCCGTCGCGGTCGCGACGCAGGCGCGCGGGACGCTGCTCGTGTTCGAGAAGATGTTCGAGAACCGGCTCTTCTTCGTCGACAAGCTCGTGTCGATGGGGGCGCGGATCATCCTCTGCGACCCGCACCGCGTGATCGTGAACGGCCCGGCGCAGCTCTACGGTCAGCGCATGTCGAGCCCCGACATCCGCGCCGGGATGGCGCTCCTGATCGCGAGCCTCTGCGCGGAGGGCACCTCGACGATCGGCAACGCGGGCGAGATCGACCGCGGCTACGAGCGGATCGACGAGCGGCTGCGCGCGCTCGGCGCGGTCATCGAGCGTTCGTAGCGGCCGCGACCGCCGCCTGCACGTCGAGCACGCCCCAGCCCGTGCCCGGGTTCCACGCGCCGCCGCCGGACGCGCTGCGCTCGAGCACCCGGACGACCCCGTCGGCCGTGAGCGACGGGTCGGCCGCCCAGACGAGCGCGGCGGCGCCCGCGACCTGCGGCGCGGCGTAGGACGTGCCGGTGGCGTAGGCGTAGACGCCCTGCACGGCGCCGAGCGACGCACGCGGGTAGGTCGCGCGGGAGGCCGACGGGATCGTCGCGCCGAGGACGCGGACGCCGGGGGCGGCGATCGACACGTACGGCGCGGCGGTCGAGAAGGACGCCCTGGCGCCGGCGGCGGTCGACGCGGCGACCGCGAGCCCGTGCGGGCCGAGCAGCGCCGCGGGGTACGAGCGGACGTTGCCCGCGTCGCCGCTGTTGCCGGCTGCGGCGACGAGCAGGACGCCGTGCGCGACGGCGTAGGCGACCGCGTCGCGCTCGACCCGCGACGTCTCCGCGCCCCCGATCGAGAGGTTGACGATCCGGGCGCCGTGGTCGACGGCCCAGACGATCGCGGCCGCCTCGTCGGCGTCGTCGAAGACCTCGCCGCGGCGGTTCGCCTGCACGACCATCAGGCGCGCGTCGCCGCCGAACCCGCGCAGCGTGTCGCCGCTCGCCGCGCCCGCGGCGACCGACGCGACGAACGTCCCGTGCCCGGTGGCGTCGTGCACCTGGTCGCCGCCCGTGACCGCGTCGTGCGTCGCAGGCGACTTCGCGGCCAGCTCCGGCACCGAGACGTCGGCCCCGGTGTCGACGACCGCGATCGTGACCGCCGCGGCCGCGCGCAGCACGCTCGCCGGCACGAGGTTCGCGCGCGTGGCGGCGTACTCCCACTCGGCGGCGAGGACGGCGTTGGGGGCGGCCTCGGCGAGCCTGCCGAGGTGGCGCCGCCGCCGCGCCGGCTCGACGAAGCGGATCCCCGGGCGGCCCCGGAGGGCGGGGGCGTCGCCGGGCGCGACCACCGCGGCGCGGAGGGCGGGGATCCGGGCGAGGACGCGGACCCCGGCGAGCGCGGCCGGCGAGTCGTAGCCGACGGTGAGCGGGCGGCCGGCCGCGGCCCGCGCCGGCGACGCCAGCGCGAGGAGGACGGCGACGGTGAGCGCCCCCCGGCTCCACATGACCTGCTCCGACGCTACTGGGTCCCGCCGGGCCTGTCATCGGCCGGACGGCCCATTCTCGCGGGCGCCGGGCCTGGGGCCGCGCGCGGGCCAGGTACCCTTGCTGCGGGTGCCGCGGACGCAGACAGGCGTGCGGGTCGAGCTCGCGTCCGAAGGGAGCGCGAGCGTCGCGACCGGCCTGCCCGTCCTCGACCACCTGGTGGGCGAGCTCGCCCGCTCGGCCCGGCTGCGCGTCTCGCTCGAGGTCGCGCCCGGCAGCGCCGACGAGGAGGTCGCCGCCGCCGGCAGGGGGCTCGGCGAGGCGCTCGCCGGCCCGCTGCGCGGCCCGCGGGCCTGCGGCCGCGGCTGGGCCTGGCTGCCCGCCGACGAGGCGCTCGCGGGGGCCGTGCTCGAGGTGTCGGACCGGCCGCACGTCGCGTCCAACGTCGACTTCTCGGGCCAGCTCGTCGGGGGCCTCGCGAGCGACGTGGTCGCCCGCTTCCTCGAGGAGCTCGCGGCCGGCGCCGGCCTCAACGTCCACATCCGGGTGCTCGAGGGCCGGGAGCCCGAGCACGTGCTCGCGGCGATCTTCAAGGCGCTCGGGGCCGCCGTCGGGATAGCCTGCCGCCCATGAAGGAGCAGGTCACCACCGACCGGGCGCCCGCGCCCTTCCGCGGGGCGCCCTACTCGCAGGCGATCAGGGCCGGCGGCCTCGTCTTCGTCTCGGGCCAGCTCGCCGTCCGTCCGGGGGAGTCCGAGTTCGTCCCGGGCGGGATCGCCGAGCAGACCGAGCAGGTGCTCGCGAACATCGCGGCCATCCTCGAGGCGGCCGGCAGCTCGCTCGACCGGGTCGTGAAGACGACGGTGTTCCTGACGAGCCTCGACGACTTCGCCGGCATGAACGAGGTGTACGCCCGGCACGTCGGCAGCGTCCCGCCGGCCCGCTCGACCTTCGAGGTCGGGCGGCTGCCGAAGGGCGCCCTGGTCGAGATCGAGGCGATCGCGTCCGCGGACTGACCCGCCCGCGACAATGCGGGCGTGAAGGCGGTCGAGGAGTACGTCGAGGCCCTCGGCCTCGACGCGTACGTCGTCGGGGGCGCCGTGCGCGACGAGCTGCTCGGGGTCGACTCGAAGGACGCCGACTTCCTCGTCCCCGGGGTCGACATGGAGACGCTGCGGGCCCGGCTCGCGCCCCACGGGCGGGTCGAGGACCTCGTCGTCGCCGGGCGCCCGGTCGGCCTGCGGCTCCACCCCCGCGACCGGGCCGTGCGCGCGCTCGTACCGGCCGGGATCGAGCTCGCGCCGCCGCGCCGGGAGCGCTCGACCGGCCCGGGGCGCCACGACTTCGAGATCGTGGTCGACCCGGACGCGGGCGTCGAGGTCGACCTGGCGCGGCGCGACTTCACCGTCAACGCGATGGCCCGCCGCCTCGCCGACGGCCGGGTCGTCGACCCCTACGGCGGCCGCGACGACCTCCGCCGGAGGCGCCTCCGGACGGTGTCGCCGAGGAGCTTCGCCGAGGACCCGCTGCGGCTCGTGCGCGGCCTGCGCTTCGTCTCGCAGCTCGGCTTCGACCCGGACGCCGAGACGGTGCGCCAGATGCGGGAGGAGGCGCCCTCGGTGGCGCTCGTGTCGGGCGAGCGGATCGGGGGCGGCCTCGCCGCCGACGGGATGGGGGAGCTGTCGAAGCTGCTGCTCGGGCGCGAGCCGCGGCGCGCGCTCCGGCTCGCCCGCGACACGGGCGTGCTCGTCGCGCTCCTGCCCGAGTTCGAGGCCGCGATCGGCCTCGTGGACGAGCACGTGTTCGCCGTCGTCCAGGCTGCGGCGGACGCCGGCACGCCGCTGCGGGTGCGCCTGGCGGCGCTCCTCCACGACCTCGGCAAGCCGGCGGAGCCGGGCGCGCTCGAGCACGCCGCGGCGGGCGCCGCCCTCGCCGCCGGGGCGCTGCGGCGGCTGCGCTACCCCAACCACCTGCGCGAGCGCGTCGTGAAGATCGTCCGCCACCACCCCTTCCGGGTCGAGGCGCTGGGCGGGCCGGTCGAGGCGCGCCGGCTGCTCGCGCGGCACGGCGACGGCCTCGTGCTCGACCTGCTCGACCACTGGGAGGCGGACCTGCGCGGCCGCGACCCAGGGCCGCAGACGCGCGAGCAGCTCGAGCGGCTCGCCGCGTTCCGGCGGGTGGTCGAGGGCGAGCTCGTGAGCCCGCACCGGCTCGCCGACCTCGCCGTCGACGGCACCGACCTGATCGAGCTCGGCTTCCGGCCCGGGCCCGAGCTCGGCCGCACGCTCGCCGAGCTGCTCGACGCGGTCGTCGACGAGCCCGCGCTGAACCGTCGCGAGACGCTGCTCGCGCGCGCCGAGGAGCGGCTGCGGGGGTGATCCGCTGGGACGCCCCCGGGCCGTACGTGGTCGCCTTCACCACCCGCGCGGGCGGTGTGAGCGAGGGCCCGTACGCCTCGCTCAACCTCGGCGCCCGGGGCGACGACCCGGCCCGCGTCGCGCGCAACCGCGAGCTCGCCTGCGAGGCGCTCGGGCTCGACGCCGGCCGGCTCGCGGTCAACCGGCAGCGGCACTCGCCGACCGTCCACCGCGCCGCGCCGGGCGTCCGCGACGAGCCCGGCGACGGGCTCTGGAGCGACGAGCCCGGCCAGCCGATGCTCGCCCTCGCCGCCGACTGCCTCCCGATCGCGGTCGCGACGACGGCGGGGCCGCCGCGGCTCGCGGTGCTCCACGCCGGCTGGCGCGGCCTCGCCGAGGGCGTCGTCGAGGCCGGCGTCGCCGCGCTCGGAGGCGGCCCGGCGGCCGCGATCGTCGGGCCCGCGGTCGGCCCGTGCTGCTACGCGGTCGGGCCCGAGGTCGCGCGCCTGTTCGACCCGGACCTGACGCGCGGCGGCGTCCTCGACCTGTGGGCGGCGGCCGAGCGGGCGCTCCGGCGCGCCGGCGTCGCGAGCGTGGAGCGCGTCGACCTGTGCACGCGCTGCAACCCCGGCCTCTTCTTCTCGCACCGGCGCAGCGGCCGGCTGCGGGGCGTCCAGGGCGTGATCGGTGCTGTCGCCGGCTGAGCTGCGCGCGCGCTACGAGGCGGTCCGGGCCGCGGTCGGGCCGTCCGTCACGGTCGTGGCGGCGACGAAGTACGTCTCCCTCGCGGAGATGGCGCTGCTCGCGGAGGCCGGCGTCGAGGTCGTGGGCGAGAACCGGGCGCAGGACCTCGAGGCGAAGCACGCCGTGTACGGCGACGCGTTCCGCTGGCACTTCATCGGGCGGCTGCAGTCGAACAAGGCAAAGGTCGTGAACCGGATCTGCGAGCTCGTCCACTCGCTCGACAGCGACTCCGCCGCCGCCCGGCTCGAGGTGCCGGCGCTCCTGCAGGTCAACCTCGCCGGGGAGGGCTCGAAGGGCGGGGTGCAGCCGGAGCGGATTCAGGACTTCCTGCGCTACGGGATCCGCGGCCTCTCGACGATGCCGCCCGCCTCGTCCGACCCGGAGGCCTCGCGCCCGTGGTTCCGGCGGCTGCGCGAGCTCGCGGCCGAGCACGGGCTCCCCGAGCTCTCGATGGGGACGACGCAGGACTACCGCGTCGCCGCCGAGGAGGGGGCGACCTACGTACGCGTGGGCGGCGTGCTCTTCCGGTAGAGCCCGCCGCCCACGCGGTTACGATTCGCACGATGAGCCTCGGCGACCTCTGGAACCGGACGCTCGTCTACTTCGGGATCGCCGAGGAGGACGACGAGTTCTACGAGGAGGACGAGATCTACGCCGCCGAGGAGAGCCTCGAGCAGAGCTACCGCGAGCGGCCGAACGTGCGCCGCCTGACGCCGCGGCGGCGCGGGCAGGAGTTCGACGACTGGACCGAGTCGTCCGAGGCGGAGCGCGCGGCGCGCGTGCCGGCGCGGAGCGCGCGGCCGCGACTCGAGGCCGTCCACGATCCCGGCGCGGTGCGCGTGCACCTGGTGCTGCCGCGCAGCTTCAACGACGCGCAGCAGATCGCCGACCGCTTCAAGCAGTCGATCCCCGTGATCCTCAACCTTCAGAACGCCGACGCGGAGCTCTCGAAGCGGCTGATCGACTTTGCGAGCGGGCTCACGTACGCGTTGAACGGCGGCATGCAGCGCGTGGCCGACAAGGTCTTCCTGCTCACGCCCCGCAACGTCGAGGTGAGCGCCGAGCAGCGCGCGCAGCTGCTCGAGCGAGGCGGCTTCTTCAACCAGGCCTAGGAGGTGCTCCTCGACGCGGTCACGCAAGTCGAGCTGTTCGTCAACGTCTTCATCAGCGTCTACGCGCTCGTCGTCTTCCTGTACGTGCTGTCGTCGTGGATCCGGCTCCCGTACTCCTTGAACCCGGTGCAGCGCTTCCTCTACGACGTGTGCGAGCCCTACCTGCGGCTGTGGCGGCGCGTGCTGCCGTCGTTCGGGCCGCTCGACCTCTCGCCGATGGTCGCGATCTTCGCCCTCGTCGTCGTCGGCCAGATCGTCGTCAACCTGCTCGACCGGCTCCACTGAGCCGCCGGAGGGCGGGAAGGAGTTTCGCGGCGGGCCCGGAACAGGGCCGGCGAGATGGCGTACACGCCCGTGGAGCTCCGGCACGTCCGCGTGCCCCGCACCCTGCTCGGCTACAAGCAGAGCGTCGTGCAGCACCTGCTCGCGGAGGTCGCAGACAGCTTCGAGACGGTCTGGCGCGAGCGGCACGAGCTCGCCGACCACGTGGAGGCGCTCGAGCGCGAGCTCGCGGACCTCCGGCAACGGGAGAACGTGCTCACGCAGGCGCTCGTCGCGGCCGAGCAGGCGGCGACGGAGGTGCGGGAGCAGGCCAGGCGCGAGGCGGAGCTGATCGTCTCCGAGGCGCGCTCCGAGGCGCGCGCGATCACGCGCTCGGCGCAGGGCGAGCGCGCCCGGCTGCAGGCGGAGGCGCGGCGCATCGAGGCGCTCCTCCAGGCCGCCCTCGGGATGCTCGAAGAGGCGGAGGAGAGCGGCGACGACCCGCAGGAGGCCGGGGAGGAGGGCGGCGGGCCGCAGCTCCGCCAGGTGTCGGTCGGGGTCGACTGACGCGCCGGCGCCGGCCCGGCGCGGGGGTCCCGGGCCGTCCGCGTGCGCGTACACTGCGGGGCATGAACGGCCGGACGAGGCTGGCGCTGCGCGTGGCGCCCGGAGCGGCGCGTCCCGCCGTCGTCGGCAGGCACGGCGCGGCGTGGAAGGTCCGCGTGGCGGCGCCGCCGGAGGGCGGGAGGGCGAACGACGCGGTCGTGCGTCTCCTCGCCGAGACGCTCGAGCTGCCGCGGCGCGACGTCGAGATCGTCTCCGGTCACGGCGCGCGGGACAAGGTCGTCACGCTCGCGGGCCTGACGCCGGCGGAGATCGAGCGCCGCCTCGAGTCGGCAGCCGAGAGTGGAAGGGAGGAACGGCGGTGACCACCATCGACACGTCGGAGTTCCGGTCCCTGCTCGAGCAGGAGCGCAGCCGCATCGTCGAGGCGATCGCGTATCTCCACGAGGAGCATCCCCGGAACCTCGAGGACGAGCTCGGCGAGGTGGCCGGGCGCGGCAGCGACAACCACCTCGGCGACATGGCGACGGTCACGTTCGACCGGGAGCTGGACGAGGGGCTGGAGGAGGGCGCGCAGCAGACGCTCGCGCAGATCGACCGCGCCCTCGCGCGGATCGACGAGGGCACCTACGGGATCTGCGAGCGCTGCGGCAACCCGATCGGCGAGGAGCGTCTGCGGGCGCGGCCGTGGGCGACGCTCTGCATCGAGGACCAGCGCCGGGCGGGCCGGGGCTAGCGTCGCGCGTGTCGGAGCCCTCCCTGCGGCCGGGGTCCGAGATCCGTGTCGGCTCCTCCACGAACGCGCTCGTGCCGGTGTCCGTGGCCGAGCGCTCGTTCCGCGCCGGCCCGTGGCAGTGGGCCGGCATCGCCGCGGTCGTCGCGGCCGCGGCGGCGGGCGACCAGCTGACGAAGGAGGTCGTCCGGGCCCGGCTCGGCCCCGACGAGTCGGCGCACGTGCTCGGGCCGCTCTCGATCCACCGCGTCCAGAACTCCGGCATCGCGTTCGGCCTCTTCCCGTCCGCGACCGCGCTCGTCACGGTGCTGACCGCGGTCGCCGTGGGCTGGATGATCGTGTTCTTCGCGCGGAGCGGAGCGCGCCACCCGGTGCTGCCCGCGGCGCTCGGCCTCCTGATCGGCGGAAGCGTCTCGAACCTCGCCGACCGCGTCCGCCTCGGGCACGTGACCGACTTCCTCGACCTCGGCTGGTGGCCGGCGTTCAACCTCGCCGACTCGTTCATCGTGATCGGCGTCGCGATCCTGCTAGCGGCCCTGACCGCGGCCGACCGCCTGCCGCGCAAGCCGCGGCGGCACCTTGACGTCGCCGCGCGCTGAGGGGCGCGTTCCCGGGGCGCCGCGCGCGCGCGAGCTCGCCGTGCCGGCCGAGGCGGCGGGCGAGCGGCTCGACCGCTTCCTCGCGCGCCACGTCGGCGGGCGCGCGGCCGCCGCGCGGGCGGTGGCGGCGGGCGTCCTCGTCGACGGGGTCGCGCGGCCGAAGAGCCACCGGCTCGCGGGCGGCGAGCGTCTCGTCGTGCCCGCGCGGCCCGACCTGCCCGCCCCGGCGGCGCCCGCGCCGCCCGCGGTCGTGTGGGAGGACGAGCACCTGGCCGTCGTGGACAAGCCGGCGGGCCTCGCCGTCCACCCCGGCGCCGGCCGGGCCGGCGGCACGCTCGTCCAGGCGCTCGCCGGCCGCCTCGCGGGCGGCGAGCCGGAGCGGCCGGGGATCGTGCACCGCCTCGACCGGGACACGTCCGGGCTGATGGTGGTCGCGAAGTCGGAGGAGGCGCACCGCCGGCTCTCGTCGCTCGTCCGGCGCCGGCTGCTCGAGCGCGTCTACCTCGCGCTCGTCCGCGGGCGGCCGCAGTCGCGCAGCGGGCGGATCGAGGCGCCGATCGGACGCGACCGCGACGACCCGACCCGCTTCTCGCTCGACACCGACTCGCCGCGAGCGGCCGTCACGCACTTCGCGGTCGAGCGGCTCCTGGCCGGCCACGCGCTCCTGCGCGTGCGGCTCGAGACCGGCCGGACGCACCAGATCCGCGTCCACCTGGCCGCGATCGGCCTCCCCGTCGTCGGCGACCCCGTCTACGGCGTCCCCGAGCCCGCCCTCGGCCGGCAGTTCCTGCACGCCGCCCGCCTCGCCTTCGAGCACCCGTTCACGGGGGAGCGCCTCGAGCTCGAGAGCCCCCTTCCGGCGCCGCTCCGGGCGTACCTGGACGCCCTCCCGCAGCTACCATAGGCCTGCTTTCGACCCTCGACCCGGCGGACGGCTCGAGGCGGACGGTGGCCGGCGTTGCGTGCGGTCCCCGCCCCGAGGCCGCCGGCGCACCGCCGCCAACCGACCAGAAAGGGGCTCGCCCATGCCCGTCGTCTCCATGAAGGACCTGCTGGAGGCCGGCGTCCACTTCGGCCACCAGACCCGCCGCTGGAACCCGAAGATGAAGCGGTTCATCTTCACCGAGCGCGGCGGCATCTACATCATCGACCTCCAGCAGACCCAGCAGCTGCTGGACGAGGCGCACGGCTTCGCCCGCGCCGTCTCCGAGCGGAACGGCTCGATCCTGTTCGTCGGCACCAAGAAGCAGGCCCAGGACGCGGTCGCCGGCGAGGCGACGCGCGTCGGCATGCCCTACGTCAACCACCGCTGGCTCGGCGGCCTCCTCACGAACTGGCGCACCATCTCCGACCGGATCCAGCGGCTGCACGAGCTGCGCGCGCTCAAGCAGGAGAGCCAGCTCGACCTCCTGCCCGCGAAGGAGCGGATCGCGATGGAGGCGGAGCTCGAGAAGCTCGAGGCCAACCTCGGCGGGGTCGCCGACATGCGCCGCCAGCCGGACGCGGTCTTCATCGTCGACCTCCGCAAGGAGCAGCTCGCGGTGCGCGAGGCGCGCCGGCTGGGGCTGCCGGTGATCGCGCTCGTCGACACGAACTGCGACCCGGACGAGGCCGACTACGTGATCCCGGGCAACGACGACGCGATCCGGTCGTGCTCGCTCGTGATCCGGGCGATCGCCGACGGGATCGCGGCGGGGCGCCAGAAGGTCGCGCCGGCCGAGGTCGCCGCGCCGGCGAACGGCGCCGACCCGCCGGCGGCGGGCGAGACCGCGGCGGAGGAGGTCGCGGAATGACCGAGATCACCGCGGCGATGGTGAAGGAGCTCCGCGACGCGACGAGCGCGGGGATGATGGAGTGCAAGCGCGCGCTCCAGGAGACCGACGGCGACTTCGACGCCGCGATGAAGCTGCTGCGCGAGAAGGGGCTCGCCTCCGCCGCCAAGCGGGCCGGGCGGGAGACGACGGAGGGCATCGTGCTCACGCGGAGCGACGACGAGCACGGGACGATCGTCGCGGTCGGCTGCGAGACGGAGCCGGTGTCGAAGAACGAGGACTTCCACGCGTTCGCGGAGGACGTCCTGCGCGAGGTGCACGACCGGGGCGAGTCGGCCCTCGAGCTGCTCGACGGGCGCCGCGTCGACCTCGCGGCGCGCTTGGGCGAGAACGTCCAGGTCGTCGGCGCGAGGCGGATGAGCGCCCGCCACGGCGAGTACTTCGTGTCGTACGTCCACCCGCCGGCGCACAAGATCGGGGTGCTCGTGAAGGTGCGCGGCGGCTCGCCGGAGCTTCCGCGCCAGCTCGCGATGCACATCGCCTTCTCGCGTCCGACGTACGCGTCGCGCGAGCAGGTCCCGCCGGAGCTCGTCGCCGCCGAGCGCGAGATCCTCGAGAAGCTCCCGGAGGTCACCTCCAAGCCGGCGGAGATCCGTGAGAAGATCGTCGACGGGATGCTCAACAAGCGCTTCTTCGCGGAGTCGGTGCTCGGCGAGCAGGCGTGGATCCACGACGACAGCCTCACCGTCGCGAAGGCGCTCGAGCAGGGCGGGCTCGAGCTCGTCGACTTCGTCTGGTACTCGCTCGGCTGATGGCGGCGGTCGCCCAGCCGAGGGGCGCGCCCGAGCCCGCGTTCCGGCGGGTCCTGCTGAAGCTGTCCGGCGAGGCGCTGATGGGGACGGCCGAGTTCGGGCTCGACCCGCCGACCGTCGACACGCTCGCGGTGGAGCTCGTGGCCGTGCAGGCGCGCGGGGTCGAGCTCGCGCTCGTGATCGGCGGGGGCAACGTCTACCGCGGGATGAAGGCGGCCGCCGCCGGGATGGACCGGGCGACCGGCGACTACATGGGGATGCTCGCGACGGTGTTCAACTCGCTCGCCGTGCAGGAGGCGCTCGAGCGGCACGGCGCCGACACGCGCGTGCTCTCCGCGCTCGACGTGCGCGAGGTGGCCGAGCCGTACATCAGGCGGCGCGCGATCCGCCACCTCGAGAAGGGGCGGGTGGTGATCTTCGCGGCCGGGACGGGCAACCCGTACTTCACCACCGACACGGCGGCCGCGCTGCGCGCGCTCGAGGTCGGCGCCCAGGCGATCCTGATGGCGAAGAACGGCGTCCAGGGCGTCTACGACGGCGACCCCCGGACGGATCCGCGCGCCGAGCTGCTGCGGTCGCTGACGCACCTGGAGGCGATCGAGCGAGGCCTCCGGGTCATGGACACGACCGCCCTGTCGCTCTGCATGGACAACGAGCTGCCGATCCACGTGTTCGAGCTCGCGCCCGGGAACGTCGGCCGGGTGGTTGCCGGCGAGCACGTCGGCACGATCATCTCGAGCGGGGGACAAGGAGGAAGCCGGTGACGACGATCGAGGAGTTCCTCGCCGACGCGACGCAGCGGATGGACAAGTCGGTGGACGCGACGCACGACCACTTCAACTCGGTGCGCACCGGGCGCGCGTCGGCCGCGCTGCTCGACCGGATCCAGATCGACTACTACGGCACGCCGACGCCGCTCAAGAACATCGCGACGATCAACGTGCCCGAGCCGCGGCTGCTCACGATCCAGCCGTTCGACCCCTCGGCGATGAAGCAGATCGAGCGCGCGATCCTCGAGTCCGACCTCGGGCTGCAGCCCTCGAACGACGGCAAGATCATCCGGCTGCCGATCCCCCAGCTGACGGAGGAGCGGCGCAGGGAGCTCGTGAAGCTCGTCCGCCACATGGCCGAGGAGGGGCGGGTCGCGGTCCGGAACGTGCGCCGCGACGTGATGCGCCGCCTCGAGGAGCTCGTGCGGAGCGGCGAGGTCGGAGACGACGAGGAACGGGCGGCGGAGGCGCGCGTGCAGAAGCTGACCGACGAGCACGTGGCGAGGATCGACGACCTCCTGAAGCGCAAAGAGGCCGACATCATGGAGGTCTAGGACGCGGAGCTTCCACAGCCCCGTGAACCTGCTCTCCCGCATCCGCACGCTCGCGCGCATCCGCGCGCTCCCCGAGCGTGACCTGCCGGAGCTGGCGGAGACGGTCGCGATCATCATGGACGGGAACGGCCGCTGGGCGCGGCGGCGCGGGCTGCCGCCGGCGGCCGGCCACCGCGCCGGCACGCGCGCGCTCCGCCGCACCGTCGAGGGCGCGATCGCGCTCGGGATCCGCAACGTCGTCGTCTACGCGTTCTCGACCGAGAACTGGTCGCGCCCGCAGGGGGAGGTGGACGCCTTGATGACGCTCTTCGGCGAGACGATCGACCGCGAGCTGCCCGACCTCGCCGAGCAGGGCGTCCGCGTCCGCTTCATCGGCCGCCGCGACCGCGCCCCCGCCGGGCTGCGCGCCCGGATGGAGGCGATGGAGGACCGCACCGAGCTGAACACCCGCCTCGGCCTCTGGATCGCGTTCGACTACGGCGGCCGGGCCGAGCTCGTCGAGGCCGCCCGCCGGATCGCGGAGAGCGGCGTCGACCCGCGTGAGATCGACGAGAACGTCCTCGCGGCGAACCTGTACGCGCCGGAGCTCCCCGACCCCGACCTCCTGATCCGCACGAGCGGCGAGCTGCGGCTCTCGAACTTCCTGCTCTGGCAGCTCGCCTACGCGGAGCTCGTCTTCGTCGACCGGCTCTGGCCGGACTTCGACGAGCGCGACCTGCGCCAGGCGCTCGCGGAGTACGCGCAGCGCCGCCGCCGCTTCGGCGGTCGCTGACGGATGAGCAACGCCGTCTCGCGGGTGCTCGTCGCCGGTGCGGCGCTGCCCGTCGTGCTCGGCGGCGTCTACCTGGGCGGCTGGTGGCTGTTCGTGCTCGCGGGGGCCGGCGCGGCCGTCGGCCTGCACGAGTTCTGGGTGCTCGCGCGGCCGCTCGGCCCGCTCGCGCCGGCGGGCTACGTCGGCGGCCTGCTCGCGCTCGCGGGCGCGGAGCTCGGGGGGCTCACGTGGATGCTCGGCGCCTGCCTCCTCGCATTCCCGCTCGCGTTCGCGCTGAAGGGCGTCTCCGCGAGCCGGCAGGCGCCGACCGCGTCGATCTCGGCGACCGTCACCGGCGCGCTCTGGGTGGGGGGCGGGCTCGGCTTCGTCCTGCTCGTCCGCGACCTCCCGCACGGCCGCCTCGCCGCGTTCACGATCCTGCTCGCCGTGTGGGCGGGCGACACGCTCGCGTACGCCGGCGGGCGCATCTTCGGCCGCCACCGGATGGCGCCGGCGACCTCGCCGGGCAAGACGTGGGAGGGTTTCGTGTTCGGGACGGCCGCGACGATCTTCGTCGCGTTCGTCGCGCTCTACAAGCAGGACTACCTCACGATCGGCGACTCGATCGCGCTCGGCGCCGTGCTCGCGGTCGCCGCGCCGCTCGGCGACCTCTTCGAGTCGATGCTGAAGCGCGACGCGGGCGTGAAGGACACGGGCCGTCTCCTCGGCGGCCACGGCGGCATGCTCGACCGGATCGACGCGCTCCTCTTCGCCGCGCCGGCGGCGTACTTCACGATCCTCGCGCTGACGTGAGCAGGCGGATCGCCCTCCTCGGCGCGACGGGCTCGATCGGCCGCCAGGCGATCGAGGTGATCGAGGCCAACCCGGAGCTCGAGCTCGTCGCCGCCACGTCGGGCTCGACGCCGATCGACGGCCTGGCGCCGCTCACGCAGACCGGCGGCGACCCGACCGAGCTGCTCGAGCGCGCCCGGCCCGACGTCGTCCTGAACGCGGTCGTCGGCTTCGCGGGCCTCGTCCCGACCATGTGGGCGCTCGAGCACGGCGTCACGCTCGCGCTCGCCAACAAGGAGAGCCTCGTCGCCGCCGGCGAGCTCGCGCTCGCGGCGCAGCGGCGCGGCGGCGGCGCCCTCATCCCGGTGGACAGCGAGCACTCGGCGCTCTTCCAGTGCGCGCAGCTCGGCGACCCCGAGAGCGTCGTCCTCACCGCGAGCGGCGGCCCGTTCCGCGGGCGCACGCGCGAGGAGCTCGTCCACGTGACGCCCGCGGAGGCGCTCGCCCACCCGACGTGGTCGATGGGGCCGAAGATCACGATCGACTCGGCGACGCTCGCGAACAAGGGCCTCGAGATCGTCGAGGCGCACTTCCTCTTCGGCCTCGAGTACGACCGGATCGAGGTCGTGATCCACCCGGCCTCGATCGTCCACGGCCTCGTCCGCTTCCGCGACGGCGCCGCGATCGCGCACCTCGGCTACCCCGACATGCGCGTGCCGATCTCCTACGCGCTCACCTACCCGGAGCGCGCCCGCACCCCCGTGCCGCCGCTCGCGCTGCGCACGCTCGAGTTCCACGAGCCCGACACGGAGACGTTCCGCCTGCTCGCGCTCGCCCGGGAGGCGGGTGAGCGGGGCGGCACGTTCCCCTGCGCCTACAACGCCGCCAACGAGGTCGCGGTGCGCGCCTTCCTCGAGGGCCGCATCGGCTTCCTCGAGATCGCGGCTACCGTGGAAGACGTGCTCGAGCGCGTCGACGGCCGGCCCGCGCGCGACCTCGACGAGCTCGTCGAGGCCGACCGGCGCGCGCGCGAGCTCGCGGAGCGGCGCGCGTGAGCCTCGCGGTCGCGATCCTCGGCCTGGCCGTGCTGATCGTCGTGCACGAGGCCGGGCACTTCTTCGTCGCCCGTGCGGTCGGGATGCGGCCGCGGAAGTTCTACCTCGGGTTCGGGCCGCCGCTTCTCAAGCGGACGCGCGGCGGGGTCGAGTACGGGATCGCGGCGCTCCCGCTCGGCGGCTACGTGAAGATCCCCGGCATGCACCGCCCGGCGCCGGGCGACCTGCGCCGGATGCTGGAGCCCGCGCTCGCGCAGCGGCTCGAGCCGAAGCTCGACGCGCTCGACGCGGCGCTCGAGCGCGGCGACCACGCCTCCGCCCGCGCCCTGGTCGCCGAGCTCGGCCCGCTCCTTCCGGGCAACCGGACGCTCGAGGAGCTCGACTGGGCGCTCGCGCCGGACGCCTACTGGCGCCAGCGCGTCTGGAAGAAGGTCGCCGTGATCGCCGCGGGCCCGCTCACGAACGCCGTGCTCGCGCTCGCGCTCTTCGTCGCGCTCTTCATGCTCGGCCAGATCGTCGTCACCCGCACCGTCGCGGCGGTGCTCCCGAACCACCCCGCCTCCGCCGCCGGGCTGCGCGCTGGCGACGAGATCGAGCGCGTGGCCGGCCGCAGCGTCGAGCCGGAGGACATCCCGAAGGCGATCGACGCCACCCGCGGCCGGCCGTTCACGATCGTCGTCCGCCGCGACGGCCGCGCGGTGACGCTCGGCCCGCTGCGGGCCCGGCGCGACCAGGGCCACTACCGCGTCGGCTTCCAGATCGCGGGGAGGCCGGGGCCGGGCCAGTCGCTCCCGCAAGCCTGCTGGAGCGCGGTCCGCGTGATCGGGCTCGTCACCGCCGAGACGGCCCGCTCGCTCTACGGCGTCGTCACCGGGACGGGCACGCGCAACATCTCGAGCGCGGTCGGGATCGTCCGCGCCACCTCGGAGGCGTTCCGCGAGTCGCTCCAGGACTTCCTCGGCGTGATCGGGCTCGTGAGCCTCGCGCTCGCCCTGCTCAACCTGCTGCCGGTGCTGCCGCTCGACGGCGGCCACATCCTCATGTCCGTGCTCGAGCGGCTCCGCGGCCGCGCCTTCTCGCAGCTCGCCTACATGCGCTACAGCGCCGTCGGGCTGACGCTGTTCGCGTTCCTGCTCTACCTCGGGTTGCGAAACGACTTCACGTCCGGCCCCAGCTAACATCGGGCCGTGGCGAGCGAGCGCTCCGTGGAGGTCGGTGGCGTCCGCATCGGCGGCGGCGCGCCCGTCGTCGTGCAGTCGATGACGCTGACGAAGACGCACGACGTGCCGGCGACGACGGCGCAGATCGCGGCGCTCGCGAGCGCGGGGTGCGAGGTCGTGCGCGTCGCCGTCCCGAAGCTCGAGGACGCGGAGGCGCTGCCGAAGATCGTGCGCCTCTCGCCGATCCCCGTGATCGCGGACATCCACTTCAACGCGAGCCTCGCGCTCAAGGCGATCGACGCCGGCGTCGCCGCGGTCCGGATCAACCCCGGCAACATCGGCGGCCCCGACAAGGTCGAGCAGGTGGTCAGGGCCGCGAAGAAGGCGCGGCTGCCGATGCGGATCGGCGCGAACTCCGGCTCGCTTCCCCGGCACCTCGAGGAGCTCGCGCAGTCGGACCAGGCCGAGGCGCTCGTCGAGGCCGCGCTCGAGGAGGTGCGGCTGCTCGAGCGGCTCGACTACCGCGACTTCAAGATCTCGGTGAAGTCGAGCCACGTCCCGACGATGATCCGCGCCTACCGGATGCTCGCGGCGCGGGTGCCGTACCCGCTGCACCTCGGCGTGACCGAGGCCGGGCCGCCGTCGACCGGCGCGATCAAGAGCGCGATCGGCCTCGGGTCGCTGCTCGCAGACGGCATCGGCGACACGGTCCGCGTGAGCCTCACCGCGGACCCCGTCGAGGAGGTGAGGGTCGCGTGGGAGATCCTCAAGTCGCTCGGCCTGCGCGAGCGCGGCCCGGTCCTGATCGCGTGCCCCTCGTGCGGCCGCGACAACGTCGGCGTGCAGGCGCTCGCCGAGGAGGTCGAGGCGCGCCTGCGCGCGTACCCGGAGCACTTCGAGGTCGCGGTCCTCGGCTGCGCCGTGAACGGGCCGGGCGAGTCGGGCGACGCCGACTTCGGGATCGCCGGCGGGCGCGACACCGGCTTCATCTACGCCCACGGCAAGGTGCTGAAGAAGGTCGAGTCGGCGATCCTCGTCGACGAGCTCTTCCGCGAGATCGACGCGTGGATCGCCGCCGGCATGCGGCGCCCGGCGCGCCGCAAGCACGCGAAGCCGGCCGCGCTGGCGATGGCGGAGGCCTCCGCCATCCCGCTCGAATAGCCTCCACGGCCGACGCGGATGATCGCCCGGGCCTCCAAGCTCCATCTTCCCACGCTGCGCGAGGCTCCCGCCGACGCCGAGGCGGTCAGCCACAGGCTGCTCGTCCGGGGCGGGTTCATCCGCCAGCTCTCGGCGGGCATCTGGACGTTCACGCCGCTCGGGTGGCGGGTGCACCGCAAGGTGGAGGAGGTGATCCGGCAGGAGCTCGACGCGATCGGCGCGCAGGAGTGGTTCGCGCCGGTGCTCACGCCCGCCGAGCTGTGGGAGGCGACCGGCCGCGACCGGATCCCGGAGATCTTCCACGTCCAGGACCGCGCCGGCCGCCGCTTCGTGCTGCCGATGACGCACGAGGAGACCTTCACCTTCCACGCGCGCGAGCTGCAGAGCTACCGCCAGCTCCCGCAGGCCTGGTACCACTTCCAGACGAAGGACCGCGACGAGCCGCGCCCGCGCGGGGGCCTCATCCGCGTGCGCGAGTTCGTGATGAAGGACTCGTACTCGTTCGACCGCGACGACGCCGGGCTCGAGACGAGCTTCCGCGCGCACGAGCACGCCTACCACCGGATCTTCCGGCGCTGCGGGCTCGAGTACTACGCGGTCCAGGCGGAGTCGGGGATGATGGGCGGGAGCGAGTCCGTCGACTTCCTCGCGCCGGCGGGCTCCGGCGAGAACACGCTCGTGACCTGCGCGAACGGGGACTTCGCGGCCGACCTCGAGGTCGCCCGCGCCGTGCCGCGGGCGCCGACCTTCCCGCCGCGGCTCGCCGCGCCGGAGGAGGTCGACACGCCGGGCGTCGAGACGATCGACGCGCTCGCGGAGCTGCTCGGCATCGACCCGGCGGCGACGTCGAAGGCGATGCCGGTCGTGAAGGACGACGGGACGGTCGTGCTCGCGCTCGTGCGCGGCGACGACCGGCTCGAGCTCTCGAAGCTGCTCGCGGCGCTCGGCGAGAACGTGCGCCAGGCGACCGACGACGAGATCCGCCGCGCCTTCGGCGCCGACCCCGGCTCGATCGGCCCCGTCGGCTTCGCGGGCGAGATCGTCGCCGACGAGGCGCTCCGGGAGGGCCAGTTCGTCGCGGGCGCGAACCGCACCGGGCGGCACCTGCGGGGCGTCGAGGCCGGCCGCGACTACACGGCGCGCTTCGCCGACATCCGCGTGCCGAAGGAGGGCGACCGCTGCGCCGTCTGCGGCGGGGGGCTGACGTTCAGGGTCGCGATCGAGGTCGGGCACATCTTCAAGCTCGGGACCCGCTACTCCGTCCCGCTCGGCGCGACCTACCTCGACGAGGACGGGCGCGAGAAGCCGATCGTGATGGGGAGCTACGGGATCGGGCCGGGGCGGGTGATGGCCGCCGCGGTCGAGCAGAGCCACGACGAGCACGGGATCGTGTGGCCGGCGGCGCTCGCGCCGTACGACGTGCACGTGGTCGCGCTCCCGGGCGTCGAGGAGCAGGCCGGGGAGGCCGCGCGGGTGCTCTCCGAGGCCGGCGCCGACGTGCTGCTCGACGACCGCGACCTGCGCGCGGGCGAGAAGTTCGCCGATGCCGACCTCATCGGCCTGCCCCGGCGCGTTACAGTCGGGCGCAGGACGCTCGAGGACGGGAGGGTCGACGTGCGTGACCGCGCCACCGGGGAAGAGCGGCGTGTAGACGTAGCCGAGTTGGGCAAGGAGGTCGGAGATGGCGAAACGGCGTAGGTTCAGCTCGGAGACGTTCGGCGACGCGATCGAGCGGCTGATGAACGAGCTGGGCGTCACCTACCGCGGGCTGGCGTCGAAGACGAACCTGTCGGCCGGCTACCTCAACCACCTCGTGCACGGCAACCGCCCGGTGCCGTCGAACGACGTGATCGAACGGCTCGCGCGCGCCCTCGACGTCGAGCCGGAGCACTTCCGCGAGTACCGGCTGCGCGTGATCACGGAGCGGCTCGAGCGCAACCCGGAGCTCGTCGACCGTCTCTACAAGCGGCTCGTCTAACTCTCCCGGCCCCGGGGCGTCTCAACTCCCGAGGCCGGAAGGGGTCCCGGCAGAGCACTCTTGGGGGGCGGGGCTCCTTCCGGCCGCCCTCCGCCGCCGGTCAGTGGTTTCTCCGGATGCGACCGGGGCGCGGCGTCCGGATCATGCGGTGGTGCACGCCCTCTCCACCTTCGCGGCCCGCCGCGCGGCCGGGGTCCTCCTCGCCGCGCTCGCGGAGACCGGGGCCCTCGTGGCCCTGTCGGCGCTCGGGCCCGCGAACGCCGTCGGGCTGCCCGCGGCCGTCGCGATGGCGATCTCGTGCACGGTGGCGGTCGTCTTCGGGACGCTCGACGGCGTCCTGCTCGCGCTCCTCGGAGCCGGCGTGTTCGCGGCCTCCGGCGGCTGGGCGCCGGGCGAGCTGGCGGCCCTCGGCGTCTGGCCCGGGGTCGCGCTCGCGGTCGGCTCCTTCGCGCGGCGCGTCGAGCAGCAGCGGCGCGCGCTCGGGACGGCGCTCGAGGAGGGCGAGGACGAGCGGCGGCGGCTCGCGCTCGAGCTCCACGACGGCACCGCGCAGACCCTCACGGCCGCGCTCCTGACCCTGAAGAGCGCCGAGCGCGTGCCCGACGCCGAGGTGGCGAGCGCGGCGTCGAGCCGCGCGCGGGAGCTGATCGAGACCACGATCCGCCGCATCCGCGACCTGTCCGTCGAGCTGCGGCCCAGGGTGCTGGACGACTTCGGCCTCGCGACCGCCGCCGAGCAGCTCGGGGCGCGGCTCTCCGGGCGCTCCGGCGTCCCGGTCGAGGTCGAGGCGGCCGGGCTCGGCCGGCTCTCGCCGGAGGCCGAGGTGCTCGGGTACCGGATCGTGGAGGAGTCCGTGACGGCGTTCGTCGGCGAGCGCGCGGCCGCCGTCCGCGTCGTGCTCGAGCGGCAGCCGCGCCTGGCGGTCGTGACGGTGCGCGCGGAGGCCCTGAACGGCGCCGCCCCGTCGGTGGAGGCGCGCCTGCAGGCGCTCCGCGAGCAGGTGCGGCTGCTGGGCGGGCGGCTGACGCTCGAGCGGGACCGCCTCGGCGCGGCCACGGTTCGCGCCGAGCTCCCGCACCCGCCGGGCGGCGGCTGACGCGGGTCTCGCTCAGGGGGTCCGCGCGCCTCGCCCGAGCGCGGGGCCGCTGCGCCGGAGCGTCGTGAGCGCAGCCCCCGCGGCGACCGCCGCGGAGGCGGCGACGAGGACCGCGCCCGCGACCGCGGCCGCCCCGGAGCGGCCGGCGATCCCGCCGGCGAGCGTCTCGACGCCGGCGGCGAGGAGGAGCGCCTCGGCGAGCCAGGCGCGGCGGGGGTAGAGCGCCGCCTGCGCGGGCCGCGGCCCCCTCGGCCACCACGTCCACGCCGACAGCGAGGCGAGCTTGCCGGCATGCCCGACGGTGACGCCCGCGGCCCAGCCGCCGAGCAGGAAGAGGGCGTAGAGCTCGGCGAGCCGCGGCGACGAGCCGCCGGCCGCCGCGAGCCAGAGGCCGCAGGCGGCGGCCTGGGCGAGGAAGGCGACGCCCGCGAGGAAGTGCGCGATCGGCCCCTCGAGGCCGCGCAGGCGGCGGCCCCTGCGCACGCGCTCGAGCAGCCGGGCGAACCGCGCGAGCGCGGCGAGCACGAGCGCGACGCCGACCGCCGCCGCGCCGGCGCCCGCGGCGAGCCCCGCGACGGCGAGCCAGAGCCCGGCGGCCAGCAGGAGCTCGTCGACCGGCAGCCGGCGCGGCGGCGCGGCCGGCGCCAGCGCCAGCATCGGCCCGAGCGTCCTCCCGACGGCGAGGATCAGCAGCGTGAGCCAGCCGAGGACCGCCAGGTTCAGGTGCACCGCGATCGCGCGCTCCTCCGCCTCGCCTTCGAAGGGGCGGGCGCCGACGCCGAAGACGAGCGCGCCGAGCACGAAGGCCGCCGCGGCGTGGGCGGCGGCGAGGACGATCCCCGTCCTGCTCGCGGGGACGAGCCGGCCGCGCGGCGCGCGCGCCGCGAGGAGCACGACCTCGCCGAGGAGGAGCGCCGTCCCGAGCGCGAGCGCGGCCGCCGCCGGGTAGACGATCCCGGCCCGGTCCGTCGCGATTCCGGCGGCGAGGGCGGGCCCGCCCCAAAGGAGCGGCAGCGCGAGCCGGGGGCGCAGGTCCGGGGCGCCGTTGCGCAGCAGGATCGGGAGGACGTGGAGCGCACCGCCCGCGACCGCGAACGGCAGGAACCCGACCCCGACGAGGTGGACCGCGAGGAGGACGGACGAGTCGTCGTACTCGCCGCGCGCGAGCGCCGGCGCGGCGACGACGAGCGCGACCGCCGCAGCGAGCCAGCACGCGAGGCCGCTCGCGAAGTACGCGGCGACGACCCGGTACGGCGCCGGCTCGCCGACGCGCCGTCCGAGCTGCACGAGCGCTCCCTCGGCCACGTGTCGAGAGGGTGTACACGAGCCGGGTCCCGTCCGGCGGCCAGGCGTGCGCGCCGTTTGGATGACCACATCCGGTACGCTTGACGGGCCGCGGGGCGTGGCGCAGCCTGGTTAGCGTGCCAGTCTGGGGGACTGGAGGTCCCGGGTTCAAATCCCGGCGCCCCGACTCGACCGTCCCGGGCGGGGTCTCCGCGCCGGGCCGGGGAGGGCGGCGGGCCCGGTTCCGCCCTCGCCCGGCTTCCCGGGGTCAGGTGCCCGCCCAGTCGTTGTAGCCGGCGGGCTCCGGAAGCGGAGCCGAGAGCGCCGGCGCCGGCGCGTCGCAGCTCGCGGGCCTCGCCGCGCGGTGCCCCGCCTGGACGACCTTGACGGCCCCGGCGGCCTTGACGCCGGAGGCCTCGATCGGCAGCGTGCGCCCGACCCGGGCGCCGGCCGCCGGGACGCCGACCGTCACGAGCGCGGCCGCCGCGATCGTCGTCGTGAGTGCCTTCCTCATCTGGTCCCCCTTCCCTCTCGTCGACCGCCGTCGGCGATCGACCCGGCGGAAGGGAACAACCCCGCGGCTAACGACCGCTCCCGCCCGGGCAAAGCGCGGGTAAAGGCCCGCGGCGCGCCGCGCGGCGGGCCCCGACGATGATCGAGGTCGGTCCATCCCCACGGGTGGCGCGCGCCCGCGCGCGCTCGCCTTTGGTGAGACCGCGGCGGGGCGCCGGCAGCAGGTCGGGATTTCCGATGCGGCGGAGATCCCCAGGCCTTGGTACCCGAACGGCGGCCCCGCCGCCGAGCGCGCCCGATCGAGTGATTCGAGCCGCGCTCACGAACTCTTAACCGATTCATCCCGCTTCGCTTGCAGCTCTTCGCGATCGTGCGTCCCGGGGTCATGAGCACACGGGAGGCTGTGAGCGTGTCCAGCCTCCTGGGGGAGAGGCCGTGTGGCGGCCCGGCCTCTTCCCCGATCCCCTGCGTATCCGGCGCGGAGGCCCCGGCGTTGTATCGCCGTCAACGACCTCGAAAGGAAGGTGACGGGATGCTCCTCCTCGTGCTGCTCGCGTTGCTTGCGATCGTGGCGTTCGGAGTCGGGTTCACGGTCCACTGGCTGTTCATCGTCGCCGTCGTCCTGGCGCTCGTCTGGCTGATCAGCCTCTTCGCCGGCGCGGCCGGGGGGCGCACGCGCGGCTCGTGGTGGTGAGGCGCGCCCGCGGGCGGGGCCGGGGCGCTAGCGGGTGACGCCGAAGAGCGAGACCACGCCCCGGCCGGCCGCCGAGTAGAGCTTCCACCGGCCGGCGAGGAGGTCGACCGTGACCGTCTTCGTGCCGGTGAAGCGGGCGGTCGTGAGCGGCTGCTCGAACGTGCCGCCGCGGGTCTGGGCGAGGCTCAGGTCGAGCGTCTTCGAGCGGTCGACGACGACCAGCCGGTACGTCCCGGCCGGCGCCGTCCTCAGCGGCTTGCCGTTCAGCGTCAGGGTGAGCTTCGTGCCGGCGAGGCTCGCGCGGATGGTGCCGCCCCGGGAGGGCGCGGGCGCCCGGCTGCGCGCCGGCGCCGTGGAGACGGGCGGCGCGGTTGAGACGGGCGGCGCCGCCGAGACCGGCGGCGCGATCACGACCGGCACGGGCGGGGGCGGGGGAGGAATGGTCGCGTTCCCGACCGCGAACGACGCCGTCAGGCTCGCGTGCTGGTCGCAGTGGTAGGTGAAGACGCCGTCGGCGAGGTCGACGACCCAGTCGGCCGTCTGGATCTCCGGGACGCCGGTCGCGACGCCGACGCCGGGCCCCTCGAGGTGGAAGTTGTGGTTCGTCGCCTGGTCCGACACCTGGATCTCGTAGGTGCCGCCGTCGAGGTGGCCGACGAGGCTCCCGTCCGGGTTCTTGAGCGAGATCGCGAAATCCGGGCCGACGCTCCCTTGCAGCACCGCCAGGACGTCGGCGCGCGCGCTGCCCGTCGCGAAGCGCGCGACCAGCGTCGCGGCGAGGACGGCCACGGCGACGACGACCGGGAGCAGGCGGGCGCGCGAGCGCAAGGGGGCTCTAAGCGTAGCGGCGGCGTGAGATGATCGCGCACCACCCCCCGCCATACCCCCCGTCATGCGGCTCTACCTGCTCGCCTCGGCGCTCCTCGCGCTCTGGACCCCTGCGCCCTCGTTCGGGGGCGCGGTCGTCTCCGCCTTCTACTACCCCTGGTTCGGGACCCCGACCGACGGCGGCTACGCGCACTGGGCCCAGGGCGGACACGCCCCGCCGGCCGACATCGCCTCGAGCTACTACCCGGCGTACGGGCCCTACTCCTCCGGGAACGAGTCGGTGATCGCGACGCAGATGGCGGAGGCCGCGCGGGCGGGGATCGACGAGCTCGCCGTCTCGTGGTGGGGGAGGGGCTCGCCCGAGGACAGCCACCTGCCCGAGCTCGCCGCCGGGGCGGCAGCGGCCGGGATCGAGGTCGCCGTGCACGTCGAGCCGTACCCCGGCCGCACGCCGGAGACCGTCCTCGCGGACGCCGCCTACCTGCGCCCGCTCGGCGTGACCACGCTCTACGTCTACCGGGCCTTCGACTCGCCGCCGGCCGACTGGGCGCCGGTGAACGACGAGCTCCACGCGCAGGGCTTCACGACCTTCGCCCAGACCGGCCTCGTCGGGCAGGCGGCCGCGGGCCGCTTCAGCGGCTTCTACACCTACGACATCCTCACCTACGGCGGCGGGAAGCTCGCCCGCCTCTGCAACGAGGCGCACGCGAAGGGCCTCCTGTGCGCGCCGTCGGTCGGCCCCGGCTACGACGCCCGGCGCGCGGCCGGCGACCCGCGCGTGAAGCCGCGGCGGCGCGGCGCGACCTACGACTCGATGTGGCACGCGGCCCTCGGCGCCGGCGCCGACCGCGTCACGATCACCTCGTTCAACGAGTGGCAGGAGGGGACGCAGATCGAGCCGGCGATCCCGCTGCGGCTCGGGGAGTACCGGTACGTCTCCTACGACGGGGCCTGGGGCCGCCACGGCGTGGCGGCGCAGGACGCCTACCTCGACCGCACCGCCCACTGGGCGAGCCTCTTCCGGCGGATCCGCGCGAGACCCGAGCCGTAGGCGGCACCTATCCTTGCGGGGTGGCCGTCCGCACCGTCCCGGCGCCGCTGGCGCAGCTCCCGAACGCGCTCACGGTCGCGCGCCTGCTCGTGATCCCGGTCTACGCGGCGCTCGTGCTCGCCTGCGAGGGCGGGCGGAGCTGGGCCGCGGCGATCCTCTTCGGCGCCGCCGCCATCACCGACCAGGTCGACGGCTACCTCGCCCGCCGCTGGCACGTCGAGTCGGCGTTCGGGAAGATCGCCGACCCGCTCGCCGACCGGGTGCTGATCGACGTCGCCGTCGTGCTGCTCTGGCACGCGGGGCGGCTGCCGTGGCTCGCGCTCGCGATCCCGGTCCGCGACGTCGTGCTCGTCGCGGCCACGCCGCTCGCCCTCGCGCGCGGCTACCGCTTCGAGGTGAACCTCCTCGGCAAGGTCGCGACGTGGCTGCTCTACTCGAGCCTCGCCTTCACGATGGTGACCGGGCACGGCACCGCCTGGCCGCGCTGGCTCTTCTGGGCCGGCCTCGCGGTCGCGCTGCTCGCGCTCGCGGCCTACGCGCGCAAGGCGCGCGCGGAGGTGGGGCGGTGAGGGCGGTCGTGATGGCTGGCGGCGAGGGGACGCGCCTGCGGCCGCTCACCTCGAACCAGCCGAAGCCGATGGTGCCGATCGTCGGGAAGCCGTGCCTGGAGCACATCCTCGAGCTCCTGCGCGACCACGGGTTCCGCGAGATCGTCGTCACCGTCGCCTTCCTGCCGCAGGCGATCCGGAGCTACTTCGGCGACGGCACGAACCTCGGGCTCGAGATCGAGTACTCCGTCGAGGAGACCCCGCTCGGCACCGCCGGCTCGGTGCGCCTCGCGAGCGGCCGCCTCGACGACACCACGCTCGTGATCTCCGGCGACGCGCTCTGCGACATCGACCTCACCCGCCTGATCGAGTTCCACCGCGAGCGCCGCGCCGCGGTCACGATCGGGCTCAAGTCGGTCGAGAACCCGCTCGAGTTCGGAATCGTCGTCACCGACGAGGACGGCAGGGTCGAGCGCTTCCTCGAGAAGCCCTCCTGGGGCCAGGTCTTCAGCGACACGATCAACACCGGGATCTACGTGCTCGAGCCCGAGGTGCTCCGCCACGTCCCGCGCGACCGGCCCTACGACTTCTCGAAGGAGCTCTTCCCGCTCCTCCTCGACATGGGCCGCCCGATCTACGGGCACGTCTGCGAGGGCTACTGGCAGGACATCGGCAACCTCGACCAGTTCCGGCAGGCGAACTACGACGCCCTCGACGAGAAGGTGCGCCTGCAGGTTCCGGGGATCCGCCTGCGCGGGAACATCTGGATCGGCGAGGGCGTGGAGGTCGACCGGATCGAGGAGATCGACGGGCCCGCGTTCATCGGCGACGACTGCCGGATCGCGCCGGGCGCGCGGGTGGAGCCGTACAGCGTCCTCGCGCCGGGGGTGACGCTGCGCGAGCACGCGCGCGTGACGCGGTCGATCGTCGACGCCGGCACGTACGTCGGCCGGGCGGCGATCGTCGAGGGCGCCGTGGTCGGGCGCAACTGCGACATCCGGACGCACGCGCGCCTGCACGAGGGCGTCGCGATCGGCGACGAGGTCACGGTCGGCGACCAGTCGGTGATCTACCCCGGCGTCCGTATCTACCCCTACAAGGAGGTCGAGTACGGCGCCCACCTCCACGAGAGCCTGATCTGGGAGTCGCGCGCCTCGCGCCGCCTCTTCGCGCGCGACCAGGTGACGGGGCTCGTGAACGTCGACGTCACCCCGGAGGTGGCGGTCCGCCTGGGCGCCGCCTTCGGGACGGCGCTCCGGCGCGGCTCCCGGGTCGTCGCGACGCGCGAGCCGGCCGCCGCGTTCCGGATCGTCAAGGGCGCCGTCGTCTCCGGCCTGAACAGCGCCGGCGTGCACGTGATCGACCTGCGCACGCTGCCCGCGCCGGTCGGCAAGCACTGGCTGAACGCCCAGAACGCCGACGCCGCCTTCCACGTCGGCTTCTCCGTCACCGACCCGGAGGCGCTCCAGATCAGCATCTTCGAGCGGCCGGGGACGGCGATCTCGGGGGAGCTCCAGCGGGAGGTCGAGAAGCACTACGCGCGCCGCGAGCTCCGGCGGGTGCCGTTCGCGGAGGTGGGGACGATCTCCTACCCGCCCGGCCCGCGGGAGAGCTACGCCGAGGCCCTCCTCGCCACCCTCGACGCCGACGCGGTGCGCGCGCGCGGCTTCCGGATCGTCGTCGACTACGGCTACTCGTCCGCGTCGTTCGTGCTCCCGCTCCTGCTCGGGCCGCTCGGGGTGGAGGCGGTGACCGCCCACCCCTTCGAGGCGGCCGACAGCGTCCCCGTCGACACGCTCGACCGCACCCGCCGGCTCGTGACGGCGGTCGGGGCGGAGCTCGGCGCCGCCTTCGACCGGGCCGGCGAGCGGCTCGAGCTCGTCGACGAGCAGGGGCGGCACGTGCCGCTCGACCGGGCGCTCCTGCTCTTCGTCAGCCTGCTGGCGCGCAGCGGGCGCGCCGGGAGGATCGCGGTGCCCGTGAACGTGACGAGCCAGATCGAGGCGGTCTCGGGCGGCCTCGAGGTGACGCGGACGCACGCCTCGCTCCCCGGGCTCACGCAGGCGGCCGCCGCCGACGGGGTCGTCTTCGCCGGCGCGACGGACGGGGGGTACGTCTTCCCCGAGTTCCTGCCCGCCTACGACTCGATCGCGGCCCTCTGCAAGCTGCTCGAGCTCCTCGCCGTCGTCGACCGGCCGCTGTCCGAGCTCGTCGCGGAGCTGCCGCGGCCGACGCTCGTGCACAGCGAGGTGCCGTGCCCGTGGGCGCTCAAGGGGACGGTGATGCGCGTCCTCAACGAGCGCTTCGCCGACGGCCAGGTCGACCTGCTCGACGGGATCAAGGTGTTCGAGGAGCGCGGGTGGATGCAGGCCCTGCCCGACCCGGCCGAGCCGCTCGTCCACCTCTACGCCGAGGGGGCGACCGAGGAGCGGTCGGCCGAGCTCGAGCGCGAGCTGCGGGCGCTCGTGGAGGGCGTGCTCGAGGGGGAGGAGATCGCCGCCCCGGCGGGAACAGGAACACGCGAGGCTGAATTCTCAAGTTGAGGTTGACGGTTGGCCCGCGGGTCCGCTTCAATCGTCACGGCCAACCCAAGAAAGGCGGTGCCCGTGGAACCGCTCCCGGATCTCGGCTCCCTCTCCGACGAGGAGCTGAAGCAGCTGAAGGACGACCTCGAGGCGCAGGAGCGCGAGCTCAGCTACCAGCGCCGGATCCTGCACGGCAAGATCGACATCCTCCGGGCGGAGCTCGTCGTGCGCCTGCAGCGCACCGGCGGGCGCAGCGTCCTCGACCACGTCGACGTCGCGCGCCTGACCGAGATCCTCGCGGGCAAGTCGGCGCCGGAGCTCTGACCGGGGCGGCGGGTTGCTCCACGTCTACTGCAGGGAGTGCGGCTTCCAGAACCCGGAGACCGCCAACTACTGCTCGCGCTGCGGCGCGCTGCTCGAGAAGGGGGAGGGGGGCTCGGAGGCCACGCAGACGCTCTCGCCCGACGAGGTCGGCGAGCTCGCCGGCGAGCCGGTCGAGGGCCTCGAGGGGCCGGCGCTCGTCGTCCGCTCCGGCGGCGGCCGGGCCGGCGAGAGCTTCCGGCCGCGGGGCGAGCGCACGCGCATCGGCCGGTCGCCCGAGTGCGAGATCTTCCTCGACGACGTCACCGTGTCCCGCAACCACGCGGTGCTCGTCGAGCGCGACGGGAGGTTCGTGATCGAGGACCAGGGCTCGCTGAACGGGACCTTCGTCAACCGCCGGCGGATCGACAGCCACGAGCTCGAGAACGGCGACGAGCTCCAGATCGGCAAGTACCGGCTCACCTTCGTCGAGCGATGACCACGACCCTCCGCAGCGGCACGCGCCTGCTCCGGATCGGGGAGGTCGTCCGGCGCCTCTCGGACGAGTTCCCGGACATCTCGATCTCGAAGATCCGCTTCCTCGAGGACGAGGGCCTGCTCGCGCCGCAGCGCACGCGCGGCGGCTACCGGCTCTTCAGCGAGGAGGACCTCGAGCGGCTGACGACGATCCTCCGCCTCCAGCGCGACGAGTTCCTGCCGCTGCGCGTGATCCGCGACGAGCTCGCGACCCCCGGGGCGACCGAGCGCAAGCGGCGGCGTCCGGCCGGCCTCGCCGACCGGGTGCACGAGCTCGACTTCGACGAGCTCTGCCGCCGCGCCGGCGTGACGCCGAGCTTCGCGAAGGACCTGGAGTCGTTCGGCCTCCTCGGCCCGCGCGGCTCGGGCCCGGACAAGCGCTACCCCGAGACCGACGTCGACGTCGCCGCCGTCTGCGCGCAGCTCACGCGCTACGGCGCCGACGCCCGCCACCTGCGCACCTTCCGCACGGCCGCCGACCGCGAGGCGGCGCTGCTCGACCAGCTCGTGGCGCCGGCGCTCCGCTCGCGGAACGCCGAGCGGCGCGCGGCGGGGCTGCGCGACCTCCAGTCGCTCGCCGAGCTGGCGCAGGAGCTCACCGCCCTCCTCCTCTGGCGCGGCGTGCGGGACGTCGCGAGCGCCTAGGCCGTGACCGACCTGCGGACGAAGATCAGGGAGGTGCCGGACTTCCCGACCCCCGGGGTCGGGTTCAAGGACATCACGCCGCTGCTCGCCGACGCCGAGGCCCTCCGCGAGACGATCGCCGACCTCGCCGGCTGGGTGCGGGAGCGCGAGCCCGACCTCGTCCTCGGGGCCGAGGCGCGCGGCTTCATCCTCGGCGCGGCGGTCGCCGCCGCGGCCGGCTGCGGCTTCGTCCCGGCGCGGCGGCCCGGCAAGCTCCCGCCCGAGACCGTGAGCGCGAGCTACGTGCTCGAGTACGGCGAGAACGCGCTCGAGCTGCACCCGGACCTGATCCGGCCCGGCGCCCGGGTCGTGATCCACGACGACGTGCTCGCGACCGGGGGCACGGTCGAGGCGATCTGCGGGCTCGTGCAGCAGCTCGGCGGCGACGTCGTCGGCGCCTGCTTCATCATCGAGCTCAGCTTCCTCGGCGGCCGCGACCGGCTCGCCCCGCTCGACCTGCACGCGCTGATCGCCTACTGAACGGCGGCGCGGCTCACGCTCGGCACCCGGACGTCCGATACAACCGTTAGGACCGCGGGATGTTCGACGCGCTCACCTCGACCTTCAGGCTCTCGTGCCCCCGGCACGGGCAGACGTCGGTGCGCCTCTCCCGCTTCCGCCGGCTCGACGAGCTCCCCGGGCCGCACCACCCGGCGGTCTTCCGGGTCGTGTTCGCGTGCGGCTGCGGCGAGGAGCATCCGGCGCTCGTCGCCCACGACGAGCTCGACCTCGGTCCGCTCGGGCTCGAGGACGAGCGGCCGTTCCTCGACCTGATGACCTCGCGCACGCACGCGGTCGCGCTCGAGCTCGCCGAGCTCGCCGCGCAGCGGATCAAGGCGGGGCAGTGGCCGTGGAGCTTCTTCTGCTGGCCCGAGGACCGGCCCCGGCCGGTGTTCCCCTCGGCGTTCCGCCTGCTCGCCGAGAGCGGGCCGGGCGGGCGCGTCGCCGTCGCGGTGCGCTGCCCCGCGTGCGGGCGGGTCTCGCTCAACCTCGTCACCCGCGAGCACATCGACCTGCCGTTCGTGAACGACCGCGAGATCGGCGTGGTCGGGCACCTCTTCGACGCGGACGCCGCGGCGACCCTCGACGCGTTCACGGCCGAGCTCTACTCCGAGAGCTTCGACGCGCGCCGGCTGACCCTGGAGTAGGGGAGGCGGAACGGCCCGGCCGTGAACCCCTCCGGTCAGGGATCGCCGCGGACGGCCGGCCTGCCGATCCTTCCGGCATGCCGCCGACGACTCCCGAGCCGAGCAAGCCGACGCTCGAGTCCCGCCCCCGCCCGGTGCCGCCGCGCGACCGGCTCGAGGAGCTGCTCGGGCGCGACTTCGCCCACTTCCTGCTCGAGGCGCTCAGCGAGCCGCGCGCCTATCCGGGCCGGCGCGGGTCGTCCTCGCCGTAGATCCGCACGAACAGGAAGATCGCGCAGCCGGCGACGGCGGCGACGACGACCGCCGTGGCGCGGGACATGCCGACCGACATGCCGCCGAGCCAGATGAAGACGGCGAGCCCCAGCGCCCAGAGGAAGGACGTGACGCCGTGGGAGAGCGCGGGGAGGCGCATCGCGGCCGTCATTGTGCCCGAAAAGAAATTCACCGAGCCGGTGGCGCTTTCGTCCCCCGAACCTGCTGGCTTTCCGCTTCCGCGTACGGCCCTCGGGCTCGGCTTCGACCTACTCGCGCTCCGTGCTCGGTGCAAGCGGCACACTACGACGCGCCGCGGGGGCGCGCAAGGGGAGGGCCGAAGGGAAAGCGCGCTCTTTGCACAGTTTCCGTTTCGCGCAGACGGAGCTGGCAGATCGTGCTCCATGCTCTAGGGAGGGCGGACCAGAGCTTCGCCGAGCCGGTGGCGCTTTCGTCCCCCGAGCCGGCTGACCTTCCGCTTCCGCGTACGGGCCTCCCGGCTCGGCTTCGACCTACTCGCGCTCCGTGCTCGGCGCAGGTCGCAATCTAGACGGTCGGGCCGGGGCCGTTCAAGCCGCGCCCCGCGAAAAACCGCGCTCTTTGCGCCCAATCCGGGGGCGGCCGTCTCGACTTGACATAACCCCCGTTCTCGTGCGTCGGGTTTGAAGCGGCGGGGGGCGCGGGAACAACGCCCGCGGGGTGGCGAGCGAGCCGGACATCCTGCTGCTCTCGGACGACCTCGCAGGACTGCTCGAGGCGGCGGAGGAGCGCGGCAGCGTCCGCCAGTCCGAGCTGAACGAGGTGCTCGAGCCGCTCCAGCTCGACCCGCTCGAGGTCGACGCCGTCTTCCGCGAGCTCGAGCAGCGCGCGATCGAGGTGGTCGTGGACACGGTCGAGGAGGCCGAGGTCGAGCCGGCCGCGGTGCCGCCGCCCGCGACCGCGCTCACGTGGGAGACGACCACCGACGCGCTCCAGCTCTTCCTCCGCGAGGCCGGCCGCCACCCGCTCCTGACGGCGGCCCAGGAGGTCGAGCTCGCGAAGGCGATCGAGCGCGGCGACCGGAGCGCGAAGCAGCGGATGATCCAGTCGAACCTCCGGCTCGTCGTCTCGATCGCCAAGAACTACCGCAACCAGGGCCTGCCCTTCCTCGACCTGATCCAGGAGGGCACGCTCGGGCTCATCCGCGCGGTCGAGAAGTTCGACTGGCGCCGCGGCTACAAGTTCTCCACCTACGCCACCTGGTGGATCCGGCAGGCCGTCGCCCGGGCGCTCGCCGACAAGGCCCGGATGATCCGGATGCCGGTCCACATCGTCGAGCGGATGCACAAGATGAACCGCGCCGAGCGGCACCTGTGGACCCAGCTCGGCCGCGAGCCGACCCTCGAGGAGATCGCCGCCGAGGCGAACCTGCCGCTCGAGCAGGCGAAGGAGGTGCGCGCCGTCCCGCGGGCGACCTCGCTCGACGCGCCGATCGGGGACGAGGACGACGCCGTGCTCGCCGACTTCGTCTCCGGCGACGGCCCCCTGCCGGACGAGGTGGTCGAGGACGCGCTCCGCTCGCAGACGCTCGCGGACGCGCTCCGCTCGCTGCCGGAGCGCCACCGGAGCGTGATCGTGCTCCGCTACGGCCTCGACGACACCGACCCGCGCACGCTCGAGCAGATCGGGCGGCACCTCGGGATCACCCGCGAGCGCGTCCGCCAGATCGAGGTGGAGGCGCTGAACCGGCTCGCGCGCCTGCACGAGATGAGCGCGGCCGTCCACTCGTAGACGGGTGACGCGGACGGCGCCGGGCGGGCCCGGCGCCGCTCGGTCAGGTCCGGAGGTACGCTTGGAGGCCGGGAGCGAGGTTGCGGAGCTGGCGCAGGGCGCGCGTCTCGATCTGCCGCACCCGCTCGCGGGTGATGCCGAGGTCGGCGCCGATCTCCTCGAGGGTCTGCGGCGCCTCGCCGTCGAGGCCGAACCGGCGCGAGAGCACGTGGCGCATGCGCGGGTCGAGCGCCTTCAGCGCCCGGGCGAGCTCCACCGCGCGCGCGTGGTCGGCGGTGAGCGCGTCGGGCGACTCCGACCGCTCGTCCTCGATCAGGTCGGCGTACATGCTCTCCCCGTCCCCCACCGGCGTCTCGAGCGAGACAGGGTCGGTGACGAGCTCGAAGAGCTCCTTGACGCGCTCGGGGGTGAAGCCCGACTCCTTCGCGATCTCGTCCGGCGAGGGGTCGCGGTTCAGGCGCTGGGCGAGCTGGCGGCGGGCCCGCTGCGCCCGGCGAACCTGCTCGGCGACGTGCACCGGCAGGCGGATCGTGCGGCCCTGGTCGGCGAGCGCGCGGGTGATCGACTGGCGGATCCACCACGTCGCGTAGGTCGAGAGCTTGAAGCCGAGCCGGTAGTCGAACTTCTCGACCGCGCGGATCAGGCCGAGGTTCCCCTCCTGGATCAGGTCGAGGAGGGGCACCTCGGCCCGGGTGTAGTGGCGCGCGATCGACATCACGAGGCGGAGGTTCGCCTCGATCAGCCGGCGCTTGGCGGCCTCGTCGCCGAGGTCCTTGCGGCGCGCGAGCTCGCGCTCCTCGGCCGGCGTCAGCAGCCGCCCGTCGCCGAGCTGGCGGACGTAGAGCTTGAGCGGGTCGGCGGTCTGGAGGCGCTCGGCCTCGCTCAGCTCCGCGTTGTCGGGCTCGTCGGCGTCGACGCGGTCGACCTCGTCGAGGAGCGGCAGGAGTCCGACCTGCGGCTCGGAACTCTCGTCGGGATGGGGTTCGGGCAGTCCCACGGGCTTCTCCCTCCGTATCGGCGGCTACCCTGGCCACCTTGAGCCCGCAAACCAGTGCCCGCCGCGGCCGTCTCAGCCTCTGAGATGTGCGGCATCGCCGGCTTCGCCCTCCCTCCCGGCTCGGGCCTCGAGCGCACCCTCGCCGCCCAGGCGCTGCTGGCGGGCATCGCCGAGCGCGGCGCCGACGCCGTCGGCTACGCCTACCGCTCGCTCGGCGAGAGCTACCCGACCGTCGTCAAGCAGCGGACGCCCGCCTCGCTGCTCCTCGACCGGATCTCGGTGCCGGGCGGGGCGCACCAGCTGCTCGTCCACGTGCGGGCCTACACGAAGGGCCACCCGTCGATCGCGGCCAACAACCACCCCGTCCGCCACGGGCCGGTCGTCGGGATCCACAACGGCACGATCGTGAACGACGACGAGCTCCTCGCCGGCCACGGCTGCGCCCGGGCCGAGCCGCGGATGACGGTCGACTCCGAGGCGATCTTCGCGCTCGCCGCCCACTCCCGCAGCGACCCGGCCGCGCTCGAGACGCTGTACGGCTCGATGGCGGCGGCGTGGCTCGACGAGCGCGAGCCCGAGCTGCTCCGGCTCGCGCGCGGGGTCGGGCGGCCGCTCTGGCTCGGCGAGGGCCGCGAGGGCACGTTCTTCGCCTCGACCGAGCTCGCGCTCGAGGTGGTCGAGCGCTACTGCCGGGTGAGGCTGCGCAAGCGCCAGCTCCGCGAGGGGACGCTGCTCGGCCTCCGCGACGGTCGCGTCTCGGTGCGGGCCCGCTTCCGGCCGCAGCGCTTCGTCGAGGACGACCCGGTCCCCGCCGTGCGGGCGCCGGAGGAGCGCGAGTCCTGCCTCAGCCGGCTGGCCGTGCTCGCCGCCGCGTAGGCGTCCGAGCCCGGCTCACCCGGAGACCGAGCCGTCCGGGCGCACCGAGGCGCCCTCCTCGAGCAGCCGCCGGCGGACGAGGAACTGGAACGACGCCCAGGCGCCGCGCCGGGAGTCGAAGAGGCGGTAGACCTGCCACTCGGTCAGCATCGGCTCCGCGGCCGCCGCGCGGGCCTCGGCCCAGTCGGCGAACCTCGGCAGCCGGCGCAGGCGGCGGGCGAGCGCCGCGCCCTGCGCGATCGCCCGCTCGAGCCGCTCCTCCCCCACCGCGACGTCGAAGCCGGCCTCGCGGAGCGCGTTCGAGAGCGAGCCGAACGTGTGCCAGTAGAGCGACTTCGACGGCAGCCGCCCGCGCCGCTCGTCGAGGTCGCGCGCCGTCGGGGCCCGGCCGAGCTCGTCGCCGAGCCGGCGCAGCACCGCGAGGAGCTCCTCGCGCGTGACGAAGCGCCGCGGCACGAGCCCGGCCGCCCGCTTGGCGGCGTTCCAGGTGCCGAAGTGCTCGATCACCGTCTGCGGGTGCACGCGCGCGCCCGCGTCGGCGGCGAACTCCTTCATCGTCGGCGAGCGTCCGAGCCGGTCGGCCGACGCGCGCAGCTCCTCGAGGATCTGCTCGTCGGAGTAGCGCTTGCGCAGCGCCTTCTGGAACGAGGCGAGCTCGTCGGGGTCGATGCGCGCCTCGGCACGGTAGCGACGCCTGCGGGACACGCCAACAATGGTAGATCATCCTGGAGAATCCGCAAGTAGGCCCGAGCGCGGCGGACGGGACGTGTACGCTCGGGCGCGTGCTCGCGCTCGAGGTGGCCCTCGCCCGCGCCGTCGGCGCCGCGTCGCGCCTCGCGGGCCGGGGCGGCGGCACCACCCTGCCCGGCAAGCTGCTCTGGAAGGCGCACCCGGGCGCGGTCGACCGGCTGGCCGCGCGCCTCCCGGCCGGCTCGGCGCTCGTCTCGGCCACGAACGGCAAGACGACGACCGCCGCGATGGCGGCGGAGATCCTCCGGCCCCGCTTCCGCCTCGCGCACAACGCCTCGGGCGCGAACCTCGTCTCCGGGATCGCCTCCGTGCTCGTGACGGCCTCGGAGGCCGAGCTCGGGCTCTTCGAGGTCGACGAGGGCGCGCTCCCGGAGGTGGTCCGGCGCGTGCGCCCCCGCGCCGTCCTGCTCGGCAACCTCTTCCGCGACCAGCTCGACCGCTACGGCGAGCTCGAGCACGTCGCCGAGCGCTGGCGCGCGGCGGCGGCCGGGCTCCCGCCGGGCGCCCTCGTCGTGAACGGCGACGACCCGCTGCTCGCCGAGCTCGCCCGCGGCGGCGCCGCGACGAGCTTCGGCGTCGACGACCGCTCGCACGCGCGGCCCTCCCTCCAGCACGCCGCCGACTCGAAGTTCTGCCCGGCGTGCGGCCGGCCGCTCGTGTACGCGGCCGCGTACGTGGGCCACCTCGGCGAGTACGCCTGCCCGGCCGGGCACCGCTCGCGGCCCGCGCTCGACGTGGCCGCCCGCGCGATCGAGCTCCGGGGCCTCGCCGGCTCCGCGTTCTCGCTCGAGACGGCGGAGGGCGCCGTGCGCGTCGAGCTCGCCCTGCCCGGCCTCTACAACGTCTACAACGCGGCCGGCGCCGCCGCGCTCGCCCGGGCGCTCGGCGCCTCGGCGGAGGAGATCGCCGTTGGGCTCGGCCGCTTCACGGCGGCCTTCGGGCGCTTCGAGCGGATCGCCGTCGGCGACCGGCGCCTCCTGCTCCTGCTCGTCAAGAACCCGGCCGGCGCGAACGAGGCCGTCCAGACGCTCCTGCAGGGGACGCCGCCCGCGCTCGTCCTCGCGGCGCTGAACGACGAGCTCGCCGACGGCCGCGACGTCTCGTGGATCTGGGACGTCGACTTCGAGCCGCTCCTCGCCGGGCTCGAACGGGCGGTCGTCTCGGGCTCGCGCGCCGCCGAGCTCGCGCTCCGCTTCGCCTACGGCGGCCTCGAGCGCCGGCGGATCGAGGTCGTGCCGGAGCTGGCCGCCGCGCTCGACCGGGCCCTCGCCCTCACCCCCGCGGGCGCCGAGCTGACCGTCCTCCCCACCTACACCGCGATGCTCGGGCTCCGGGCGATCGTGGCCCGCCGCGGCCACGTCCGCGACTACTGGCGGGAGCGGGCGGCGTGAAGGTCGTCGTCGGCCACCTCTACCCCGACTACCTCAACATCTACGCCGACCGCGGGAACATGGCCGTGCTCGCGGCGCGCGCCCGCGCGCGCGGGCACGAGCTCGAGGTGCTGCCGCTCGGCCTCGGCGACGCCGTCCCGGACGGCGTCGACCTCTTCTACGTCGGCGGGGGCCAGGACCGGGAGCAGGCGCTCGTCGCGCCCGACCTCGCCGCGAAGGGCGACGCCCTCCGCGAGGCGGTCGCGGGCGGCGCCGCCGTCCTCGCCGTCTGCGGCGGCTACCAGCTCCTCGGCCGCTCCTACCGCGACCGCACCGGGGCCGAGCTGCCCGGCGCCGGCCTGCTGCCGCTCCACACGGTCGCGGGCGAGCGCCGGATGATCGGCGACGTGCTGCTCGACTGCGCCTGGGCCGGGCGGACGCTCGCGGGCTTCGAGAACCACGCCGGCCGCACGATCCTCGACGCCGGCGCCGAGCCGCTCGGGCGCGTGCTCGCGGGCTTCGGGAACGACGGCGGCTCGGGCGCCGAGGGCTGCCGGCTCGGCCGGGTGTACGGCACCTACCTGCACGGCCCGCTCCTGCCGCGGAACCCGTGGTTCGCCGACCGCCTGCTCGCCGACGCCCTCGCCCGCCGGGCCGGCGGCGAGGTCGAGCTCGCGCCGCTCGACGACGCGCTCGAGGAGGCGGCCCACGCCGTCGCCGCCGGGCGTGCCCGCGCCCGCGGCGGCCGCCGGCGGTAGTCAGCGGCTCCAGAGCGAGCCGAGGTAGACCGCCGGGTCGCCCGGGCGCCAGCGCTCCACGAAGCGCGTGATCGGAGGGTGGAGGACGACGTCCCCGAGCTCGTCGAGGGCGAAGAGGCGCGCGCCGCGGACGGCCACGTCGCGGGTCTCGACGTCCTGGAGCGAGCGGCTCGAGAGGTCGACGCCGAAGACGACGTGGATGACGTGGCGGTCGCCCGGCCGCCAGCCGGGCGCGATCGACTCGGCCACCGCGATCGGGCCCTCGAGCGGGAAGCGCTCCCAGAGCCCGAGCTCCTCGCCGAGCTCGCGCCGGAGCGCCTCCGTGAGCGTCTCGCCGCCGTCGACGCCGCCGCCTGGCAGCATCCAGTACTCGCGGCCCCCCTTCTCCTGCCGGCAGAGCAGCACCCGGTCGTGCCAGAGCGCCAGCAGGGCGACGCGGACGCGCGGCTCCGCCATCAGTGCGCGCTCGACCCGAAGCCGCGGACGCCCCGCTCGGACGCGGGCAGCTCGTCGACCTCGACGAGCTCCACCTCCGGGACGGGCAGGACGACGAGCTGGGCGATCCGCATGCCGGGCTCGACCACGAACGGCTCGCGCGGGTCGGTGTTGAGGAGCGCGACCTTGAGCTCGCCCCGGTAGCCTGCGTCCACGAGCCCGGGCGTGTTCACGATCGAGATCCCGTGCCGCGCGGCGAGCCCCGAGCGCGGCTGGACGAAGCCGGCGTAGCCCTCGGGGATCGCGACGGCGAGCCCGGTCGGGACGAGCGCGCGCTCCCCGGGCGCGAGCTCGACCCGCACGCAGGAGGCGAGGTCGAAGCCCGCGTCGCCCGCGTAGGCGCGCGCGGGCAGGGTCGCGGCCGGGTGCAGCCGGCGGACGGGGAGCTCGATCAGGCGCTCTCCCGGCGCGCCTCGGCGACGAGGTACGGCGCGAAGCGGTGCAGGTCGCGCCGCGGCAGGCGCGCGACGACGAGGACGCCCTCCTCCGTGTCCTCCCGCCGCTCGATCGGCGCGCCGAGCCGGTACAGCTCCGAGAGCCGTGCCCCCTCCCCGTACGGCAGGAGCAGGCGGACCGGCTCCCAGCGCGCGCCGAAGTGCTCCGCGACCCGGGCGCGGAGGCGGTCGAGCCCCTCCCCGCTCGCCGCCGAGACCTGCGGCGCGCCGGGGAAGCGGTTCGCGAGGCGCCGCCGCCCGACCTCGTCGACGAGGTCGATCTTGTTCAGCACGAGCTCGCGCGGGAGCTCCGACGCGCCGATCTCCGCGAGCACCTCCTCGACCGCCCGCACCTGGCGGTCGAGCTCGTGCTCGTCGGCGGACGCGTCGACGACGTGCAGCACCATGTCGGCGACGAGCGTCTCCTCGAGCGTCGCCGCGAAGCCCTCGACGAGCTGGTGCGGGAGCCGGCGGATGAAGCCGACCGTGTCGGTCACGAGGTAGCGGCGGCCCTCGTGCTCGAACGCGCGGGTGGTCGGGTCGAGCGTCTCGAACAGGCGGTCCTCGACGGAGACCGCCGCCCCCGTGAGCGCGTTCAGGAGGGTCGACTTGCCGACGTTCGTGTAGCCGGCGAGCGCGACCTGCGGCGTCTCGCCGCGCCGCCGCTCCTTCCGCCGGGTCGCGCGCTGGCGCTCGAGCTCGCGCAGCCGCCGCCGCAGCACCGAGATCCGCCGCCGCGCGAGGCGCCGGTCGGTCTCGAGCTGCGACTCGCCGGGGCCGCGCGTCCCGACGCCGCCGCCGAGCCGTTCGAGGTGCTGCCAGAGCCCGCGCATGCGCGGGAGGTTGTACTCGAGCTGCGCGAGCTCGACCTGGAGCTTCCCCTCGGCGGTGACCGCGTGCTGGGCGAAGATGTCGAGGATCAGCTGCGTCCGGTCGACCACCCGGGCCGCGAGCGCGTCCTCGAGGAACCGCTGCTGCACCGGGTCGAGCTCGTCGTCGACGAGCAGGCTCTCGGCGCCGGAGGCGGCGAAGCGTTCCTTCAGCTCCCCGAGCTTGCCGCTCCCGACGTAGGTGCGCCGCGCCGGCCGCGGGCGGTGCTGCACGACGCGGGCGACCGGCTCGACGCCGGCCGTGCGCGCGAGCTCCTCGACCTCGGCCAGCTCCTCGTCGGGATCCGTCCCGGAGGCCAGAACCGCGAGGACGAGTCCGCGTTCCGGCTCCGGGGAACGTGAGATCATCGGGCGAAGTATGCCCCTTCCCCCGCCGGCGGACGCCCTCGCGGCCAGGACGCTCGCCCTGGTCGACCTCCCCTCCCCCTCGCGGGACGAGGGACTCGTCTACGACTACGTGCGGGGCGCGCTCGAGCTCCCGCTCGCGCACGACGACGGCGAGTCCCTGCTCTACGTCCGGCGCGAGGGCAGGCCGCTCGTCCTGCTCGCCGGCCACACCGACACGGTGCCGGCGCAGGGCAATCTCCCCGGCCGGCTCGAGGACGGCGCCGTCCACGGGCTCGGCGCGTCGGACATGAAGGGCGGGCTCGCGGTGATGATCGAGCTCGGCCGCTGGGCGCGCGACGCGGAGCTCGCGTACGACCTCGCGCTCCTCTTCTTCCCGCGCGAGGAGGTCGGGCCCGAGGAGAACCCGCTCCCGGCGCTGTTCGAGGCGGCGCCGATCGTCGACGAGGCGGCGCTCGTCGTCTGCCTCGAGCCGACCGACAACACGCTCCAGCTCGGCTGCCTCGGCAACGTGGTCGCGACCGCGGTCTTCGAGGGCCGCGCCGCGCACAGCGCCCGCCCGTGGACCGGCGTGAACGCGATCGCGCTCGCGCTCGAGGGGCTGAGCGGCGTGCTCGCGCTCGAGCCGAACGACGTCGAGGTCGGCGGGCTCGTCTTCCGCGAGGTGCTGACCGTGACGCAGATCCACGGCGGCATCGCGACGAACGTCGTCCCCGCCCGCTGCGAGGCGACGCTCAACTTCCGCTACGCCCCCGGGCGCACGCCCGCCGAGGCGGAGGCGCGCCTGCGGGAGCTCGCCGGGCGGGACGTCGAGATCCGGCAGCACTCGCCCGCGGCCCACGTCGCCTCCGGCTCGCCGCTCGTGCGGGCGCTGCGGGACGCCGGCGGGTTCGAGCTGCAGCCGAAGCAGGCGTGGACGAACGTCGCCGACTTCGCCGCGCGCGGCCTCGACGCCGTCAACCTCGGGCCGGGCGGGACCCGCTACGCGCACGCCGCCGACGAGCGGGTCGAGGTCGCCGAGCTCGTCCGGACCTTCGAGGCGCTGCGGCGACTGCTCGCCGGTAGCGTGTAGCGGTGCTCCTCTCGCCCGTGCTCGCCGAGCTCGAGCAGTACCCCTTCACCCGCCTCGACGAGTGGCGCGCCGGGCGCGACGTGATCGACTTCGGCGTCGGCGACCCCAGGGAGGCGACGCCGCGCTTCATCCGCGAGGCGCTCAAGGCGGCGGTCGGGGAGCGCTCGTCCTACCCGCGCGCCGCGGGGCTGCCGGAGCTGCGAGAGGCGATCGCGGGCTGGATCGGCCGGCGCTTCGGCGTCGCCGTCGACCCGGACGCCGAGATCGTGCCGACGCTCGGCTCGAAGGAGGCGATCTTCTCGTTCGCGCAGGCCGTCCTCGGCGAGCGGCGCCTCGTCGCCGTCCCCGAGCCGGCGTACCCGGTCTACGAGCGCGGCGCGCTCTTCGCCGGCGGGACGGTCGCGGCCGTGCCGCTGCGCGAGGAGACCGGCTGGCTGCCCGACCTCGACGCGTTCGACGCCTGGGACGAGCTCGCGCTCTTCTGGACCTGCTACCCGTCGAACCCGACCGGGGCGACCGCGCCGCTCTCCTTCTACGAGGAGCTCGCGGGACGCGCGCGCGAGCACGGCTTCCTGCTCTGCTCGGACGAGGCGTACTCGGAGCTCTGGTTCGGCGAGCCGCCGGCCTCGGCGCTCCAGGTCTCCGAGCGGGAGCACGTCGTCGTCTTCAACACGCTCTCGAAGCGCTCGTCGATGACCGGCTACCGCTCCGGCTTCGTCTGCGCCTCGCCGGCCGTGGCGGGCGCGCTGCGGCGGTTCCGCCCGACGACCGGCACGGCGCCGCAGGAGTTCGTCCAGCGCGCCTCCGTCGCGGCCTGGAACGACGAGGAGCACGTCGAGGCGGTGCGCGAGGTCTACCGCCGCAAGCGCGAGACGCTGCTGCCGGTGCTCGAGCGCAAGGGCCTGCGCCCGGCGGGCGGCGACGCCACCTTCTTCCTCTGGCTCGCGGTCGGGGGCTCCTCGGAGGCGTTCGCGCTCGCGCTGCTCGAGCACGGGCTCCTGGTCGCCCCCGGCTCCTTCTTCGGGCCGGGCGCGGAGGGCTACGTGCGGCTCGCGCTCGTGCCGACGCAGGCGGAGTGCGAGCGCGCAGCCGAGATCCTGGAGCGCGTCCTGTGACGACCGAGGAGACGATCGCCGCGCTCGACCGCGGCGAGGTGCGCGTCGCCGAGCCCGCCGGCGACGACTGGCTGGTGCACGAGGAGGTGCAGGCGGCGATCCTCGACTACTTCCGGCAGCGGCGGATGGAGCCGCGCGAGGTCGGGCCGTTCGAGTACCACGACAAGATCCCGCTCAAGACCGGCTACGCCGAGCTCGGCGTCCGCGTCGTCCCGCCGGCGGTCGCCCGCTACGGCTCCTACCTCTCGCCGGGCGTCGTGCTGATGCCGTCGTACGTGAACATCGGCGCCTGGGTCGGCCCGAACACGCTGGTCGACACGTGGGCCACCGTCGGCTCGGGGGCGCAGGTCGGCGCCGACGTCCACCTCGCGGGCGGCGTCGGGATCGGCGGCGTGCTCGAGCCGCCCGGGGCGCGGCCGGTGGTCGTCGAGGACGGCGCGTTCCTGGGCTCCCGCTGCATCGTCGTCGAGGGCGTCAGGATCGGCCGCGAGGCCGTCCTCGCCCCGAACGTGACGCTCACGGCGTCCGTCCCGATCATCGACGTCACCGGGCCCGAGCCCGTCGAGCACCGCGGCTACGTGCCCCCGCGCTCGGTCGTCGTCCCCGGGACCAGGCCGAAGGAGTTCCCGGCGGGCACGTACCAGCTCGCGTGCGCCCTCATCGTCGGCAGGCGGACCGAGTCGACCGACCTGAAGACCTCGCTCAACGAGGCGCTGCGCGAGTACGGCATCGGCACGTGACCGGCCTCGAGGTGCGCCGCTACGGCGCCGCGCCGGGGCTCGGCTCGGCCGTTCCGGTCAAGTAGGCGGCGCCGCCGTCGAGGCGGACGTGGAGGTCGCCTCCGGGGAAGCGGACCCGGACGTCGTCCGCGCCGAGCGCCGCGGCGACGGCGACGGCGCTCGTGCCCGACGACTCCGTCTCCCCCACCCCGCGCTCCCAGACACGCGCCTCGATCGTGTCGGCGGACATCCGCCGCGCGACCTGCACGTTCGTGCGTCCGGGGAAGCGCTCGTGCGTCTCGAGCAGCGGCCCGATCCGCGGGAGGTCGGCCGGGTCGCCCTCGACGACCGCGTGCGGGTTGCCGACGTCGACGGGCGTGAAGCGGATCCCCGCCGCCGTGTCCGGCCGCCCGACCGAGTAGGCGAGTCGCTGCTCGACGAAGCCGCCGCCGAGCATCCGCGCGACCACCTCCCGCGGCCCCACCCGCACCGTCACGACGTCGGCGCCGGTCAGCTCGGCGAGCCAGCGCGCCGCGATCCGCGTCCCGTTGCCGGACATCTCGGCGAGCGACCCGTCGGGGTTCCAGATCGCGACGTCGACCCAGTCGCGCCCCCGGCCGCGCACCTCGAGGATCCCGTCGGCGTCGCCCACCTGCGCGCGCACGGCCTCCGCCGTCAGCGGCTCAGTGGCGACCAGGTAGACGTTCCCCTGCGCCTGCCAGCGCGAGGATCTCATCGGCGACCTCCTCGGGGCTCCGGTCGGAAGCGAGGGTAACCGCGCCGGGCAGGCGGCGGAGCCACTTGCGCTGGTAGCGCGCGAGCCGGAGGGTCGCCGCCACCACCGCCTCGGCCGCCTCGTCCTCGGGCAGGGTGGCGAACTCCTCGAGGCCGAGCACCTTGCGCGCCGTCGCCGAGAGCGGCCCCGCCCAGGCGCGCCGCGCCTCGTCCACGACCCCGGCCGCCAGCTGCTCGGCGACGCGCCGGCGGACCCGCTCCTCGGCCCCGGCGCCCCCGAGGAGCCCGAAGAGCGCGGTCGGGCGGCGGGCGTCCGCGCCGAAGAGGCGGTCGCCCGCCGGCGCGAGCGACGCGCCCGCCGCCGCGAGCTCGAGCGCGCGCACGACGCGGCGGCGGTCGTTCGGGTGGACGCGCGCGGCCGCGGCCGGGTCGCGGCCCGCGAGGAGCCGGTGCGCGCGCTCCGGGCCGAGGCGGTCGTAGGCCCGGCCCCAGCGCTCGCGCTCGCCCGGCGCCGGGGGCGGGGGCAGCTCGAGCGCCGACAGCGCCGCGCGCAGGTAGAGGCCGGTGCCGCCGACGACGATCGCGGTGCGGCCCGCGGCGAGGATCTCGTCGATCGCGGCGTGGGCGAGCCGCTGGTAGGCGCCCACCGACACCTCCTCCGCGAGCGGCACGATCCCGACGAGCCGCGCCGGGTACGGCGGCGCGGCGGTCAGGACCGGCAGCCCCGCGTAGAGCGCGGCCGAGTCCGCCGAGACGACCTCGCCTCCGAGCCGCTCGCGCAGGACGCCCGCGACCGCGGTCTTGCCGCTCGCCGTCGGGCCGTAGAGCGCGAGGACGCTAGCTCGCGGCGGCGGGCTGCTTGAAGCCGTGCTCGATCCCCTCGGCACGGTCGTGCGCGAGGACGACGTCCGCCTCGGCGGGATGGGCGGCACGCCACTGCCGGAACCACGCCACCGCCTTCGGGATCCCGCGGTCGAGCGGGGTGCGCGGCTCCCAGCCGAGCAGCTCGCGCGCCTTGCGGATGTCGGCCACGTACCGCGTCACCTCGCCGAGCAGCGCGGGCGCGCGCTCGACCTGCGGCTCCAGGCCGAGCTCCGCTCCGATCAGCTCGGCGGCGCGGACGAGCGTGTTGCCCTGCCCGTACGCGAGGTTGATCGTCTCGTTCGCGACCTCGCCCGCCGCGAGCCGCTCGATCCCGCGCGCGATCCCGTCGATGCAGTCGTCGACGTAGGTGAAGTCGAGCACCTTCTCGTCGCCGCCGTAGACCGTGATCGGCTCGCCGCGCCCGATCTGGTGGATGAAGAGCGGGATCACGCGCTCCATCCGCGCGAGGTCGCAGTCGTAGCGGCCGTACACGTTGGAGAAGCGGAAGACCAGGTAGCGGAGCCCGTAGCAGCGGGCGTACGAGTAGATCAGGGCCTCCGAGGCGATCTTCGAGGCGGAGTACGGGCTCTCCGTGTAGGCGAAGTCGGCGGCCGCCTCGCCGTACTCGTCGAAGCGGTGCACGTCGCCGTAGACCTCGCGCGTCGACGAGAACACGACCGGCAGCTCGAGCTGCCGCGCGTACTCGAGCACGTTGAACGTCATGATCGCGTTCTCGAGCGCCCGGTGCGGCTGGCGCACGAGCTGGTGCACCTTCGCGTGCGCGGCCAGGTGGACGACCACGTCGACCTCCGGGTACTCGACGCCGCCGATCCCGCCGCGGAACGCCGGGTAGTGGATCGCGAGGTCCTGGAGCAGGTAGCGGAACTCGTCCGTCCAGGTGTTCGGCCGCTTGTCCACCCCGAAGACCGCGTGGCCGGCGGCCCGGAGCCGGAGGGCGAGGTTCGTGCCGATCTGCCCGGACGAGCCGGTGATCAGGACCCTCATCGCGACAAGCCTGCCAGAGCGGCCGGCCGGCGGGCCTCCTGCACGCCGCGCAGGGTCGTCGACGTCGCGCTCTCGACCAGCACGGGCACGAGCTCGCCGGGCGCCGCGTCGCCGGCGAAGTTGACGGTCGTGTTGCGGCGGGTGCGGCCTCGAAGCAGGCTCGGGTCGGTGCGCGACGGCCCCTCCACGAGCACCTCCTCGACGCGCCCGATCCGCGCGCGGTTCCGCTCGCGGGCGAGCCGCTGCGTGAGCTCGACGAGCCGCTCCATCCGCTCGATCTTCGTCTCGTGCGGCACCTGCTCCGGCAGCGCGGCCGCCTCGGTCCCCTGCCGGGGCGAGTAGACGAAGGTGAAGGCGCTGTCGAAGCCCACCTCCTCGACCACCTCGAGCGTCTGCTCGAAGTCGGCCTCGGTCTCGCCCGGGAAGCCGACGATCACGTCGGTGCCGAGCGCGAGGTCGGGGATCGCGGCGCGCATGCGCTCGACGAGCGCGAGGTACCGCTCGCGCGTGTAGGTGCGCCGCATCGCCCTGAGGATCCGCGTGGAGCCCGACTGGAGCGGCAGGTGCACGTGCTCGCAGACCGCCGGGCACTCGGCGATCGCCGCGATCACCGGCTCGCGGAAGTCCTTCGGGTGGGGGCTCGTGAACCTGATCCGCTCGATCCCGGGCACGGCGTCGCAGGCGCGCAGCAGCTCGCCGAAGTCGGTGCGGAGCGACGGCGCGAGGTCGCGGCCCCACGAGTTCACGTTCTGGCCGAGCAGCGTGATCTCCTTCACGCCCTCCCCGGCGAGCCGCGTCACCTCGGCGAGGATCTCGCCGGGCCGGCGGCTCCGCTCGCGGCCGCGGACGGCGGGGACGATGCAGTACGAGCACACCGAATTGCAGCCCATCGACACCTGCACCCAGGCCTGGAAGCGGCGCTCGCGGCGGTGCGGGAGCGCCGCGGCGAACGCGCGCTCTTCGAGCCCGAAGCGGCCGCGCGGGACGCCCTCGCCCCCGGCGCCGAGCCACTCGCCGAGGTGCGCGATCGAGCCCGGCCCGAACGCGACGTCGACGCCCGGGTAGAGCTCGAAGATCCGCTCCCGCTGCGCCTCCGCGTAACAGCCGCCGACCGCGATCACCCGGTCCGGCCGCTCGCGCTTGCGCGCGAGCGCCTCGCCCAGGTGCGCGGCGAGCTTCGTGTCGGGCCTCTCCCGGATCGTGCAGGTGTTGAAGACGACCACGTCCGCCTCGTCCGGGGTCGGCGCCTCCCCGAGCCCCAGCTCCTCGAGCAGCCCCTTGATCCGCTCGGAGTCGTGGGCGTTCATCTGGCACCCGAAGGTGGTCACGTGGTAGCGGCGCACGGTGCGGACAGCGTAGCCGGGGCTACCCGGCGTCCCGGGCGAGCGCGGAGGCGACGGCGTCGGGCGAGAAGCCCTTCGCCGTGAGCCGCCGCGCCGTCGCCGCGCCGGCGCCGAGCCGGCCCGCGAGCGCGAGCGCCCGCTCGGCCTCGGGCTCGAGCCCGGCGAGCGCCTCCTCGACCAGCTCCCGGTCGAGCGAGCGCCGCTCCAGGTCGGCGCGGATCGCCTCGTCGCCGTAGCCGCGGCGCGCGAGCGCCTCCGCGCGGCTCGCCGCGAAGCGGGCGTCGTCGAGGTAGCCGGCCTCGGCCAGGCGGTCGAGCGCGGCGGCGGCGTCCTCGGGCCGGGCGCCGCGCCGTGCGAGGTAGGCGGCGAGCTCGGCGGCGGAGCGGTCGCGGCGCGCGAGCGCCTCGACGGCGACCTCGAGGGCGCTTCGAGAGGGCATCTCAGGCCCGCGCGGCCGTCTCCTCCTCCGCCTCCACGGGCGAGGCCTCCGGGGGCTCGAGCTGCGCGAGCAGGCGCGCCGACACGACCTGCCCTTCGGCCGCCTGCGCCTGGATCTGCTGGAGGATCGCCTGCACCACGTCCGGGTGCTCCTTCAGGAACGCGGTCGCGTTCTGGCGGCCCTGGCCGAGCCGCTCGTCGCCGAAGCTGAAGTACGAGCCGGACTTCTGCACGAGCTTGCGCTCGAGCGCGGCGTCGAGCACCGTGCCCTCCCACGAGATCCCCTCGCCGTAGATGACGTCGAACTCCGCCTGCTTGAAGGGCGGCGCGACCTTGTTCTTCGCCACCTTCACGCGGACGCGGTTGCCGATCGCCTCGACGCCGTCCTTGAGCGTCTCGATCCGCCGGATGTCGAGCCGCACGGACGCGTAGAACTTGAGCGCGCGCCCGCCCGGGGTGGTCTCGGGCGAGCCGAACATGACCCCGATCTTCTCGCGGAGCTGGTTCGTGAAGATGCAGATCGTGTCGGTGCGGTTGAGCGTGCCCGCGAGCTTGCGCAGCGCCTGCGACATGAGGCGCGCCTGGAGGCCGACGTGCGAGTCGCCCATCTCGCCCTCGATCTCCGCCTTCGGGGTGAGCGCCGCGACCGAGTCGATCGCCACGACCGCGAGCGCGCCGGAGCGGACGAGGAGCTCCGTGATCTCGAGCGCCTGCTCGCCGGTGTCCGGCTGCGAGACGAGCAGCTCGTCGATGTTCACGCCGATGCGCTTCGCGTAGGTCGGGTCCATCGCGTGCTCGGCGTCGACGAACGCGCAGATCCCGCCCCGCCGCTGCGCCTCCGCGATCACGTGGTAGACGAGCGTCGTCTTGCCCGACGACTCCGGCCCGAAGATCTCGACGATGCGTCCGCGCGGCAGCCCGCCGATCCCGAGCGCCAGGTCGAGCGAGAGCGAGCCGGTGGAGATCGCTCCCACCGACACCTGCGCCTGGTCGCTCATGCGCATGACGGCGCCCTTGCCGAAGCTCCGCTCGATCTGCCCGAGGGCGACCTCCAGTGCTTGCTCGCGGTCCAACCTGATCAGCCTCCTAGCGCAGCGGTCTCGAGTACCTCGTACTCCGCCCCGCCGGGGCGAAGCCTCGACATGAAAACAGCGGCGTCGGACGGAGCGACGGCGCCGAGCTCCGGGAGCGCCGGCCGCAGCCGCGGCCGCTCGCGGAAGCGGAGCACGGTCAGGTGCGGGAGCCACGGCCGCCGCTCCCGGCGGTAGACGCCGAGCGCCTCGAGCCGGTCGTGGAGCCGCCCGGCGAGCGCCGCCGCGCGGCCCTCGTCGTCGTCGAAGGTCAGCATCCCGACGCTCCTTCCCTCGCGGTAGCCGCGCACGCGGAGGCGGATCCCGGCGGCCTCGCGGGCGGCCGCCCGCAGCGCTCCCGCGACCGCCGGCACGTCGCCGGGGGGCCGGCTCCCGAGGAAGGCGAGCGTGAGGTGCAGCCGGTCCGGCGAGACGATGCGGCCGCCGTGCAGCTCGCGGGCCTGCCAGCGCTCGACGGCGGCGACCGTCTCGTCCGGCAGGCGGAGGGCGCAGAAGAGGCGGAGCCGTCCATCTCCGGCCACGCTAGCGCGAGACTCGTACCGTGTCTGCGACAGCTTCGTGACGATTCTGCGACAGCTCGTCGAGGAGCGCGACGCAGGCGTGGATCGTGGCGAGGCACGGCGCCTCGACCCCGACCCGCTCCGCGAGCTCGAGCACGGCGCCGCTCAGGCAGCGGTGCTCGAGCGGCTTTCCGCGCTCGAGGTCCTGCAGCATCGACGTGCGGTGCTCCCCGACCGCGAAGCCCGCCTCGAGGCGCCGGTCGAGCGAGACGGGGAAGGTGACGCCGAGCCTCTCGGCGACCGCGGCGATCTCGCCGAACGCGGCCCGGAGGGTCGCGCGCATCTCGGCGGTCGAGCCGAGCTGCGCGAGGGTCGCGCCCGTGAGCGCGGACACCGGGTTGAAGGTCGCGTTGCCGAGCAGCTTGAGCCAGATCTCGTTGCGCAGGTCGCGCTCGACCGGAGCCTTGAGGCCGCCGGCGCGGAAGGCCTCCGAGAGCGCGCGGCAGCGCTCGCTCTCGCTCCGGTCGGGCTCCCCGAGCGAGAAGCGCGTGCCCTCGAGGTGGCGGACGACGCCGGGCTCGACGAGCTCGGTCGAGCAGTAGACGACGCACCCGACCGCGCAGCCGCGCGGCAGCGAGCGCGCGATCACCCCCCCTGGGTCGACCGACTCGAGCACGAGGCCGTCGAGCGGCCCGCCGTGCGACTCGAAGTACCACCAGGGGATCCCGTTCTGCGCGGCGACGAGCGCCGTCCCCGGACGGAGCAGCGCGCCGAGGCGCGGCGCCGCCTCCGGGAGCGAGTACGCCTTGAGGCCCAGGAAGACGGCGTCCGCGTCGGCGACCGCCTCCCAGTCGTCGGTGGCCGGCGGGTGCGCCTCGAAGTCGCCGCGCGGCGAGAGCACGCGCACCCCCCGCTCGCGCAGCGCCCGCAGGTGCTCGCCCCGCGCGACGAGGGTCACCTCCGTCCCGCCCCGGGCGAGCGCCGCCCCGACGTAGGCGCCGATCGCCCCGGCGCCGAGGACGACGACCTTCACGGGCCGGCGCCGGTCAGCCGCGCGCCGATCCTCGCGCGCTGGAGCTTCCCGGTCGGCGTGCGCGGGATCTCGTCGAGCAGGAAGATCCGCCTCGGCACCTTGAAGGGCGCGAGCCGCTCGGCGCACCAGGCGCGCAGCGCCGCCTCGTCGCCGCCGCCGTCGAGCACGACCGCCGCGCCGACCTCCTCCCCGTAGCGCGGGTCGGGGATCGCGAACGCCACGGCGTCGGCCACGTTCGGGTGGGCGGCGAGCGCGGCCTCGATCTCGAACGGCGAGATGTTCTCGCCTCCGCGGATGATCAGCTCCTTGATCCGTCCCTCGAGCACGAGGTAGCCGTCGCCGTCGAAGCGGCCGCGGTCGCCCGTCCGGAACCAGCCGTCGCCGAAGAACGACTGCGCGTTCGCCTCCGGGTTGGCGACGTAGCCGGGCGTGAGCCCGGGGCCCCTGATCGCGACCTCGCCCGCCTCCGCCTCCTCGCCCGCGCCGTCGACGATCCGGATCTCGACGCCCGGGCTGGGCACGCCGACCGAGCCGACCTTGCGCTCGCCGGGCGGGAGCGGGTTCGAGGCGATCTGGTGGCTCCCCTCGGTCATCCCGTACGCCTCGACCATCGGGGCGCCGTAGACGGCCTCGCAGCGCTCGAAGAGCTCCGGCGAGAGCGCCGAGGAGCACGAGCGCGCGAAGCGGAGCGTCGGGATGCGCTCGCCGTCGAGGCGGTCGAGGATCATCCCGTGGAGGGTCGGCCCGGCGGAGAGCCAGGTCACGCCGTGCTCGTTCGCGTGGCGGGCGAGGCGCCCGGGGGCGAAGCGCGAGGGCACGACCACGGCGCCCCCGGCGGCGAGCGCGGCGAGCACCGAGGCGACGAGGCCGTGGACGTGGAAGAGCGGCATCGCGCAGAAGGACACGTCGTCCGGGGCGAGCCGGTAGAAGGCGGCGATCGCGCGCGCGCTCGCCGCGAGGTTGCGCTGGAGGAGCGGCACCTGCTTCGGGCGGCTCGTCGTCCCGCTCGTATGGAGGACGAGCGCGACGTCGCCGGGATCGGCCGGCTCGAACCCGGCCGGCGCCCCGGCGGCGAGCTCGCCGCCGTCGACGTCGAGGAAGCGCAGCCCCTCGACCGCCCGGCGCGCGGCCCCGGCCTCGCCCGAGGCGGCGAGGACGAGCCGCGGCGCGAGGTCCTCGAGGTAGAAGCGGAACTCCTCGGCGGTGTAGGCGGGGTTGAGCGGCGCCGCCGCGGCGCCGAGCGCGGCCGTCGCGAGCAGGTGACGGACGAAGGTCGGGCCGTCCGGGAGCACGAGCGCCACGCGGTCGCCGCGGCGCACCCCGGCGGCCGCGAGCCTCCCGGCGAGCTCGCCGACCTCGCCGCGGAGCTCGGCGAAGCTGACCCGGCGGCCGGCGTCCGGCTCGACGAGGGCGACGTCGCCCTCGCCTCCCGCGAGCAGCTCGAAGACCGTGCTCATTCGCCGGGAGTCTGTCATCCCGCCGCGAGCAGCGAGCGGACGAGGTGCAGCGCCGCCACCGTCGCGCGCGCCCGCACGGTCTCGCGGTCGCCGGGCAGGCTCAGCTCCGCCGCCGACCCGCCGGCGGGCCCGGCGGCGTGCAGGTGGACGAGCCCGACGGGCTTCGCGGGGGTGCCGCCGCCCGGGCCCGCGACGCCGGTCGCGGCGACCGCGACGTCCGCGCCGAGGCGGCGGCGCGCGCCCTGCGCCATCGCGGCGGCGACCTCGGGCGAGACCGCGCCGTGCGCCCGCAGGAGCTCCTCGGGCACCTCGAGCTCGGCCGTCTTCACCCGGTCCGCGTAGGAGACGACCCCGCCGAGGAACACGTCGCTCGAGCCGGGCACGGAGGTGAGCCGCGCCGCGACGAGCCCGCCGGTGCACGACTCGGCGGTCGCGAGCGTGAGCCCGAGCGCGCGGCAGCGCTCGAGGACGAGCTCCTCCACCCGCGCCTCCGTGCGGCCGAACAGGTACCGCTCGATCGGGGCCACGAGCCGTCGCTCGAGCTCGTCCGCCCGCGCCTCGGCCCCCGGCGCGACGAGCAGGTCGACGTGGATCTCGAAGTCGCGGGCGCAGATCGTCGCCTCCACCCCGCCGCCGTCGCCCCCGGCGGCCTCGAGCGCGGCCGCGACCGACGACTCCCCGACGCCGTAGAAGCGCAGCACGCGCCGGGCGGGCGGGGAGGCGCGTTCGAGCAGGCGCGCGAGGGGCGGCGTCGCGAGCGTGCGCGGCCAGAGCTCCTGGAGCTCGCGCGGCGGGCCCGGGAGGACGACCGCGACGCGGCCGTCCGCGTCGAGCACGAGCGCCGGCGCCGTGCCGGCGAGCCCGACCACGAGCGCCCCCTCCGGGATCGTCGCCTGCTTGCGGACGCCGGCCGCGAAGTCCGCGTACGGCCGGCGCAGCCGCTCGGCGACCGCGCGCGAGCGGCGCTCGATCTCGGCGGCGAGCTCCTCGTCGAGCCGGAGCCCGCGTCCGGCCGCCCGGGCGAGCAGCTCGACCGTGCGGTCGTCGTGCGTCGGGCCGAGCCCGCCGGAGACGCAGAGGAGGTCGTGCGCGAGCCCGTCCCGGAGCGCCGCCTCGAGCTCCGGCGGCGCGTCGCCGACGACGCGGATCTGCGCCGGCTCGATCCCGAGCGAGAGCAGCGAGCGCGCGAGGAACGGCCCGTTGCGGTCGCTCCGGTCGCCGCGGACGAGCTCCGAGCCGGTGACGACGATCGCGCCGCGCGGGCCGCCCGCGCCTACGCCGGGTGCCCGTGCCACCCGCTCGGCGTCACGGTCAGCACCCACGGCCGGTAGCCCGTGACGTGCACCCGCTTGCCTCCGACCCTGATCTCGAGGTTCTCGGGCGCGCCGACGTTGAGCCAGAAGCGCTTGCCGGCGAAGGCCTGCGTCTCGCCGCGCTCGAGCGTCCCCTCGAAGAGGATCCGCCCCCCGGCCGAGGCGCGGTTCACGATCACCTTCGACGGGCCCCGCACCGCCGTCAGCTCGAGGTAGGACGCGGGCGCCGCGGCGCGGTGCTTCGCGGCGCGCGCGTTCGCGGGTGGCGGCACGCTGCGGCTGCCGCCGGACACCTTCCACGCGCTGATCACGACGACCGTCAGCACCGTGACGACAGCCAGCGCCGCGAGCACGACGCGCCCCTGCAGCCGCCGGTCCTGCCGCTGCGCCGCCGAGCCGCGGGGCCGCCTGCGGTCCCAGTCCTCGCCGACGACGAAGCGCGAGTTGTACTCGTCGACGTAGAGCTGGCCATCGAGCCCCAGGTAGTCGGCGTAGGTGCGGAGGAAGCCCTTGACGTACGTCTGCGCCGGCAGCAGGTCGAACTGCTCGTCCTCGAGCGCGCGCAGGTACTTCCCGCGGATCTTCGTCGCCTGCTCCGCCTGCGCGAGCTCGATCTTCCGGCGGGTGCGGGCCTCGCGCAGGCTGTTGCCGATCTCGAACACCGGCCCGAAGCGTAATCGCCCTACGAGGTGAGGTGAAGCAGCCCGTAGAAGCCGAGCGCGAGCCCGCCCGTGACCGCCGCGTAGAGGCCCGCGAAGCCGGTGACGCGGGCGGTGCGGACGAGGCGCTCGCCGGCGCGGAAGACGCTGCGCTCGAGCCGTGCCCGGGCGCGGCGGGAGGCGGCCAGGGAGCAGACGCCCGCGACGAACGAGGCCGGAACGGCCACGTAGACGGACTGGAGCAGGGTCGCGCGGGAGCTGAGCGCCGCCGCCGCCCCCGCCGCGGGGATCGCGAGCAGCGCCACGGCCCCGAGGAGGAGCGCGAGCCCGGCGGGCCTACTGCTTGACGTACGGCTTCCCATCGGCGGCGGGCGGGACCGTGCGCCCGATCACCCCGGCGACGGCGATCAGGGTCAGGACGTACGGCAGCGTCTGGAAGAGCGTGGCGGCGCTTCCCGAGTAGACGGGCAGGCGGTAGGCGAGCGCGGTCGAGAACCCGAACAGGAGCGCGGCGTAGAAGGTCCCGAACGGGCGCCAGTTGCCGAAGATCATCGCCGCGAGGGCGATGAAGCCGCGGCCGGCGGTCATGTTGTCGGTGAACGAGCCCCCGCCGAAGCCGATCGAGAGGTACGCGCCGCCGAGCGCGGCGAGGATCCCCGAGAGCACGACCGAGCCGTAGCGGACGGCGTAGACGCTGATGCCGACGGTGTCGGCGGCCCGCGGGTGCTCCCCGCAGGCGCGGATCCTCAGGCCGATCGGGGTCTTGAACACGACGAAGTACGAGACGGCGACGAGGGCGAACGAGAGCCAGATCATCAGGTTCAGGTGCCCGAACGCCGGGCCGAGGAAGTGCAGGTCCTCGACCCAGGGGATGTTGACGCGCGGGATCGTCGGCACGCCCACCGGGACGTCCTGGCCGTGGTAGAGCTGGAAGAAGAAGTAGCCGGTGATCCCGAGCGCGAGGAAGTTCACCGCCGTCCCGCCGACGATCTGGTCGGCGCGCAGGTGGATCGCGAAGAAAGCGTGGACGAGGGCGGTCAGGGCGCCGGCCAGCATCGCGATCGCGAGGCCGCCCGCCCAGCTCCCGGTCTTGTCGGCGCCGTACACGCCCCAGAAGGCGCCCATCAGCATCATCCCCTCGAGGCCGATGTTCACGACGCCGCTGCGCTCGGAGAACATGCCGCCGATCCCGGCGAAGATGAGCGGGGTCGAGAAGACGAACGTCGAGGCGATCAGGTCGGGCCGGAAGACGGTGTTGAGGTTGTCCGTCCCGGAGCGCGTCGCGAGGATGCCGAGCCCGATCCCGATCGCGCCGCCCGCGATCGCGCCGAGACCGAGGCGCCGCTCGCCGCGCGTCGCCGTCCACACGCCGAGCGCGGCGGCGGCGATGCCGACCAGGATCGGCCAGACGACCTCCCGCGCCTCGATCGGCGGGATCGCGAGGAACGCGGCGAACGCGCCCAGCACGACCCCGCAGGTCCCGAACGTGCGCGGGTCGCGCAGACGGCGGCGGACGCCGTCCGCGAGCCAGGTCGCGGCGGTCACGCGGTCGCCGCCCTGCGCCGGAGCCGCCGGCGCGAGTTCCAGAGGTAGAGGATGAGCACGTCCGCCCCGACGAAGAGGACGATCAGCCCCTGGATGATGTAGGTGAGGTTGCTCGCGAGCTGCGGGTCGATCGCGCCCGACTGCAGCCCGTGCGTCGTGCCGAAGAGCAGCGCGCCGAAGAGGAAGGCCGAGAGGCCGACGCCGAGGGCGGTGTTGCGGCCGAGCAGGGCGACCGCGATACCGAGGAAGCCGACGGCCGAGACGGGGATGTCGGAGACGCCGTAGCGGTACAGGTACCCGAGCATGTCGAGGCCGCCCGCGAGGCCCGCGAAGGCGCCGGAGATCGCCATCGCGCTGATCAGGTTCTTGCGGACGCTGATCCCGCCGTACGCGGCGGCGTCCGGGTTGAAGCCGACCGCGCGGACCTCGTAGCCGAGCGTCGTCCGGTTCAGGATCAGCCAGAAGACCACGAGCGCGGCGAGCGCGACGAAGAAGCCGACGTGGAGGCCCTGGAGCTGCTGGTCGCCCCAGACGACCGGGAGCTGCGCGCCCGGGGCGACGTCGTTGGAGATCGGGAGCGCCTTGTTCTGGCTGTTCTGGAGCAGGCCCCCGTCGCCGAACAGGTACGTCCCGCCCCAGATCGCGATCCAGTTCAGCATGATCGTCGAGATCACCTCGTGCGCCCCCACGGTCGCCTTGAGGAAGCCCGCGATCCCGGCCCAGACCGCGCCGGCGGCCGTCGCGGCCGCGATCCCGAGCAGGATGTGGGGCCCCGCCGCCATCGTCGCCCACGAGGCGCCGATCCAGTTCGCCACGAAGAGGCCGACGAAGTACTGGCCCTGCCCGCCGATGTTGAACATGCCGCAGCGGAACGCGAAGGCGACCGCGAGCCCGGTCAGGATCAGCGTGGTCGTCTGCAGGAGCGTCTGGGACAGGTTGTACGACGCGGTCAGCGCGGTGTCGGTGGTCGGGTGGCCGAACCAGTTCAGGCCCGCGCCGTTGAAGATGTCCCGGTAGGCGACGAGCGGGTTGTGCCCGGTCGCGGCCACGACGGCGCCGCCGATCAGGAACGCGACGACGGCGGTGAGGACGGGGACGACGATGCCGCCGCTCCGCTGCCGCAGCGAGATCCGCGCCGCGAGCGTGCCGGTGCTCGCCGCCTGCTCGGGCGACTCGGGGACGCGGCCCTCCCGCGCCGGCTCAGCCACGTCCGCTCCGGGCCCGCGGTGGCGGGGTCATGCGGCTTCTCTCCGCCCGCCGAGCATCTCGAGCCCGATCTGCTCCTCCGAGACCTCGCCCTCGTGCTCGCCGACGATCCGGCCCTCGTAGAGCACGAGGATCCGGTCGGAGAGCGAGAGGATCTCGTCGAGCTCGAGCGAGATCAGGAGGATCGCGCGGCCCTCGCTGCGCTCCTCGACGAGGCGGCGGTGGAGGTACTCGATCGCGCCGACGTCGAGGCCGCGGGTCGGCTGCGCCGCGACGAGCACCCTCGGGTCGCGCGCGATCTCCCGCGCGACGACCACCTTCTGCTGGTTGCCGCCGGAGAGACCGCCGGCCCGCGTCAGCGGCCCGCCCCCGCGGACGTCGAACTGCCTGATCAGCGTCTGGGCGCGCTCCACGAGCCGGCCGGGGAAGAGCCATCCCCACCTCGCCGAGGGCGGCTTCGCGTAGTCGTGGAGGGCGATGTTCTCCGCGATCGAGAACTCGAGCACGAGCCCGCGGCGCTGCCGGTCCTCGGGGATGTGGCCGACGCCCGCGTCGAGCATCTCGCGCGGGGTCGCGTGCCGCAGCTCCCGGCCCGCGACCCGGACCGAGCCGCGCTGGATGCGCCGGAGCCCGGTGATCGCGTCGATCAGCTCGGTCTGGCCGTTGCCGTCGACACCCGCGATCCCGACGATCTCGCCCGCCCGCACCGAGAAGGAGATCCCGCGCACCTTCTCGATCCCGCGGTCGTCGACGACGTGGAGGTCCTCGACCTCGAGCAGCGTCTCGCCCGGCTGCGCGGGCGGCTTCTCCACCCGCAGCAGCACCTCGCGCCCGACCATCGCCCGTGCGAGCGACTCCTGCGTCGCCCCCTCCCGCGGCACGGTCTCGATCTTCTTGCCGCGGCGCAGGACGGTGATGCGGTCGGCGATCTCGAGCACCTCGTTCAGCTTGTGGGTGATGAAGATGATCGACTTGCCGTCGGCCTGGAGGCTGCGGATGATCCCGAAGAGCTCGGTCGCCTCCTGCGGCGTCAGCACGGCCGTCGGCTCGTCGAGGATCAGGACGTCCGCGCCCCGGTAGAGCGCCTTCAGGATCTCGACCCGCTGCTGCTGGCCAACCGAGATCTGCGAGACGAGGGCCGACGGGTCGACGGCGAGCCCGAACCGCCGCGAGAGGTCGCGGACGCGTTCCTCGGCCCCGGCCTCGTCGAGGACGATCCCCTCCCGCGTCGGCTCGTGCCCGAGCACGATGTTCTCGGCCACCGTCATCACCGGGATCAGCATGAAGTGCTGGTGCACCATCCCGATCCCCGCCGCGATCGCGTCCTTGGCGGAGCCGAAGACGGCCGGGGCGCCGCGCAGCACGACCTCGCCCGCGTCGGCCCGGTAGAGGCCGTAGAGGATGTTCATCAGCGTCGACTTGCCGGCGCCGTTCTCGCCGAGGAGCGCGTGCACCTCCCCGCGGAGGAGCTCGAAGTCGACGTGGTCGTTGGCGAGGATGCCCGGGAACTCCTTGGTGATCCCGCGCATCTCCAGGACGGGTGCCTGGGAGTTCACGTGGTACGCGATCCTAGCGGGGTGGCCGCCGGGGGCGGTAGGCCGCCCCCGGCGGGATCCGGTCGCCCTACGAGAGCGCCGCCGGCACCTTGAGCGTGCCCGCGATGATCTTCTGCTTGTAGCTGTTCATCAGGGCGATGTCGGCCTTCGGCACCGCGGGGTTGATCTTGCCGACGCCCATGCCGCCGTTCTTCAGGTTGAAGAGGAGGTCGGTGCCGCCGGCGAACTTCCCGTCGGCGACCTGCTTGATCGCCTGGTAGACGCCGTTGTCGACGCGCTTGACGCCGCTCGTGAGCACCTTCTTCGCGAGGCGGTACTGGTCCACGTCGACGCCGATCCCCCAGATGTCCGCCTCGTCGGCCGCCTTCAGGGTGCCCAGCCCGCAGCCGCCCGCGACCTGGAACAGCACCTGCGCGCCCTGGGAGATCTGGTTCTCTGCGACGGTCTTGCACTTGTCGGTCGCGACGAAGTCCTGCGAGTAGCCGATCAGGACCTTCGTCCCGGGCACCGCCTTCTGCGCGCAGAAGCGGTAGCCGGCGATCCAGATGTCGACCGGCGGGATCTTCACGCCTCCGACCGCGCCGATGATCTTCTTGCCCATCCGCGCCGCCATCTTCGCGGCGAGCACGCCGACGAGGCACCCGGACTCGTTCGCCGCGTAGGTCAGCCCCTCGACGTTCTGGTAGAGCGGCTTGCCCTTCTTGTCGGCGAACGGCGCCGCCTCGACCGGGTAGTCCGTGATCGCGAAGTGCGTGTCCGGGAACTTCTTCGCGATCGTCGCGGTCGCGTTCGCGAGCAGGAACCCGGCGGCGATCACGAGGTCCGCGTGCTGCCGGACGGCCGAGGTCAGGTTCGGGATGTAGTCGCTGACCGAGTTCGACTGCAGCGGCAGGGCCTTGATCCCGAGCTGCTTCTTCGCCCGGTTCAGGCCCAGGAGCTGGTTCTGGTTGAACGAGCGATCGTTGAACTTGCCGATGTCGCTGATGAGCGCCACGGTCACGTCGGCCTTCGGCGCCGCGTTCGCGAGGCCCGCGACCATCGACAGCGCGACCGCGCCCAGAGCCGCAGCCGCCAGTAGTGGTTTCCTCACTGGTCCTCCTCTAGAAGGTGTTGCCGCGATGCTAGCCCGCTTCCGGCCGCGCCGCTACCTGTCGGCCGGCTGGGCGAGCTCGTGCTCGCCAAGGAGCACCCGGCGCGGCTTGGAGCCCTCGTAGGGCGAGATGATCCCGCGCCGCTCCAGCATGTCGATCAGCCGCCCGGCCCGCGTGTAGCCGACCCGCAGGCGGCGCTGGAGGAGGCTCACGGACGCCGTCTGCGCGGCGACCACCACCTCGACCGCGCGGTCGAGCAGCGGGTCCTCGTCCGGGTCGAAGCCCTCCTCGTCGGCGTCGCCGTCGTCGGCGAACACGACGGGCGCCTCCAGGAAGCTCTCGTCGATCTCCGGCTCGCGCTGGACGCGGCAGGCCTCGACGACGAGCGCGACCTCCTCCTCGGTCACGAACGCGCCCTGCACCCGCTGGAGCCGCGAGGTGCCGAGCGGCTTGAAGAGCATGTCGCCCTGGCCGAGGAGGCTCTCGGCGCCGTTCGCGTCGAGGATCACCCGGCTGTCGGTCTGCGAGCTGACCGCGAACGCGATCCGCGACGGCACGTTCGCCTTGATCATCCCCGTGATCACGTCGACGGACGGCCGCTGCGTCGCGAGCACGAGGTGGATCCCGACGGCGCGGCTCTTCTGCGCGAGCCTGATGATCGCGTCCTCGACGTCCTGCGGGCTCACCATCATCAGGTCGGCGAGCTCGTCGATCACGACCAAGAGGTACGGGAGCTCGGCCTCGCCGCGCCGGCGCAGCGCCCGGTTCGCCTCCGGCAGGCTGCGCGCCCGGAGGTGGGAGAGGCGCTCGTAGCGCCGCTCCATCTCGGTCACGACGTTGAGCAGCACCGCCGACGCCTCCTTCGGGCTCGACACGACCGGCGTCAGCAGGTGCGGGATCGACTCGTAGTAGTTCAGCTCGATCCGCTTCGGGTCGATCAGGATCAGGCGCACCGCGTCGGGCGTCGCTCGGAGCAGGATCGAGGTCAGGATCGTGTTGATGCAGCCCGACTTGCCGGAACCGGTCGTCCCGGCGATCAGGATGTGCGGCATCCGCGCGAGGTCGGTCCAGACGGCGGCGCCGGAGATGTCCTTGCCGAGCCAGACGGCGAGCGGGCTCGCCGACCCCGGGAGCTCGGCGAAGATGTCGCCGAGCGTGACGAGGTTCGGCGAGAGGTTCGGCACCTCGACGCCGACCGCCTGCTTGCCCGGGATGGGCGCGAGGATGCGGATCTCGGTCGTCGCGAGCGCGTAGGAGAGGTCGTCCTTGAGCTGCGCGACCTTGCCGACCTTCGTGCCCGGCGCGAGCTGGAGCTCGTAGCGGGTCACGCGCGGGCCCGAGATCTGGCCGACGACGGTCGCCTCGACGCCGAAGTTCGCGAGGCACTGGAGGAGCGCCTGCGCGGTGCGCTCCATCGCCTCGCCGGCGGGGCCGCCTCCCGGGCTCGACCGGCGCAGCAGCGAGACGTCGGGCAGGCGGTACTCGGGCGGCGGCGTCTCGAGCGCCTCGAAGAGCGACGTCTGGGTGTCCTCGGTCACCTCCCCCTCGTCGTCCGCGTGCGCGCCGTCGTAGACGAGCACCGGCGGCGGGGCGGCGACCACGTCAGGGTAGTCGTGCACGGCGTCGACCGGAGCCGCCTGCCGCGGCGCGACCACGTCCGCGGGCGGCGGCACGCCGCGGGCGGCGGAGGCCGGACGGGCACGGCGGCGCCGGACGCGCCCGCGCACCCGGCCCACCGCGCGGCCCGAGCGGCGGACGGCGTGGCCGGAGCGGCGCACGATCGCCCCGAGCGACGCGCCGGTGAGGAAGAGCGCCCCCACGACCGCGAGCAGCACGCCAGCGATCGTCGCCCCGGCCGTCCCGATCCCGAGCGCGAGCAGCCACTCGAGGCCCCGGCCGGCGTAGCCGCCGTGGGCGCGGCCGAGCGCCGTCAGCAGGCCGGCCGGCCCGACCGCGAGCCCCACCCGGAACGGCCCGACGGCGACGAGCGCGCTGCGCCCGACCATGAGCGCGCCGAGCGGCACCGCGACGAGCGGCACGAGGTAGGCCGCCCACCCCACGCTCGCGGTGGCGGCGTGCGCGACCGGGCCGCCGGAGAGCCCGAACCAGAGGACGCAGGCGGCGAAGGTGCCGAGGCCGATCAGGCCGAGCCCGGCGAGCTCGGCGTCGTGGTGGGCGTGCAGGGCCCCGCGGCGCTTCCTTCCCCGCGCGCGCGGCCGAGCGGAGCGCTTACGCTGCGCCATGGGGGCCACTTCGCGCCGCGGGCCGCGGCTCCTGCCCGCTACCCGAGCGCGCGGATCCGCTCGACGAGCAGGCCGAGGAAGGCGTCCGCGTCGATCCCGACCGCCACCTTCGCGTTCGGCTCCCCCGACCGCCCCCGGGTGTCGACGTTCGTCCGCCCGCGCCCGAGCCCCCAGTCGCAGTCGACCTCGATCCGCGCCTCGCGCACGTCGAGGAGCTCCGGACGGAGCGCGTAGGCGAGCGCGACCGGGTCGTGCATCGGCGAGCCGCCGAGCTCCGGGTAGCGGAGGGCGTGGAAGCGCGAGTAGAAGTCGACGAGCTCGGCGACGAAGCGGCCGGCCCGGCCGGCGGCCCGGAGCTCCTCGGCGAGCGCCGGCGTCACGATCGCGCGGTGGGTCACGTCGAGGCCGACCATCGTCACGTCGAGGCCGCTCTCGAACACCCGCCGCGCCGCCTCCGGGTCGGCCCAGACGTTGAACTCGGCCGCCGGCGTCGAGTTCCCCTCGCCGATCGCGCCCCCCATCAGGACGATCCGGTCGGGGCGGGCCTCCGGGCGGAGGGCGAGCAGGAGGGCGACGTTCGTGAGCGGCCCGGTCGCGACCAGCGTGCGGCCGGCGACCCGCTCGGCGAGCACGTCGACCGCGTGGGCCGGGAGCGGCGAGCCCGACGGCGGCGCGAGCGCCGGCCCGTCGAGGCCCGTCTCGCCGTGGACGTGCGAGGCGACGTGGCGCTCGCGCACGAGCGGCCGGTCCGCCCCGGCCGCGACGGGGACGTCCGTGCGGCCCGCGAGCTCGAGCACCCGCAGCGCGTTCGCCGTCGTCTTGTCGAGCGTCTGGTTGCCGGCGACGGTGGTGACGGCCGCGAGCTCCGCCTCGGGCGAGGCGAGCGCGAGCAGGAGCGCGACCGCGTCGTCGTGGCCGGGGTCGCAGTCGAGGACCAGCTCCACCGGGCCTCCGGCCCCGCCGGGCAGCGCGGCTCCCTCAGACCTCGACCACGACCGGGAGGATCATCGGCCGGCGCCTGGTGCGGTCGTAGACGAGCTGGCCGATGCCGTCGTGCAGGTGCTCCTGGAGGAGCTTGATCTCGCGAATGTCCTCGTCGAGCAGGCCGCGGACGATCTCGTAGGCCTCGTCGCGCATCTCCGAGAAGAGCTCCTCGGACTCCGCGAACCCGCGCGCGATCAGCTCGGGCGCCGCGACCGAGCCGTTCGAGAGCGTCGTCACGACGATCAGCACCCCGTCCTCGGAGAGGTGCCGCCGGTCGCGCAGCGCGACGTCGGAGATGTCTCCCACGCCGAGCCCGTCGACGAACGTCATGCCGGCCTCGACGCGGTCGACGATCCGCACCCCCTCGGGCGTCAGCTCGACCACGTCGCCGTTCTCGGCCACGATCACCGAGGACGCGGGCACGCCGGCGTCCTGCGCGAGCCGGGCGTGGGCGGCGAGCATCCGGAACTCGCCGTGGATCGGCATCACCGCCTTCGGCCGGACGAGCCCGAGCAGCGTCCTGAGCTCCTCCGCCCGCGCGTGGCCGGAGACGTGCACCGGCGCGTTCTCCTCGTGCAGCACCTCCGCGCCGTTGCGGGTCAGCCGGTTGATCGCGTCGTGGACGCGGAGCTCGTTGCCCGGCACGGGCCGCGCCGAGATGATGACGGTGTCGCCGCGCTCGACCCTGACCGTCGGGTGGTCGTTGTAGGCGATCCGCGTCAGCGCCGAGAGCGGCTCCCCCTGCGACCCCGTGCAGAGGATGAGCTGCCTCTCGGGCGGGATCTCCTCGAGGTCGGCCGGCCGGACGAGGACGTCGTCCGGCGCCTCGACGTACCCGAGGTTGCGGCCGATGTTCATGTTCTTGCGCATCGAGCGGCCGACGATCGACACGACGCGGCCGACGTCGACGGCGACGTCGATGGCCTGCTGCATCCGGTGGATGTTCGACGCGAACGACGAGACGAGGACGCGGCCGCGCTTGGCCGGGATGATCTGGCGGAACGCCTCGCCGACGACGCGCTCCGAGCGGGTGAAGCCGGGCCGCTCGGCGTTCGTCGAGTCGCCGAGGAACAGGTCGACGCCCCGGTTTCCGAGCTCGGCCAGCCGGCCGACGTCGGTGCGCAGGCCGTCGATCGGAGTGTGGTCGAGCTTCCAGTCGCCGGTGTGGAACACGAGGCCGGCGGCGGTCTCGATCGCGAGCCCGACCGCGTCCGGGACCGAGTGCGCCATCCGGACGAACTCGACGCGGAAGGGGCCGAGCTCGACGGGGGGCGCGGACGGGTCGGCCTCGCGCAGCTCGGCCGCGCGCTGCAGCCCGTGCTCGTCGAGCTTCGACTGGACGAGCGCGAGCGTGAGGCGGGTCGCCCAGACCTCCCGCACGCGCACCTCGCGGAGCAGGTACGGGAGCGCGCCGACGTGGTCCTCGTGCGCGTGCGTGAGGATCACGGCGCGGAGCTCGCGGTCGCGGAGGTAGCCGAAGTCGGGCAGGATCAGGTCGACGCCGAGGTGCTCGTCGCGCGGGAACGCCAGCCCGGCGTCGACGACGAGCGTCTCTCCCGCCGTCTCGTACACGGTCATGTTCTTGCCGACCTCGCCGAGTCCGCCGAGCGGGATCACCCGCAGGACGTCGCTCATGCCGGGACGAGCAGCCCGAGCCGGGCGAGGCAGCTCCGGACCTGCTCGAGCTCCTCGGCCGTCGGCGGGACGAGCGGCAGGCGGTGTCCGCCCACCTCGTGGCCGAGCAGGTTGAGCGCGGCCTTGATCGGGATCGGGTTCGTGGCGACCCTGAGCAGGTCGTAGGCCGGGGCGAGCTCGCGGTCGAGCTCGCGGGCGCGCTCGACGTCGCCCTCGCGGACGGCGCGGGCCTGCTCGGCCACCTGCGGCCCGACGACGTGCGTGTGCACGCAGATGCCGCCCGCGCCGCCGAGCTCGAGGAACGGCAGCAGGAGGTTGTCGTCCCCGGCGTAGAGGTCGAGGCCCTCCGCGACGATGTGGCGGGCCTGCGCGAGGTCGTCGTTCGCCTGCTTGACGGCGCGCACCGTCTCGATCTCGGCGAGCCGCGAGATCGTGTCGGGCTCGATGTTGACGACCACGCGACCCGGGATGTTGTAGACCACGATCGGCCGGTCGCTCACCTGCGCGATCGCCTCGAAGTGGGCGACGATGCCGCGCTGCGGCGGCTTGCTGTAGTACGGCGTCACGACGAGGAACGCGTCGGCGCCGAGCTCGTGCGCGTCGCGGGTGAGGCAGATCGAGTGGCGCGTCGAGTACGTGCCCGTGCCCGCGACCACCGTGGCGCGGTCGCCGACCGCCTCGACCGCGGCGCGGACGAGGTCGTTCCGCTCGCCGTCGGAGAGCGTCGGGCTCTCCCCGGTGGTGCCGCACACGACGATCCCGTCCGAGCCGTTGTCGACGAGGTGGCTCGCGAGCCGCTGGAACGCGTCGAAGTCGATTCCGGCGTCCTCGTGGAACGGCGTGACGATCGCGGTGAGGACGGACCCCAGCATCCGGGAGATTGTACGCGGGCGCGCTCCGTGCCCGCCCGGTGCGGGGTCACGCGCCCTCGCGAGCCGCCGGCGCGCCACGGGTCACCCGGACGATCCGCGGCTCGAGCTCGCTCCAGGCAACCCGGTCGAGGAAGGCCGGCTCGTGCGGGCGGCCGGCCAGCGCGACGAGCGCCTCGGGCGCGAGCCGGGGCAGCAGCTCGGCGAGCGGCCCGACGTTGCGGCGCTCGTAGAGCACGTCCGCCGCGAGCGCGAGGTCGAACGTCCCGCCGAGCTCGCGCCAGTCGGCGTGGACCGCCTCGACGGCGAGACCGTTCCTCCTCGCGTTCTCGCGCAGGAGGCGGATCGCGTCCGCCGCCCAGTCGACCGCCGTCACCCGGGCGCCGCGCGCGGCGGCGACGAGCGACGGGACGCCGAGGCCGCAGCCGAGCTCGACCACGCGCACCCCGTCGAGCCGCTCGGGCAGGGCGCGCGCGAGCGCGAGGCCGGCGGGCCAGAGCTCGGCCCAGTACGGCAGGAACTCGTCCTCGGCGAACGCCTGCTCGTCGAGGAGCGCCTCCGGCTCCGCCGGCCGCCGGAGCTCGAGCTCGACGCCGCCGATCCGGAGCCGGTCGGCGATCAGAGCAGCCGGTCGAGGCCGACCGTCACGCCGGGCGGAAGCTCGCCGAGCCTCGCGAGCGCGAGCAGCACGCCGGGGACGAACGCCTCGCGCGAGGTGGTGTCGTGGCGAATCGTGAGCGTCTGGCCCCGGCCTCCCAGGATCACCTCCTGGTGGGCGACGAGCCCGGGCAGCCGGACCGAGTGGATCGGGACGTCGCCCGCCATCGCCGCCGCCGTCGCCTTCGCGGTGCCCGACGGCGCGTCGAGCTTCGTCTCGTGGTGGAGCTCGACGATCTCGGCGCGCTCGAGGTGCCGCGACGCCTCGGCCGCGAAGCGCATCATCAGCACCGCGCCGATCGCGAAGTTCGGCGCGACGAAGACCGGCAGCCCGGCCGCGCGGGCCGGGCCGTCGACGGCGGCCGGGTCCCAGCCGGTCGTCCCGACGACGCAGGGCAGCCCGGCCTCGAGCGCTCGGAGCACGTTCGGGACGGCGGCGGCGGGCGCGGTGAAGTCGACCATCGCCTCGGCCTCCGCCTCGGTCGCGACGAGGACGTGCCCCGCCTCCTCGAGCGCGGGCCCGAGGACGGCGCCGACCTTGCCGGTCTCGGGCGACGGCGGCCTGTGCCCGTTGAGCAGGATCTTCACTACGCGGCGCGGGCGAGGGCGGGCGCGATCGGCTCGAGCGCCGCGACGAACCGCTCCTCGCTCGGGCCGATCCCGGCGGCCGAGAGGCGCTCCGGGGCGAGCAGCGTGGCCGCGAGCTCGCAGACGAGCTCGCCCTCGACGGCCTCGATCTCGGCCACGACTCGGTCGAGCGTGAGGAGCTCCGAGTCGGTGACGAGCGCCTTGCCGAGGCGGTGCATCCGCGTCGACGTCGACTCCATCGAGAGCACGATCCGGCCCTTGAGGTTCTCCTTCGCCCGCTCCAGCTCGCGCGCGCGCAGGTTGCCGGACGCGATGTCGCCGATCTGCTCGACCGCGATCGCGAGCGTGTCCGCGAGGTTCTCCTCGCGCGTCCCGACGTAGACGCCGAGCTGGCCGGTGTCCGCGTACTGCGAGAGGAAGCTGTAGACGGAGTAGGCCATCCCGCGCTTCTCCCGGATCTCCTGGAAGAGCCGCGACGAGGCCGAGCCGCCGAGGATCGCGTCGAGGATCGAGGCCGCGAAGCGCCGGCGGTCGGAGCGCGAGACGCCGGGCGCGCCGAGGCAGACGTGGTACTGCTCGGTGTCCTTCCGCTGGAAGCGCAGGCCGGGCTTCGGCAGCTTCGCGAGCATGGGCCGCACGCGCGGCCTGCCGGGCTCCACCGACGAGCGCCGCTCGACCGCGCGCTCGACGAGGGCGACGAGCTGCGCGTGGTCGACCGCCCCCGCGGCGGCGACGACGATGTTCGCCGGCGTGTAGAGGGCGCGGTGGTAGCTCTGCAGCGTCCGCCTCGAGACGCTCGAGATCACCTCCGCCGTCCCGATCACCGGCCGGCCGAGCGCGTGCGAGCCGAAGATCGCCTGTGCGATCAGGTCGTGCACGAGCTCCTGCGGGGTGTCCTCGTACATCGCGATCTCCTCGAGCACGACGTCGCGCTCGGCGTCGAGGTCGTCGAAGAGCGGCGAGAAGACCATGTCGCTCATCACGTCGAGCGCCTTCTCGACGTGCACGTCGGGCACCCGCGAGTAGACGACCGTGTGCTCGCGCGAGGTGGCCGCGTTCAGCTCGCCGCCGAACTCGTCGAAGAGCTCGGCGATCTCGAGCGCGGTGTGCTCGCTCGAGCCCTTGAAGAGCAGGTGCTCGATGAAGTGCGAGATCCCGGCCTTCGCTTCGGTCTCGTCCCGCGAGCCGGCGCCGATCCAGTAGCCGATCGCCGCCGAGCGGACGTGGTCGAGCCGTTCCGACACGACCCGCTCGCCCGAGTCGAGCTCGCTCAGGACCCACGTCTGCACGGCGCCCCGCCCGGCGTCCTCAGTCGCTCCGCGCCTCCTCGCGGTCGCGGCGCGGGCCGCCCCGGCCGCCGCGGCCGCCGCGGCGGTCGCCGCCGCGGGGGCGCTCCTCGCGCGGCTCGCGCGGCGGCGCGTGCTTCGCGCGCTCGACGAGCTCCTCCGGCGACACGAGCTGCCCGTTCTCGTGCTTCTGCACGAGCTTGAGGCCGATCCGGCCCCGGGCCTTGTCCACCTCCTGCACGAGCACGTCGAGCACGTCGCCGCGCTGGATCACGTCCTCGATGTGGTTGACCCGGCCGGGGCCGACGTTCGAGACGTGGAGCAGGCCGTCCGTCCCCTTCTTCAGCTCGACGAAGGCGCCGAAGTCGGTCGTCTTCACCACCTTGCCGGTGTACCGGTCGCCGACCTCGGGGTCCTTCGTGAGCGCCTGGATCGCGGAGATCGCGGCGTCCGCCTTGTCGCCCTCGGTGGCGTAGATGAGGATGGTGCCGTCCTCCTCGATGTCGATCTGGACCTCGAAGTCGGCCTCGAGCGAGCGGATCGTCTCGCCGCCCTTCCCGATCACCATCCCGATGTACTCGGGGTTGATCTGGATCGACGAGATGCGCGGCGCGTGGCCGGCGAGCTCGGCGCGCGGCGCGGAGATCGCCTGGAGCATCCGCTCGAGGATCGCCTCGCGGGCCCGGCGCGCCTGCGCGAGCGCGCGCTCCATGATCTCGCGCGAGACCCCCGTGATCTTGATGTCCATCTGGAGCGCGGTGATCCCGTCGCGCGTGCCGGCGACCTTGAAGTCCATGTCGCCGAGGTGGTCCTCCGCCCCCTGGATGTCCGTGAGGATGACGTAGTCGTCGCCCTCCTTGACGAGGCCCATCGCGATGCCGGAGACCGGCGCCTTGATCGGGACCCCGGCGTCCATCAGCGCGAGCGTCGAGCCGCAGACGGAGCCCATCGACGACGAGCCGTTCGACTCGAGCGTCTCGGAGACGAGGCGGATCGTGTACGGGAACTCCGACGCCGGCGGGATCACCGCCTCGAGCGCACGCTGCGCGAGCGCGCCGTGGCCGATGTCGCGACGCTTGGGCCCGCGCATCATCCCGGTCTCGCCGACCGAGAAGGGCGGGAAGTTGTAGTGGTGCATGTAGCGCCGCTCCGCCTCGAGCGAGAGGTCGTCGATGCGCTGACCCTCCTTCGCCGTGCCGAGCGTGAGCAGCGTCATGATCTGGGTCTGGCCGCGCGTGAAGAGCCCGGAGCCGTGCGTGCGCGGGCTGACGGAGACCTCGCAGGAGACGGGGCGGATCTGCTCCTCGCTGCGGCCGTCCGGCCGCCGCTTCTCGACCGCGATCTTCTTCCGGACGAGGTCCTTGTAGATCGCCTCGGCGGCCTTCTTCACGTAGCCCTTCGTGAGCGCGTCCTTCACGACCGGCTCCCCGTCGGCGGTGGCCGGGCCGACCGGGAAGGGCAGCTCGACCGTCTCCACGATCCGCTCGTAGAGCAGGTGCTGCTTCGCGCTCTTCAGCTCCTTGGAGTCCTGCTCGGCGTCGGTCAGGCCCCGCAGGTCGGCCTCGAACTGCTCGCGGACGTGCCGCTCGACGAGCGCGGCGCGGTGCTGCTCGAGGAGCATGTTCGCCGACATCCGCGTCTGCAGCTCGCGCATCACGTCCGCCTGCGTCGAGGTCATCGAGAGCGCCCCGCACTCGCGGGCGACGATCTCCTCGAGGATCGCGGCGCTCTCGCGGATCCCCTGCTCGCGGATGCGCGCGTCGATCTCGGCCCCGTAGCGCGCGTCGAGCTCGCGGGTCAGGGCCGTGTCGAGCCACTTCGGCTTGCCCGCCTTCGCGCGCAGCTCCTCCTGCGCCTCGCACAGCTTCACGATCTCCCGCTGGGCGAGGTCGAGCGCCTCGAGGAGCCGCGCCTCCGGCACCTCCCTGGCGCCGGCCTCGACCATCGTCAGGCCCTCCTTCGTGCCGACGACGATCAGGTCGAGCTCGGACTCCTCCTCGCTCTCCTTCAGGGTCGGGTCGATCACGAGCTGGCCCTCGACGAGGCCGACGCGGACCGCCCCGATCGGCCCCAGGAAGGGCATCGGCGAGAGCATCAGCGCCGCCGAGACGCCGTTGATCGCGAGGATGTCGTGCGGCACGACCATGTCGGCCGAGAGCACGGTCGCGATGCACTGCACCTCGTTGCGGTAGCCCTTCGGCCACAGCGGCCGGATCGGGCGGTCGATCATGCGCGCGGTCAGGATCGCCTTCTCGGTCGGCCTCCCTTCGCGCTTGAAGAAGCCGCCGGGGATCTTCCCGGCGGCGTACATGCGCTCCTCGACGTCGACCGTGAGCGGGAAGAAGTCCGCTCCCTCGCGGCCCTCGGTCCGTCCCTGCGCCGTCGCGAGGACCATCGTGTCGCCTGAGCGGACCACGACCGCCCCGTCCGCCTGCTTCGCCAGCTTGCCGGTCTCGAACGTCACCTCGCGGTTGCCCACGGTGACGGCGACCGTCACCGGCGCCGTGTGCTGCTCGGCCTCGACAATGCTCATCGTCTCTCTCCTCCACTCTGCTTCGTGGAGGGCGGCGGTTTGAGTCAGCCCCGGATCCGGCGGGACTCGCTCAAACCTCCACCCTCCGGGGTTGTCGTCGGAGCTACCGCCTGAGGCCGAGCTCCTTGATGAGGGCGCGGTAGCCCTCCAGGTCTGTCCGCTGCAGGTAGTTCAGGAAGCGGCGGCGCCGCCCGACGAGCTTGAGCAGCCCGCGCCGCGAGTAGTGGTCCTTCGCGTGCGTCCGCAGGTGCTCGGTGAGGCCGTTGATCCGCTCGGTCAGCATCGCGATCTGGACCTCGGGGGAGCCCGTGTCCCGCTCGTGCTTGCCGAACGTCCGGGTCGCCTTCTGTTTCGCTTCCTTCGTGAGGGCCATCGAACCTCCTCGCAACTCGGGCCGCCTGTGCCTCAGTCGGCCGCGCGAAGGAAGGACGCACAGGACCGGGGCACGGTCGCCGTTAGGGTAGCAGGGGCGCGGCCTCCGCTCCTCCGGCTAGACGGGCCGGGTCGCCTCGCGGGTCGCCTCGACGTCGCGCGCGATCTGGGCGACGAGCTCCTCCTCGCTTCCGAACGCGCGCTCGTCGCGGAGCCGCTCCCAGAGCTCGACGACGAGCCGCCGCCCGTAGAGGTCGCCGCCGAAGTCCAGCAGGAAGGCCTCGATCCGGCGCTCGGCCCCGCCGTAGTGCGGGTTGACGCCGATCGAGACGGCGGCCCGGTGCCCGCCGGCGGCCCCGGCGTAGATCCCGAACGCGGGCACGAGCAGGCTCGCGTCCGTCCGGAGGTTGGCCGTCGGGAAGCCGAGCGTCCCTCCGCGCGCGTCCCCCGAGACGACGGTGCCCTCGACCTCGACCGGCCGCCCGAGCAGGGGCGCGGCTCCCCGGACGTCGCCCGCGGCCACGAGCCGCCGGATCTCGGTCGACGAGACGCCCGAGACGAGCGGGACGACGCGCGTGGCGAGCCCCAGCCGCTCGAGCAGGGCGAGGTCGCCGCTCCGGTTGCGGCCGAAGCGGAACGACTCGCCGGCCACGACGAGCTCCGCGCCGATCGCGGCGAGGTACGAGCGCACGAACTCCTCCGGCGCGAGCGCGGCGACCTCCGGCGTGAACTCGACCACGAGCGCCTCCTCGACCCCGAGCTCGGCGAGCAGCTCCAGGCGCCGCTCGAGCGTGGCGAGCAGCGAGACCTGGTAGCCGAGCACCTCGCGCGGGTGCGGGTGGAAGGTCACCGCGGTCGGCGCCGGCCCCGCCGTCACCGCCGCGGCCACCACGGCGCGGTGGCCGACGTGCACGCCGTCGAACGTCCCGATCGCGACGGCGCGCGGCCGGCGCTCGAGCTCCTCGGGGCGACGGGCGACGTTCACCTTCCGGCCTCCAGCGCGAGCACGCGCTCGCGGACGGGCGCCGGGACCCGCTCGGCCGCCTCCGCCGGCAGCCGGGCGAGCGCCTCGGCGACGGTGAGCCAGCGCTCGGGGTCGGCCTCCTCGACCCCGAACGGACCGACCGCCGTCCGACGGAGCGTCACGCAGTGCCCGCCGAGCGCGGCCGCGAGCGAGCGGACGTACGTGCCGGAGCCGACGTGGAGCGCGAGCCGCACGGTGCCCTCCGTATACGCGACCGCCTCGAGCGCGTGCACCCGCGAGCGCCGCAGCGGCATCTCCACGGCGATCCCGCGGCGCGCGAGCCGGTAGGCGCGCTCGCCCCCGACCCTGACCGCGGAGGCGGCCGGGACCGGCAGCTCGACCTCGCCGCGGAGGGCCGCGAGCCGTGCCTCGAGCTCCGGCTCCCGCGGCGCCTCGTGGCGCTCGAGGAGCTCGCCCTCGGGATCGCCCGTCGAGGTCGTCGCGGTCAGGTCGACGTCGGCGAGGTAGCGCTTGTCCAGGCCCACGAAGCACGGGGCCAGCTTGGTTGCCGCACCGGACAACAGTACCAGGAGGCCGGTTGCGAACGGGTCGAGCGTGCCCGTGTGGCCGGTGCGCGCGCCGGTCCGGCGGCGCAGCTCGGCGACGAGCGCGAACGACGAGGGCCCCGCCGGCTTGTCGACGAGGACGACGCCGACCGGCCTAGCCGCCCGCGACGGCATCCGCCCGCTCGCCGCCCGCCTCCGCCGCGAACGCCCGGCGGATGAACTCGACGATCTCCTCGACCGGCAGCTCGCTCGAGAAGCCGGCCGCCTGGCGGTGGCCGCCCCCGCCCATCTGCCGCGCGATCGCGGAGACGTCGACCTCGTCCCTGCTCGAGCGCAGCGAGACGCGGTGGGTCGGGCCGCCGTCGGTCGGCGGCTCGCGGATCAGCGCGACCAGCTCGACCCCCTCGGCCTGGCGGAGGTCGTCGATGATCCCCTCCGAGTACGCCTCCCCCGCGGCGACCTCCGTGAAGTCGCTCCGGCGCAGGTCGGAGACGACGAGCCGCCCGCCCTCGAAGACCCGCGCCCGCTCGAGCGCGCGCCCCTTCAGCTTCAGCTTCGCGAACTCGACCGTCTCGTAGACGCGGCGGAAGATCCCGTGCACGTCGGCGCCCGCCTCGACGAGCTCCGCCGCGAGCCGGAACGCCTTCGGCGAGGTGTTCGTGTACTGGAACCGGCCCGTGTCGGTCACGAGCCCGACGTAGAGCGCCTCGGCGATCTGCGGGGTGAGCGCCACGCCGAGCTCGGCGAGCAGGTCGCGGACGATCTCCGCCGTCGACGAGGCGTCGGCGACGATCAGGTTCACGTCCCCGAAGCGGCTGTTGTCGTGGTGGTGGTCGACGTCGACGACGAGCCGCGCGCGCTCGACCACGCCCCGGTCCGGGCCCAGCCGCCGCTCGTTCGCGCAGTCGACGGCGAGCAGCACGCGCCGGTCGAGGTCGCCGGGCGGCTCGCGCAGGAGCTCCTCGAGCGGGAGGAAGTCGTACTCGCGCGGGAGCGGCGCGTCGCCCGCGAGGTACATGAGGGCGTCCTTGCCGAGCTCGCGGAGACCGAGCGCCGCGCCGAGCATCGAGCCGAGAGCGTCGCCGTCCGGGTTCTCGTGCGTGGCCACGAGGAACCGGTCGTTCCGGCCGAGCGTGTCCGCCGCGGCCGTGAGCTCAGTCACCGTCGTCGTCACCATCGTCTCTCGGCGCGGGGGCCAGTTCGTCGATCAGCTGCGTCATGCGGACGCCGCGCTCGACCGCAGGATCGTATTCGAAGGTCAGATGCGGGGTCCTCTTGAGGTGGAGCTCCCGCGCGATCCGCGCCTGGACGACCGCGTGGGCCGACGCGAGCCCCTCGAGGCTCGCCCGCCGGCGCTTCTCGCCCCCGAGCACCGACACGTAGACCCGGCCCTCGCGCAGGTCGGGGGAGACGGAGACGCCGGTGACGGTGACGAGGCCGATGCGCGGGTCCTTGAGGTCGCGGATCGCCTCGGCGACGACGGCCCGGACGGACTCGTTGACGCGACGCATGCGGGCGGACACGGCGCGCCTACGAGTCCTCCGGCGAGACGAGCGTCCGCTCGGCGGACACGAGCTCCCATCCCTGGCCCGCGAGCCACGACTCGGCGCGCTCGGCGAGCTCCTGCGCGCCGCGCGCGTCGCGGGCGACGAACGCGGCCGTGAGCGCGCAGCGCTGCCAGAGCTCGTGGTGGCCGACCTCGGCGACGGAGGCGCCGAACCGGTTCGCGAGCTGCGCCTTCGCGGAGGCGACGTACCTGCGCTTCCCCTTCAGCGACCCCGCCTCCGGGAAGTGGAGCTCGACGGCGAGGATCGCGACGTAGCCCGACGGCACCCGTTACGCCGCGTCGGCGCGGGACGGCTCGGCGCCGGGGCTGGGCTCGTCGAGGGAGGTGCGCTCGACCTCGCGCGTCTCGTAGACCTCGAAGACGTCGCCCTCGCGCAGGTCGTTGAAGCCGTCGAGCAGGATGCCGCACTCGAATCCCTCGGCGACCTCGCGCGCGTCGTCCTTGAAGCGCTTGAGCTGGGCGATCGTCGTCTCGTGCACCCGTGTGCCGTCGCGGAAGATGCGGACGTTCGCGCCGCGGCGGACGACGCCGCTCGTGACCATGCAGCCGGCGATCGTCCCGAGGCGCGAGACCCGGAAGAGCGCGCGCACCTCCGCCTCGCCGATGACGGCCTCGGTCTCGACCGGAGAGAGCATCCCGACGAGCGCCTGCTGGATGTCCTCGGTGAGCTGGTAGATGACGCGGTACTGGCGGATCTCGATCCCCTGCCGTTCCGCGAGCTGGCGCGCCTCGGTGGACGGGCGGACGTTGAAGCCGACCACCATCGCGCCGGACGCGGCGGCGAGGTTGACGTCGTTCTCGGTGATCGCCCCGACGCCCGTGTGGATGACGTTGACGCGCACCTCCGGATGCTCGATCTTGTCGAGCTCGCCGACGATCGCCTCGACCGAGCCCTGCACGTCGCCCTTGAGGACGATGTTGAGGTCGGAGACGCCGCCGGCCTGGAGCCGCTCGAACAGCTTCTCGAGCGAGACGCCCCGGCTCGCCGACTGCTTCGCGAGCGCCTCCCGGCGCAGGCGCCCGCCCCGCTGCTGCGCCAGCTCTCGCGCGCGGCGGTCGTTCTCGACGACGCGGGCGAGCTCGCCCGCGGGCGGCGGCTTGTCGAAGCCGAGGATCTCGACCGGGTCGCCCGGCCGGGCGCGGTCGATCTTGTCGCCGCGGTAGTCGTAGAGCGCGCGCACGCGCCCCCACGCGTCGCCGGCGACGATCGCGTCGCCGACCTCGAGCGTGCCGCGGTGGACGAGCATCGTCGCGACGGGTCCGCGCCCGACGTCGAGCCGCGACTCGATGATCGGCCCGGAGGCGTCGGCGCTCGGGTTCGCCTTCAGCACGAGCTCGGCGTCGGCGACGAGCAGGATGCGCTCGAGCAGGTCGTCGAGGTTCAGCTTCTGCTTCGCCGAGACGCGCGCCACCTGCGTCGTCCCGCCCCACTCCTCCGGCTGCAGCCCCTCGGTCGCGAGCTCGCCGAGCACGCGGTCCGGGTTCGCGTCGGGGAGGTCGATCTTGTTGACGGCGACGACGATCGGCACGTCGGCCGCGCGCGCGTGCGAGATCGACTCCCTCGTCTGCGGCATCACGCCGTCGTCGGCGGCGACGACGAGGACGGCGATGTCGGTCACCTTCGCGCCGCGGGCGCGCATGGCCGTGAACGCCTCGTGGCCCGGGGTGTCGAGGAACGTGATCTTCCGGCCGTCGACGGTCGTCTGGTACGCGCCGATGTGCTGCGTGATCCCGCCCGCCTCGGTCTCGACGACCGAGGTCTGGCGGATCGCGTCGAGCAGCGTCGTCTTGCCGTGGTCGACGTGCCCCATGATCGTCACGACCGGCGGGCGCTCCTCGAGCGCCTCCTCCGGGTCGTCGAACGACTCCGGCTCGGGCTCCTCCTCGGAGGCGTGCTTGATCGTGACCTCGCGCTTGAGCTCGGCGGCGACGAGCTCGACCTCGTCGTCGGAGAGCGACTGGGTCGCCGCCTTCCCGACCCCGAGCTCCATCAGCATCTTGATGATCTGCCCCATCGAGACGCCGAGCGCCTGGGAGAAGTCGCGGACGGTGACGCCGGACTCGACCGTGACCGGCCCGGTGGGCGGCGCCACCTCGCGCGGCGCCTTGGGCTGGCGCGGCTCCGCGCGGTCGCCGGGGCGCTGGCGCTGCCCGGCGCCGGGCCGGCCGCCGCCGCCCTCGATGACGACGCGCCGCTTCCGGTTCCCCGGCCCGCCGCCGCCTCTGGGTCTGATCGGTCTACCGCCCGGCATCGTGGATCCTCAAGTGTAGAGCCGGGCCAGCCCCGGGTCGACGCGGACGGTCGTGCGCAGGGTGCGCGCGAACCCGCGGTGGGCGCGGGCCCGCTCGAAGCACGGGAGCCGCCGGCACGTGTAGACGCCGCGGCCCGGGCCGGGGCCCGGGACGAGCTCGCCGCGCTCGGCGCGGAAGCGCACGAGCTCCGGCCGGGGCGCCTTGCGCCCGCAGCCCGCGCACGTCCGGATCGGGGCGCTACTCGACGCGGTCGCCCTCCTCGCCCCCGACCGTCTCGATCGGGATCCCCGCGGCGGGGTCGTCGGCCACGCGCGCGACCGGGGGGCCGCCGCTCTCGAGCGTCTCGTCCTCGCCCTCGACGGGCGCGTCGCCCGGGCCCGCGGGGAACGCCTCGGGCTCGGGGTCGCCGAACTCGGCCGCGTCCTCGGTCACGGCCTCCGGCGGCGAGACGTCGGCGAGCGCCTCGAGCTCGGGCTCCGACTCCTCCACGATCGGGTTGGCCTCGTCGTCGGGCTCCCGCAGCGCGAGCTCCTGGTGGGCCGGGACGCCGCAGTAGCGCGAGCCGGGCAGCGCCGCGTTCGGGCAGCGCTTGCCGTTCGAGAGGATCGCGGCGCAGCGGCCGGAGCTCTCGCCCTCCTCGCCCTCCTCTCCGGCGAAGGCGGCCTCGGCCTCCTGCTGGGCGAACTCGGTGTCGCTGACGATGTCGATCTTCCAGCCCGTGAGCCGGTGCGCGAGGCGGGCGTTCATCCCCTCCTTGCCGATCGCGAGCGCGAGCTGGTCGTCGGGCACGACGACGGTGGCCTCGCGGCCCTCGTCGTCGAGGTAGACCTCGCGCACGCGCGCCGGCGAGAGCGCCTTCGCGACGAAGCGCGCCGGCTCCGGGTTCCACGGGATGATGTCGATCTTCTCGCCGCGGAGCTCGGAGACGACCATGCGCACGCGCGACCCGCGCGGGCCGACGCACGCGCCGACCGGGTCGACGCCCTGGGTGTGGGACTGCACGGCGATCTTCGAGCGGTAGCCGGGCTCCCGCGCGACGCCCTCGATCGTGACGAGGCCGTCGGCGATCTCGGGCACCTCGAGCTCGAAGAGCGTCTTGATCAGCTCCGGGTCGCGGCGCGAGAGGATCACCTGCGGGCCCTTCGTCCCCGTGCGGACCTCGGTGATCACGGCCTTGATCCGCGAGCCCTGCTCGTAGCGCTCGCCGTCGACCTGCTCGGAGCGGGGTAGGAGCGCCTCGACCTTCCCGAGGTCGACGAGCACGTTGTTGCGGTCGCCGGCCTGCTGGACGATGCCGGTGACGACCTCGCCGACGCGGTCGATGTACTCGTCGTACATCATCTCCCGCTCGGCCTCGCGGATGCGCTGCAGGATCACCTGCTTCGCGGTCTGGGCGGCGATGCGGCCGAAGTTCTCGGGCGTGACGTCCTCGCGGGTGATCTGGTCGTCCGGGACCTGCGACCAGTCGATCACGAGGTCGTCGTCGGAGAGCAGCGTGTGGTTCTTCTCCCCCGTCTCCTCCTCGATGCGCTCGAGCTCCTCGAGCGCGCGCTCGCGCGCCTCGTCGAGGAGGCGCCGCTCGAGGCTCTCGGGCAGCTCGATCGCGTACACGCGGAAGTCGCCCGCGTCGTCGAGCTCGACCGTCGCGTGCCGGGCGGCCCCCGGCGTCTTCTTGTACGCCGCGAGCAGCGCGTCCTCGAGGGCGGCGACGAGCGTGCCCGTCTCGATGCCCTTCTCGCGCTCGATCTCGCGGACGGCGTCGACGATCTCCTGAGTCATCCCTACCTACCCTTCGTCGATCAGGTTGGCCCGCACGATCTCGTCGTACGGTATGTCGGCCGGCTCGCTGCCGCCGCGCTCGAGCCGGAGGGAGCGCTCGCCCGCGGAGACGACCTGGCCGCGCAGGCGCTCGCGTGCGGTCCTGACACGGACCCGGCGCCCGACGGCGCGCGCGAAGTGCTCGCGCGTGCGCAGGGGACGCTCGGCGCCCGGCGACGACACCTCGACCGTGTAGCGGTCGAGGTACGGTCGCAGCAGCCCGGTCACCCGCTCGCAGAGCGCGTGGTCGACGCCGCCGGGCCGGTCGACGTAGACGCAGAAGCGCTCCTTGCCGGTCAGCTCGAGGGCGAGGACCTCAACCCCGGGCAGGGCCGACGTGACGGTGCGGGAAACCTCGCGGTACAGCTCTCTCTCCTTGTCGTGGGGACTCGCCGTCATCACAAAAAATGGGCGCCGCGCGCCCATTTCGGTCGAGGACGAAATGTGGTGAAATCCAGGATAGCAGAGCGATTCGGCCGGCCCCGGGGGCGCCGGCCGGCCTACCGCTCGAGGACGATCGTGACCGGCCCGTCGTTCACGAGCTCGAGCGCCATCCTGGCGCCGAAGACGCCGGTCTCGACCGGGACGCCGAGGCCGCGGAGGGCCGAGCAGAAGCGCTCGTAGAGCGGCTCTGCGAGCTCGGGCCCGGCGGCGTCCGAGAAGCTCGGCCGCGTCCCCTTGCGGGTGTCGGCGAGCAGCGTGAACTGGGAGACGACGAGCGCGGCGCCGCCCGTCTCGAGCAGGGAGCGGTCGAAGCGTCCGTCGCCGCCCTCGAAGACGCGCAGCCGCGCCACCCGGCCCGCGAGCCGGTCGGCGTCCTCGTCGCGGTCGCCGGCCGCGACGCCGAGGAGGACGACGAGCCCGGGGCCGATCTCGCCTCCCGGGGTGACGCGCGCCCGCGCGACGCGCTGCAGCACCGCGCGCACGCGGGGCTACTCGCGCCCGCGGATGCGGGCGGCGTAGCGCCGGCTCCCGGGCTGCATCGAGCTCGCGAGCTTGTAGTGGCCGTTCGCCTCCGCCGCGCGCCCCTGCTTGTCGAGCGCACGGGCGAGCGCGTAGTGGGCGTAGTGGTCGGTCGGCGAGAGCTCGAGCACGACGCGGAACTCCGCCTCGGCCTCCCGCCACCGCCGCAGCCGGAAGTAGGCGATCCCGAGCGCCTCGCGGATGGAGGCCTTCCTCGGCTCGAGCCGCTTCGCCTTCTCGAGCGGGACGGTCGCCTGCGCGGTCATGCCCTTGCGGAGCCGCCGGCGGCCTTCCTGGAACGCCTCGTAGGCGTCGCTCATGCGCTCGGGCTCGACCGGGGAGTCCTCATGCGAGCAGCCGCTCCGCCTCGTCGAGGATCGCGGCCGCGATGCGCGCCTTCGAGGCCTTGCCGACCCTCCGCTCGCCGGCGCGGGAGACGAGCACGACCTCGTTCTCGGGCGCGTCGAAGCCGATGTCCGGCCGCGACACGTCGTTGAAGACGACGAGGTCGACGTTCTTCTCCTCCAGCATCCTCCGCTTCCGCTCGAGCCCTTCCTCGCCGACCTCCGCGCCGAACGCGACCAGCACCTGCCCGGCGCGCCTGCGCCCGCCGAGGGCGCGGGCGACGTCGGGGGTCGGCTCGAGCTCGAGCGCCCACCGCCCGTCCTCCTTGGCGCGCTTGCCGGGGAGCGCGGCGACCGGACGGTAGTCCGCGACCGCCGCGGCGAAGCACGCGACGTCGACGTCGCCGAGGCGCTCGGCCGCGTGCAGCATCTGCTCCGCGGTGGGCGTCGAGATCGTCTCGACGCCCGGCGGCGGCGGCACGGCGAGGTTCGCGGCGAGGAGCACGACCTCCGCCCCGCGCCGCCGCGCCTCCTCCGCGAGCGCCACGCCCATGCGGCCGGAGCTGCGGTTGCCGAGGAAGCGGACGGCGTCGAGCGGCTCGCGCGTCCCGCCGGCGGTGACGAGCACCCGCCGGCCGGCGAGGCTCGGCGGAGCGAGGAGCTGCTCGGCGCGGGCGGCGATCTCCTCCGGCTCGGCCATCCGCCCGACGCCCCGCTCGCCCTCCGCCGTCTCGCCCTCGTCGGGGCCGACGAGCTCGGCGCCGCGGGCGCGGAGCGCCTCGGCGTTCGCGGCGGTGGCCGGGTGCGACCACATGCGCGGGTTCATCGCGGGCGCGACGAGCACCGGCCCCCGGTGGGCGAGCGCGGCCTCGGTGAGCAGGTTGTCGGCGAGGCCGTGCGCGAGCTTCGCGAGCGTGTTCGCGGTGCAGGGCGCGACGACGAGCAGGTCGGCGCGCGTCAGGTGGGGGTAGAGGTCCTCCTCGGGTGGCCGCCGCGCGAGCGCGAGGAACGTCCGCGCCGCCACGAACCGCTCCGCGCCCGGCGTCACGAGCGGGACGACGTCGTGCCCGCGCTGCACGAGCAGCCGCGTCAGCTCGCACGCCTTGTACGCGGCGATCCCGCCGCTGACGCCGAGCAGGATCCGGCTCATGCCGGAAGTGTGCCGGTCAGCGGCGGTACTCGTACGTGATCTTGGCCTCGGAGATCTCCTCGAGGGCCATGGTGAGGTAGTTCTTCGAGCGCGACTCCACGAGCGGCGGCGCGAACTCGTCGAACGTCCCCTCGCCGAGCTGATGGTGGTAGTTGTTGATCTGGCGCGCGCGCTTCGCCGCCACGATCACGAGCGCGTAGCGCGAGTCGACCTGCTCCATCAGCTGATCGATGCGGGGATGGATCATCGGCGGGGCGCCATGGTAGCAGCCGCCAGCTCGCGCTCCACGATCGCGGCCAGGCGGTCGGCGGCGGTGTCGAGGTCGTCGTTGCGGACGACGTAGTCGAACTCGCCCTCCTGGGCGAGCTGGCCGTGGGCGACCTCGAGGCGCCCGCCGATCTCGCCGGAGCTCTCGGTCGCCCGCTCCCGCAGCCGCCGCTCGAGCTCGGCCACGGGGGCGGTCACGAAGACCGTGACGGCGCCGTCGACGCGCCGCTTCACCCGCAGCGCGCCCTCGGTCTCGAGCTCGAGCAGGGGCGCCTTCCCCTCGCCGCGGAGGCGCTCGATCTCGGACACGAGCGTGCCGTAGCGGTTCCCGACGTAGTCGACCCACTCGAGGAACTCGCCCGCCTCGACCCGGCGGTCGAAGTCGTCGCGGCTCAGGAAGTAGTAGTGGGCGCCGTCGACCTCGCCGGGCCGGCGCGCGCGCGTCGTCGCGGACACGGCGAGCGCGAGCTCGGGAAAGCGCGGGAGCACGCGCTCGATCAGCGTGCCCTTGCCGGCCCCGGACGGGCCGGTCACGACGAAGACGGGCCGCGCCGTGCGATTCGCGGACGCGCTACCGGTTGAAGAGGGCAATCAGCTCTTGCCGCTGGCGGTCGGAGAGGCCGCCGACCGTCTTCGACTGGCTGATCCGGCACTGGTTCAGGAGTCGTGCGGCCTTCACGCGCCCGAACTTCGGGACGGCCATGAGCATGTCGAACACCTTCGCCGTCGAGACGAACTCGGGCGGGTTGCGGAGGATCGCCTCGATCGACGCGTCGCCTGACTTCAGGTCCTTCTTCAGCTGGGCCCGCTTCACGCGAATGTCGTTCGCCCTCTTGAGCGCCTCCATTCGCTGATCCAGCGACCTGACGGGAGCTTGAACCTGCGACTGGGGAGGCACCATGAGCGCCGCATCTTAACAACCTCTCCGCCCGGTGCAAGCGGCACCTGTCGGCCTGTTGTCTGATTCGAAAACGAGCTCGTGGGCGGCGCAGAACGCGTCCTCGATCCGGTCCAGCCCCGCCTCCGCGAGCGCCTCGTCGAGCTCCGCGCGCACACGCGCGGGCGCGTCCGGGTCCGCGAGCAGAACCGTCCCGAGCGCGACGTCGGTGGCGCCGCACGCGACGAGCTCGAGCACGTCGCGGCCGGTCCGGACACCTCCCATCCCGACGATCGGAAGCGAGCTCGCGCGCCGGCACGCGTGCACGGCCGCGAGCGCGATCGGCTTCAGCGCCGGCCCGCTGTAGCCGCCGGCGACGCGCGCGAGCCGCGGGCGCAGCGCCGCGTCCAGGGCGACCCCGCGGACCGTGTTCACGAGCGAGAGCCCGTCGGCGCCCGCGGCCTCGACCGCGCGCGCCGACTCGGCGACGTCCCACGCCGCCGGCGAGAGCTTCGCGTAGAGGGGCAACGCCGTCGCCGCGCGACAGGCGGCGACGATCTCGGCCGCCGACTCGGGCGCGCCGTCGACGTTCGGGCACGAGAGGTTGAGCTCGATCGTGACGCCCTCGAGGGCGGCGCAGGTGTCCGCGTAGTCGGCGGCCGCGAAGCCCCCGACCGAGACCCAGAGCGGGATTCCGAGCTCCCGGAGCGCCGGCAGCGTCTCGGCCAGAAACCGCTCCCGGCCGGGGTTCGCGAGCCCGATCGCGTTCAGCAGCCCGTGCTCGGTCTCGGCGATCCGGACGGGCGGGTTCCCCTCCCGCGGCTCCGGGGTGACCGTCTTCGTGACGAAGGCGTCGAGGCCGCGGGCGACTCCGGGCGCGGCCAGCGCGTCGAGGCAGCCGCTCGCGTTCAGGAGGCGCACAGAACCGGCCCCTCCAGGCACAGCCGCTTCAGCGCCCCGCCGACGTCGACGACGCAGCCGTGGCACGCGCCGTAGCCGCACGCCATCGGCGCCTCCCACGCGAGCTGCGCGCCGGGGCACGCGGCGCGCACGGCCTCGAGCATCGGCTCCGGCCCGCAGGCGAGCACGTCTCGTCCGGCGGGCAGCGCGTCGGTCACGAGCACCGGGTCGATCACGACCTCCGCGTTCGGGACGAGCCCGGCGGCCTGCGCGTGCAGCTCGCTGCGGAAGCCGAGCAGCGCCGGCGGCCGTTCGAGCGCCTCCGACAGGTAGGGCAGCGGCGCGACGCCCACGCCCCCGCCGACGAGCAGAGGCCGGCGCACGTCGAGTCGGAAGCCGTTCCCGAGCGGGCCGAGCACCGCGAGCTCGTCGCCGCGCCCGAGCGCCGCGAGCGCGCGCGTGCCGGGGCCGACGGGCTCGATCAGGAACGCGAGCTCGCCGCGCGGCGCGAGGCAGAGGCTGAAGGCGCGCGGGAGCACGCGGCCCGGCGCCTCGAGCATGAAGAACTGGCCGGGCGCGCCCGGGTCGAGCCCGCCGCGGTCGAGCCGCAGGAGCGTGTACGGCCCGACGGGCTCGCTGCCGACGACCCTACGACGCTCGCGCCTCATGCCGCTCCTGCAGCGAGAGCGCCGACTCGGCGCGCGCCTTCGCGATCGCGTCGACCGCGGCGCGCGCGACCGCGAGCGTCGTGATGCACGGCACGCGCGCGACGACGGCGGCCTCGCGGATCGCGTAGCCGTCGCGGCGCGCGTTCCGCCCCTCGGGCGTGTTGACGACGAGGTCGACCCCGCCGCTCCGCACGAGCTCGACGACCGCGTCGCCCTTCTCGACCGGCTCGACGGCGACGCCGGCGAGCTCGAGCGCGCGCGCCGTACCCGCGGTCGCGACGAGCCGGAAGCCGAGCGCGGCGAGGCTGCGCGCGACCGGGACGACGCCGAGCTTGTCGTGGTCGCGCACGCTCAGGAACGCGCGCCCGCGCGCGGGGAGCGCCCGGCCGGCTGCGCGCTCGGCCTTCGCGAACGCGGTCGGGAAGTCGGCGGCGCTCGCCATCACCTCGCCGGTCGAGCGCATCTCGGGGCCGAGCACGGGGTCCGCGCCCGGGAAGCGCGCGAACGGGAGCACCGCGGCCTTCACGTGGTAGCCGGACGGCCGGCCCTCCGGCGGGAGGCCGAGGTCGGCGAGGCGCGCGCCGGCGGCGAGGCGGCACGCGGCGTCGACGAGGTTGACGCCCGCTGCCTTCGACGCAAACGGAACCGTCCGCGACGCGCGCGGGTTCGCCTCGAGCACGTACACCTCGCCGCCCGCGAGCGCGAGCTGGACGTTCAGCAGCCCCACGACGCCGAGCGCGGGCCCGAGCCGGCGCACCGCGTCGCGCACCTCCTCCGTGTCGGACGGCGCGGGCAGCACGCACGACGAGTCGCCGGAGTGGATGCCCGCCTCCTCGACGTGCTCCATCACCGCGGCCACGTAGGTCTCGGTCCCGTCGCAGAGCGCATCGACGTCGAGCTCGATCGCGTTCTCGAGGAAGCGGTCGACGAGCAGCCGGCCGCCGCCCGCGCCGGCCACCGCCGCCGAGACGTCGTCGGGCTCGTAGCAGACGCGCATCGCGCGGCCGCCGAGCACGTAGGACGGACGGACGAGCACCGGGTAGCCGATCCGCCCCGCGACGGCGAGCGCCTCCGCTCGCGTCGCGGCGATCCCCCACTCCGGGCAGCGGACGCCGGCCGCGGCGGCGAGGCGCGCGAAGCGCTCGCGGTCCTCGGCGAGGTCGACCGCGTCGTACGGCGTCCCGAGGATGCGGAACCCGGCGCGCTCGATCGCGCGCGCCAGCCGGAGCGGGGTCTGGCCGCCGAACTGGATGCAGACGCCGACCGGGCGCTCGCGCTCGAGGACGGCGAGCACGGCCTCCTCGTCGAGCGGCTCGAGGTAGAGGCGGTCGCTCGTGTCGTAGTCGGTCGACACGGTCTCGGGGTTGCAGTTGACCATCACCGACTCGAATCCCTGCGCGCGGAAGCTGCGCGCGGCGTGGACGCAGCAGTAGTCGAACTCGATTCCCTGGCCGATCCGGTTCGGGCCGCTGCCGAGGATGACGACGCTGCGCCCCGGCTCCGGCGGCTCCTCGTCGCGCTCGCCGCACGTCGCGTAGAAGTAGCCCGACGCGGCCGCGACCTCCCCGGCGCACGAGTCGACACGTCTGAACGAGACGCGCCCGGCGGCGGCCGTCACGGACCGTCCACAGGCCTCGAGCTCGCGGGCGAACCAGGGATGGAGGTTCTCCGGGCGCCAGTCCGGGTCGATCTCCAGTCCACGTCGAGCCTTCGCGAACGCCTCCGCGAAGGTGCGGCCGATGCCCATCGACTCGCCGACCGACTTCATCTGCGTCCCGAGCGCGCGGCTCGCGCCGGCGAACTTCTCGAACGCGAAGCGCGGGAACTTGACCACGACGTAGTCGAGCGACGGCTCGAAGCTCGCGGGCGTCGTCCGCGTCAGGTCGTTCGGGATCTCGTCGAGCGTGTAGCCGACCGCCAGCTTCGCGGCGACCTTCGCGATCGGGTAGCCGGTCGCCTTCGAGGCGAGCGCGGAGGAGCGCGACACCCGGGGGTTCGCCTCGATCACGCGCAGCGCCCCGCTCCCGCGCTCGCGCGCGAACTGGATGTTCGCCCCGCCGGTGTCGACGCCGACGGCCCGCACGACCGCGACCGCCGCGTCGCGGAGCTCCTGGTAGGCCTCGTCGGAGAGGGTCATCTGCGGGGCGACGGTGACCGAGTCGCCGGTGTGGACGCCCATCGGGTCGAGGTTCTCGATCGAGCAGACGACGACGACGTTGTCGGCGCGGTCGCGCACGACCTCGAGCTCGAACTCGTCCCAGCCGCGGAGCGACTCCTCCACGAGCACCTGCCCGATCGGGCTCTCGGCGAGCCCGAGCGCGACCTGACGCTGAAGCTCAGCTCGACTCTCCACGAGCCCGCCGCCGTGGCCGCCGAGCGTGAAGGCGGGGCGCACGACCGCGGGCGTCTCGAGGCCCTCGAGCTCGTCGAGGCTCGTCACGATCCGCGACGCGGGCACTGCGAGCCCGCAGCCCTCGACGGCGCGCTTGAAGAGCTCGCGGTCCTCGGCCCGGGCGATCGCCTCGACCGACGCCCCGACCAGCTCGACGCCGAGCTCGTCGAGGACGCCGGCCCCGTGCAGCTCGCGGGCGAGGTTGAGCGCCGTCTGCCCGCCCATCGTCGGCAGCAGCGCGTCGGGGCGCTCGCGCCGGAGCACGGCGGCGACCGCCTCGAGGTCGAGCGGCTCGAGGTACGTGCGGTCGGCGAAGCCGGGGTCGGTCATGATCGTGGCCGGGTTGGAGTTGACGACGACCGTCCGGTAGCCGTCGGCGCGGAGCACCTTCAGCGCCTGGCAGCCCGCGTAGTCGAACTCGCACGCCTGGCCGATCACGATCGGGCCCGAGCCGATCAGGCAGATCGAGCGCAGGTCGTCACGCCGCGGCACGGCGCACCTCCTCGACCCATGCGTCCACGAGGGCGCGCGCGTCGTGCGGCCCGGGGCCGGCCTCGGGATGGAACTGCACCGAGCGCGCGCGCAGCTCGGGGTAGGCGAGCCCCTCGACGGTGCCGTCGTAGAGCGACTCGTGCGTCGCCTCGCGCCCCTCGCCCGGCGCGACCGCGAAGCCGTGGTTCTGGCTCGTGACGAGCACGCGCCCGCTCGCTCGCTCGAGCACGGGATGGTTGGCGCCGCGGTGCCCGAACGGCAGCTTGAACGTCTCGAGGCCCGTCGCGAGCGCGAGCAGCTGGTGGCCGAGGCAGATCCCGAGCACGGGCACGCGGCCGAGCAGGTCGCGCACGGTCGCGACCTCGCCGAGAAGCGGCCGCGGGTCGCCCGGGCCGTTCGAGAGCACCACGCCGTCGAAGCCCGCGAGCGTGCCGGCGTCGGCGTCGTGCGGGAGCACGGTCACCGCGGCGCCCGCGCCCGCGAGCCGCCGCAGGACCGACCGCTTCACGCCGTAGTCGACGACCGCGATCCGCACGTCGCCCTCGCAGACCGCGTACGGCTCGCGCGTCGACACCCGGGACGCGAGCGCCGCGCCCGCCATCGGCGGCTGCGCGCGCAGCGCGCAGAGGACGTCCTCCGGCTCGAGCGCGCCGGCCGCGAGCGCGGCCCGCATCGCGCCGCGCTCTCGCAGGTGCAGCACGAGCGAGCGCGTGTCGACGCCGGTGAGGGCGGGGATGCCGTGCTCCCGCAGCCAGGCGGTCCACTCCGGCCCGCGCGCCTCGCGCATGACCACGCCCGCGGCGTGCGGCCGCGGCGACTCCGACCGCCGCTCGTCGACGCCGTAGTTGCCGACCATCGGCGCGGTGAAGCAGACGACCTGGCCGCAGTAGCTCGGGTCGGTGACCACCTCCTGGTAGCCGGCCATCGCGGTCGTGAAGACCGCCTCGCCGAAGGCGAGCCCGCGCGCCCCGACGCTCTCGCCCGGAAACACCTCCCCGTCCTCGAGCAGCAGGAACGCGCTCACGGGGAGGCCGTCCCGTTCACGCCTCGTAGGCCACGCGGCCGGCGGCGACGGTGAGGACGACTCTGCCGTGGAGGCGCTCGCCGAGCAGCCACGAGTTGGCCGAGCGCGACCGGAAGCGCTCCTCGCGCACGCGCCAGGTCGCCGCCGGGTCGAGGAGGACGAGGTTCGCGGGCGCTCCGGCCGCGACCCGCGGCCGCTCGAGCCCGAACAGGCGCGCCGGCCCGGCCGACATCCGCTCGAGCAGGGTCTCGAGCCGCACGAGCCCGGTGCGGACGAGGTGCGTGTGCAGCGCGGCGAACGCGGTCTCGAGCCCCGTCACGCCGAACGGCGCCGCCTCGAAGGGCACGTCCTTCTCCTCCCGCGAGTGCGGCGCGTGGTCGGTCGCGACGGCGGCGATCGTGCCGTCGTTCAGCGCCTCGACGAGCGCGGCGCGGTCGTCGGCGGTGCGGAGCGGCGGGTTCATCTTCAGGTTCGGGTCGAGCGAGCGCACGTCCTCGTCGGTGCGGCACAGGTGGTGCGGGGTCGCCTCGCCGCTCGCCGCCACCCCGGCGGCCTGCGCCGCCCGCAGGAGCTCGACCGACTCGCGCGCGGACAGGTGCATCAGGTGCAGCGGCCGGCCGGTGTCGCGTGCGAGCGCGAGCTCCCGGGCGACGCCGAGGCTCTCGCCGAGCGAGGGCCAGCCGCCGAGGCCGAGCTCGGCGGAGACGGCGCCGAGGTGCATCTGGCCGCCGCGTGTGAGGCTCGGCTCCTCGCAGTGGAGCGCGAGCAGCCGGTCCGTGATCGCGCTGTACTCGAGCGCGCGGCGCATCAGCCCGGCGGTCGCGACCGGCCGGCCGTCGTCGGTGAACGCAGCCGCTCCGGCGTCGGCGAGCTCGCCCATCTCGGTGAGCTGGCGTCCGTCCTGCCCGACCGTGATCGCGGCCGCGAAGCCCACGGGCACCTCCGCCTCCTCGAGCGCCCGCGCGCGCAGGCCGCGCAGGACCTCGGTCGAGTCGACGACCGGGTCGGTGTTCGGCATCGCGAGGATCGCGCAGTAGCCCCCGGCCGCGGCCGCGGCCGTGCCCGAGGCGATCGTCTCCTCGTCCTCGCGGCCGGGCGTGCGCAGGTGGACGTGCGGGTCGACGAACGCGGGTGCGAGCACGAGCCCGGTCCCGTCGACGACGCGGTGGCCGTTCGCGCCGAGCCGCTCGCCGAGCTGCGCGATGGTGCCGCGGTCGACGCGGACGTCGAGCACGGCGTCGATCCCCTCGACCGGGTCGAGGACGCGCGCGCCGCGGACGACGAGGTCGTCGGCGCCGGTGCGCCCGACGAGGATCACGCGACCTCCAGCGCGGCCTCGACGAGCGCCGGCCCCGCGGTCAGCAGGTCGTACAGCACCGCCATCCGTACGGCGAGCCCGGCGCGGACCTGGTCGACGACGAGCGCGGCGCCGGAGTCCGCGACGCGCGGGTCGATCTCGACGCCGCGGTTCATCGGCCCCGGGTGCATCACCTTCTGCCCCGGACGCAGCCGCTCCGGCGTCACGCACCAGCGGGCGGCGTACTCGCGCAGCGAGGGGACGTAGCTCGCGCCCTCCTCCATCCGCTCGCGCTGCATCCGCAGGACGTAGACGACGTCCGCCGCGGCGATCGCGCCGATGTCGAACGCGGTCTCCGCGAGGCCGGCGGGCAGGAGCGGCGGCGGCCCCACGAGCGTCGCGTGCGCGCCGACGAGCCGGAGCGCCTGCACGAGCGAGCGCGCGACGCGCGAGTGGAGCACGTCGCCGACGATCGCGACGTGCACGCCGTCGAGGCGGCCGAGCGCCGCGTGGATCGTGTAGAGGTCGAGCAGCGCCTGCGTCGGGTGCTGGTGCTTGCCGTCGCCCGCGTTGACGACGTGGGCGTCGGTCACCCGCGCGACGAGCTGCGGCGCGCCGATCTGCGGATGCCGGATCACGATCACGTCGGGGTCGTAGGCCGAGAGGGTGAGCGCGGTGTCCTTGAGCGACTCGCCCTTCTCGACCGACGAGCCGCTCGCCTTGAGCGAGAGCGTGTCGGCGGAGAGGCGCTTCGCGGCGAGCTCGAACGACGACGACGTGCGCGTCGACGCCTCGAAGAACAGGTTGACGACGAGCCGGCCGCGAAGCGTCGGCAGCTTCTTCGTGTCGCGCTCCTGCGAGAGCGCGAACGAGCGGGCGGTCGCGAGCAGCCGCTCGACGTCGCCGCGCGCGAGGTCGCCGACGGAGAGGAGGTGCCGGCGGGCCGGGGGCGGCGGCGGGAGCAGGTCGCCGGGCACGACGTGGAGGTCGGTCATCGCGCCGCCTCCTCCGCCTCCGCGACGAGCACCACCCGGTCGACCTCGTCGACCTCGACGAGCTGCACCTGCACGCGCTCGTCGCGCGCCGTCGGGAGGTTCTTGCCGACGTAGTCCGGGCGGATCGGCAGCTCGCGGTGGCCGCGGTCGGCGAGCACGGCGAGCTGCACGCGCGCCGGGCGGCCGTACTCGAGCAGCGCGTCGATCGCGGCGCGGATCGTGCGCCCGGTGTAGAGGACGTCGTCGACCAAGATGACGGTCCGCCCCTCGAGCTCGAAGTCGAGCCTCGTGTCGCGCACGACCGGCTGGCGGCGCCGGGGCGAGCGCCCCTCGCGCACGTGGACGTCGTCGCGGTGGAAGGTGATGTCGAGCTGGCCGAGCTCGAGCTCCACCCCCGCCCGCTCCTCGACGAGCCGGCGCAGCCGCTGGGCGAGCGGGACGCCGCGGGTGTGGATGCCGACGAGCGCGACCGACTCGAGGTCGTCGTTACGCTCGATGACCTCGTGCGCGATCCGCGAGAGTGTGCGGCCGATGGCCTCCCCGTCGAGCAGGACCCGCCCGTCCGGCGAAACGGCGTGCTGCTGCATCGAGCTCCTTTCCGGCCTCGCTGGACCGAGTTAAAGGGGTGGTGCTCCCTGCACTCTAGCCGAGCGGCCGGACGGCGCCGCCCGTCGGGGTGGACGCTCGCGCTCGCGCTCGCGGTGGCGGGGGCCGCGGCGCTCCGGGCCGTCGCCGCCCTCGCCGTCTCGGGCCCCTGGCTGCTGCCGGACGAGGCCGCCTACGCGCTCCTCGGCCGCGGCCTCTGGCGCCACGCCGACCTCGCCGTGCTCGGCGGCCCGTCCCCGTTCGCGAGCGCCCTCTACCCCGCGCTCGCCGGGCTGCCCCTGCTCGCGGGCGAGCACGCCGGCTACGCCGTCCTGCGGGTGCTCCAGGCGCTCGCCCTCTGCTCGGCCGCGGTCGCCGTCTACGCGTGGGCCCGGATGGTCGCGCGCCCTCCGTGGGCGCTCGCGGCCGCCGTCCTCACGCTCGCGCTCCCGGGGCTCGCCTACGCCGGCGAGCTCGTCGCCGAGACGCTCCTCCTCCCGCTCGCGACCCTCGCGGGCTGGCTCGCGGTGCGCGCCCTCGAGGCCCCGAGCCGCCGCAACCAGCTCGCGCTCGTCGCGGCGCTGGCCTGCTGCGCCGCGACCCGAGGCGAGGCGAACGCGCTCGCGCCGGCCCTGCTCGCGGCCGCGCTCGCGACGGGCCGCGTCCGCGCCCTCTGGCCGACGTGGGCGGGCGTGGCGGCGGTCGCGGCCGTGTGGCTCGGGCTCGGGGGCGGGACGCCGCTCCGCAGCCTCGGGAGCTACGGCTTCACGGGCGCGTTCACGGCCCACCGCGCCGTCGACCTCGTGCTCGAGCACGCCGGCGAGCTCCTGCTCGTCTGCGGCGTCGTCCCGGCGTGCGCCGCCGCGCTGCTCGCGCTCGGCCGCCCGCGAGAGCGCCCCGCCCGGGCGACCGCGGTCTACGCCCTCGCGCTCGCGGCCGTCGCGTCGGTCGAGGCCGGCGTCTTCTCGGCCGCCCACGCGGGCCGGCTGCTCGAGCGCGAGCTCCTCTTCGCGCTGCCGCCGCTCTTCGTCGCGTTTGCGGGCTGGCTCGGGCGCGGCGCCCCGCGGCCGCGCGCCGCGACGCTCGCGGTCGCGGCGGCCGCGGTCGCGGCGCTGCTCGCGCTGCCGTTCGGCCGGCTCGCGACCCCCGCGGCCGTGCCCGAGAACCCGAGCCTCGTGCCGCTCGCCCACCTCGACTCCCCCCGGGTGTACGGCGTCGTCGCGCTCGTCGCGCTCGGCTCGGCCGCGGCGCTCCTCGGCGTGCGCGCGCGGTGGCGGTGGCTGTTCCCGGCGCTGCTCGCCCCCCTCCTCGCGGCGACCGCCGTCTCGGCGACGGACGAGCTGGCGGACCGCTCGGAGGCGGCGCGCGCCGCCTACGCCGCGCCGGCGGCCGCCTGGCTCGACCGCGCGGCGCCGGGGCCGGTCACGCTCCTCTACGACGGGAGCCCCGACTGGCAGACCGTCTGGAGCCAGCTCTTCTGGAACGACCGCGTCGGGCGCGTCCTCGACGTGACCTCGGCCCGCGTCCCCGGCCCGCTCCCGCAGGCCGAGCTGCGGCTCCTCGGCGACGACGGCGCCCTGCGGCTCGTCGGCGGCGCCCCGGCCGAGGCGGACCTCGTCGCGGCCCCGCAGGGCTTCCGCTTCCGCGGGACCCGACTGGCGGCGTCGCGCCGGCTCGGCCTCGCGCTCTGGCGGCTGGACGGCCCGCCGCGCGTGCGGACGTGGGCGCAGGGCCTCGAGCGCAACGGCGACGTCCCGCAGGGAGGGGTCGCGACGCTCGACGTCTTCGACTGCGGCCGCGGGAGCTTCCACCTCGTCGCCGTCGGCCGCGACGAGGAGACGCTGCGGCTCTCCCGGGACGGCCGGGCCGTCGCCCGCACCGCGCTCTGGCCCGAGGGGGTCTGGGAGCAGACGGTCGCGACGCCCGCCGCGGGCCCGCACGCCCGCTGCACCTTCACCCTCGTCACCTCGTCGCTCGTGCACCTGTCCACCTTCGAGTGGACGCCGGCGTGACCCGCAGCCGCGTCGTCGTGCACGGCCTCGTCCAGGGGGTCGGCTTCCGGTACGCGGTCGCGGCCCGCGCCCGCTCGCTCGGCGCCGCCGGCTGGGTCCGGAACCGCGCCGACGGGGCGGTCGAGGCGGTCTTCGAGGGCGAGGCGGACGCCGTCTCCGCGCTCGTCCGCTTCTGCCGCGAGGGCCCGCGCGGCGCCGCCGTCGAGCGAGTCGAGGAGACGGCGGAGGCGCCGGAGGGGCTGCGCGGCTTCAGCGTCGTGCGCTGACCACGAGCCAGTGGAAGCGGTAGGCGAGCGCGTCCGGGAGCTCCGCCTCGGCCCGTGCCAGCCCGGCCGCGTACTCGCCGGCGGGCAGCAGCTCGAACGTCGAGTACGCCTTCGACGCGATCACGTCGAGCGCCTGCTCCCGCCCGATCGTCCGCTCCTGGACGAGCCGCTCGACGCGCGTCGCCGGCAGCCCGGCCGCGGCGAGCTCGGCCTCGAGCGCGGGCGCGGCCGGGAAGCGGGCACGGTCGAGCGCGGGCACCGAGGGGAAGAAGCGCGCGAACCAGATCTCGTCGAAGGCGTCGGGGTCCTCGCTCGCGACGACCAGCACGCCCCCCGGGGCGAGCACGCGCGCCGCGTCGGCGAACGCACGGGGGCGGTCGAGGAGGTGCACGACCATCCGCATCACGACGGCGTCGAACCAGCCCCGCTTGAAGGGGAGCGCCTCGGCGCGGGCGACGCGCGCGTTCACGCCGAGCGCCTTCGCCCTCGCCACCATCTCCGCCGACGCGTCGACCGCCCACACGCGCGCCCGCGCCCGCTCCGCGAGCGCGGCCGCGAGCCGGCCGGTGCCGCAGCCGACCTCGAGCACGCGCCGGCCGCGGAGCGACCCGGCCACGACGATCGCGTCGAAGAGCTGCCACCAGTTCCCGTCGACCGGCCGCAGCTCGTCGTAGCGGGCCGCGCAGCGGTCGAACGACGGCGGCCCGGCCGGGCCCGAGCCCGGGCTAGGTGTAAGTCCCAGGAGGGTTGTTCGTCCGACCTGCCTTGGAGGCTGGTGGTTGCGAAGACCATCAGCGACTCCAAGGAGGTCGGACGGTGACATTGCACAGAAACGCCAGGA